>JACCDR011400757.1_pt1 | contig 17371 bp, 21 predicted proteins | sample 7446431 | NCBI WGS metagenome assembly JACCDR01 (sample SAMN15323443, study PRJNA562643) | freshwater metagenome | isolation source: river surface water | place: USA:Blue River Watershed | collected 2017-08-17
TCAACATCCTCTGTTTTTGTAGAGTTCTGTGTTGTCATAGCTCGTTCCCTCGCAATAGCTGTAGCCGGGTTTAGGAATTGCAACATTAGGCCAGATAGCATAACAATTGTGTTTCTTGTGGATGTATCTACCTGCGGCCTCATCTATCGGGCATATCATTGGCATGTCTAAAAACTTATCGAAAAGTGTTTCACTGATAAGAACCATTTGGAAGCCACCGCTACCTTTGAGTTTCAGAATATGTGGCGTTAGTTCTACCGTAGGCGTCCACGTATGATTAGCACAGAAATACAACATATCCCAATCTGGAAGACTACCTATCTCTTTCATAGCTTCCATAGTTACTTCTTCATAATTAGGCAGGATTGTACAGTCGTCTTCAACTAGACCAACTACTCCCCAGTTTTCATCTTTTGCTCTCTGAATAATTTTTTTGTAAGCAGAGAAGGCATTCCAACTGTTAGGACGATTAGCCCAAGCAGGATAGCCATACCTATTGGGTGGTGGTGTCTGGTCTATGTAATCGTATTTATTAGCAGGAAGAAGGGTGCCATTACCAACAACGAAGAACTTTAGGTCAATACCTATATTACTGAACTCGCCCTGCAATCTCTCCTGCTCATTTATACGCTTATCCAAGTTAAGACAAACAAACTTATCTCTCATCGCTAGCCTCCAATTGGGTATACTTAAGATATCCTACCAGGGAAATCTTGGGTGTCAAGGTCAAAATCCCAGCGCCTCAATTTTAGCTTTGCCAACCTTGTTGGCTTCTTCTGGCATATTTAAATGAAGAAACAGTGCATATATACGGTCAAAGTAAGTATGCTTCTCTAGTACCAACTTACGTCCTTTTTCTATTAGCGGTATACGTTCGTCTGGGTTTAGCATGTAGTGTTTTAACAACTCAAAGAATTCATTTGGTGTTTTGGCGTGTGGGACGCAGTCTCCGAAAATATCTTTTGCAGATGATTCTACATAGTCGCTAATACAGAAGGCTCCACTAGATAAAACCTTAAATGGTCTTTCCACCACATCAAAACCGAAGTCCGTAGAGTGCGGCTCACTGACGTTGGGACAGATAAGGCTGGAAGCAAAGATATCTCTCACATCTTCATTATTAACATAGCCTAAGTATTGCGGGACTGGCCACGGCTGGTTGCCATAGATTTTTATTCTAACTTTTACATCTTCTACATTATTATGGCACAGCGGCATAAGGAAGCGGTCTAGGTTGCGGGACTTGTAACCCCAGTAACCGCCCACGAAAGAGATAGCAGAGGAAAATTCTTTTCTTTTCTGGCCAGGGAAATAGTCAAACGTATCAGCGGCATTTAACATTGATACTGGCGTGATACCGATTGAACGCCAACCACCAAGCGTTGGCTCTATCCAATTATCGTGGTAATGCAGGAAAACAAATTCCGGCTGCCCTGTCTCCTGCTTAAGCTTTTCAAGTAAAGTTTTTTCTTTATCGTTAATACGCACTATAGGATAGCTGTTAGCCGGTATATCATCTATAAGTTTACCCCACGCGCTAGCATAGAGTATTACCTTCATATTAGGGCGAGCCTTGATACACTTATAGGTAGCTCTATCTAGGTCAAACGTAGTTCCAATAAATAGGTCTGGCTCGTATTCTGAGAATATATCAAATGCTGGTTTCACTTCTGGTTGCCAGAACACGAATTGGTGGCCGATAGCATGAAAGACTCTTCCCCAGCCAGTTCTAACGAAAGATGGTCCGCATGGGCAGTAAGCACATAATATTTTCATTTAATTTCCTTTATGAAGTCTCTAGCTGTATCTATATCTTTAGCTGTATCTATCTCTGTTATCCTCATATGGGGCGGTTCAAACGCTGTAAACTGTCCACCGTGGCTTATGATAAGATTGAATATTTCAAAGCTATAAAACCTTTTCCTATCAGGATGTCCAGCTATCTTTTTATATTCATGTAGTTCTTTACCAGTGAGATATGCTATTTGTGCCCATTTAGTCGGGGCATGGTAGGAGAAGAAACATACCTTATTGTTTTCTATATGCACCCCAACTTCTGTTTCGTGTAATTGTTGCTTATTATCTACAACTATTAAAGATTCATTTAGGGGCATGCTCTCAAAAGTTTGCTGGTTAAACACCAAGTCCCCGTAGACTATAAGCAGGCGAGAGGGGTTGGTGGCATTAATGGCCATTTCTATACTTTTGGCCACATTAGTAATATCATATATTCCGTTCTCTATTACTTTAACATACTTAGGTATTACTCTGTAGACTTTTTCTGCTTCAAATCCCAACACTAAAACAAACTCCGCATCTGGATAAGCCTGCTTAAGTATAGAAAGTTGTCTTTCTAATACAAGCTGTCCATTACCCAAATCTATTAAAGGTTTAGGGCCGTAAGACTTCATCCTACGCCCCAAACCGGCAGACGGAATTATTAATGTGAGCTTATCCATTTTTACTTCTTGCTTGTGCTTTATCCATAACTCTTTGCCAGTTTTTTTGCCAAATTTCCGGCTTCACAGTTGCGGTTGAATTATGACTACCTACTCTAACAAGCATAAGTGACTCTGGTATATGAACTAGACAGTAAGCCTCGCTTATTCTCATCCATAGGTCGTAGTCTTCGCATGTACGCATTTCTTCATCGTAAGTGCCGCATCTTTCTAAAGCTTCTTTTTTAACTAGACATGCGCTATGAACAATACACTCTCGCGCTAAACGCTCTCTATTGAAAGGCTCTTTATATTCCCTACGGGTAATACCGGCTTCATCGATGGTATCATAATCAGTATAGACAGCACCCAAATGTATAGGGTCTTCCATAAACTTCTTTATTGACAACCCTATCTTTCCCTGCTTATATTCATCGTCTGCGTCGAGGAAGCCAAATACATCGGTGTAGTCCATAGTGTGTTTAATAGCTATATTTCTAGCACGGCTTGGACCGCCAGCTTGGTCGAACCTATAGGCGGTAGCTTTAATGCCAGAAACATATCCATCGTGCATTTTGCACGATTCTCTTTTTTGTATATTCAATTTATTACAGATAATCTCCCAAGAGTCATCTGTGGAACCATCATCAACTACAACGATTCTTTTATAGAGATATGATGTATCGTTGACGACAGAGTCAATAGCCCCACCAATCCACTTACCGTAATTGTGATTAGGAATAACCACAGTAAATTTTATAGGTTGCATATTTCTTCAACCCTTCTAATAATGGCTGGTTGGTCGTTAGTATTAGCAATAAAATGTATTTTATCGTATATAGTACAACCTATTAGCTCATCACCGTTTTCGTCAGTACCTAAATGGGAAGGCATATTACCCTGGAGTTTTTTATGTAGCATTGTCTGTATAACAGCACCATTCCAGCTATCGCCCTGTGGGATTAACGCGCAAAACTTTTCTAGATTATCGTTGAGTGCAACATCAATCTCTTTTAGAAAATTGGCTGGAACTTCATAGCCTGCTTCAAAGACAGCGTAGAATGGAGTATCGCAATTACCTATAGCGTGGTCTAAACACCATTCGACACTAACCTTTTCGTTATTAGGTCCGCGCTCTTGGATATGAGCAATCTTCCAAGTAAAACTTATTTCTTTCTGCAAGTCCATAAACATACGTCTAATAGTAGAAGGCTTATATGTATCACTATATAGGATTACTGTAATCTGTGCGGGGCTATGGCTTTGCCAGACAAGACTTTTTAATGTTGTCTCGATACGTTCCCGCTCTTCTTCCTGAACAATAACAAAAGTCTCGCACGAAAGAGCAATTCGTTTACGAAGTTCTTCGCCTGGATTCTTAACTTCAGGATTCTTTGTTAGCCAACTAGGGGCGCAACACATCAGGCAGATTCTATTATTGATGATGGCAAAATCTTTCCCATCCTTCTCCGCTCTGCTAACATCACCCATTGCGGCAAACTTATCTAGGCGGCCAACAGAGCAGCCAATTTGGGTATTACCTTCCCAGAGGGCAAATATACATTTTTCACAGCTTGTATTCATAGTCTTATAGCCTCTATTATGCAGCGGTAGTTATTAACTCTTTTCTTTATTACTTTTAAGTCTTTACTTTCTAGATAGTGAACTATCTGATTCATAGTAAAGCTAGATAGTCGGAAGTCCCAGCTACGTTTTTGCTCACCGTGGAAAAATAAATTAGCCTGGTCAATGTCTAACTCGTAGTTGGCTACGCCTTTGGCAACTTCTACTAAATCAACCGTTCCTAGTACAAGCTTGCCGCCGTGCTTCAACTTCTTTATCCAATTAGTAAGAATTATTTCTGACATATTGCCAGGATAATATTCTAATATATCTATAGCTTTCAGTTCTTCTACTTCACCGTCATCAATAAGATAGTCTAGTTTGGTGACTTCGCCTTTTTGAAAAGTATCTGTGTTACTTTCAGTATACGGACAAAGATTTAAATAGCCAGTTTCAGGCTGTCCTTCCAGTAATAGGTTAACCTTCATATGCTTCCTTTACGAATGAGTTTGATGCTTGTTGTAATACATTGTTCCACGAACTAACAAACGAGTCCATAGAGAATCTATTTAAAATGGTTTGTCTAGCGGCCCTGCCTAGCCTAGCGGCCAGCTTTGGTTGTTTTAATAGCGTTTCACAATGCTTACGTAGCTCAGCAGGGTCATTACTAATGAATCCGTTAACGCCATTGGTAATAATTTCTGGAATCATACAGGTGGCGGTGCTGACTACTGCACAGCCGCAGGCCATAGCTTCCAGTAAGACCGTTGGAACGGGACTGACAAGGGAGGTGTTCAGAAAGACCTGGGCCTCATTATAAAATTGAACTAACTCGTTAGTATTTTTAGCAGGAAGGGAAAAGCCTGGACTGTTTCCTACAACATGGACCGGCAACCCCTGACTTAGATTGCGCCATAAAGTAAATCCACAACACCAATCCCTGTTAGGCCAGTCATTTACAACAGAAAGAAGATGAGCTTTTTTAGTCGCTTCTCGCGGAGCAAACATATCAGTATCCACCCCGTGATGGACAACCACAGCCTCTTCCTGCTTAAAACCCCATTGATTAATACTATATTCACTAATGAAAACGTTAGTGTGGCCTTTCATGGCGGTCAGCTTTCTAAGTGTATCCGTAGTCCAGTTTGGTACTGGTAGAGTATGTTCTAGGCTGACAAGTGGGCAATGATAAGCGTGAGAAAAATGTTTTGCTACCGCGAACTGACCGAACTTATTTTGACTAAGGATTAAATCAAAATCCAGTTCTAGCGGTGGCTCACGTTCTGGTTCTAACAAGTGATAATTAGCAGGAAGGGGAGCATAGGTAGTATCCCAGTCTTTAATACCTGGGCCTCTATATGCATAGAAGTTATGGCCTGTCTTTGCTAAACCAGACTCATAACGCTCATGAGTTGGGAATGTAAGTATATTAAGAGGTTGGCCCTCTTTTTTTGTAGCCGCTCTTAATATAGTCCCTAATATGCTTGCCATCCTTATCCTCCTAGTCTTATCTATTATACCGCAGTAGAAGCGTGAAAAGAAATAAGGCTTCCCCGTGGAAACCTTATTCTGCTACTAGCGTTGTTTTATTTGGTATATCTTTTTACCTTTCGTCGGTTTAAAGACAGTAACCTTGTTGGTTCCCAGGACTTCTATGATGTTGCCAGAGATTATAACAGCAGCCCCTTCATCAAGCCCCAACCCAAAATATTCAGCATGACTCTCTATAATCTTTTTTAATCTTGCTTCACGCTTGCGTTCGCTAAAGTGTTGGTCTATAACAAGATATTCTAGTAGACCAAATCCTGGGCAACACTTATCGTAGAAAGGCATTATAGAACCAACTATAGAAGCCCCCGCCGATGTACCACCAATAATACCCCCACGAAAATATAGGTGTTGTAATTCCTTTTTCAGTGGAGTGTTATTATAGCGTTTAAACAATCTCATTTGGCATCCACCGCTTAGCCATACTCCAGTAGCTTTCTTTAGTTTATAGATGTCGTCAGGATTATCTATGATATCTATAGATTCGACTTTATATTTTATCCACGTATGCAAATAATCTTCTTTGATGTAGGTGCTTGATGCGCCAGGAATAAGAACTAATCTGGCTTTTTCACCACCGGCATCTTTCACAAACTGGTCCCTTATCGCTTCGGTACATCCACCGCCCACAAGAAAAAAACTACCTTCTTTACTATGGACAGCGGATGGAGAGGACAGATAACTCGTACTTAGTAGTATTAATAGTACGGATATCAAGGAGCAATTTTTCATTATTTATTCCCCAATTTTAGCAATGATATCTGCAATCAGTCCATGACGCACAACGTCTTTATCCGTTAAATAAATTGTTCTTATACCGTCAATATATTTTGGTATATCAAACTTTTTCATGATATACTCAAACGGTACTATCCCATTAACGTAATGGTATGGTGGTAAACTACACTGAGTCCTATCACCACTTACGATTACTCTAGAGTTATTGCCTAGACGGGTTAAGAACATGCGAAGCTGTTTAATGGTAGCGTTTTGAGCTTCATCTAAAACCATCGCGCTTTTATGGAATGTGCGGCCTTGCATAAAGGCTAGTGGACAAAACTCAATAATACCTTCTTCTATATATTTGTCTAAATCACTATCGCTAATATAATTTTTTAAGACATCTAACATAGGTATCATGTAAGGAGCTATCTTTTCTTCGGCTTCGCCTGGAAGGAAGCCTAACTTTTCCTCACACTCTACTGCTGGTCTACACAAGACAATTTTATTAACCACGCCATCTAATAGCATTTCCGTTGCTTTAGCTACAGCGATATATGTCTTACCAGTACCGGCAATACCGTTGCATAATGTGATGACAGATTGGTCAATAGCTTCAATATAATCAGCTTGCCCTTCTGTTTTATGCTTTACTATTCTTCTGTCTTTGCTGATTTCCTCGTCAGTAAAAGTACGCAGGGCTTTGCCATTTGAAAGAACATTACTGTTTCCTTCGTAATGTAGTCTGCCATTTTTCCTGCTCATAAGACTCCAGTTCTTTTTTGATTAGAGGACCGACAATATTGTAACCAAAATCATATGCTCTTTCTATACCAACCTCAGCCTTGCGGCTTCTTAGCTGTTTGTTGGAGTATGCTTCACGCATACACTTACGCAAATGCCCAACATCGGCTATCGCCCAATTTTCTCTTCCAGTATACAAATCGGGTAGGTTATCAGTAATACCAAAAACCTGTTCCTCTTTACAGTCCACTAACCATCCGGTATCTTGAGTCATGTACTCTTTAAAACCACCCCAATTTGTCACGATTGGAGTTTTGCCTAGTGCCATCGCTTCAAAGGCTGGAATACTCCAGGCTTCACCATGAGAAACTAGGACGAAACAATCACACGTTGAATGCAATCTCATTACTGAATCATCTGTTAAGAAGTCAGTAATGATAATTTCTTTCTTATAGAATTCTAATTTTCTATGCAGGCGTAACCATTGTTTTACAGTATCACAATCTGCTTCAATGTGTTTCCTACACTCTTGGGGACTAACCCCATATCTATGTGTTTTAATAACTAAGCTTACTGGCTCTCCAGGTTTAAACTCTGAGTGGAACGCCTGTAGTATTGCTAATAGATTTTTTCTCTTTCCCATCTCAGCTATAGTGTAGAAGGTAAAACCATCTATAGGGAGTTTCAGTGGCTTATAGCTACGTTCAAACTTACTCATATCAGCAGGATAGGGGAGTTTCACAATAGGTATAGTTACCTTGCTATCGCGGGCTGCATCATGCATCTGGGTACTAGGAACCCATGCGACATCCATAGCGTTTAGCCTTTCAGGCCACCGCGAGGCGCGAAAGTTTGAAGTTTCGCTACAGTACATTGCTATATTAGCTTTGAAATGGCCAGAGTATTCCATCATACTAGGTAGTGTATGCTGAATAACAATAGAACAACCTTTAGTAGATTTGTTTTCTAGTTGTACTATACGGTCTGGTATATTTGCAGTGTGATTATTTAATTTGATAGGGCGAGGTACAATATCTATCCCGGCTGCATCCATAGCAAGTATGTTGTCTATTGCAGCATGTCCATAGCCAGTTCCATCTCTATATGGGGCTATCATTAATACTTTCATATCACTCCTAAGCAGAGGAGAAGGGTGGGCGATACCCTATAAACTACTTCTTTTTACCGAACGCTTTGGCGCGCTCAATCATTCTTTCAAAAACAGGTCGGATAGTATGAGGTTCTTGCAGTTGTTCAATTATAAAAGCGTTAGTATGTACCATGCACCATTTGCCGTCTACCTGTAAAAGTTTACTCACATCAATACTACGCTTCAGCGCCTTATCCAGACCAACCAATTTATTAAAGCGGTCTAGCTTATTACATAGACTCCATCCAATGCGATATACACCGGGAGCTTCTGGGTCTTGATGTAGTGTTACTACCCCCTTTGCCATCCCCCGCTTATCACGTACAAACTGATAGATAGCCTTGCCAGGAACAAGTAGTTCGTTGACCTTCTTCCTACACTCGTCCAAATAGTCTTCAAATGAATTAGCCATTTTTTAATCCTTTCACTCTTTCCATTTCCCAAAGATTATTGATTTCACAAAGTTGAAATAGAGCTTCTGCCGCATCCTTCCTTTGGAAGTCTTTGATAGTTTCCTGGCTACCTAGCAAGCCAGCTTCATTGAAGTATATACCGCCAGTGCCAGGATGACAAGCCCCCCAGTTCAAATCTCTTGTCATTCTCATCGACATATAACCGTTAACCAAGTCAGGGCGGCCTGCAATATGTTCTATAGCCCATCTAGTAAATTCTTCGTTTGATAAATGCGGTGGAGATTCCGTAGCTGGTTGATGGATAAGTGGTTCTGGGCGTAACCAACTATATTTTTGGTCACTACATTCAAAATAATCAAAACACCGCTCCCATTTCTTAGCTGTTGCATCCCAGCTATAATGCTTTTCAACTAATCTTCTACTATCTTTACCTTTAGCTATTCTATATTCGCGTGGTTTGCTTAAGTAATCTATAAGTAATGTAACTAAATGAGAATTATTTGGTATAGCTCTTAAGCAATGCGTTTCTGATTCTCTAAAATAAGCCTGTACATCAACAGGAAATCCTTCTATTTTTCTTACTACGTCAGACATAGCTGAATAGTCTACAGCAAACACAGGAACACCACAGGCGGCAGCTTCAATCTGTGGTAGACCAAATCCTTCGCAGAGAGAGTACTGTACATATGCATCAAATAAACCTATAATATCTGCCAATGCTTCCCTGCTAATGCCTTTTTGTACACGGGGCATGATAGCGGCAAGTTGGCCGCATTGTTTACATACAGCCATAACGTCTTGGTAGAAAGAAGGATAGATTACTTGGCAAGCTTGACAGAAGTATGTGAAGATACATCTATTAGCTACGCCAGCTTCTTTCACTAATTTAGGGATGTCCCAGCCAATATCAGGATGGGCACAATGAAGATATAGATATGTATTAGCCGCCATCTCTTTTGGTGCTTTATCTAGGAAGAGGCGGAATGCCTGTATTAATTCAGGGTATAGTTTACGAGACTGATTTCTCATAATCGTTCCAATGATAAAGATATCTTTTTCTATCCCCATTGAAGAACGATGCTCTCGTTTATCGGTTGGTACTTTATAGGCTTTCATATCAATGCCAGGGGGAGCAGAACCAAAACCTTTCATTCTTCCCTGACTTTGTTTCATTAAAACATCATACCCCCAATCAGAATATGAAAAGACTCCGTCTGCCCCCATATAGGTTGCCATCCACTGGTCTTGTTGTGGGACCGCATCAACAGTTGGCATTACAACCCATTTAAAATACTTGCGGAATGGAGAGCGTTCTTGATATTCAAGCATCCACCAATCGCGTATATCCCAAACTATGTCTGGTTTGAAATCTAGACATGCTAGTTCAAACTTCCATTCACCGAACTGATTGGTTGGCTTTGAGTTATAAACCTGCTCTTCAGTTTGATTAGCAGGAAGATTGGGGTAGTATTTCCACGGAAGACTATTTTTACGTTCATCGTGTGGACTACCATAAGTTGCGAATTCCGCTAGCTCGTATTTACCAGTAGCGTGCAACCGCTTCATTACTTCTAAACCGTAAGTAGAAAATCCTGTAGCTAGGAAACTTGCTTCATTACATAATAGAATTCTCTTTTTCTTTTCCATAATATCCTCCTAAAAAAGCTGGCCAGACCCTTATGGCCCAGCCAGCTTAATAGATATACCATAATGTAGCTATGATAATAGCAAGCGGGATTAGAAAATACCACGGGCTAAATTTAGAACGGTATATCATCTGGTCCTTCTGTCGAAACTGCTACTACAGGAGCGGGTGCTTCGTCTGGCGCTTCCTCTTCCCTCTTCTTACCGCCTCTAGGGAAATCAAACTCATTGACTCTGAACTTTAGTCTTGAGTGCTTGACGCCGTCTTTTTCCCATTCATCTGTTTTGGCTGAGCAGTGAATGATAATACCGTCGCCTTTCTTAAAGTGCTTACTGATTGTTTCTGCGCCTGTATCCCAGGCTTCGCACTCTAGAAAAGTTACTTCCTTTTCAGTCGCTCCAGTAGACTTTTTATACTTCCTTGAAACTGCAATGCCGAAGTTAACTACTGAAGTTTGTTTTGGCCCCACTTGCCTAAGCACGGGGTCACGGGTTAGATTGCCCATAAAATGACACTTATTCATAATACCTCCAAGTTAAAAAATCCTACTCTCTCATACATACTCAAGCTAAATATTGTCAACTAGATTTGGTATACCCTCTTAACAATCAAAGAGTCTTTTCTCCTATCCCTTTCAGCTTGAATATTAACAGTATTACCTTGGTTAAGCAGGGAAGAGTATTCTTTCCATTGTTCAGGGAAACAGGTCATCTCGACAGAACAGGTATTGTCGGCTACGGTTAAGAAGGCCATCTTACGGCCCACCTGTTGTCCGTTCTTTACCTTGATTTCTTTAGCAGCAAGGATTTCAACACTGAAAACCATATACCCTGTCCTTCCTGCTAAATACTCCTTGCATGTGCAATTAGACATACTTGTGTCGCATGCGTCAACCTTACTACAGGTTAGAGAAATACCCAATAAGCTTTCTTCACTCCAGGCAATCCAATCTGGGGTGTCAATAATTTTTGTTGGTGGATTCTTGAGCAGATTCAACATGCTACTAACAGCTTCTTTTCTACTTTGCTTAAATGTTCCACCACCTTCTTTCCGCGTAGGGGCAAGTTTTTCCATTGCCTGAGCTAGACTAGTGAGGGTTACATCTTTATCTATAGAAATAGCCTCTCCAAAAAGATTGGTCTGTGCAATTTCATCCTGTGTTTGTTTTACATAATTATTGGCACTTCTAGCTACAATCCATGTTTGTTCAGACGCAGTCAGTGCATCCCAGAATTCATATTCTTTAAGCATAAGATTGCGATTGTTGCCGAAGTGGCGCAACCCGCCTACCTTAATCATATTGTTAACAACAGTGTTACTTAACTTAGGAGTTAGGTGGACAAGGAACTCATACCAACTCCAATTCTCAATAGGCTTGCCTAAGAATTGTGAAGTTTCATGTACAGCGGTTTTCAACTTTTCTACCTGGGCTTCCCCAATACCTTTTACGTCACTAATACCAAAAGTAATAGTTTCGCCATCGGTAGAGAAGTGAGCTTCCAAATTTCTAATATCTGGCGGCTGTACAACAACGTCTAATATCTTAGCGTCACTTACTAATTCTCTAATCTCTTGCTGTGGGTCTTGCTTGTCCTTAGCATAGTATAGCCAAGAGGTGAAGAACTGTACAGGCATATGGGCCTTCAGCCAAGCGCTGATATAGCCGTTAATACCATAGCTAAGAGCGTGACTCTTGTTGAAGCTATAGCGTTGAGACTTCTCAATCCAGCCGAAGATTTCAGTGGCTTGTTCAAGTGTTACTAAACCAAGCTTCGCAACGCCTTCAAAAAATTTCACTTTTACCTTTGCCATCTCTTCAGGCAGCTTCTTACCAATAGCTTTGCGTAACTCATCAGCAGCTTGAAGGTTAAACCCAGCAACTACTTGAGCAATCTGCATAGCTTGTTCTTGGTAGGTAAGCACACCGAATGTGGGGGCTAATACTTTTTCTAAGCAGGGATGAATATATTCAACTGGGGCCTGTCCATTCTTACGACGACAATACAATTCAGTCATAGAACATTTAGCGTGTTCATCTATAGCACGAAGACAGCCAGGACGAAGTAAGGCACCGAGCGCCGCAAGGTGTTCCATATCCTCTGGCTTCAACTTTTTAGTCCACGTTCTTCCCAAATTAGATTCTAGCTGAAAAACCCCTTTTGTCAAGCCATGACCCAGAAGTTCCCAGGTAGCAGGACAGTCAACATCGATATCGTTAATGTGGAAATCTAGTAGTGGAAGGGCGTTAGGATTGGGGTGCTTTGCTAATACCGGAAACGAGCAGCCACATTGAAAGCGATAGTGCATACATTCCTCCTGTGTAATAGGGAATTATAGACTAAGCAGAAAGGGAAGTCAATGGCTGTGATGTGGATTATCCGTAGTTTGGTATATAAAACCTGAGTCTATAAGTTCTAAATGTAAATCGGTAATATCTTTATCGTTGCCAACTATCTCTAACTCCATATAACCCGGTATGTGCCCGCCACTTAATTTGCGATAATATGCTAGGTGGCACTTGTATTTCTCGCATATTCTTCTAATGCTAGATGCATGTAATCGATGTAGTGGCTCTGTGTCTTTAATACAGAAATATAATTCTTTAAGCATTAATCACCCTTAACCAATCTGATACTATCTTCATCGAAGTGTTCCGTACTCACTTCATGAATCATGCTATCCAACATACCAGTAAATCTATGACGTAGGCCGGGTGGAATATGGAAGACATCTCCGGGTTCAAGAACAGACCAACTAGCTTCGCTAGCAATAAAATAGCCTTCGGCCATACAATCATCCCAAGAATATTGTAGATATATTTTACCACTTACTATAAGAAATGTCTCATCTTTTATATTGTGGTAATGCCACGAACACATCTTTCCCTGCTTAACAAACAATCTTTTTAAGCAGTAGAGATGGGAGTTAGCTATCCACTCTTCCCATCCCCACCCTTTACTTACAAACGGGCGTTCATAAGCCTCAATACGTCCGCTGCGTTTTACAAAGTTAGGGTCACCACACCAATTACTCCCCACGGTTGAATGCTCCTTTAAATGGTATCGACGGTGACAACCGACGATGAAGCTGCATAAACTTCTGGACTATAGCCCATGTATCATTTACGTCTTTAAGAGCCTCATGCCCACCTTCCTTCGAGATACCAAAAAAATCACGAAGCGTATCCATACTCCTTTTGACTGGTTCTACACAGTTCTCAAACCACATGAATGTGATATCGTATAGGTCAATCTCATTCATCTTGTTAAATAGTTCCCACTCATCGGTTTTAGCATTAATGTTTAGCTTATACTTACGACACAGCCGTTCCGCGAAGATGTTGTCGAATTTTTTAATATTCTGACCGCACGCAATTGGGGCTGTCCATGCGCTGTTACCAGTATTATATTTATTTACGAATGAACAGAATTGTTTCCAAACTTGTTCTTCGGCTGGGGCGGCACGAAGCATTTCTATCGTTTTGTGGTTGATGTCTAAAGCTTCCTGTTCTATTTTCCAATCCTTTTCGTCGCCAGGTGGGCGTATTAGAGAAACGAAAACAGCTTCAGGATATGGTTCTAATTTGCGTGGATTTATAGCCATAGCCGCTATTTCAACAACATCATGATAACGTGGATTTAAACCACCAGTCTCAAAATCATAAACAATAATATTGTTATTGTTCACTCCCGACGCAACACCCGCTGTCTTCTTTGCCATCTTGTTCCTCCGCGACTGTCTCTAGAGATATCGTTACATTTCTATCCTCTTTGTTACGCTCTATAGTAAGCGATAGTTCCCCTTCCTGCTCAGATAGAGCGGCGAAGAACTCTTGTTTAATTGTTAAGCTGCCGCCGTGTTGAAATGCAATAGCGCTTAGTAAGCTAACGGCTTCAGTTTTTAATGTGTCAATTTGTTCAATAGCCTGACCGATTGCTAAATTAAGTCCACGATTAATGTTGACTAGTTGAGCAGCATATTTTTCTAATGCCTCTTTTTCGGCTTTTAGAATCTTGATTTCTTCATCTTCTTGCATCCACGTAATACGAGGAATCCAATTCATACTAACTCCTTCAATTTGTTAAAGACCCCAATCGTTTCTTTTTCTAAACCAGCCCCACGATTTAATAAATAGTTGGGGTTATACCACGGAACTATAATAGCCCCCATATACTCTACCTTATGAGTCTGTCCAACGACATCGCTCAACTTGAAATTTGATTTCAGTTTAAGGAGTGTCTGAGTGGGCAGCTTACCCAATGTAACAACAGCTTTAGGCTGAATTACTTGCAGTTCTTTCCATAACCAACCTTTACAGGTTTGTATGACCAATTTGGTTAATGCTGGAGTAGTACACTTGACTAAGTTAGTAAAATAGATTTCATCTTTATTAAGACCGGCTTTATCTAATAGCTTATACAGTAATTGCCCAGGCAATCCACTGAACGGCTCGCCCATTAAATCATCTTCTGGGGAACTTCCTTCTCCAACAAAAAACAACCTAGCAGTCGTAGAGCCAATGCCTACGACCACTTGGTTGCATTTACTCCTAATAGGACATTTTGTACAATCTTTGATTGTATCAAGTTGAAAACTCATAATAGTTTACCATTAGAATGCTCGATAAACCTATTGATTGCACAATTTATGTCTACGAAACTTTCTTCTTCGTCCATCTTCAGATTAGCATTTCTATCGTATCGTAGTATAATATACTCGTTATTACGATGAGAGAAATATAGTCTAGAGTTACCAAAAGAAATATCGCAACCTTTATTTATTATCACCTTCATTGCTTCTTGAAGCTCATCTACTTTATCAAGTTCTTCCACTTTATTATTGCTCCTAAAATAGTAGTAGTACAGAAAATATATTAGTATTGCTAGCAGTACTGTGGATATCACTAAGACATCCTCCCATTCCGTATTAATTGCTCTACTCCCATAGCTTTATCCAAGAAGGCAACACCTAGAATATCGTATTTAATATGGCCCATAGCTTCCAGGTCGCCCATTTCCATACCAGCAATAAGTTGATTACTACTTTTATCATATACCATAGGACATACCTCTGGTAGTTTAGCAGCAGAGATAACAATACCGGCGGCGTGCTTGCCTTGACTACGCTTTGTACCTTCTAAACGAATAGCTTGTTCAAAACGTTTAGCATATGGACCCTGGAAACTACCATCGGTATCAATGTAACACCATTGCTTTAAAGCTTCGGCATTATTCTGTAAGCCCCACAATACAATAGAGGCTTCCCCAGTAGCTTCTCGCATTAGTTGTAACTGGTCAGCGATTTCAGATTCGTCTGGGATGAATTCGGTAATCTTATTCATCTCTTCGTAGCTACAAGTTTCGTGGGCACGTAGAACATCTTTTAGCGCTCCGCGCCCTTGCATACGTCCGAACGTAATCATTTCGCTAACATGGTCATCTCCCCATCTCGACTTTACATAAGCCTTTACTTCTGGTCTGCGACTGATTGGGAAGTCACTATCAACGTCTGGTAAGCTGACGCGGTCTGCGGTGTTACGACCAGCATTATAAAATCGCTCAAAAAGAAGATTATTCTTTAGCGGGTCAATATCAGTAATATCCGTCAGGTCTGCAACCAGAGAGCCAGCAGCGCTACCACGGCCTTTACCACAAAGCATTCTCGCCCGTGCCCATTGCATATAGTCTGCAACTATCAGGAAGTAATCTGCTAAGATTTTAGTATCCTTAATCACTGCTAGTTCGTGATTCAATCTTTCAAGATACCTACCGTGTTCGCTAGGGTCAACCTTTTTCACAATCTTTTTTTGCCAGCCTATTTCACAAAGCTGACGTAGATAGTCATCTGACGACAACTCATTTGGGCAGGGGAACTTGGGGACGGTTGGGTTTTTGACTGTAATATCGTAGACTTCACAGCGGTCGGCAATCGCCCTACTATTAAAAATCTCTTCTTTAGTATGCAATGCCTCCATCTCCTGCTCAGATGGGATATGGTAGTTATTAGACCTAAAGAACGCCCCAAGGCTTACGTCTTCATTGGCTTCTAACTTTTTATTAACAGCATTTAATGTAGTTTCCAATCCAGAAACCAACGTTACTCTTTGGTCTGGTGCATCTTCTCGTTCTGGGTAGTGAGCATCAGGCGTAGCCACACATGGTGTAGCCGTTTCTTTAGCAACTTCAGTTAATACATCGGCGGCAACCATACTCGCTGGAAGGTTCTTACCGTCTATACGTTGGATTTCCATATAGAAGTTGGCTTCGCCAAATAAAGATTTGTATTTCTTTGTCAGTTCGATAGCTTCGGCTTTCGCTGTATCCTTCAGTAAGCTTTTAGCTTCGGCCACGCTACGGGCACTATAAGCTAACTTTATATCTTTAAATAAAACATTAGCAAGGTCTGAACCCATATGTCCTGAGAAAGTAATCCAGTTACCTTCGGCAAACGAAGCAAGGCGTTCTAAGTGTAACCGTGGCTTACTGTAATAGACATGCTCTGGACGATTAGCATCTGAGGTAGCTTTGATAAGCCCCTTCCATCCTGCTAAATTCTTAGCTAATACTACCAAGTGGCTCAGCTTGCGGTTTGTCGAATCTTTTATATCGGCTGGCTTGGCCGACAGGTAGAACTCGCACCCTAGAATTGGTTTAATTTTTTTCTTGTTGCAAGCCTTTGTAAATGAAACAGCGCCCGCGATGTTGCCGTGGTCAGTTAATGCACAAGCAGTATAACCTAGTTTAATGCAGCGGTCTACTATCTGTGCTGGTTTGCTCAGGCCATCCTGTAGGCTATAGTGTGAGTGAACGTGTAATGGAATGAATGTCATGGCTTCGCCTCTTTCTGTAGGTGGCACTTGCAGGCATCAGATAATGGCTTAGAACATTGGTGACAATTTTCTTCGTATTCATAACACGGAGCTATGATATGAAAATCAGACCATCTAGCAAAATCTTCGTCTAACCAACAATCTTTTAACATACAGCTTTCACTGTGTCCAGTTCCATATTCCTTATAGATAGAACAATCTACTTTAGCTTCGCAGTATGGACAGATTTGCGTCTCAGCTATGTTTCTTAAACGATTTAGCCTATCCATATTAATAAGTTCCGCACTTTCATCAAAAGTTTTCCTAAGTGATTTTCTCCAA
>JACCDR010693314.1_pt1 | contig 17370 bp, 8 predicted proteins | sample 7446431 | NCBI WGS metagenome assembly JACCDR01 (sample SAMN15323443, study PRJNA562643) | freshwater metagenome | isolation source: river surface water | place: USA:Blue River Watershed | collected 2017-08-17
GGGAATAGTCGTCATACTTCCACTGTGGTTCGTCAACCTTAGATTCTGTGCCCGTCTTTTCTGACTTGATTGTCTTTTGGATAGCATCATAATAAGCTTTTCCGTTTTGCCATAGTTTCGCCGAAATTTCCCTGAGTAGATCGAGCCTTCCTGGTTCGCCCAGCCCTTTTTGGTCAGGGACTGCCTGCCTGACAGCCTCTTTATTAAATTGGATTTGATAATCAGCGCGACCATTTTCGGTTTCCACGCTGATATTGGCTCTCAGTTCTCCGTTGTCGTCGTTATAGGCAGATTGAATAAATACTCGATCGCCGTCAACAATAAATTCATTGTCTTTAAGTGGGCGATTAGCGAATGATTCTTCTTTGCCGATCGCCTTATCAGCTTTACGCTCTTTATCCGATTTAGGCTGGGAAGATTGGCGATCAATCCCCTTGCCAGGATTGGGGTCTACACCCTTTCTTTTGAACATCAAATATGTATGAGCTTTTGCCGCTTCCGTTAACGCATCCATCGGCGGCATCATTCCGACATTGTTGTTTTTCGCGCTCAACAATTGTGCAAACTCATTGGCATTTGTTTTGTACTTGAACGATTTTGACAAGAAATCCATCCCAGATCCTTCGTGCGTCACGCTATAGCCATCTGGTAACTTGACAACCCAAACCCCATTTCCAAAATTTGTTCCATTCATTTCATATGCAGGCATAACCGGGGGGCGAATCGTTACCACACCAGGTTTTCCTTTTATTTTTTGTGCCGCATCACTCAACTTTTGGTATTCATTAAAAGCATCTATTTCAAATTGAGAGAAAGATAGTTTCTTGGGTTCGTCTTCCGTTAGAGGACTTTCTTCCGGTTTAGCATCTTTTTTCTCTTCGACTTTATACATTTCGCCATCTTTATCTATGTCATAGACACCTTTTTTGAGTTGAGATTCAATTTTTTTCCTTGATCCGGCCCACCAATTATGGCGAGAATGAAATGTGTCTAGTTGCTTGTTCGTAACACCTACCCCCGTTTTTGTGGTCACTGCAATTACATCGCCATCATCCTCAACCTGACTCGGCTGTTCACTGCCCTGCTTAACCCGATCGCCAACCTTCCCAGGCTTATTAATCTCCACCAACCAAGTCGAAACCCCCGTGGAATTATCACTATCCTTAAACGACCCATCGGGCAATTTCTCATAAGTGCTGTCCTGGTTATCCAACCAATCCCGAAACTCACGGGACTTTTTATCCTCACCGAAAGTCCAGTGCGCCCCAGTGATCGCCACTAACCGGCCACCGGGAGCAAGCATATCGTAAGCGTGTTGGACGTGTTCCATATCCTGCCCATTCTCAAAGGGCGGATTCATGACGATTTTGTCGTACTCGCCATCATGGAGTAGAAAATCGCCTTGGGTCACGTCGTAGCCCTTAGCCTTGAGGATATTCGACAAATCACTATTCCGCTCGATCGCCGTTATTTGGACATCCTTGCCCAAATCCCGAACCGCATCGAGGAGGGAACCTTTACCGGCGGAAGGTTCTAATAGGCGATCACCATCTTCAATCCCTGCTAAGGTAGCCACTTTGACCGCGAGGGTTTTCGGTGTAGGGAAATAACCAGGGATTTTGCGTCCGATCATTTCGCGTTCCATTTTGGTGATGGGGTCTTCCTGTCCCTTTTTGCCGCGATAGGTCATAAACTCCCGTAATGCAGCCCGAACTTCGGCGTCGTTGGTGATGCCCATACCCTCCAATCGTTTGTAATCGCTAAACTCTTCTAACGCCCGGTCAATGACACCGTAAGTTTTCTTGCCCCCCATTACCTGCTTGATCTTTGTCATATCGGCAATGCCCTGGCGATCGGTTAGATTCATCCGAACCCAATCATCGCGGTCAATCTTGGCAACTCGTTTGGCTAAACGGGCCGCGACTAACTTCAAGCCAGGTTTATTTTTGATTTCTTCCGCCAATGAGCGGATTTGATTAGAGTAAAGCCAGATACCGGCGGGGTCTGCGTAGGCAATATCAGACAGTTCGGGATCGCGTGTCCGTTGACGTTCTGACTCCGAGCCACTAGCGCGAGGATTCTCTTTTGACCACTTTGAATAAGCGTTATAACGGGCACGTTTAACCATGTCGCTTAACTGCTTGACATCCGCTTTGGTTTTGATGCGGTCAAGGAATTTGGTTTCCCCGCCGGCGATCGCCACTGCCAGATTATCCATCGTGTCAGCTAGGGCAATATCTTCCCGTAGACCATCATCTTTATTTGCTGCGTCATTTATCCGTTTAGCTGTGTTCCGTGGCCCACCGCGATTCAATTCAGCCTCTGCTTTTTCCCGTGTTGATGCGGCTAATGCTTTGAGTTTTTCGGCGGCGGAATTAGTTTTAGTAGCGGGATCTTTGCCTGTGGTAGCGGTGACCGTTTCCCCGCCACTAATTTTGAGGCTTTCTCAATGAACTTCTCAGCATTAGCCTTGGCTGTTTCACGGTCACTGCTCCGAAACTGAAACCCTTTAGGTGTCTTGCCCCAAGCCTTGTAATAATATCCGCCCGCTTCTTTGGCGATCGCCTTCAAAGGGTCTAAATCGTCAACCCATTTATTCATGGTGACGGTAAACAATGGCTGATTGTGCTTGGTGTGAAAACCCTCAACCATGCCAAACGCCAAATCTCCCATTGACTCATCGGCTTTTAACTGCTTCTGGCGATCAGCTTCCTCCTGTTGCTTACGGGTTTCTCGTCCAGCCAATGCCAGTAGCTCGTCATACTTTTCCGACTGCTCAGGCGTTAATGCTTCCTTGCCTTTGTAATAAAGAATATTTCTAAAGTCTGCCAAGGTTTGCGGGTTAGCCATCGCTTGGTTTCGTTTTTCGATTTCATCGCGTCTTTCTTGATTACTTTCAGCAACGGCGATCGCATCCGCCTCAATCATTTCGTCAGTCCAGCTATCAACCAACTTGTCTCGATCCGCCGCGATCTGCTCCTTGGTTTTTCTCTCGTAAATGTTGATGATCGTGCTTTTTTGTTTTGGGAGAAAACGTTCCTTCATCCTTTCAATGGCGTACTCAACCCACTCTGACTTTTTATCTACGCCATAACGAGGGCTAAGCCGGTAATCCTTAGCGATTTTGGCGATCGTGTAATTGCGGGCAGACATCTCCTTCTTCAATGCCGCTTCGCTACGTTTTAGCCTTTCCCAGTTATTTTTTAATTCCGCCGCCGTTACATCCCCTTTGTATTTCCGAGCAAAAAAGTCATTTAATTCTGCTGCGGCGATCGGCGTATCCGGTGACGGCAAAGGTTTAGTCTGTGCCTTGACTACCTCTTTCGCCGGGGGTAATGCCTTAGTCGTTGGAGTGTTAACCGTGGGCTTGGTGACTGCTTTGGTAGCAGAAGCTTCCGATGGCTTGCCATACCAAGGATCGGCTACTTTCCCCGAACGAATCACATTCCCTTGGTCATCCGTTGTAAATTGTCCGCCAAATTTCTTCTCTGCCCGACGCTTGCGGTCTTCTACATACTGCAACCATTGCAGCCCGTCCTTAGCCATCCCCGTGGGATTTTTAGCGCATTTGGTATAAGCCCGCTTACCCTTTGTATTTGTGTAGGTAACCGGCGTACATCTCGCGCCGCACTGGAAATTCCCGACATTGCACTTCAACCGAAAGGGTCGAGACTTGGTGCTGATAGATCTGCGGGCTTTTGGGAACCGGGCTAATTTCTTCATGGGGGCGGGATCTTGAAATTTGTCTTTATTGTATCAACACTTTTGCTCCGTTTGTCGTTAAAATACCAACACTACAGGCAGTGCCCTGGAAAAATCTACCCACTATTTGTTATATGACCGCAATTAACACAAAACCCGATCGCCAGGCCGGGACAAATCTTAGCGTCATCAACCGTGACGGAAGCAAATCCCCATTAGACATCACCAAGATCCGCGATGTCGTGGAATGGGCTTGCAAGGGATTGAACGTAACGGCGATCGCCCTTGAGTCAGGGCTAACTACCCGATTAAAGGACGGCATTTCAACCCGTGATATTCAGGACAATTTAATTAGCTGCGCTCTGGAAATGTGCAGCCCAGAAGAACCCGATTGGCGGTATGTGGCCGGGCGACTGCACATCTGGGCACACCGCAAGGAGACTAAAATCAATCGCCAGCTTGGGGGCTATTTCGATCGCCTAATCTTTGATGACAGCAGCAAAACCCACTTCGGGCATTACGTTTACGGACGGGTCAACGATGGGGACTATGACGATCGCCTCCATGCCTATTCCCTTGAAGAACTCTACGAGGCTGGCAAGTGGATTGATCCCAGTCTTGATCTGGATTACGACTATGCCGGGGCGGTGCTTTTGACTAGCCGTTATTTGCTGCCCAATGAGTTACCACAGGAAGCGTTTTTGGTCTGTGCTTTGTTGTTAGCTTTGCCGGAAGTGCCGGAGAAGCGATTGTATTGGGCTAAAAAGTTTTATTTGGCGATCGCGCATCGGAAAGTTTCCCTGGCGACTCCTATCTTGGCTAATTTGCGAGTTCCCAATGGGAGTTTGACTAGCTGCTTCATCGTGGCCATGAACGACGACTTAGAAAGCATTTTTGCTGAAATCACTAACACTGCTCGTATCTCCAAGAACGGGGGCGGAGTTGGGGTTAATTTATCCCGTATTCGGGCTACCGGCTCGGATGTTATGGGTCGCAAAAATGCTTCCGGTGGGGTTATTCCTTGGGGGAAGTTATTGAACGATACGGCGATCGCGGTCAATCAGGGTAAACAGTTCTGCCCCTTGTTTGTGTAAACGAACTCGATCATTCCTCTAATTCGGTGGAACTCTAAGTGATTAGACAATACCGAGCAAAGCCCAAGCTATACAAACCGCAGCCCACTATGCCCTTTAAGGGTGAGCATACTGCCAGTGTTCTAATTGACGGATGGGTGATGAACACAATCTAGTTTGGGAATGCGTAACGGCCAGAGCGTGATTGCTCGTACCCTCAAGTGAGGGGAAATGGGGAACATCCTACGGGATGAAGATATGGTCTGATCTACCGGGCGATCGGTAGCTGTCCGAAAGGACGGGTCAGGATTAACGACCTTGACTGAACGCAATGGGACGACGTGCAGGGGCTGTGACTGTCGGATTAGACATCTGGCATTTAGACATCCCCGAATTTCTGGAAATGCAAGCTGAAAACGGTAAACTGATTGCCGCCTAGCAGAGTAATCTGTTATTGAAAACCCTTCTAACGCTGGAACACCCTAAAGTCCTTATGCCAAAGCAAAATCAGCAATGATAAGTGCCATGGAGCGAGAGCAGAAAAAAATTAAGGAATTGATTGGAAGCCGCAAGGCAGTCAGTCTTGACAATGGGAAATCAGCCGCGAAGCTACTTTTCGGAGTAGAACGCTCAACGACTAAAGTATTCCCAATCGCGGGAAGAAAACGGAGGGCTACCTATGGGTAGAAGATATAGTCTGATCTTTGGGGAAACTCAAAGCTGCTGTCACAACAGCGATCCTAGAGTAGCGATCTAGGGTGAACATTTTGGATCAGCGCCGCAAATGTTACGACGTATTTCCCCAGTTGATTATTCCCGATGAGTTTATGCGTCGGGTCATCAAAGGGGAAGAATGGACACTATTTTGCCCCCACGAAGTCGAAACCCTGCTTGATGTGGTTTTGCCTGAAAAATGGGGTGATGAGTTTGAATGGCTGTATCGTCGGCTAGAAATTTTGGCTAAGGAAGGAGAATTGAAGTTAACCAAAACGGTTAACGCCAAGGAACTCTTCAAAGACATCATGCGGATTCAGTTGGAATCTGGCTTGCCTTATCTGTGGTTTAAAGACACGGTTAATCGTGCCAATCCGAACAAGCACAAAGGCTACATTCCGCAAGGTAATTTATGTCAAGAGTCTTATAGCAACGTTGAATCAGGTGTACATAGCCACTGTTGCAATCTGGATTCGCTCAACCTAGCCAATCTCGACATCACCGAATTATCTGAATATGCGCCCATAGCCGTCCGCATTCTCGACAACACCATTGACATCACCACGCCACCGCTACCCGAAGCAAAGGCTCACAACGACACCTATCGAACCATTGGAGTCGGCGCAATGGGGCTAGCTGATTACCTGGCTAAACGTCAAACCAATTACTCGGATCTCGACACTATTAATGAGTTATTCGAGGAAATGGCTTATCATTGCGTCCTCGCCAGCCATGAATTAGCCAAGGAACGGGGGTCTTTTGCGGCTTTCCAAGGTAGTGATTGGCAGAATGGCAATGCCCACAATATCTTGCCGGGATTGTGCATTCAAGGTCAACGATGGGAGGAATTGATCAACGGTATTCGGATTAACGGTATTCGGAACTCCCATATCATGGCGGTTGCGCCTAATACATCTTCTTCTCTGGTGCAGGGCTGTACTGCCAGCATCCTACCAGCCTATAGTCGTTTCTTCTATGACAAATGGGCCAAGGGGACAGTCCCTATCGCACCCCCATACATACAAAACAACTGGTGGCATTATCAGGAAAACAAGACCATTGACCAAAAAACGGTAATCAAAGCCACGGCAACGATTCAGCAATGGATTGATACCGGGATCTCGATGGAATTAATGTTTAATCTAAATGCCGGGATTTATTACCCTGACCAGCCTGAGCGCAGCATAAACGCTAAGGATATTTTTGACACTTTAGTCTTGGCTTGGCAGGAAGGCTGTAAAGCGGTTTACTACATCCGATCTGTCCAGAAGGATGACTTCAAAGAGGGATCGGAGGGTTGTACTTCGTGCGCTAATTAATCTCTAATCATTTTAAAACCCCCTCTTGGTTGCCAATCAAAAGGGGGTTTTATAGTTTGGATACTGACTTCTGGATTTAAAGACTTATCGGCATTTTAGCGATTTTTTAATTCAGTCGTCAAGTGATATTCCTGGTAGAAACCGGCGTAGACCGAGAGAAAGGCAGTTTAAATACTTGCCCTCTGACGGTGACGGTTAACCCTTGCCCGTTGTTGGTGACGGTGGGGGTAAGTCGTTTTAGCCGTTGTTCGATACTGGATTTTAGGGCTTGTTCTTCGGGTGTCATGCTACCTCCATCCAATCGTCTGTCAATAAATCGGTATGGCTAGCCACCCAAGGAACCAAATGCCCCGTGACTGGCCGCATAAAGATATAGGGTAAGCCCATTTTGGAGTTAGCGTCAGGGTACTGAACTTCGATGTACATTCCCTTGCCGTTCCATCCTTGCCGGGTTAGTCGCTTGCCTTGCTTGAGTAATTCGAGTGCAGTTGAAAAGGACATTGGTTTGAGGGTAATTAGGGCTAAATAAACGGAAATTTACCATCTCCCCCTTTGACAAGTTCCTTAAATTCCTTGCCAGCGGCAAATGTCGGGACAGTCTGTTGGGGAATGATTATTTTCTCATCGGTTTTGGGGTTGCGTCCTTCGCGTTCCTTCCGTACCCGTGGCTCGAATCGCCCGAAGTTAACGAGATTGACTTTTTCGCCATTGGCAACAGTCTTTTTGATGACATCGGTGAATACGGTCACATACAGATCAATGTCTTTCAGCGTGGCTGTTTCTCCCATGTCGGAGAGATGATCGGCGATCGCCCGCACAAATTCTGCTTTATTCACGAAACTATCCAAATAATTAGGGTTTACGAATAGCCTGTATCGGCTAGATACCGCTAATTGTAGCAGAATCAATATATCCGTGAAAAAACGATATAATGCAAAAGTAAAACCCTGCGACACCTCAAATGTCCAGGGAGCGAGTTGCCTGAAAAGGAGGCTAACTGTGAATATTCTACCAAGTAATTTCGATCAAAGTCCGTTCGAGAAAATCAAGCACATCGATGAACAGGGTTTTGAGTTTTGGTATGCGCGAGAATTAATGGTAATCCTAGGCTACAAAGCTTGGCGACGTTTTAATGATGTAATCCAAAATGCCCTGGAAAACCTTGAAACGCTATCAGTGTCTAGTCTTGAACACTTTTTGCCGGACGAGGCAAAAAGTATGGGGCGACCCAAGGTAGATTACAAATTGTCACGACTGGCAGTAGAGGCGATTTCCTCTGTGGTCAACAAACGAGGATCGAGAATTGGGCATGTACAGACGGAGCAGTTAGTAACAAAAGCGCTATGTGAGACAATGTCAGACTGCAAAAGAGAAGTTCGCACCCTAGCAGGAAACATAGACATACTCACGCAATCGGAAATTATCGAAGTAAAGAAAATCATTAACTGGAAATCTGGAGTTGGTCAAGTTTTAATTTATGGGCATTATTATCCCTCCCATCAAAAACGCCTTCATCTATTTGGGGAAACACAAGAGTCTTATTTGAAGATGATCAAGTCCCATTGCAAAAAACTAAAAATAAAGGTCACTTGGCAACCATGATTTTTTACCCGTCGAGATAAAAAATAAAATCAACTAAAAATGTCTAATCAAACCGAATTTACCGCCAATCAACAAGAGTGCATTGATCTCCTGGCTACAGTCTTTGGTGGTCGCCATCAACTCAACGAGATTCACTCCATCGGCGAAAACACGATCGCCATGCCCTACTGGAATGCACTCTCAACATTTGATGGCGGACAGCTAACCCACCTTGTCATTCTTGCCCACGAAAAGGCGATCCGAGTCGAGATTTCTGCCCATAAATCAATGCTCCAAATCGCATTGTATTACCGTGGCAAACGTGAAGGAAAAATCTACGAACGCCATCCTGATTTAGAAACGGCGATCGCCACTTACACAACCAAAAAGCAATGACAACCGCCCGCATCATCCACCTAGACCGCACCACCCACTTCCCCAGACTTCCCGCCTGCCTGCTAGACATCAACGGGGAAATTTATGTTGATATTAGTTCGATGCTGGTAACCCACATCGATCGCCCGGTTTCAAAACTGCAATCCTGGGAGTTCACTTACCGACTCGATAAACTCCCCAAGAATCTCCAGCACCCCAGTTACATTTGGGATGATATGTTGTTCGTCCCCTTGGTCAACTCATTGATCGCCGCTCAGATGGTATCGGACGATCCTCCGCTATGGGTCAGGATGGCAGAAAAAATCATTGCGGCAAACCTCGAACAGGACGAGGTTTGCTTGGGCGTCCACTATGGCTTGAGAGACTTGATCGAGTCAATCTACAACGCCAAGGTTATCTTGCAAAACCCTGGACGTGAGATTTCCGCACTGAACTTCGATCAAATCATGGGACTAAAACTGGCGACTATTTTAGTCCGCGATTCTAGCGAGTTCAATATCCTTTTTGCCTATCGCGTTTTTTGCTTCGTAAGGGCGATCGCCGATTTCTTTCAATACAGAATCTTTCGTTGGGCTTAATTACATCCGCAACTAGCCGACATTCTTTCCTGCATCAAAGCCACGGCTAACAACCTTGCCGCCCGATCCATTTCCATCTGAGTATTGAATCTCCCAATGCCCAAACGGATAGAACCCTGGATCAATTGGGGCGGCATTCGCATTGCAGTTAATACGCTAGACGGGGCTGATTTCATCGCAGAACAAGCCGAACCTGTGGAGCAAATCAAATCATCACCCAAGGCATCAACGACGCTAATCCCGTTGGCGTAGGGGGCGGAAAAGTGCAGGTTCCCGGCTAGTCTGTTGTCGCTGTTCCCGTTGATCACAATCCCTGGAACGATCACCATTAATCGCCGTTGCAGATAATCCCGTAACGCCTGAATTTTGTAGCTTTCCTGCCGATAATTTTCATGGCAAAGACGACAAGCTTCACCGAATCCTACGATCAAGGGCAGGTTGGGAGTGCCGGGACGTAATTCATCGCCTCCACCGTACAAGATGGGTCTGATGGGATGACCGTTTTTGATGACCAATGCACCGATTCCCTGTGGCCCGTAGAGTTTATGTCCAGAGCAAACTAGCATGGTAATCTTCCATTGATCAAAGTCTAGGGGGATTTTCCCCACGGCTTGGGACGCATCGCACAGGTAGGGGATGCCGTAATGATTGGCGATCGCCGCTATCTCTTTAACCGGCTGAATAGTTCCCACTTCGTTGTTAGCTGCCATGACACAGAGTAAGTCCAGCCCTTTGCGGCAATAGGATTTGATGTGGGGGAGGCTGACATTGCACTGGCGATCAACGGGGATGATTAGTAATTCGTCAATTAATCCCCGACGGACTAATGCTTCACAAGTTGTGGTGACTGCTTTGTGTTCTACGGCGGATATGGCGACCCTGACGGGCTTTCTTCGCTTGTATGCCATGAGTGTGCCCCGAATAGCCAAGTTGATGCTTTCGGTGGCTCCACTGGTGAAGGTGACGGCTTGGGGTTGGCAGTTTATCAGGTTGCCGATCGCCGTTTGGGATTCTGCTATCAATTCTCGTCCCCATTCCCCTAGTCCGTTGTTGCTGTTGGCGTTACAAGGGGTTTCGGTCAGGGTTTGGTAGATTGCCTTGGCGACTCGGCGATCGCATTGGGTGGTGGCGTGGTTGTCGAGGTAAATCATCGCTTTGCACCCATCCGTTGTTTATGTTCCGCCACCCGTCGTTTGATTTTGGCGATCCGTGGATCAACGGCTAACATCGATCGCCGGGGTTGGGAGAAGTTTAGAGTTCCGTTGGCTTTGGCGATCGCCGCTTTTAGTAATTGGCGATCGGAATATGTGACCCGAAACTCGGAAAAGTTTTGCACTCCTTCGGCGTTTCGTTTTAGGGCATCAAAGACCGTTTCATTTTCCTTTGGTTTCATGCCCAGTGCCCCCAACCAAATACTTAATGCAGTGTCGGTTTTAGGTATCTCATATTGCCCTCCTCCCGGTAGGCGAATTGTTACCTTGGGCGGTTCTTTCTTGCCGTATTCAGCTGGGGATGGAAAATCAAAGGCGTTTAATTTAATTAACTGATCGGCAACAAAGGCTTTCGTCGTGGGGGTTAACCCTACGCCTTTACCCTGAGACTCGATCCCGCCATCAACGGAAGCAATTTGGTTTTCCATCCATTCTGGGCGTTCTGGTAGCCCGATCCTTGCTGCCATGTGACGACGCCGGACATCGTCTAGCGTATCGCCCTTGTTAACCTTGATTCCCATTTTGTTTTTCATGAAATCAAGAATTTGTTCTGGATTTGATAGCGACAAAAAAGTATCTTTGGTGATAGGCAAGTTTCGAGACACCCCCGTTTCTTCGGCTTTATCAACAGCACGGAAAATCTCTTGCGTAAGATACTCAATGCCACTAGGTGACTGACCCAACTCATTTTCACGGGACGCAAAAAAGTCTTTTTGTGCCTTTTGGTACTTGTCCACAGCCTCGTAATAATCGTTGGATTCTTTGATCCTTGATTGTAATTGCTTGTCTGTTAGCTTTTCCTTTTTGGGCTTGATGAATGGACGGAATTTACTAATTGAATCATATTTTTTTTGTGATTCTTGCTCCGCTTTTTGGGCGATCGCCTCTTCACGTTTTTCATCCACGGGGATTTCATCAAAACCACCAAATAGGTTTGATTGCATCGCTTGCCCTTTAGCTTCGTTGGTTGCCTTAGCCGTTGACTCGACCTCATCCTTAAAACTATCGGGGATTGTGTCTACTACAGCCGATCCACTCATTGAGTCAAACAGCGATTTAAGCTTGCCTGACATCATGTGGAGTTCCCCATCTTTCATAGCTGGTTCGTCCCCACGTTCTTTCCAGATTAACCCCAGCAACTCTTTTGCTCCGGTTGCCGATAATCCCCATGCGTGAGGGTAGGACAAACCCGATTCCCGGTCTAAGATGTCGTAGGATTTTTTCTTGCCCTTTTCGGTAACGGCGATCGCGTAATTGTCACCATAAAGGTCTGCTGTGCGACTTGCTTCGTTGGCTGTGCCGACGTTGGTTTTAACGCTTTGATTCTTTTTCGGTTTCGGCAGGCTAGCTACGGCATCTTTTTTGATTTTGCCCCAGGCTGCCTCACGGGTAGCCATTTCATCCTGCGCCTTGCGAGTTTCTGCGGCTTTTTCTTTTTCGGCTTCAATGTCCCTTTCTGCGCTAGATATAGCCTGCTTGGCAGTGTTGTGAGACGGCTTGAATTGATATGCGTCTGGATCTGACACAATTTGCTCTGAGACACTTTTGATGGTGCTTTCGATCATTGCGTCTGTTACACCCTCCCGCCCAACATTCATTAGCCGCATCAACTCGGTTTTTCCGTCATCGGTTTTCATGACTGCACTGAGTTTTGCGGGGGTAGAGCGCGACCCCAAGCCGGATCTTGGTGTGTAGGTTAAAACGTAGTCAACAGGTTTGCCGTTAAAGAAACCTTTCCCGATCAACACGTCGCCATCCATTACATCAGAGGGTACAATCTTGCTTTGATCCCTGGTCTTAATATATCCAGTGGGACGGGGTGAAGACTCTTCCTCTTGAGTTGATCCTTGCTTCGGCTTTGGCGTGTCAACGAACTGGTTAATAAGAATCGGGTGCATATCCCGTGAAATACTAGGATTCTTTTTGCTGACCAGATCCCGTATGCCAGTGAGGTTTAGTCCATCTAGGTTGTTGAATGAGTCGTGTTGAATCCAGCCATCTGTATAAGGTTCGTAGCCATCCCGCGATACATTACCAAATTTTTTCTCAATAACGTATTTGTCGCCAATTTTTCTGGCTCGGTATTCAGAAAAGCCCTTGGTTCCTGGCTCCGGCGTTTTCATCCCCCAGTGAATCCCCACGGCATTACCTAGGTAAACTCCTTCGGGTGAGGACAGGTCTTTGTCTGTGAATTGTTGGCGATCGCCAAAGTCGGAAATTTTAGCCGTTTGCTTGGATGGCGGTTGGTATTGAGTCCGATCAACAAAGTCATCAAAGGCAATCTTATCTATCGCATTCCGAACGGTGCGGGGGGTAAAATCATCGGCGGTTTGCTTTTCAATTTTGCCAATGATATCTGCCAATTGTTCCTTGCCTGTTTGTTTAATGAAGTCAGAAGCTCGAAGACTTAATAACCCCGATTTACTGGAGCCCATCAATTCCGAGATGATGCGAATCCCTTTTGAGTCGGATGCAACCCCTTTCTTCATTTCAGCCAAGGCATCCCACCCTTTTTGCTGCTGTACTTCCGTCTTCGCTTCTGTTGCCGTAGATTGAGACGCTTTCCCGCCAGCCCATTCAAAGAATTGCTGTGCTTTGTTTTTGTCGCGGAATAGATAACCGGCGATCGCCCCGTCTTGGCTATAGGACGAATAACGCCCACCGAGGGATTTAGCCTTGGACTTAGCCGCATCCAGGTTACTGGGTTTGCTGTCAAAGGAAACAGCGTAGATTTGATACCCCTGCTTGGTATGGGTGAAACTGCCCATCTTTACGCCCGATGCGCTGACTTCAGAAGACTTGGCACTTTGGTTTGCTTCAGCCTTGGGATTGATGTCAGAGGGCTTTTCATTGGCGATCGCCTTGGACTTGACAGGTGAGGCAATACCAGTTGAACCTACCGTGTATTTTTCGTCAAACTTAGCACCACCAACAATGCCACCGTATTGCTTGGCTAGTTCCTTCACGCGATTTTCAATTCCGATCCGGCTCTTTGCTCCCCGTGTGTATCCGCCAATTGACTGGAATTTACGTTGGTTTGGACCTTTGACCAGCAGTGAGTATTCTGTGGACTGGTTCGGTAAGGTCTTATCCCCCATCTTCACAGGGAACGACTGAGCAAAAATTCTTGCTTCTGCCCCATCTTTAAAGTAAATAAGGTCGTTATTGCCAATTTCTTTACTGTAAACAGGCTCCTTGCCGCCAAGGTAATTAGTTTTGATGCCAAAACCGCCCCGTTTCTCCATTATTTCCTCGTCAATTTCTCGCTCGGTTTTATTTCGGTCACTGTATTCAATTGACTCTTTGACCTGTTTGGCTTGTTGCCGATAGAAATTGCCCATTGCCTCGCCGTAGGTTTCGTATCCTTTGCCATAACGAGTCCCGTTCGCATCCGTGTCGTGATAACGTCCAGTTGTTGGCGATTTTGTATAACGAGGTTCAGAGTCAAAGTAGTAATTGGCTAGTTCGTCTAATTTTTCAGAACGGGTCATTTCTGTTAATGGCTTAGCCCCGCTTTCATTTAATGCCTTGATTTTGTTACGACCAGCCAGCCATTCATAGTTAGCCGTATCAGCATCATACTCAGCTTGTTTGCGCTCGGCTTCCCGTTGCTGAACGCCCCGTTCCCGTGCATATTCTCGATCCTCTTTATTCCGAATCGCCTTTTTGATACGTGCCTCCCGATCGCTAGTTTTCAACTTACTGCGAGACACGCTAGAACGCCCTTCAATGTCAGTCCCTTTTTCTGTGCGGGGGAAATAGGCTTCGCCTGCTTCAATTTTTTTGAGTAACCCTAGTTGTTTCTGCATTCGAGAAATACGGGATTGCAGTATCGCTACGTTTGATGCCCAGGTCGGCTCCTCTTTAATTTCATCCTTGGCTTTCTTGATGGCTTCATTCAATGCCGGGATTTGCCGCCGAGCCATGGAAGCATCGCGTTCTTTGCTGATATAGGATGAGACAGGGAACAACAGCCCTTGTCCAGCCGGTGTTTTGCCATCATAGTCAGGTTCAGTTGGGCGATAGGTTACCTTTGCTTTGGATTCGGAACGGCGATCGCTATTCCCAGTTTTAGGCATTGAGGATGAACCCGCCTCATCTCGATAGGCTTTTGTCGCGGCTAAATCCGTGCTGCCGTAGTTAAAAGCTTTTGCCCAGGAATAACGTTGCCCTGATGTCATTGAGTCAACAATGTCCTGGGTGATTTCTCCTCCTCCTTTGAGATGCTTTTCGATCTTCTCATGCCATTCATTTTCAAACGAACTTTTCATGCCGCTACTATAATCAGCACCCATGTCAGCTTTCATTGCAAACAAAAAATCATCAAGGCGTATTTTTCCTTTTTCCGATAACTCGTCTGCTTTGTTTGCATCAATAGGGCGATCGCCACTCATGGACACAGACTTAGCCGCATCCCGCACGGCTGGCCCTTGCCCGTAACTGGTTGTCCGATCCGAGTCAATGACCTTCTTGACCTTTGACAGAAAGGCGATCGCCTCATCACCCTGTAAGCCATCAATATATTTCCGAGTCCCGTTATCGAGCTTACCCTTACCCATGACTAGATTTGCGGCTAGTTGCTGCATGGGACTGTCGGGGGTTCCGTTTTGGTCTATCCACTCGAATGCTTCCATCCCCTTGGCTGTGCTGGGTAGAGTTTTGGGGTGGGATTGTCCATTTTCAGACAAAGTCTTTTTGGCCAATTCTCGCTGAGAACGAATTAATGCGGGCATCCCAGGACTAAGCAAATTTGACTTATACGATTTTATTGCAGCGTCAGCATCATCCTTGTCCATCCCATTCTTGATATGTATTTCGCGGGCTTGTTTCACTTGCTCGTTTATGGACTGAAGAATCTTCTCCTCAAGTGCCTTGTCGGTGCTGTCCATGACAAACTGGGCATCTTTTACTTTTTGAGCCTGTGCGCCTTGTTTTCTTGCCAATTCAGCATCTGCCTTTGCTTTTTTCTGCTCGTCGGAAATAGGCGATCGGGCAGCTATCTTAGCTTGGGCTTCATCCTGAAATTGTTGCCCTAATCGCTTCCCGCCATCCATGAGATGTTGAGCATATTTTGCTTCGGTAGCCGTTACGCCATATCCAGTCCCGCCTAACCACAGATTCATCGAATCCTTGTCGTTGCCTGCACGATTTGTTATCTTACTTTTTTCCAGCTTTGCGCCAGCATCAATTAACTGCTCAACCCGTTCATGGGCGGGCATAATTCCCCCATCCTCCCCATAGTTAAATTTCTTTTTCAGTCGGGCGATCGCCTTTCCTGTTTGCAGTTGGGTTCCGGCACTAAACGCTTTACCACTAGATTCGCCACCCTCGCCCAAGGCACTTAAATCAGTGGGTTTCCCGTCTTTGTTGGTCAATTCCCAATCGGGTTTACCTAATTTCGCCTGACGGGCTTTTTCATCGGCGATCGCCTTTTTGACCATCGGGATTGCTTCGGGATAATCCTTGGCGATTTTTTCTGCGGTGAAGAATCCTGTGCGAACGTTGTTCGGCACGTTATCAAATTCAATTCTGAATAGGCGATCGCCTTTGGAATCAAACCGACTGTAACCAGTAGAGTCAATACTTGCAACACTTGGATTAGGCTGCATTTTTGACCGAGTATAGAGATCAGAAAGTATTGCGTCTATATTGTGTAACTCTTTTTTTGACCTCGAATTGTAATTAACCTCTCTGGTTTTACCGTCGCGTTGTCGAATCCATAATTTTCCCTGAGTAACATAAAACCCCGGAAAGTTTTCCCCGTCAAACTGTCTTAATATTTTTTCCCTTGTTTCGGGATCATCCATTGGACGACGATAAGGATCTATATCATCGACGCTCTTTTGGCGACTCCGATCCCGAACTACTGGTTGCGGGCTATCAATACCCAAACTCTTACCACCAAAAAGATCGGGGTGAAGTTCTACTGCGGGGATAGGCGATAAATTCTTGCTCATGCTGCCGTCGGGCAAGATGCTTCCCAACGTCCTGTCACCATTTGGGGTTGGACGTGTTCCGGTCATATAGACAACGCCATTTTTGCCGACAGCGTACTCAATTAGATCATTTTTAGCTTGAGTATTGCTTCCTGTTATCCGCTTAATAGTTGCCTGCTGCTGTTCGGTCAATGCGGGCGGTTTATAGCCATCAACAGGGTATTTAGATTCTTTCAGTTTATTGTCGGCAAAGAAGTTTGATTGTTGGCGATCGACATCTACGACTTTAGGTTGAGCAGTTTTTGCACCCCCTTGTCGTAAACCCATCACAGCCTTATCCAATGCCCCGGTGGACAAAGAATTGCCCCCTATTAATTTCTTGATCTCAGACGGAATATCCCCGGCCCCATCCTTGCCAGCTTTTTGAATCGCCCCAATTTGCTCCAACTCAAGCTGATACCCAATATCCCCAGACGGGTAAATATCACGGTATTTTGCCGCAACATCATCATAAGACTTGCCCTGAAGTGACTTTAATTCAGTCAACCGTTTTTCTGCCTTAGCTTTAAACGCATTACCGCCAAAGCCATCGGCAATATCTTTCTCCTCCGACTTGATCGCCCGGTCTAACAAACCTTGATAGTTTTCCCGTGCATACTCCTCGCTGGTCATTTCCCACGGCTTGCGGCTAGTCGATTGACCCTTCACTTCCCCCTTAACCCCACCACTCCCCTGAGCGATCACATCCTTAGACATCAGCCTAATCGTCGCCCGAATCCGTTCTTTTATATCTTCGGCTGAAAGCTTTTTGGGTGCTGAACGTTGACCCTTGGGCGCTTTCTTAGAGAATAAATCCTCCA
>JACCDR010461136.1_pt1 | contig 17363 bp, 32 predicted proteins | sample 7446431 | NCBI WGS metagenome assembly JACCDR01 (sample SAMN15323443, study PRJNA562643) | freshwater metagenome | isolation source: river surface water | place: USA:Blue River Watershed | collected 2017-08-17
CCAATGCATAAATTACGTGATGATATAGCAGAAGTAATATTAAATGTTCATGATTTTGCACCGGACATGACAAGATCAGACTTGCAAGGCGTTGCAGACGCTGAAGCAGCTAATATTATTGAACTATGTTTAAAGTACTTTTTTAGCAATCAAACAATAGGAGTTAAACCAGATGTATCAACTAAACAAGATTAATAAATGTTCTCATGTGTGGTTCTATACAGTAATAATTGTGCTTATATTTGCCACGCTCGCAAGCTTATTTGTAGCAATACGAAACAGCAAGCCAATTTGTACAGATCTTGTACGTTTTGGCGATAGTCTAACTTGTGTTTATGATCTTGGAGATATTCAAGAAGATGAAGCAGATGTGATTATTATTAAATAATGCATATTTTACTTGACATAATACAAGCAGTTTGCTAATATAGAAGTATAAGATTAAATGAAAGGAACATCTTATGGAATACAAAGAATGGTGTGAAAATCAAGAAGTTGAGTATCACGCTACAGTATCACTTAATGGTGAAATCGTTGGACAAATATCTAGCTTTTCACAAGAGGGTTTAATTGAAGATATGCGAAAGCTTACCCACGCTTTAGATCAGTCTGCTAAACAGCAATATGAAGATCTACCGGAGAATCAAAATGATAACGATTAATGTTAAAGAAGTTTACCAATGGTTTGAAACTCCTGTAAGTGTAGTTGTAAACGATGAATGTAATCACGCCGGAGCAGAACAAGAAGAAGTTGATTATGGCGGTTTACAGCATGATAGTGTTGGTGATCTTGATTGGTTTGATGATTATCGACCTGCACTAGTTTGCAAATGTGGACACGTTGAAGATATTGAACCTGAAGAACCTGATTATGATCGTGACGAGGATTATTAAATGAAACTATCACGAACAACACCAGCCAATTTATTTAAAATTAAAACGCCAATTTGGGGCGGTAGAAAGGTAGGTTTAGCCACTTACAAAATCGGACAACATAACGAAATTAGAATTGAAAAACGAAATGCTGAAGGTGATTTACTTTATCCCCAGCCACTATATATAAGCGGTGAAAAAGTTAAAAATTATCCAGTGCAAGCAGTTAAAAGCAATCCTAATATTAAACTTTACATCATACCAATTAACGATTTAGAAACTTTAGAAAGGATCTAATTATGAACAATAAACTACAAGTAATATTAAACGAACAAGGCATTGAAAAATCAGATGTTGCAAAGATGGTTGAAGCCTTTGGTGGACCTTTTGAAGAAGCCGGAGTTGTGCTAGATACCTATAAAAACATTGTCGTAACTGATGAAAACGATGTTGCAACTATGTCAAAAGCTCGTGAAGCTCGTTTGCTACTCAAGAAAGCTCGAACAACTGTTGAAAATAAGCGTAAAGAACTTAAAGCAGATATTGTTAAGCAGGGTAAAGCAATTGATAGCGTAGCACGATATGTTAAAGAAGAAATTGAACCAGCCGAAGAATATTTGGAACTTCAAGAAAAGTTTGCAGAAATTAAAAAAGCTGAACGACTAGCCAAGATCAAAGCTGATCGAGTTGAAAAGCTTATGCAGTATACAAATGATATATCTGTATACAATCTTGACGCTATGAATGATGAACAATTTGAATCTTTACTATCCACGCTTAAAGCACAGCACGAAACTAAAATTGCCGAAGCAAAGCGTATTGAAGATGAGCGAATTGCTAAAGAAAAAGCTGATGAAAAAGCTCGTATTGAACAAGCTAAAGAAAATGCACGCCTAAAAGCTGAAGCCCTAAAGCGTGAAACTGAACAGGCTAAAAAAGACGCTGAAGCTAAAGCAGAGCGTGAGCGTATTCAAAAAGAAGCTGATGAAAAACTTGCTAAAGAACGTGCAGAACGTGAAAAACTTGAGCAAGCGGAACGTGAGCGAGTTGCTGAAGAAGCTCGTAAAAAAGCTGAAGCTGAAGAATCAGAACGCCAAGCATTGTTAGCACCGGACAAAGAAAAGTTGGTTGCATTTGCACAAGGTTTAGATCTTGTACGAACTACTAAATTGCCAGCCGTCAAAACTAATAAAGCACAAGAGCTTATTAACTACGTTGAAGATGAGCTTAAAAGAATATCAAACTACTTAATTGATCAAGCAAAGGAATTGTAAAATGAACGAACTAGATTTTAAAGATTACAAAGGGCTTACAAAGCCTAATGAATATGATCAAACTAAAGCTGAATTGTTGGGTGAAGCTGTTACTGAAAAACTAATGCTAGAAAAAAGAGTTGCATACTTAAACGATTTAATAGAAGAAAATAAAGAGCTAACGCCTTATTTATGGACTACTTTAGATGGTACGTGCAAGCCATTGCATAAACTTGAAACAAGCCACCTTAAAAATATAATGGGTCACATACTTAATCGTGGCGGTAAAATTAGCAAAGAAATTAAAGCCGAAGCAATTAGCAGAAATATATCAATACCGGACGAAACAGCCTTTTTAGCAAAGCGTATGCTTGAGCTACAAGAAGGTGAAGTAATTGAAGATTGGGATAATTAATTATGGCAGGTAGACCAGTACAGAACAAAGCAGACATTAAAGCTATCCAGCACTTTTATGAAAACACTAATGGGTACTCTGAAATTGTGCAAACGACTATGATCAAGCCATTGATTGTATTTACAATGCGTAATTGTGGCTGTACCTTTAGAGAAATTGCAGAAGTATTTAATATCAGTAAGCAAATGGCAGAAACGATATACAAAAATGCGAAAGCTAGTATGTAGTATTTTGCTAATAATTGCCGTAATTGTTGGTATTTATGCGATTTTTCCGCAAAAAACAGCATTTCAAGGCAATAATAGCGACTTTTTGAACAAACTTACAGAATACAGAATCAAGAATAATTTAAATATTCTTACTGAGACTGTTGAGCTTGAAAAGGTTGCAGAAGCTAAGTGTGTTGATATGGTTGATCGTAACTATTTCAGCCATACAACACCTGAAGGCTTTTATGTTTGGGAAACATTTAACCATAAATCTGCAGGTGAGAACCTTGCAGAAGGCTATACAAACGTTGATACAACTTTTGAAGCGTGGGTAAACAGTGCTACACATAATGAAAATTTACTAAAGCCTGAATTTACACAAGTTGGACATCATACTTGTTTTAATGGCACAAGTTATTTAACAGTTCAAGTATTTAAAGGAGAGTGATATGGCTAATTGGAGAACGCTAAAAATTACTGACGTTTATCGTGAGATTGTGAACACTGATACCGGAGCAGTTAGAAAAGTATATTTTGCAAGTGAAAAGCAAATTAAATATCTTGAAAGTTTACGCTATGAAATGGCTAAAGATAAAGATAAGTATTCACCGCTTAAAACAAAGCCTAGTACTTTTGCAGCAGCTAAAGCAATTGATAAGTTACTTGCTAAAAAACAAAAGCTTGAAGAACAACGAACTTTGTTGTAATCAAAAAGCCACTGGCAAAGAGATTGATCTTGAAAGGAACAAAACTTTGATCACCAGTGGCTTTAACTATTATAGATTATATCTTTAACAAAGCTTATTATCAACCCCCAGCCCCCTAGTGGGGGCAGGTGCCCAATCTTGGGCGGTTACTTGATAATTATTTAATTTTATTATATGACAGTGGTGAAAAGGTATACTTCCCCCCTACCCCCTTCAAGAAAGTAGGAGAAAAGTGTGATGACATGCGGAGCCAAAGTACACACTTGCAAGATCCCTAACCTTGCCTATTTACCCTCTAGTGGTTGATTATCGTGCATAGCGTTTGCACCCTTAGTCGCTCATTAACTACAGTTAGCGGTTGTTCGGTCCGGTTCACTTAGCGTAGTAGCCTACTAGAATTGGGAATTGCACCCTTTATGTGGTAAATAGCCCTTGACCGAACGCTACATATAGTGCTACGCTATGAAAGATTTCTCATAACGAAGAAAAGCACCTTTAGCCGGGTGCTTTTTACTATTTGTAACTTTTTGATTTCTCATAACGGTCATAAGCTAAACTATAGCATTTTGTTATTGTTCGCTGTCAAGTATTTTGTTAATATTCTTACAGACGTATTTAAATGAAAGGAACAATACGTGTTAATAATGGGCGAATCATACAGCCAGCACTATGATTTTCTTTGGTCGTGTATCCACACTAGCCAAGAACTCATAAAAACTATACAAAGCGTATCTAGTAAGCTTGACCCTGATACACGCAAATTAGCGAGGGAAGTTATACTTAAAGAACAACGCTATATTAGAAGTGCTTATGACGAACTCAAAGCATTAAATAAATGGTTTAAACAATCAGGCTTAAAAAAGTACGAACTATACTACCCGCAAGCTTACAAAGATCGCATAGCAAATATGACTGATCAAGAACTTGAATGGCACATGGTTAAACTTGAACAAATCCGAGATTGGTACGCCACACAAAGAGGGTAAAAAATGAGAAATAATAGCTATTGGGCAAAAAGGTTAGCACTCGAAGATGACGAAACTATCAAAGAGATAGAAGAAGCGGTACTTAACAGGTCGTTGGATATTGAAGAAGAAACACCTGCAGATGATATTGTGCATATCTCTGAACTCGAAGATGAAATAAAAAAAGAATATGAAAATTGGGGTAAAGTAAATGGCTTACTTACCGGACTACCTAGCTTAGATGATAAAATTGGCGGTTTAGGTAAAGGACACGTTATTTTAATTGGTGGTGAAACTTCTAATGGTAAAAGTGCTTTAGCAGCTAACATTGCAGTAAACGTTAGTAAAAAGAATCCTGTGCTATTTATCACGCTTGAAATGATGAGAGCTGAAATAGGTGCAAGAATTATGCATATTAACAATGGCACGTTAGACGGCTTAGATATGATGTTTCAGAGCGAACACCGTATAACCTATAAAGATGTAAAGCCACTGCTTAGAAAAGCTATAGAAATGGCTGATATTAAGCTAGTCGTGCTTGATTACCTGCAATATCTTGGTCGTGGTATGACTGAAAAAGAAGTTGCAGTGATGAGCAAAGAAATTAAAACACTTGCACTTGAATTTGAAATACCTTTTGTAGTCATTGTGAGCCTTCGTAAAGCCGAAGGTGGACGCAATAAGCGAAAGTGGACAGATATTGAGATTGAGGACTATATGGGTACTGGAAGCATTGGATATGACTGTGACGTGGCTTTAATTGCTTCACGTAAGGACATGAGCAATGAATTTGATACCGAACACATGTATGTAAAAATGCTAAAAACTCGTAATACTGCACTAAATTATGATGACAGATACCTTGTATTTGATTGGGATCAGACTAGAATCACCGAAAATTGGGTAAATGACGCACGCAAACAGCTAGAGGTTGATGATGGCTTTACTCAAGCAGGTGAACAACAAACTATAATAAATGAAGAAAATGCTTGACATAATGATAACTCACGTGTTACACTGGCAGTGTACAAGATAAATGAAAGGAACTGTACAATGGGTCAACTCAAACAAGCATTGATCGACACTGATCAAGAAGATCAGACCGATCCTAGAGATACAGGTTCATACGGACCTGAACACGAAGCTGAAGAACAGCGTAAGGCTGATGAAGCTGAAGTTTCACTAGGTTGGGCTGTATTCGAGCTAAAGAAAGCAGCAAAGTTTCTAAACGAGAATTGCCATAGTCTAACTATTGCAGATCTTGCTGAAATTGCTCAAGCTACCGAACAGCTACAAGCTATACCACGTAAAGTAAGCGAGCCATTCTAATGACAGATTACGATAGAATACTGAAAATTCTTCAAGACAACAAAGGCAAAACAGTTGAAGCCGTTGCTGAAGAAATGATTAAGTTATTTATCAGTATTGCAGGTGAAAGGCTTAAATCTAACGAGGGGGTAAAAAAAGATTTAATAGAACACTTCTTAACTATGGGCTATATCAAGCCTGAAATGTACAGATCAGTATATGCAATATTACAAAGTTCAAAGGAGAAATTAACATAATGGATCGTAAGTTTCCTGAAAAGGGTACACGTGAGTATCACATTCGTATGCTTAAAAAGCTACGTGGTTGGCTCAAGCTTAACCCGAAACAAAACCCTATTGTAGATGATGAAGCTGAAGCTTTAAATTGGGTACTAAAAGAAATTGGAGAAGAATAATGGCAAGTGATTTTAAAGTAGTTCGCATGATCTTTGGTAAGAATAGTGATTATTCTATGGCTAAAGATAAGTATGAGTTTCTACCTTCCGGTGGGATCAATGACGTAATTGCTTTATGGCACTCTAAGCAGACTGACCGCCCATTATCTTATGCAAGTCCATCTAAATTAACGACTTGCCCTAGAGTTGTATGGTTAGCTAATCAAGGCGTTGAAAGCACTGAAAAGATGACGTGGGCTGTTAGGCAACGTATGTTACTTGGACGTGTGCTAGAAAACAAATTAGCTGAACAAATAGCTGAAGTTGGTGCAGATACTAAACTTCTATACCACTGGAAAGATGACGATTATACTATTCAGTCACTTGATGAAGATGAACGTCCATTTAAGTTTTCTACTGGTGAAGGTGACAAGCATGACGAAGGTGTGCCGGACTACCTTATATCTGTAAAGACTGATGACGGTGAAGTTATAGCTATATCAGACGCTAAAACAAGTCGATCAGATAGCTTTGGATATGTAGAGTTCGACAATAACCATATATTTGATGACGGTGGTTGGTTTAAGTACAAAATACAGCTAACTGACTACTACATGCTATGTCACAGTCCAGAGGGCAAGGCATGGTTTAAAGAAAACAATTTACCACTTCCTACACATTGCCACCTATTTTCATACGCTCTTGACGATGGAGTAGTAAGGAGAGAAGTGCTATGGCAACCAACACAAGAGGATATGAACCTCGTGCTTAACCTTAGAGTACGATTTAATCAAGCTGTTCATGCTTCCTCTATGCCTGATTGTACATGTGCAACTGATCTTCCTGATGGCTTTGCAGTTAAGTTTTGCCGTTACGGTATCAAGCAAGACGGTGAAAAAGTGTGTGGATCGTGTTGTGGAGATAATTTAATAGAAAGGATAGAGAAATGATTTTAGAAATAGCACTTGGAATTGTTCTAGCGTTTTTGATACTTGATTTGTATCACACGCTATTAGCAATACCAGTACAACTTCGTAAGAATCGTGCTAATCGTGAAATGGCTAAATTTATGAGTGAAGCTATGAATGGTTTGGTAGAACATTTAAATAGTGCAGAGCACAAGGAGCATGTCAATGCGAGGAACAGTAGCCAAAAAGCTAAGACAGCGAGCAAAAAAGCTCAAAGTAGCAGATCCAAGAAAAGCGTACAAACAACTAAAAAAGGAGTTTAAAGATGGCAAATTCAAAGTCTAAAAAAGTCGAAAAAACTTTTGAAGAATTAGAAGCAGAACGTATTGAACGTGAAGCTCAAGTAGACGCTGAAGTTGCAACTCGAACTGCTAGATACGATCAAACTACTAAAGAACGTGCACGTGCAGCCGGAATTAATCCTGATAACTTTGAAACTGAAGAAGAACTTGGAAAAGCTCTTGAGAAGTGGGAGCAGGATAATAATGTATTGCGTACACCAGAGGAGAATAATCAATGATTTTAGGTGAAAAATCGGTAAGAACTTACAAAATTAACGGAAGCACTACCGTAACAGTAAAATCTGAAATGAAAGCCGACAAGGTATATTCACATGAGGTTACTGTAAAGAAGGGTATTGTTACCACTGAACCACTGCAATTTGTTAATAAGCAAGCTGTAGCGGAACTTGTTGAAGGCTTTGACCTTGAGCAAGATCAGACAAGTTTAACTATTTAATTTAAAGGAGAATAATAATATGAGTGATTGGACTGAAGCAGGATCAGGAACTAGTAAAGCATGGGATAAAGAGGGCGTTTTAGTTGGTCTTTATGCCGGAATGAAAAGTAATGTTGGTCCGAACAATAGCAATCTATATCTGATTGAAGTTGAAGGTGAAGCAGAAGCTACTGGCGTTTGGGGTAGCACTGTACTTGATGGAAGATTTGAAGAAATCCCTGAAGGTAGCCTTGTTAAAATTGAATGTCTTGGTAAAAAGACTAGCAAGCGTGGTAACAGCTTTACCGACTATAAAGTTCTATACAAGAAGCCTGATGATTGGGCTGGCGAAGCTAAAGCACAACTAGAGAAAGAAGCCTAGTATGAACGAAGGTTGGACTGAAGCCGGATCTGCACCGTCTGTAAAAGATACTGTAGATACGTTGTTAGAAAGTATCAATCTTGATGATCTTCGTTTGACCGAAAATAGTAAGTATGGAGCAGTCACTTCTGAATGTCAGAACCTACACAAGCAATTGTTAGATTATGAACGACAGGGCAAGCTAGGGAACTATGTAGAAAACCCTAGCTTGATCGGTGACTATCTCGGTAAATTGCGTTTAAATGCTAACCAGCTATTTGCTTTTCAAAACATCTATATAGATATTGTGAGCGATCTAAAGCGTGAGTATGCAGATAAGCGTCAAGAACTATATCTTACTAAGCTAAACGAGCCTAAAGGATCTGCTAGTGCTGCAGAAAAGCACGCTAGAGAAATGACAAGGCGTGACGAAGCTAAAATTGAGGTTGTCGAGAACACTATTCAGCAAATTAAAAATGAGTATGAACGCTATAACGGTATCTGTATGTACTTACAGAGTCGTATGAAAGAGTTTAATACTGAGAAAGTGATGGGATAATGAAAGCTAAAGAATTAGCCGATAAGCTTAATGGCATAGAATACGGTGATCGTATCCTTGAAGAACATATCCAATTCGCAAAAGATAATGATTTAGTTATTGTTACCGGATATTCAGATGATAATGTCGAATTTGAAGGTGCTGTATATGAAGAAGTTAGTGCTTATGGTGGCGGTAATATACCACTAGCAAAAGATGGAGAACCTATATTTGGTTGTGATGAACCATGTGAACATTGCAGAAACATAGACGATGGCGATAATGCAAAATACAAGATAGAAGCAAAATGGAATTTTGAAGGGTACAGTTGGTTTATTGATATAAATCTAGAATCTGATAAATACGCTGTTTTTCAAGTAATGGAAGATGGTGAAACATTTTGTAGAGGTATTGTATTTGATAAGAAAGATTTAATATAAGCTTATGAACGAAGAACATAATACTCGTGTAAATATGCTTATGGACGAATTGCTAGAGCGTCTACACTTTGAGATTGAAAAAGGTAATCCTATGATGTTACCTGCACTAGCTCAAGCTGTGTCACACCTCTATCAAGTCAAAAATGGGCTAGTAAATGCTGATCAAAAGCAAATGCTAGAAATTACATTATTGAAAAATATAAACAACCAAGTGAAAAACTTTGGTCAGGGGGGTAATCAAAATGGGAGTGGAACGCAAACGGAACGGAACATACCAAGCTAGGTACGTTAAGAATGGTAAGCGTGTTACTATTGGAACTTACAAAAGCAAGTCTGAAGCACGCCGACATTTAGCTATGGCACGTGGTGAAGAAATTGTAGAGTATAAGCCTGAAGATAGGGTATATCTAGGCACTGATCCAGCAAAGGTTAATTTTGCAAAACCTATTAGCGGTGGCTATGTGACTATAAAACCAACACTTAAACAAAGGTTCACAACATGGCTAAAAAACCTAAGAGCGAGCTAAAACTAGCTAAAAAGAAGGCGTGGGATCAATTTAGTATCTATATTAGGACTAGGGATTGTATCCGTTTTCGCAATAGTCTTACTGAAGGTATGTGTGTGACTTGCAAGCGTGAGTATTCATTTAAACAACTCTGTGCAGGTCATTTTATACCCGGACGAACTAATGCAGTTCTATTTGATGATCGTATTGTTTACACGCAATGTATGGGCTGTAACACTAATCCGCCATACGGTTTAGGTGGCAACTATGTAGAGTACTTTGTATTCATGGAACACGAATGGGGCAGAGAAAAGATTGACGAGTTTAGAGCTTTAAAACACAAGACTGTGAAGTTTAAAGCCTTTGAACTACTAGCTATGGCTGAACGTTTTGAACAGCAAACTAAAGAACTACGTGATAGCTTTAATGCACAAAACGCTTGACATAATGCTTATGATTTGCTATACTGTAGCTACCATAAGTTAAATGAAAGGAACACTATGGCTAACAAAAATGAGGATCTTGCTGATCCTAAAGAATTTGGTACGGCAAAACGTACTACGAACAAGAAGCAAGTAATTAATACAGGTCTACCTGTACATGGTCTATGGGGTATTCTACTTCTGATCGTCTGTGCAAGTATTATGTATGCTAACTACAGGGTATTCTTTGGTGTCGAAGAACTAATTTCACGCCTTATGCTTATCCCAAGTACACTAGCAGTTGTTACGTTTCTGATCTATAAGTCTGCAAAATGATATAATAGTTATGTTTAAGGAGAACAAAAACTGCTCGCCTAAAGACATTGACCTATGAGCAAACATTATGAAAAAGAAACTAACCATATTGCTGGCAATACTATTTATCGGGTTTGTCGGTCTAGGTGCATACGATTTAAGAAATAATCAAATAGAATTGAAGCTTAAAGATATTAAACTTCAGGACAGTGTGTTAGAACTTAATAAGATTGAACTAGAAAAGCAAGAGTTAAATAAGAAGTTTGAAGAAGCTATCAACGAAGGTAAGATTAATGAAGAAAAAGCTAAACAGCTTGAATCTGAAAAATTGGAACTCGAAGAACGGACAAGACAGCTTGAGCGTGATCTTCAGGCAAAAAGAGAAAGAGAAGCAAACGAAAAGCAGTTTGCAAACAATACAAGTAAAGTCGTTGCAGGGGCTTCCACCGAACACAATGTTACTGGTAACAAACAACAGTGGCTTGTCGCAAGTGGTATACCTGAAAGCGAATGGTGGGCGGTAGATAGTATTGTAAGTCGTGAAAGTTCATGGAATCCTAACGCTATCAATCCTGAAAGTGGTGCTTGTGGGTTAGGACAACAGCTACCTTGTGGTAAATGGGCAGGAGCATGGAATGATCCAGTTGCAGCCTTAAAAGCACAGTACGGATATGTTGTTGCACGATACGGTGGGTATCCACAAGCTGTAGCATTTTGGAACGCTAATCACTGGTATTAATATAGTTGGTGCTTTGTGCGTCATTCTGTTTATCGGAAAGTGTTAGACACAGTAATAATAGTTAAATGTCTTGCGAGCACTAAAGAAGCGTATGCGGAAGCCCAAGCAACAGCCAACACTATGTGGGGTATAGTTCATAGAGGTGTGAACGAAAAATAAAGCACTTTGCGAGGGTGCTTTATTTTTTATCTACAACTAAACTAGAACAACGCTATATGACCGATAGATTGACCATGCTTTTTAGCACGTTCTGCTTTTCTGCAAGCTTCTTCCATTGCGTCATAGTTACGCTCATCATGCATTTGATCTGCTATTACTAACCATTCTTCGGCACTCATAGGGGGTCTTTCCCCTAACATTTCCATAGGCACTTCGTAGGGTGAAGGATCAAATAATACTTCCATACTATTACCTGTTTGGGATTGTTTTATCTAAGTAATCTCGTGCAGTTGTAAGTAGGAAATACACTACAGGGTAAAACGCTGCAGTTTGATACTCACTAGTTAGCCAAGCAATCACAGCAGTTACAACGCCGGACGCTACTAACCAAAATAATCTTTTCCACGCTAGATTTGTAGTTGTTACATTCATAGTATTAACCTTTCTTTGCAAGCGTCATAGCTTGATCAGGCTTCATGCCTTTTTTAATATATTTGTTATATCGACTAGCAACGCTAGATTCAGGTGAACTATCTTCACTTTCAAGGCTTACAAACTTCATGTTTTGGACCTCGAAAGAACCACTAACTTTTTTCTTATTTTCTTTACGCTTTTTATCCATATCGCAATCTTCACAGTCATCATCGTCACAGCCACCATAGTAACCTAGATAACCACCTTCAGTAATGCGAGTAGCTTTAAGCTTTACTGTAATAGTAATAACGTCATCTACATGCACATCACGAAGTTCCGGTAGATCTTTACCGTCAATTTCTAGTGTTGTAGGTGGATCATACTTTTTTTTAGAACTACTAACTGTACCCAACTTGCTCATATTTATTTTCTCCAATCTTTGAATATTTTATCTAAGAAATCTGTTATAGCTTTCACGACTAATTCTAAAGCATTTAAACGTTTTACGACATCACCATTTGGATCTACAGGTACAGGTGGTATCGTTCCTGAACCTTCATTAGTAGGTGGATTTGTAGGTGTTGGCGGTACAGGCGTTGGTGCAGGGGTAGGTTGTGGGGTAGGAGCTACATAATCTTCACAATCTTTAACGTTAATACCGTTATTGATACCGTTGTTCCAAGAATGGTTAGATAGGTAGTATTTACCGCCTAGTTGATGATTATATACACCAGCAACATCTATTACTGTACCCTTTGGCAATGCTTTAACAGCTTTTGCACCAGCCCAAGTAGTAAAGCCCATATCCCATAGGTTGCTATCACGAATAAGAATAACCTTCTTGTCAGCTATATCTGTCCGTAGATTTACAGCAGGTGCTTGAGCAGCAGCCTGTTCTACAGCAATACGGTTTTTAGCATTTTGCCAACATTGAGCAGCATAACCTTTATCTTTAAGATCAGCCGGGCAAAGTGTAGTAGTGCTAGATACGTCTTTGTGATAGGTAAGCTGTAAGTTTGGATAAACTTTTAAGCACTGATACATAATATTAGTAAGCGTGTCTAGCGTAGCTTGATCATAATAACCAAAACGCCAGTCACCACGAGTTTCACAACTGATACTTTCAGTGTTAGATAACCAGTTACCGTTACACCAAGCAGTATTATCAGTGTCTACATATTGTTCTGCATACCCATTAAACGCACCAAAATGACTAGAACCGTTACGATCAGGATTACCCCAAAGATAACGAAGTGTGTCATTAAGTGCAGCCATGTGGTGCACAGTAAAGTATTTTATGCTTCTACCCTCACGCCCTACAGTGAAGTTGCTAGAGTGTGCTGGATAAAATGGTATTCCTGCTATTTTCATAATTAATTCCTTTCTTTTACTGTTTCATGCTCGACTGTCTGATTTTTAACGTGTTGAACATTAATATTCTTGACAGCATTAATAATTTGATCTCGGTTTTTATCACCGATTCTCTCAAATTCTGAAGGTATGTTTTCAAGAGCTTTAAGAGATTTAGCAATATCTTGTAGTGGTAACTCCTTATATACCTTAATTTGCCCCTCTAAGGTAGCAATGGCTTTTTCGTTTTCAATATGCTTACCAAGTAGAATTTTGTTCTCTTGTTCCATCATATTGACACGACCTTCAAGTGCACTAATCAGTTTAGTCTGTTGCTCGATAGTCTCTTTAGGTAAACGAGATTTAATATATAGAATTGCTAACAGTACTCCTGCTACCAGTTCTACCCCGATTAGTATTGCTTGAAATTCCATTTTTCCACCTTTCTTTTTATTTTTATAGATACCCAAATTTAGCGTAAATTAATGTTGGTTCATATTGTGTTCCGGTATCTCCAACATATACGTTTGATGTACTTGTAGAAGGATTGATATTTAAGTAATGCAAAGTCTGTGTACTCAATTCAATAGCTAATTCTTTTGAAACTTGATCATCGTTTTCGGTCATAGATACGTTTGATACACAAGATCTAGCGGTAAGCCTTTTATCTGTTTCATTATTATTACCAGTAGATAGCGTTGTGTTAAAGCTCAAGAAGCTTGCACCAGCATGAGTAATAATTGCATGAAGATTATAGCCAAGATCCCAAGACCCTACAGGTACAGAAACAGAATGACCAACATTTACCCATACACCAGCAGTACCAGCAGTACTAAATCTTTCAAAGAAATATTGTGCAAGATCCCATTTTTGTTCTGCACGTGGGAAGCCATAAGGAGTATCTTGTACAGAATAGTAAGGGCTATTAAGTGTCATGTTAGGTATATTGTGGTTATTGCCAGTGTATACAGTTACGGTAGTGTTAGGTGAAGAATAAGCAATTTTTGTGATTATTGCATATTCAGTATCAACCATAGGGTTATCAACATCAGTCGCTACTGCACCGCCTGTACCAGTCAAGTTATTACCATTGCTTGTACTGTCATTGAAGTTACCGTTTAGTTTCCAGTATCCAACTAAGTTAGTTTCACTACCAATAAGTTGTTGGTTCATATTATCTCTAATTTGCGTAGCTGTTCTAACAGCGTTCCAAAGTCGAACATCTGATACTTTTCCATCATAGTAATTTCCCGGAGAACCACCACTGATAGATCCAATACGCAAATCAATATTTGTGCCTTGACTTAGAGAAGCAACAGTACCATTTGTTGCAGTGCTAAAGCCAACAGACACGCCGTTGATATACATAGTATAGCTACCACCGGAGTTATCCATTGTTGCTGCAACATGTGACCAAGCACCGATATTAACAGATAGATAAGATGATATTGTTCTGTTGTTACCACCTGACAATAGTGATACACATTCTAATCTTCCTAAAGCACTTATTCTCAACGTCCAACCAGTAGCACCACCATCTTGACGGCTAATAATATAACCAGTAGACGCATTGTAACTTTCAGGTTTTACCCATGCTTCAATAGTAAAGTCATCTGTAAAAGTAATACCAGATACAGTAGCACCAGCCCTGTTAGCATACTGAGAAGATGAACTTTCAAGATCTGCACATTGTGTAGGTGCTGTAGTATTTCTCTGTACTCTTAATTTCATACCAACACTCAAAAGTGTACGAGCGTCTTGGTTAGGTACAGTAATATCAAACTCTTTTTGACCTTTGTTATATCCAGTAGAAACCTGCATTGTATAAGGGAAAACTTCCCAACCATTCACTGCAGTAGTGCCTAGTCCTAAAGCGTCACGTACAGGTTGAGTTTTAAGTGTACCGTCATCGTTAGCAAACTGCTTGATACCTTTAGACTGTGCAGAATGGTGTGTTGCACTGTCGTAATCAATAATAGTTGCACCAGCACTATGACCAACTGCAACGTTGCCTTCAGTCCACACACATTCTTCAAACTGATTGCCATTTTTTACGCCAATAAATGTAGCTTCATTCACTGTACCCGGATCAACTGTTAGAACAACACAATCACCGTTAGTATATTCTGAAGCATTGTTTACTGGCACAATTGCTGCACCAGCTAAAATAGATGAACTCAAGTTATCAGTGAAGCTTTCGCTTGCAACTGTGAAGTAGTTATCTGTTACCCCTGCTAAGTTTGACATATTTTTGTTTCTCCTTTTTGCCTAGTGTTATGACTGGCTTTTTTATTTTCATCATTTAAGTTTATTTTACCACTATTCAGGGAAAATCTCCCAGTCTGGCGGTTTGCCACCCTCTGACGGTGTACCATGAACTTGCAGTGTTCGCAAGATATAGTTAGCGTCAATCGTATTTGTCTGTACACGATACTGATAAGCGTTCAAATCTTCGTTGATAGCCCAAAAGCGTTTCATAGAAGGTTCAGAGTAGCTTACTACTTCTGTATCGGTATCAGTCCACACATGATCACCCCAAGTATGAGTAGTCCATGAGTATTTTCTTCGTGAAGGTTGGATATTCATCACTTCACCTAATCGCCTGAATCCGTCCTCTCTAGTAATACCAGAGATTTCAACCTGCATAAGTCCACGAGGTGAAGCAAATTCTACTTCCGCTTCTTCAGTCCACATAAATTCAAAGCGGTTCTTTTCATTAACGTGTCGTAAGCCTGTAAGTAATGAACTTTCAAATGGCACTCCATAATCACCACGAGAATTTTCAGAAATTTCTGTAAGTGTAGTATCGCCCGGCTTCCATGCTAGTAAATGTCTGTTACCATCGTTAGATGTATAAGCAAAGAATCTTTCAAAGCCAACATCAAAGGCACGAGGTAGCCATGCTTTACGTTCTGTATCAAAGATGATAGTAGCGTTGTTTACGTCAGACTGGTAAGGAACAGAGAAGTACACTTTAGCGTCTTGGAAATGAGAAGCAATTTTATCACTAGCAGACTGTGTTATGTTCTTCACGTCAGGACGAATATTTGCTGAACTTTCATCTGTTGATAGCAAGTTAAGATATTGAGCACGAGAACCCAAATTATAGAAGGCTTGTGTATTGTAGTACATATAGTCGTTAAGCACGTTTACTACAGATCCCGGTGCAGAAGTACCACGAGAACCCGGCAACTTATAGAAGTTTGGTACAGGGAATGTTACATCTCCAACAGTGAAGCTTTCTAGCGTACCTTGCCAGATACAGCCCCTACCATCTACAGAATCACACCAAACAGTAGCAAGTGGTGTACCTTTACCGTCACGATAATCTTCAGTCTTATTAGGCTTAAATTGCCGTCCATCAGGTAGATCAATATATGTAGCGTCATAGGCACTTGAGAACTTACCTATATAGCGTCCTGCTGCAGAAATCCAAACACGAGCAGGGTAGTCACGATCTTTTGTACCGTATAATCTTGTACCGACTAGAGATAGATCACCCACTCTTGGACCTTGTGTAGTGTTAGTGTCAGGAGCAACAGATGTAATTTGTTCTATTGCACGTCCGTCATCAACATACGTTACAGTTGCTTGACCTTCAACAGAATCAAGATACACTTCTTCACCAGCAATTTGACCTACATAAATATCGTAACGAACAGCCCCAACTACAGCACCCCATGTAAAGGTAGTCTTGTTTGAAGCGTCAAAGGTGTCACGAGTACGATCAGTCTGTATTGTCAAAGCGGTAGAAGCTTGTGTATAGCCAATATCATTAACGGCTGCAACTCTATATCTATAAGTATAGGTAGTACCACCAAGACCAGTTTTAGTTAGTGATATACCTGAAGGTGCAGATAATGCGGTATAAGTCTGTAGTGTAGTAGATCCGTCATAACGAATAATGTTATCCCAGCCATTGTACATATAGAGATAATCGGCTGCTTGAACCATCTGTACTTTTTTGCCTACTGTAAATGTTCCACCTGTACATAACGCCCAAGTAAGACCATCGTTAGTAGATGTGTAGACAGAACCATTTGCTACCACTATAAGGTGAATTGCACCTGTAGCAGTAACGTAGAAATCAGCACCATCAATTGCAAATGCAGAAGGTGCAGTACCGTACCAGTCTAAGCCCGGACGAAGCGTAGGAGCACCATCTTCAGCTAAGAAAATATTGGTAGCTTCTTTCAAAGCATTTCGAGGTAGTTTACTTTGGTCAATAAGTGAAATAACACCACGATCAAATTTATCCTGTGTAAGAATAATCTGTGCAGGTGGGTTATCCGGCAAGCCTGTGACAGTAG
>JACCDR011801509.1_pt1 | contig 17356 bp, 36 predicted proteins | sample 7446431 | NCBI WGS metagenome assembly JACCDR01 (sample SAMN15323443, study PRJNA562643) | freshwater metagenome | isolation source: river surface water | place: USA:Blue River Watershed | collected 2017-08-17
GCTCAGCGCACCCGCTGGCGCGTTAGCCTGGTCGGAAGTACCTTTTTGATTCATAGAACATCTAATGAGGTGCCTAATCACGCACAGGAGACACGCAAGCAGGCACGCCTATACCCTGCCCACACTGCACCCCAAAACAAACGAACCTAGGCGCTGCTGCACGTAGCCCCTACACCACGCACACCCAGCTAATAGATGCAGATGGGCCTAGCTGGGCCAGTGGTGCAGCTAATAAGGGCCACAGGGCCACAGGGCTACAGGGCCACAGGGCTACAGGGCCACAGGGCTACAGGGGTAGCCCAACTACAGTGGGCCAAGTGGCATGTCATCCCGACACACCAAAAGAAAAAGCCCCACTAGGGGGCCTTGTCAGTGAAGCGCTCGAATGCGCATTCAGTCTCTCAAGTCATCAGGGTTAGGCGCCACCAGAAAAGCGCCAATGGCACCACAGACAAGGCTACCCAGGGCTGCCCCCATGTGCCACTGTGTGACGTGCCCTAGGGCTTCTATGGCCCCCATGATCAGGCAAAGCCCGGCCAGCGTGATACGTGCCCATGTGAGGATCATGCGTACACCTTCCCGTCATCCCCTGGGTATAGGTAGATTGACCCGTACACCTCTGCAGCCTTTGTCAGACGCTGGCCTAGATCACCTAGCCCCCTGTCCCAAAAGCCCACCCCGTGGCCGTTACGGGTAAGCCAGAAATCGTGTCCAGCCAATTCGGCGGCGCTCCATTGTTCGTTGCCCCTTGCCTCAGAGTAGAGCGCCAAATCGTCAGCATTAGCCTTAATGAAGTCTTCACAGTCTTCCCGCATCTGGGCCAACGTTTCTGGCGATATGTCGTCGATGCTGAAAATGTCGTCTAGGTTTTCACAAGCATGCGGGCCATCATCATGGCCAGGAGAAGACCACAAAGCAGCTTCTACATATGCGTTCAAAAAATCATTTATGTTCATCACGATTCAAACCCCCTCGTAAGCCCGTTTTGCCGATTCCAGTTCCTTGCGAAACGCCCTCAAGTCTCCGATGATCTCGCGAACCCAGTCACGCGCCTTTCTTGCTGCGTTTGCTGCATATCCGCTGACGTTGCGGTCAGCCCATGCAGCCCGATAGTCTGCCCATGCAGCGCACAGGTCAGACTCTTTCGATTCCACCAAAGACTCCGCGTCACACATGGCGTGAAAACGTTCATTGTCTTCACACAGTGTTTCCGCATAGCGTTCTGCCTCGTGGTCAGCACTGCGCGCTGCGTCTTCGGTGTTATCGAACACTTCATCAGTGAACAACACGTATTCATCGTTGTCCGTCCAACGGTAGCCCGACAGACAACGACCATGCGACAGCGCGCCAACGATGCCGATAACCAACCCGTTATCGCCCTCATTGTCCGCATACCATCCGGTATGGTCAGTGTTGATGATGTCGTGTGCATCCTTGACGGCGCGCACCGGGGGCTTACCTGCATGCCAGCAGATCACCGGACGCCCATCATTCAAACCGGCTGAGGCAGTGGCAAACTCGGCTGCATAGTTGCGCAGCGTATAACGTCGAATGTCGCGCCAGCTTTTCGGCTTCACATGCTCGGGGCAATTCGGGTGTTTCGTCGGATGCGCAGCGAATGCAGCGCGCATCATGGCCAGACGTTGGGGGGCCGGAATGCTCAGATTGAAAAAGCGAAGGTTAGACATGATTGATTCTCCAGTTAGGCCAGATCGGTGCGCACGGAATAGTTACCGTGCTGTTCATCGTCCCAGTGGTCGATAAACGCACACGTTGCCCCACTGCGTGAATCGAAGCGGTCACACCCAACAGAGTGAAACCCTAAGCCTGAGTCGCGATTGATGCGAATGAGTGCACCTCGCACGGATGATGCGCGCACCTTGTGACGTGTGACCCACGAGTAGTTGGCTTCACCACCAAAGGTGTCGGTTATTTCGACGAAAAAGAAAAGAGATGGTTTGGGCATGATTGATTCCTCTCAGATTAAAAAGGCCCAACCGCATGGCTGAGGCGTTGAATGACTTCAGGCAGACTGTCTGTGCAGACGTAAGCCCCGTTGAAACGCGGGTTCCCTTCTTCGTCCGATTCCTGGACGGTAAAGCGAGGCCCCTCGCACTCACGTTCGGCCGGGTTAACGTGGTCAACCCACACCACCAGACGGCGCGACAGATTGACGAAACGAGGGCACATGTCATTACCATAAGAAGCATCGGTGAAGCCCAACGCGGCAAGGGGTGCAACCGCTTCACCTGCACCGAAACCGGGGAAAAGGCGAGAGTGAGTCATTCTGCACACTCCACAACAGGCCCATAAGCGGAAGAGATGACAGCGCCCGTATAAGCACACTCGGCATCGTCACCCTCGTAATAAATGTCAGCCGCAACAATGCGCCCGTGTTGTTTGGTTCTAATGTCATACAAGGCCCGATAGAGCGCTGATTTATCCTTGGCCAGTGCAGCGGGTGACACCATTTCTCCATCGGACGTAATCAACACGATGGGATAACCACCGGGCCAAGCGTAAGCCCCTGCGCGCAGTGTCTGACGCAACTGCAGCCCAGTGTCGATAGTGCGACGGGTGTGGGCATGCAAGGGCCGAATGGGCTTTTCTGCCCACTGCGGCAAGCGGGTATCGTACAAATCGCCAGATGAAGACAGAAACAAATGATCGTTTTTCATGGTGTGTGATCCTTTCAATTAGGCTTGAGGTGCGATATACAAACCATCAGGCATGGCTGCGCGCTTGATGTGCCCGCAGTCTGCAAAAACGATGGGCAGTTCACTAAGGGGAACATCGGCAGGCAAACAAAAGCCAACGCATCCAAGGTGTTTCACTGCATCCCATTCCCAAGATGAACCGTAGGCGAATGGCGTGTGAACAATGCGCCCCGAACGGTAGGTTCTGGACGGGATGTTGATGCACGCTGAGGAATAGGTATTTCCGTTCACCTTGTCCCACCATTTATAGCCCTGCACAACAATGCGTGAACCGTCCCAATCGCTAACGGTTTGTTCACACACTTCATCAAGCGTGCGAACGTGCACAAGCCGTGCAGCCTCAGTGATGGCAGTAGCAGAAAATTTCCCACCGCGTGCACGTTCACGTTTCGCGATATTGGCCACCAGATCACGCATGGTCATTCCGAGATGATGTGGGCGTGACTGCATGGCAGCCCGAATGATGTGCAGACGATCCTGATAAATAGAACCCTCGTTCATCGTGGTCAGAACAAGGTCATTTGCAGCGTGTGTGGTGGCACCAGTTTCAAACGTCATGATATGTACTCCGTGTGTCGGTTTCAATCGAATGTGGAATGTCAGGCAAACAGGGACAACAGCCGTGCAGCGAAGCCCTGAGGCTTCACAGACTGGGCTTTGTGACCCTTGCCCTTGTGAGTGAAGGTTTTGCCCACTGTCCACCCGGCATCGCGCATGCGCTGCAGGGCCGTCAGGTTGCGCATGGATTCGAGTGTTGCAGGGTCGAGATGCAGATGAGCAGTATGTTCGCTACGGGTGGACATGGTGTGGTGCTCCGTTTGGTGTCGCGTCAACCGTTTGTTGATCGCATGGTGTGCATCCTATCGACACCGATTGGCAGTGTCAACACCCTGCGCGCATCTCGCAGCGTGATTTTTCACACACCCGCACAACCACCACCAGAAGCTGAGCCCAGTTCGATCACAACCAGAAGCTGAGCCCAGTTCGATCACAACCAGAAGCTGAGCCCAGTTCGATCACAACCAGAAGCTGAGCCAGTTCACACAACCACAGGCACGCACACGTATGAGCCCCGGCCCCCTGCAGCCTGGTGCCAGGCCCTGCACGCCCCTGCGCCAGGCCAACGCTCATAGGTGCTTCGCCTTACTTTGCCACCCTAGCCCGTTCCAAAATTTCCCCTAAAGATTGAACACAACCTGGCCAACAGATCGACGCCAATTCAAAGCGATCAACGCTCAGCCAGGTCAACGCTTGCCCATCCACAACACAACGATGACCGCACCCTCGCCTTACTTTGCCAACCCAGCCGGTTCAAAATTTTCAGCAAAGAAACGAATGAAAACAGATCAGGGTGTTGACACGGACAAACAGTGTCGTTAAAGTCTGCACCTGTGTTCAATGCACACATCGCTTCAACCTCAACTGAAAGACCGAAATGGACTTCTCGAAGAACCCGCTGAACTTCCAACCTGACGCCCTGCCTAACCGCAACGTGAACCCGGCTGCAGTGATGACGCTGCTCAGCAAGGCTGTGACTCAAGGCTCTGAGCCTGCACGCAAGCGTGGACCACGGCTGAGCAGCTTCAATGCAGCAGTGCTCGACCTGGACATTGGTGAGAGCACCTGCAAGATCCGCGTGGTTGACAGCACGACCACGGTGGAGCGTCTCAGTGCTGAGCTGCCCATGATTCGCGAGCAGGTGCGCAACAGCACCACGCCTGCTGTGACCAACGCCAAGGCCCACCACAAGGGCAGCAAGTACAGCATTGAAGTGGCCGACCTGATGACGCCCACCGGCCGGCTGTTCGTCACGGCCATCGTGACTCGCGAGGCCTGAGCCGACCGCTTGCACATCATTCAATGATGCTCTATCATTCAACAAACAGTTGAGACTCTACGGAAATTTCCTTGCCTTTGGCACTTCTTCAAAGGCCTTACCACCCTGCCCCAAAGGAGCACACCATGATCACCGAGACCATCACAAACATGCATGAGTACAAAGAGTCGCTACGAGTTCACATGAGCCTGCAAGAACTGGAAATGATCCTGGCTCAACACTTCAACGTGATCAAAGGCACCACGCAATTTGAAGCTGTTCAAGACGGCAAGACCAATGAAATGCACTACGTCTTCACTTGGAAACGCTGATGCCTTGACCCCTCGTCCACAACCTGTACCACCCTGAACCGAAAGAACACCATGACCACCAACGTGCAACCCGGCGACATCGCCATCTGTGTCAGCGTCCCAGCCACTGGCATTCAGCATTCACTGATACACCTCAACATCGGCGCAATGTGCAAGGTGCTGCGTGTGAGCGTGGCCAGCGGCGGCTGGACCCACTGGGAAGTGGAAGCGCTGAGCCACTGGGTCTGTGTCCATGCGCGCCACCGCAATCACGAGACTACGGTGCGCCCCGGACAGCGGCTGGTGGTGTCCGACAGCAACCTGCGTGCTCTGCGGTTCACCAACCTCAAGGACGAGGTGCTCGACTGGGCTGGGTATCCCCCGTCACCGAAGCTGGAGCAACAGCCCGGCAGACCGCTGGCTCAGTTCAGCGACAAGGCCCTGCGCGCCATTGGAAAACGCCTTGGCTTTGACCCTCAACTTTGAGCCTTACCGCCCTGGCTCAACATGACCAAACCACCCAGCAACTGGCCATTCCCGGCCAAGCTCCCTCCAGGCCCGCATGAGCGTGTCCAGCGCCAGCGCAAGCCACCCTACCCAGCAGGTAAGCCTGCACCGTTTTGAAAGGAATGATGATGGCAACGAGATTCACCGCCTGGAAGGCCGAAGACGACAGTATTCACGAGACAGAGGAATTGGCCCTGAAGCACGAGGCCAGAGCGCGCTTCTTCAAGTGGTTCGAGGAAAACATTTCCTTTACGAACTCACCTCGAACAGTGGCCCGAATAATCCTTGACGAATGGACCGTCGAACGAAAGTGCCGCGCAGAACCAGCGGAGCCTACCAATCAACCCTGAAAGAAACCAAATGATCACCACCCTTCTCATCGCAGCCCTCGTTTCCACATCTGCTTCTGCCAGCAACTGGCTGGACATTGGCACAGGCAGCAAGGGCACCAACGTCGCCATCAACAGCAAGTCCTTCGAGGTGCACACCGACCGCGACGGTCAGACATTTCGCACCGTCACGTTCCGCACGGTCAACGATGGCAGTGCCAACTTCATGCGTTTCGTCGTGTTCGACAGCGTGTGCACAGCAGGCAGCGGCCCGGTCTACGTGTTGGCACTGGACAGCAGCCACGTCGAGAAGCACCCCTACGTCAAGGAAGGCGGGAACCTGATCACCACGCTGGCCGACATCGTGTGCGCTGTGCGTGCCGACCGGGTGCTGCGGCCTGATCCGAAGGGGATGAAACTGTGAGCCCCGACGCCAAAGAGCGCATGAGCGTCTACCAGGAGGGTCAACACTCCTATCGTTCAGGCACGCCCTGCCCGTACAGCGAAAACAACTGGCGCTCCAAAACCTGGAAGAAAGGGTGGGATGCTGCTCGCGAGCATTACGAGCGAAGGTGTGCCGAGGATTCGGCTGTCAGCACACCTGATGAAACACTCGCTGCAGATAACGTGAGGGACGCGGAGATTGAGAGCCTGACCGCCGCACATCACGCCGCTGTGGAGATGTCAAACACGATGCACGGGCGGTGGATCGCCGCTGAGGCTGAGCGTGACGCCCTACGCAAGGCGCTGATGCGCGTCAAGACCGAAGCCGTGAGCCTCGCCGATGCGCAAGTCATTGCGCTTGAGGCTCTGAAAGGAGACACCCCATGAGAATCTACAAGCGCATCACCCGCACCACCTGGCAGCCGGTGGAAGAGTTGGCGGGCAAAGACGAAGAGGGTTGGCCAAACACCATTCCCACCGTCTGCGTGAAGTCCATCGACTACGTGGAGCTGACACCTGACGAGGGCATCTTCCTGACGGGAAAACAGCTTGCCTTGGCCATGTTCCTGGTCTTCATGATTTTCCTGTCGTCGGCCATTCAATGGTGATCATTGCGTGATATAAACGCCGCCATTTCCACTTTTTGTTGTGAGCAACACATGAGCAGCAATCCCTACAAAGCCTTCATTGCCTACTCGATCAACAAGGCCTGCATGCCAAAGATCGGCAGCCTGCCCGATGACATCGAGCATTACGAGAGCCAAGACCCCATCGGTGGCTCGTGGGGCACGGTGGGCTTCGTCAACACCTTTGACGGACAGCTCGTGTGCGATCTCAGCAGCTCACGCAGCCTCATGGTCGTGCAGTTCAATGACCGCATCCTGCCCGGCAAGGTGCGCGATGAGAAGGTCAAGGCACGGGTGGCCAAACTCCAGGATCAGGAAGGCCGCAAGGTCTCGAAGAAGGAATACGCACAACTGCGCGAAGAGATTGAGTTCGAGTTGCTACCCAAAGCGTTCATTCGTCGCTCGCAGGTGCCCGTGTTCTTCAACGCAGACGGCCACATGCTCGTATGCACCAGCAGCCAGAGCCGGGCCGACAAGACCGTCGCTTTCCTTGCCCGAGCATTCCAGCATCTGGAGCCCTGGCAAATTCAGGTGGCTTCACCCCTCGAACAGAAGCTCACCACCCTGGCTCAGTACGGTGTCGAGGCTGCACACCGATCATTCACAGCCACCAACGCTGCTGTGCTCAGGAAGGGCAAGCACGTGATCCGCGTCAAGGATCGCGAGATTGACAGCGCAGAAGTCCAGTCGCTCCTGGACGACTACAGCGTCACCGAGCTGGCCATTGAAAGCCGCACCAACCAAGACGCTGATGTCGAGCTGACCTTCTCGCTCAATGACAACTTCGTCTTCAAGCGCTGTCTGCTGCCTGACGTGAAGGCCTCGGGCCTGAAGGAAGACCAGCACGGGTTTGCCCTGCTGTGCGTGCAGACCTACATGAGCGTCCTCCTCAGCCTGGTCAAGGCGTTCGGTGGCGCAATGCCCAAGCCGACTGACGAGCAACCTGCCTCAGACGAGGAACTGTGAACACCTCGCCCTTTGGCGGCAGCGTCTGGAACCAGGGTGCTCAAGCAGCACGCCTTGGCCTGCCGTCAACGACCAACCCGTACAAGCCCGAGGACTACAAGTTCGTGGTCTGGCTCAACGGCTGGTCATTCGTCAAGCACCAACTGGCCAAGGATGAGGCCGAGGAAGAACTGTGAGCAAATTTTCAGAGATCCTGGCCCACCGTGGACGCATCGTGCTCTTCACGCCGAACGCCGCTGTCGGTCTTCGCTACGAGCAGTGCGCAGAGCGCACAGGCGCCCTGGTGGTGCACACCCGAGGGTGGGCCGACATGTACGGACCCATGCACACGTGGTGGCGTGCACATCATGCGCGTGACTTTGCCGTGCTGTCCTGCGATCAGGTGCGCTACTTCAACGGCATTCAGATCGCCGGCACGGACTTCGTGTGGGTGGGCAACTGCTTCGACCACCCGCTGCAACTGCAGCGTCACCACAAGGCCGCACAGATGGCGTTCGATCACAACGCACGCCTGTGGACGCTGGGTGAGAGTGACCTATGAGCAACCGCAAGGCTGACCAGTTTCAGCGCCAACAACTGGTCTCGGCACAAACGGGTGTTCCTGTCTATACCGGGCACGCCCTGGTCACAGACATCGGTGGTGAGCAAGTCATTCTGATGACCCCCACCAAGCGCACACTGGCCAAGGCGTTCTGGAACTTGACTGGCAACAGCTCTGTGCCGCCAGACCTGGAGCGGGTCTACCCAGTCGGCCTCATTCACCGCAACTTCATCGAGACTGATTCGGACATCGAAGAACTATGAATGACATCGACACCGAGAAGATCAAAAAGACAATCGCAGCGTGGCACCCGATGCGACTGCAGATCGCACAACTCCTGATCAAGGGGTACAGAACACGCGAGATCGCTGTGCTGCTGCGCACCACGCTGCGTCACATTCGACACCACGTGACGAAGATGCAGATGTCGCTTGGCACAACCTCCAAGCAGCAGTTCGGTTTCTATCTGCAGATCGGAGGTGTTGAGTGAAGCACGCCCAACGCTACATCCGCGTGGCTGTGCCTCTGTCCTCAGTGATGCAGGCCGACACGCATTACCACTACCAGCACATGCTGCTTGAGGCCATCAGGCAGGCCGGCATTCCCATCACCGGCAACCGCTTGAACTTTGAGCCTGAGAACGGTGCTCTGCGCATCACCCTCAATGCTCGCAACATGTGCGTCTACGAGTGGACAGAAGGCGAGGAAGAGTTGTGAAGACCGTCGCATTCAAACGCTTGGCAGGCAAGCCCTGCAACCCCACAGAGGTGCTGCAGCGCCTGCGTGACGCAGGGGTGCCCGTGCTCGGCAAAACCTGGCTGCTGGGTGTCAGCAGAGGCACGCTCACCGTGACGACCACCGCAGTGGCTGTCATTTATCAGTGGACAGACAAGCAACTGACCACTATTCAACCTGAAGATGAAGAGGACGAATTGTGAAGAACATGGATCATTTCAGCATCGACCTGGAGACGCTCGGTGTGCGCTGCAACGCAGCCATTCTGAGCATTGGCGTGCAGCAGTTTGATGCTGACACGGGCAAGCTCGGAAACACCTTCTACCGGGAAATTGAGTTGAACTCGGCCCTTCGCAGCGGTGCTGTGAATGGCGACACCCTCAGTTGGTGGGTCACGCAGAGCAAAGAAGCACAGCGCGTGTTCGTGCGCAGCAACGAGAAGCACGCACTGGCCACGGCCCTGGCTGACCTGACCACGTGGATGCGAGCGGAGAGCTATGCGCCCATCGTCTGGGGTAACGGTGCGACGTTCGACATTGGCATCCTGGAGTACGCCTACGACCACGGGTGCGTGGGCCTGAAGGAGCCCTGGCACTTCATGAACATCCGTGACATGCGAACCCTGGTGGACGTGGCTGACTTCAACAAGGCCTCGGTACCCTTCACCAAAGGCGCTGTTGCCCACAACGCCCTGGCCGACGCCACACACCAAGCGCAGATCATCGCTGCCGCGTGGCAGAAGGTGCGCAGCGCCATGGGCGGCAAGGCTGACAAGAAAGCCCGCACTGCGCCAGCCGCGCAGCCCGTTGTCACCGAGGACGACGAGCTGTGACGATCACGCCTGCGAAAGACTACCTCGCAGGTGGTCAGTCCTACTTCTACCCAGGTGCAGGTGACCCTGTGCCACCGGGTGGAGCCAAGGTGTTGCTGCTCACCGTAGGTGGGATCTGCGTCACCGGCAACTGGAGCCCTGACGGGCGTTTTCTCGGGTGGGCGCCCCTGCCTACTCGCGACAAGATCAAAGAAGAGAGCCTTCTCAAATGAACGACGTGCGATTGATTGCTATCACCAAACCCACCGTCAGCGATTGCGAAAGCGCTGGTGATCTGCTGGCCTACTGTGCACGGGTGAGCAACCCTGGCAACCAGAACAACAAGGAGACGGCACCCAAGCTGCTGCGCTACCTCGTCAACAACCAGCACTGGAGCCCGTTCGAGATGGCCAGTATGACCGTCGAGATCAACACCACGCGAGACATTGCCCGGCAGATCCTGCGACACCGCTCGTTCTCGTTCCAGGAGTTCAGCCAACGCTATGCCGTGGTGCAAGACGAGTTCGTTGAGCGTCAGGCCCGACTGCAGGACATGAAGAACCGACAGAACAGCGTGGTCACTGAAGACGATGCGCTGCAGGACTGGTGGTTCGACATCCAAAGGCAGGTGTCGCACACGGCTCAGGCTGCCTACGAGCTGGCGCTGAAGCGCGGACTGGCCAAGGAAGTGGCCCGTACTGTGCTGCCAGAGGGCCTCACCCCGTCCAGGCTGTACATGGCCGGCACGATTCGCAGCTTCATTCACTACGTGCTGCTGCGTCGAGCCAACGGCACGCAGGCTGAGCATCGCGAGGTTGCGCTGCAGGTGCAGCAGATCCTGCTCGATCAATTCCCCGAGCTGACTGAGGTGCTCGCTGAATGAGTTGCATCATTTGAAGAGTGGATGTACATTCCACATCCTGTTGATTTCCTTTAAGGAGAACCCGTGAACAAACCCGTGGCTACCAATGACAGGTTTGAGAGGATGGAAGCGGAGTGGCGTAGCGAGATACAAGACCTCATTTCAATCAAGAAGCGCAAGGTGTGGCGCGAGTACGCGGCTGCAGCGTTGCAAGGGCTTCTTGCTGAGCCTCATCCGCCCGGTGATGCTGATAGCAGCATCCGATCAATGACAGAAACTGGTGCGCCAGATGGAGAGCAGTACGCTGAGCGACTGGCTCGTGCTGCAGCCAATGCCGCTGATGCGCTCCTGGTTGAAACGGAAAAGAGGGGGCAACTGTGACCACCAACACACCCACCGGCATCGAGCGCTTGGTCTGTGAAGACATTGCCAAGCGGCAAGCAGCGGGCATCAACAAGTACGGCACCACCGTTGCCCAGAACCCGCTCGAACTGCAAGCCTGGTTACAGCACCAGTACGAAGAGCTGCTCGATGCTGCCATCTACTGCAGGCGAGCCATCGCTGAGATCGAGAAGCAAAAGTCCGTCATCACACCCTGGCCGTTCAAATGAAAATGCTGACCACCAAAGACGTTCAGACCCGCATGGGCCTGATGATCACCGCAGACTTCATCACCAACGTGATTGGAGTCGAGCCCACCAACACTGCCGGCAAGGCATCTCTGTGGAGCGAGGACGCTTACGAAGAGATTGCCACGAAGACGGCTGAGTTCATCACGAACACCATCGAAGAGCCCGCAGAGCAACGCGAGAAGCGCACTCGACGCAGCCGCAAGGCCGGCACCCTGCCGCCTGTTCAATCCAAACCGGCCACGCGCAAGCAGGCCACCACTACCACCGATGAAGAGGAAGAACTGTGAGCAAGAACACGATCATTTGGCCAGGCGTCATGCACGTGGACGCCAAGGGCAACGTCACGCACAAGGATCTGAAGATCACATTCGATCCCAAACTGCTCGCCTTCAGTTGCGAATGGCCCAAGTACTTGGAAGATCAGATGGTCGGCAACGGCTATTCCCCTGCCGATATGGTTGACTACTTCGAGCGGGCCGGCGAGCGTTATCAGAAAAAACTGCTACTGGCCAACAGCTCGACCAAGCTGGCCGTCTTCTGTGGGACAAGGCAAGACTCGGATGACGGTGAAGAGCACATCAAGCTCTCGCTGAGCGTCGTGAAAGCCACCTTGCTTTCAGATGGCACGCCCTACCTGCTCTATGGCGACGGGTCTATGAATCCGATGCCTTCTGACTACTTCCTGGTCGATGACACACCCGAGGTGCGTGAACGGCTGACCCAGATCGGTCAATCCATCGGACTCGCTGGTGCCCTGCTCTACACGTGTGGCCAAGCGCCTGACCCCACGGCTGCACTGATGGACATTCGCTTCGGCTCCGAAGATCCGGCCGCACGCACGAGCCAAAAACTGGTGAACCCGAATCCAAAAGAACCGCCTGCAAATCCTGAAACCTGGACGACAGTGGCTGATGGCGGCAAGGTTTTGCGAAAAGGAGTGCCATGGGCCGAAGCGAGCAAAGACCTGTTCGACCAATCGAATGATGACGAAGAACTTTGACAGATCGTCTGCAAAATGATCTATCGTTGATTCTCCTTTCCACAACTCATTGAGTTTTCCACATGAACGACACCACCCCCTCCACCGCTGGTTCCGCTGCAATGGCTGCTGTCACCAAGACCGTTGCCAAGAAGACCCCTGCCAAGAAAGCACCTGCGAAGAAGGTTGCCGCCAAGAAGGCTGCACCCGTGAAGAAGCCCGTGGCTGCTGTGAAGAAGGCACCCGTGGCCAAGAAGCCCGCCCACCGCATCGACTACAAGGCCGGCGCCCGCGTGAAGGTCGAGCGCCGTGGCCAAGCCGAGCCGTCCAAGGGCTTCGTGACCCGCGTGTTCGCCGGCAAGACCGGCCACTTCGTGGAAGTGAACATCGGCAGCAAGGTCAAGCCCGAGCTGATCCAGGCCCGTCCTGCCAAGGTGCGGGGCTTCTGACATGGGCGCCGCAGAGGCCGCTGCGGCTGCTCGTCAAAGCGCTGTCAACGATGCACGTGAAGCCGTTGCGTCGTTGACAGCCAGACAGCGTGAAGTCGCACTGCTGCTCGTGCAAGGGCTGGGTTGCCCTGAGATCGCAGAGCGTCTCAACGTCTCACGCCACACAGCAATTGAGCATTCACAGCAGATCAACAAGAGGCTCAACGCAGAGTCTGCGTGGCAGACAGGTTGGCTTCTCTCACTTGGAGGTTTGAAATGAACCAAGGTGACAGCCTTTTCATGCACGAAGAAGAGAAGCGCCAGCGTCAACTGCGCTCGACGTTCTGGCTTCGCATTGCAGCCATCTCTTTCCTGGCCAGTTTGATCATCACGTTCTGTGATGTGAGCAAGCCGTGAAATGCCTTGAGACTCGCACCACGCCCGAAGGCTTCAAGCGTCGTCGCTATCGCACGGCCTCGAACGTGATTCAGCGGACGATTGAAGTTCCACTGGAGCTGTGGGATCGAGTCAACTCAGTCGGGCGCCAGCGAGACCGTGCTGCCGAGGTGATGCGTACCATCGACAAGCAGAGCAAGAAGCGTCAAGCCATTGCGCTGCGTAAGAACGGGGTTGAACGATCAGAAGTGGCCAAGGCTGTGGGCGTCAGCGTTCGCACTGTTAGCCGGTGGACGAACGCCTAGTTTCAAATCCCTATCACCTCTTTGGGGGAGCCTCGGGCCTACGACCGAACCACCAGACCGTGGTGGTGATGACGAGGTAGGTGGTCGTCCCAATCACCTCCATCATCAGCTTCTTCGAGTCGTCCTGCGTGAGCGTGATCTGAGAGCGTGACCACATGTCATGCACCCAGTACAGCAGCAGCGTCAGCAGCACCATGCTGTAGATCGTGATGCCTGGACGAATGATGCCGCGCAAGAAGTCCACAAAGCCAAGTGCCGCAACGATGTACCACGCCTTCTGGGATTCAGGTGTAAGGTATGTGGCCTTATCGTTGGCAACACTGGCTCTGTAGTCGTCACTGGCCACTTCCTCCAGGCGAGCCGCAGCCTGGATCTCAGCCAATCTCTCAGCGCTCTCAGCGCTTACCGTGGCCATCTGCAAGGCTTGCTCGCCCTCGATCCGCCGCAGCTCCAACGTCTGCATGTGCTGCTGCTTGATCAGCTCCAGATCGTGAGCACGCTTCTTGTTGTCGCCCCACTGCTGGATCAGGATACCGAGCAGGCCGGTGGCCCCGCCAGACAGCACGCCCGAGATCAGGGCACCAGCCACTTCCAAAACACTGCTCATGACCAATCCTTCATCAGTGATGTGCGCAGGGCCGCGTAGAGCGCCTGGCGATGTGCAAAGCCGTTGAGACCACCGTTGACCCGCTTGGTCAGGGTCTCGATGTCGTCAGCGTCAGCAAAGCGGTTCAGCCCACGCATGACCCAGTAGTCAGCCGCTGACAGCGCCAGCCACTGAGGCTGCTCCAAGGCACCAGGGTCAGCCTCGAAGTCGGGACACTGAATCCCCCGTTGCCACAGCCTCTGTGTGAGCCTGCGATAGTTGCCACGGCCTGTCGTTTGCAGATCCCCTCTGCCCATGTACCTGAGCCCGTCACCGGCCTTGTCGTTGCCCAAGCCGTAGGCCAGCCGGTTGACGCTGTAGGCCGCTGTGCGGGCCTGCTGTGGGGACGTGGGCCAGGGGGCTGTGAAGTTGCGCTCGTAGCGTCTCTGTGCAGCCGATGGACCCCACACCTCACGCCGGTACCGGAAATTCAGCGTCTCGTGGCCAACCTGCGCGAGGTAGTGCGCCACTCGCAGCGGGCTGTTGATCTCCGCATAAGCGAAGGCCTCGTTGATCGAATCAGCACGCTCCAGCGCCCTGCGCATCGGCATGCCCAATGCCTCAACAAGGAACGCTGGAGTGATGATCATGATTCTTTGGCAGCTCGCAGCAACTCAATCTGGCCGTTCAGTTGCTTGACCGTCTTGTGCAGTTGAGCGTTCTCCACCCGCAGGCTGACCACCTCGATCTGCAGCTCATTGAGCGAGTCGGCCAAGCGCCCGTTCTGGTCGCTCAACCTGGCCAGTTCGCTTCTGAGGCTGTTGATCACTTCAATCTCACCGTCCGTGCTGGCCACGGTTTTCTGTGTGCTTTTCAGCCGCTCCCACAGCTTCAGGAAGCCAACCGCAGCCCCTGTGGCCAGGGCAGCAGCAGCACCAACGGCCTCAGTGAATGAGAAGCCGGCGGAAGGGGGCACGTCAGCCATCGGAAAGCTCCGCTTGTCGAGAGGGGTACAAGATGTGGACATTTTAGATGACCTTGTGTAACAGAACATTCGATGGGCACTTGACTGACATCTCAAGGCTCTATCCAGCCAGTTATGTTGAACTGTCCATTGATCCTACTGGCTGAGAGGCTGCCCGCGTTGTAATAGTTAAACTTTTGCGGGTACATGAACGGCACTTGGATGTTGTCAAAAACAACTGTTTGGCTACCTGTTGTCGCCTTGAAAACGAAACTGGTCTGAATGATGTGATTCCCACCGTCTGGATCAAAATACTCGGCGAGTGAGCCAGTCGAGGCTGTGCTGAGCACGCAAGACGAGTCCAAGATGACCGCAGTTGCTAACGGGCTGATGTAACCTGAGCAATCGAATGTCACCCCCGGTGGGCCAACCACCGATGATGTCAACGCAGCGGATGGTTGAGCGATAAAAATCATTTTTCCTTTCGCCACCGTCCCTGAGTCATATATGTTTCTGACTTCGGCCGTGTCGAAGTAGAAGGAGCCCAGGTAGCAGAAGTGTTCGTATCCTGGAGGTGCCGGCAACAAAAAGTCGTAAGCCGCCACGCTGCCAATGTTTGCAAGAGTGATCTGACCCGCCACGTTAGCCGTCACTGTTGTGGTCCTACCCGAAAACTGTCCGTTTTCAGTGATCACAAGACATGATGTTCCTGCGAGATTGTTCGTAGAACCCCAGGCATAAGTCTGTGCTGTTATAGCGTGCACACCTTCGCCCGCTTTAATCAGCGGGACATTTGACCCAACAACGGTTCCGGCTCGAAGAAAGGGCATGCACTTGATCTGCGCCGTCGCGTCGCCGTTGTTTGCCACCGCAAAAACTGCGTACCAGTTCTCAGTTCTGACCGCCGACTCTGCACCGAGCCCTGTGCTGACGGACGCGATCTTGCTGGTAGGCATTGCAAACGTCGGTGCTCGGCCGCGCGTGTACTGTCCGCGAAAGCGAAAGCCACCCATCGTGACGTGGCTTCGGAAAACGCGCACGCTGGTGGCATTGTTGTACACGACAGCATCACGCGGTCCTGCTGCAATATCATTCAGTGCTGTAGAAAGATTACCCTGCACAGCACCTACCGGGGTTACCTTTGCGTCAAAGTTTCCGGCCCCATCAATGTTCGGCTTGCTACCCTTAGCGGCGTTGAAATCCCCGTCGCTAGTAAAGTCTGAACGGCTGACCACCTCGCGCATCTTTTCCAGTGGAGAACGAGCAACAGCGCCAGCACCACTCTGAATGAACGAAAGCGTGTTCTTCAGAACATCTCGCATGAAGGCGAGCACCGTTGGACGACGAGTGACACCACCGACGTTCATCGGTATCACGTCAGTGCCCTGCACCTCGGTGCCACCGGGCACCGCAGGTAGATTGCTGATCTTCACGTCTGGCATATCAATCTCCGAACAGCGGGTCGCCCGCTTCAGTGGTAATACGATCCGAGCTTTCCGTTGTCAGGTAACCCGGAATGACTGCAACCGCGTCTATGCGGTAAGCCTGATAACTGTCGAGCGAGTCACGCACGCTCTTCAGAATGAAGTAGATGCCAACGCCGCCAGCGACGGTCGTGATGTCGGCCAGGGCCATCGTGTGCGTGTACGTCCAGGTTGTGCCCGTCAGCCCTGTGACAGTTCGCAGCAGCGAATTATTGTCTGCGCGATAAACCTGAATCGTGTAAGTGGTTCCAACCTCAGGCCCGACGCTCGCCGCGCCGTGGTCAATCAACTGGTCAGCCTGCAGAACTCGATCACGGTGAGCCCACGTCAGGACAAGGTTCTGCACAGCAGACACCTCATGATCGACACCTGCAAACACAGCACCGTTGAGTCTCACATTGCCTGGAGGATATGGACGCAAGAACCGGAAGTTGAATGTGATCTCATTGGGAGGGCTGCCGATGATCGGAATGTTTCCGCTCATTGCAGTTCTCGGGAGCACCTTCACGCCGATGGTTTCGGTGCCACCATACTCGATCTCGTCTGAGCCGATGCTGTCATCAAAGAACCAGATGTACGCATTGGCTGCGTGTGGCGCAGGCACCGTGTCGCAGCAACCCCTGGCCAGGGTGAGCGTTGTCCCGGAGATGCCAACGATGCCCAATATCTCATCATCAATCAGGATCGCTCTGTTGAGCACCACGGGCTCCGGTATGGAGCTGATCAAGTCAACGTAGACCAGGGATGTCTGCAGCGCAGTAATGCCGGCCGATAGCTTGGCCACCGGGCAGAAAGGCCCAGCGATATTGCGCTTGATGTAGTCTGAGTTGGCCATGGTCAGGGTGTCGGTGGCACGTAGCCGCAGTAGTAATTGTCGCTCGGTGGCCAGTCCTCGGTCTCCACGGCACCCGGTCGCA
>JACCDR011558786.1_pt1 | contig 17355 bp, 27 predicted proteins | sample 7446431 | NCBI WGS metagenome assembly JACCDR01 (sample SAMN15323443, study PRJNA562643) | freshwater metagenome | isolation source: river surface water | place: USA:Blue River Watershed | collected 2017-08-17
GCCATGTCGAGCAGTTCGACGGCGGTCAGCAGCGCCGTGTGCACCGGGCTGTCCTCGCTGAACTTCGGCGAGCGGCCCACCTCGGCCACAGCGCCCCGGATGCCGCGCATGTTCTGCGCGATGCGGGATGCCAGTTCCAGGTCTTCAATCGGACGCGGACGCCTTGTCACCATCAGCATCACTCCCTCCAACTTTGGCGAGCGCCTTCGTGTAGCAACCGCCGCTCGCGTGGTACGTGCCAACCGGCATCCCCACCAGCACCGTGCGCACCTCCAGGATGGCTTTGCCGAGCGGCTTGCCGCAGCCGGCGCACAGCTTGGGCTTCTTCACCGGGTGGTCCTGGCCGTCACCGCCGCCAGCTCCTCGGTGGTCAGCAGGCTGGCCGCACGCTGGTACGCATCCTCGGCGCGCTGGTAGGCTTGCGCGGCCTGCAGGTAGCGGGCGCGCTCGGCCGGGTCCATCGAGTGCTCCAGGGCCGATATCGCCACCATCCGGTTCAGCAGGTCTTTGCGCTGTTGGTCCAGTCCTGCAACGTCCATGTCATTTCGCCTTCAGCCAGCGGGAGCAGAACGCGTCGAGGTTCTGGTCCGGTTTCAGGAGCGTGGCGCCGGCAACCGACTTCTGCCATGCCTGAAGCATGTCGGCCGCCGAACGCCCCGCCCGTGTAACGCGGCGCGTTACGATCTGGACCATTTTGTCCGACGGCTGGCGCGCGGCGCCAGTGGCCTCCGCGTAACCTTGAACCCTTTCCCCGGTATTCTTCGACAGCACCGCGCGCATGGCCGCCCTGGTGGTGCCGCGCACCTTGGCCGCCATCTGCACTGCCATCTCGACGATGTAGGCGCTCGGGTCCTGGATGGTCTTGCCCTTGGTGCGTTCGGCGTAGCGCTTCACCATGGTCTCCCATTGGAAGCCCAGCTTCTCGCAGTCCGCGAGCGCGGCCTTGCTGAAGGGCAGGTGCTCGCCCCCGGCAGCATCGGTCCCTGCAAAAACCTCGCGCGCGTCTCTTGCGTAGTTGTTTTGGGTAAGGGACCGACTAGAGGTACCCTTCTTATCACTACTGTTTACTGTATTCTGTAGTTCTTGGTCCCTTTTTGGCCCCTTCTTGGCCCCTTGCGCGTGCAACCCGAATTGATAAATGTCGTAGTTACAAATGGTTACGACGTTCAACCTTGGCCCCCTTTTTGTCCCTAAAAGGTCAAGCGAAAGTTGCCCGTCGCGGCCCGAGTAGGACATGGCGATCATGTCGTGCTGGCGTAGGCGCTGCAGGAATAGCGCGGCCGCCTTGCGCCCCCAGTTGGCGATATTGGCCAGATGGCGTTCGGTCAGCACCAGTTGGCCGCGTTCCAGGCGCACCGTGCGTCCGCCGGTGACGTGCAGGAACGGCTTGCGCTGCGCCTTGGTGATCATCCACAGCCACGCGACCATGGGTTGCCACGCGTGCCTTTTGGGGTCTTCGGGGGCTGGGGTTTTGACGTTGGCACCAACGACTTGGTGCTCAAGCATATCGACGGTGACAGCCATCCACCGCCTGTGGGCAGACAGGTGAACAACCTTGTCTTGCGTGTCGAAATCTGCGATATCATCGGCCATGAGGTTGGTCCCTCATATTTGGGTTGTCTGAGAAGGCCCCCGGTCCCTGCCGGGGGCTTTCGCCGTTCTAGGCTATGCTCACGCGCGCCGCCGGAACAGCCCGTCCAGCATCTTTCCCCACAGCGACCGCTTCGGGGGCACCCGGAACGTGTTGGTCTTCGTGTCGAAGTGCCGCTTGGCGAACTGGCGTACGGGCCGTTGCCGTACGCGCTTGGTCTGGTGGCAATAGTACGTCTGATGGACGACGCTGCGCTGCTGGATCACGCGGCCCGGCTCCTTCTCATGCGGTTGGCTTGCTTGCGGTCCCGGCTGGCGAAGCGCTGCTGCCAGTCCCGTTTCTGCTGACGCACCAGAGCCTGCATGCCGGCGATGTCGGGCACGAACCGGCTCATGCCCTTCGCCTTGGGTGCAGCCGCCGGGGTAGCGTCAGGCGCGTCCCCAGCGGCGTTGCCAAAAGGGGGCCGGATCACCGTTGCGGCCTCCTTGGTGGCCGCCGTGGGCTTGGCCACCACGACCTTGTTCTTCTCCAGCAGCGCCATCAGCTTGGGGATGGTCGGCGGGACAATCACCCAGTGCGTGGCGCGGTCACGCCCGCCGTCGGCGCGCGGTACCGATGCCTGCTTGGTGGTGGCGAACCCCTTGCCGAGCGATTGCAGTTCGGCCTTGACCACGCGCGAGGCCCATGCCGGGCGGTGGTCGGTGGCCGCGAACTCGTCCAGCATCGAGTCCATCTTCTCGTTGTTGTGCTCGCCGCCCAGGCCGTGCGCTGTCACCCAGGCCAGGAAGCGCCACGCTACGTGATCGCGGGCGTCCTTGTCGCGCTCCGGCCCCCTGTAGTACGGCGGCGCAAAGTCGATGGCTTCCAGCAGGCGCTTGGCGTCCGACCCTGGTTCGGGCCGTGGCGGGAACGCCGGCTTGGGCGTGTCGGCCGGCTTGCCCAGCGCCAACAGCCGGGGCGCGGCCAGCGCCGGCTTGACTTCCGTCAGCACGGCGCTGCGCGGGTCTTCCGGCTCGAGGTCGATGACCTTGGCCTCCTGCGGCGACCAGAAGTAGGCCAGCAACGGGAACGCAAAGCTCTTGATGATCAGCAGCAGGGCGCCAAAGTAGACCATGCGCAACACCTGCACCGTGGAGTAGTCGATGCCGGTGAACGTGGCCAGGAGCTCGGTACCGCTGTCGGGCCGCGCCTTGACCTCCTCCTTCGGCACCTCGGCCTTGGGCACGCTGGCCATCTGCTGTTGGCCAACCTCGGTGATGACCTTCTTGGCGGCCTCCAGCATGTCCTTGCGCTCGCGCCGGCCGTCGGCTTCCTTGACGGTGCCCTGCAGCCACTTCATGTGCTGCTCGGCCATGCGCGCCTGGGTGTCGCGCACCTCTTTCTGCGCGGTTCGCTGCGCTTGTTCGGCGTCGGCCTTGCGCTTTTCTTCGGCCTTGCGCGCGTACTCCAGGCCCTTCTGTTCGGAGGCCACGAAGCTGACGATGGACATCATCGAGAAGCCGCCGGCCGCCAGCATGATGGTGAAGCAAAGCGCTGCGCCGGCACGCTGGCCCTGACGCAAGAGCGCGCCGGCCGCGATACCGAACAGCACCAGCCCCGCCACGTCGATGACGATGGCCGCCGTGCTGAGCAACTGCGCGCCCTCGGTGGTGGACGCGGCGCTGACCCCGAAGGCCCGGTTCATGGCCACCGTGACCAGCAAAGCAAAGATACCGGCGACGCCGAACCCGGCCGCCAGATAGCGTGTGTTTTTCATGATCATCCCCGAAGTCGGCTACACGACTGCGCAGCGCCAGCTCGGTGCTGGCGCCGCGACATACTCGGGACGCTACGGACGCGGGGACGTTACGCGGCTTGCGAGGCGTCGGCCTCGGCACGGGCAGGCGCACGCTTGGCGCGCAGGCGCACCTTGCGGTTGGCGTGCATCAACTCGTCGGCGGTGGCGTTGGCCAGCTTGATCAGGACCGGCCAGTAACGGTCCGGGATACCGATGCGCCGCCAGTCCTTGATCGACGTGGCCAGGATCGGCCAATGCGTCTTGGCGGCAGCCGCCGCGATGGTCCGGGTACCACCAGCGTCGGCGATGATTCGTGTTATGGTGCGCATAGTTGGGAGTGTAGTCGGGCCGACTCGCACGCGCAAGGGAGCGTGGCACAAACGCCAGCCGTGCACGCCCAAAACCGGGCCGGGGAAAAATTCAGCTTGACGGGTTCGGCGCTGCGAAGCCACCGTAGGCGGGACTTTTGCAATGGGAGAGCAAATCCAATGTACCGCGCAGGACTTGTTGCTGCCATGCTTGTGGCCACGACCCCGGCCATGGCGCATGAGCCATTCAGCTGGACGGGCTTCTACATCGGCGGCCACGCCGGCTATGCCTGGAGCGACCATGACATTTCGGTTGCGCACCCGTGCAACTGCACGACGATCCCCTACGGTCCAGAGGGCAACACCACGTTCACCGGCTCCGGCGCTGCCGGCAGCAACGGGTTCGTAGGCGGCGGCCAGATCGGCGCCGACAAGCAGTTCGGCCCGCTCGTGCTCGGCGTCGTGATCGACGCGTCCAAGGGCAAGCAGGAAGGCCAGCACACCTTCCGCATGGACTATGACACGGACTGGGCCGTGCAGACCAAGGTGGACTGGTTCGGGTCGGCGCGCGGTCGCGTGGGTCTGACCAACGGGCCTCTGCTGGTGTATGCGACCGGCGGTGTCGCCTGGGCCAAGGCGTCGATGGCCATGCAGACCATCTCCATCACCGGCCCGCTGACCATGTCCGAACTGTCCGGCAACGCGTGGCACGTCGGCTATGTGCTGGGCGGCGGCGTGGAGTGGAAGTTCGCTGAGAACTGGAGCATCAGCGCCGAATACCTGCACTACAACTTCGGCTCGGCGGCCTACGACCCCAAGGGGCTGGCCTACGCCGGCACCGAGAGCGAATTCAAGCACCACGAGTTGGCCAAGGGCGACCTGCAGATGCAGGTGGCGCGCGGCGCTCTGAACTTCCGCTTCTGACACAGGTTTCCTCCGGCCCTATGCGGTGGGGGCTGGGGGAGTGTGCCTGCGTCGGGGCTGCGGGGGCCTACAGAGGTGACGCAGGCACGGCCGGCGCCTTTCACGGCTGGGGGGCGCCGGCCGACTATCACCGGGGTGTGCGTATGACCAAGGTTTTCTTGATCAATCTCGACCGCTCTCCACACCGGCTGGTGTTCATGAGCGGACAGCTGGACCCGCTCGGCATCGACTACGAGCGCATCCGGGCCGTGGACGGCGACGCGGTGCCCGCCTGGATGGCCGACGAGTTCAAAGGGCCGCACAAGCTGTCCCCGAGCGAGGTCGGGTGCTACGCCAGCCACTTGCTGTGCGCCCAGCGCGTGGTGGGCGACGGGCTGGCGTACGCCATCGTGCTGGAGGATGACGCCACCCTGGACCCGACGTTCCTGTCCACGGCCGAGCAAGCCATCGCGCACGCGCCGGACGGCTGGGACTACATCCATCTGTCCTCCCTGTTCAAGCGCACCATTTTCAGCGTGGCGCAGTTCTCTTGCGGCCGGCACCATCTGGTCCGCTACGTGCGCCACCCGGTCAACACGGCGGCCTACATCGTGTCCAACCGGGGCGCGCGCAAATGGCTGAACCCCATGCCGCGCCGCCGCCCGAACGACCTCGACAACCGGTTTGCGTGGCTGCAGGGGCTCGACGTGTATGGAGTGTATCCGGCGCCCGCCCGGCAGATGGACAACTTCGTACCCGACATCGACCACCAGCTGCGCCGGCCGCGCGACTGGGAACCGGGCCTGCTGTCACGCGCCTACGGTCGGCTCTGGACGCTGCGCAAGATCGGGGTGCGCAACTACGGCCGCGCGAAAGTATCCACACTGTTGAATTCGGCACTGCGCAGAATTGATGGGAAACTGAGGGTGGCAGTTATAAGGATGTAGCCAGACGACCCACAGGAGGTTCGATGGCAACCAAGCGCAAAGTGGCGGCAGCTGTTGAGCGTGAACCCAGCCCCAGTCATGACCTGCATGTCCAAATCGAAGCGGCCCGCGTGCTGCTGGCCAACTTCCGGGATATCCTCGGCGACGACGAACAGGCCAAGGCTGATACCGTCGAAGGCCAGACCGACCTGCACGAGGCCATCCGCCGGGGCGCGCGCCGGCTGGTCGAACTCGATGCCATGCGCGAGGGACTGAAGTCCGCAATGAAGACGCTCAGCGCACGCGACGCCCGGTTCGAGCAACAGGAGCAACACCTGCGCGTAGCGCTGCGCACGGCCATGGAAATGGGCAGCATGTCCTACTTCGAGACGGACATCGCAACGCTGAGCCGGGTGCCGGTGGCGCCGTCGCTGGTGGTCACCAAGGAGGACGAGATTCCGTCGCAGTGGTGGGTGCGCGGCGATCCACGCCTGGACCGACGCGGCCTGACCAAGGCGCTGAAGGAGCTACCGCCGGGCGAGTCGATCCCCGGCGCCACGCTATCGAACGGCGGCGAAACCATCAAAATCAACATGAGGTAGACCCATGGGACTTCCCGTACCGATCCGGCCGAACCAGACCGCCGTCACGCCGGTCCTGAACTTCAACGACAGTCAGGTGGCGCTGATCCGGCGCACCGTGGCCAACGACTGCAACGAGGCCGAGTTCGGCCAGTTCATCCACATCTGCAAGGCGGTCAACCTGGACCCCCTGCGCCGGCAAATCTACGCGTTCGTGTTCAACAAGAGCGACGCCGCCAAGCGCCGGCTGACCGTGGTGACGGGCATTGACGGGTACCGGTCGATTTCGGCGCGCGCCAAGGACTACCGGCCGAACGACAAGCCGCCGCTCATCGAGTACGACGAGGCGGTCAAGAACCCCTTCACCAACCCGCTGGGCATCGTGCGCGCCGAGGTGACGCTCTACAAGTGGTCGCACGGCGACTGGCACCCGGTGGTCGGCGAAGCCTACTGGGACGAGTACGTGCCGCTGAAGGCGGACGCCAACGCGTTCGACTGGGTGGACACGGGCGAGACGTGGCCGGACACCGGCAAGCCCAAGAAGAAGAAGGTGCCCAAGGACGGGGGCGCCGAGCCGCAGATGATGGTGGACCCGGACAAGACCGGCTGGGTGAAGGCGCCGCGCAATCAGCTGGCCAAGTGCGCGGAGGCGCAGGCGCACCGTCGCGGCTGGCCCAACGACTTCTCGGGCGTGTACCTGCAGGAGGAGGTTGACCGGGCGCACAGCATCGAACTGTCGGCCTGGGAGATGGCCGACGCGGGCGACACGCGTGCGCGCCTGGAAAAGCTCGGCCCGGCCAAGGCCGTGACCATCGACTGGATGGACGGCGAGCCGTTGCAGCGCGTGCCGGCGGGCCAGTTCTATGATCAGGCGATGGCGTTCATCAAAAAGCACATGCAGCCGGGCGAAGAAGAACCCGGGATGATTATGCAATGGCGAGGAAAAAATGCCGAAGGTCTGCGTGAGTTTTGGGCGTACGAAAAGGATGCGGCTCTGGATCTCAAGGCGAAGCTGGAGCAGGTGGAGGAATTCGCAAAGCGCGCACCAAATTGATTTTGTGCGAAATTTGCGGTATATGGGCTCGTCTGTAACTGTTGCTTATGGAGTCCCCACCGCTATGCCTACCCCACTTCGTACGCTTGAGAAGATGAGCTTCGCCGAGCTGTCCGACCTGCAGAAGCAGATCGTCAGCCAGATGGTGAAGCGCTACGACGCCACCGCCGCCGAAATCCAGCAGCAGGAGCGCGCCCTTGAGAGCCGGCGCGTCGATCTGCGTACCAAGCTGGAGCGCATGGCCAACGATCTGAACAGCCACACCAAGCAGGTGTTCGGTGCACCGGTTGTGAAGGTCGAGTCCGCGACGCCGGCCAAGCGCCGCACGCGTCGCGGCAAGAAGGCCAACGGTAATGGCATCGCCGTCAAGTTCCGCAACCCGCAGAACCCAACGCAGACCTGGACTGGCCGGGGCAAGGCTCCGCGCTGGCTGACGGCGCTGGAGAAGCAGGGCGCGAACCGCTCGCAGTTCTCGGTCGGGTCTGAAGTCGGCGCCTAAACGAACAACGCCTCGGTGCAGGTTTAGCTGCTACCGAGGCGTTCGCGCTTTTTGGATACGCGGGACTTGCGCACGGGCTTTGTGGACCCCGATTGCGGCGGCAGCGTGTCCTCGAATGTCTTGTGCTGCTTGCCGACCAGTTTCAGGTGCGCCACGTTGGTGCACGACATCATTTTGATGCGCAGCGGGATATTGTTGCCCGGCCCCAGCTGGTTCACCAGCCACCCCACGCAATGCGCTTCCTCGCCGGGCTTGTGCTCGTGGCACGCCATGGCGCGGATACCGGTGCCGTTGCCTAGTTCCCCCGGCGGCGCAATGGTGCACGCCAACGCGGCATGCATGTCCACGTTGTAGCCGTTCGGGATGTCGTGCGGATTTGTTGACACCTTCCAGGGGCACTTGGCGCACTGGCGCAAGCGCTTGAGTTTCCACGGCGTTGCCATCGGTTATCCCCACCTATTTAGAGCCGCACACGGCCGAACCACATTACCATCCAGCGAAACGGGCCTTGACTTGTTTGGTCCCTACCAAATATGTGTATGCGTAGTTGGCGTATCTGGCAACGGGAGATTGGTACCTTGGCTATCTCAAAGCGACTGCCTTCAATGTCCTTGGTGGTGGCGCTCGGCGCCACGGTTGCGGGGTGCGACGACCCTTCCAACCAAGTCGCCCAGCGCGACGTGTACTCCGGCCCCAACGCGTTCGAGAATTGCGTCGCCGACTGGGGCAACGAGGAGCTGTGCAAGCGGCAACTCGACGAGGCCGAGCGCAAGGCGGCGCAGGCCAACGTGCCGATCAGCGGCGCATCCGGTGGCGGTGGTGGTTCGCACATCATGCTGTGGGGGCCGACCTACTACGGCGCCGACCGGCAGGTGTATCACCGGGGGCAATACTACGCGCCGACTTCCACGCGCGCCGAGCGTACGGCGGCCTTCAACAACATTGGCAGCGGCAGCGTGAAGCCGTCGTCGTTCAACAGCGCCAAGCCGGCGGCGTACGTGCCGCGCGGCGGCTTCGGTGGCGCCGGGCGCAGCTTCGGCGGCGGAGGGTCCAGCTGATGGAACGCGTAACCCTTACGCCCCGCGAGGGCTGGCAGAAGCGTCTGGAGGACGCCGGCTGCTACTTCCACACCATCGACGGCAAGCCGTACTGGCGCGATGACGCGGCGTACGTGCTCACCAGCGCCGAGGTGGACAAGATCGAGGACGCCGCCGACGAACTGAGCGCCATGTGCTGGGACCACGTGTGCCAAGTGGTGGCGCTGGGCGATTACGAGGGCTACGGCTTTCCCGACGAGGTGAAGGCGCTGATCCAGGTGTCGATGGGCGGCCCCGAAGGCGAGGGCACCGAGCTCAGCCTGATCGATGGCCGGTTTGACCTGGGCTACGACGGTACCAATCTGAAGCTGTTCGAGTTCAACGCCGACACCCCCACGGCGCTGCCGGAGGCGTCGGTCTGGCAGTGGCACGCGCTGCAGGACCGGGGCTGGCCCGACCAGTTCAATTCCATCCACGAGCGCTTGCTGGAGCAGTTCAGGACGCTGCGCGTCGACCGGGGCCACATCAGCGCCATGCACTTCGCGGCGTCCAAGGAGGGCGCGCACGAGGACTTCGGCAACCTGCACTACATGATGGAGGTGGCAGCCGAGGCCGGGTTCACCAAAACGTCCTCCATCAACATCGAGGAAATCGGTTGGCTGGACGGCACGTTTGTCGACCTGCACAACGCCCCCATCGAGGACTGCTTCAAGCTGTACCCGTGGGAATGGATGATGATGGACGAGTTCGGCTGGAAGGTGCGCCAAGCCCGCACCCGCTGGATCGAGCCGGCCTGGAAAATGCTGCTGTCGACCAAGGCGCTGCTGCCGCTGCTGTGGAAGCGCCACCCGAACCACCCGCTGCTGCTGGAGGCGCACTTTGCCAGCGACAAGCGTGACGCGTCCGGCAAGTGGGTGCGCAAGCCCCTGCTCGGCCGCGAGGGTATCAACATCGGCATCGAGGACTGGGTGACACCCGGGACGCTACACCGCACACCGGGCGCTGTGAACCCGCAGTACGACAAGCACGGCTACGTGATGCAGCGCATGTTCCCCATCGAGCCACATAGTCTTGATGGCCGGCTTGGCGGCGCGGTTGCCTACCCGGTGCTGGGCGTGTGGGTGGTGGGCGACAAAGCCTGCGGCCTTGGCATCCGCGAGGACGCCGGGGTGATCACCACCAACGCCTCCTGCTTCGTGCCGCACTACTTCAAGGACTGACGCATGGGCCGCCGGAAAGACGACGACGAGGACTCGGGCGGCTTCTGGGAAGCGCTCGTCGACATAATCGTAGCCATCCTGTTTCTGGGTAATTGAGAGGACTGACCATGAAAGCGTTGCATGACTTCTCGGCGTTCGGCTGGTTCCTGGCCTACGTCGTGTCCGGGCTCGTCCTGCTGGGCGGCTTCAAGGCCGTCTATATGTGGCGCACCCCCTACGACGACCGCAAGGACATCAGCGAAGGCAAGATGGGACCGGCCATCATGCTGTGCGGTGCCATGCTGGGCTTCCTGGCACCGCTGCTCGCCGCCTCGTATGTCGGGGCCAACATGCTGGATTACGCGGGCTGGGCGGTCATCTCCGGCGCGCTGCAGATCGCGTGGTACTACGTCGGCTTCGCCGTGTGGAAGGCCGAGCGCGCCAACCCCTACAACGTGGCGTCCTCGCTGGTGATGGCTACGGGGTCCGTGTGCTGCGGCCTGATCCAGGCGTTCAGCATGCTGCCCCCGGCGGCGCCCCTGTGAACGAACGGCCGTCCTTGCTGGGGGTGGTGCTGACGGTCATCGTGCTGCTTGCAGCCGTGTCCGCGTCGGCCACCATCGCCACGCTGGCGGCCGACTACCTGCTACCGTGAACAACCGTCGGCAACATGAGGTTAGGCGAGCGCGGGCGTCTTGGTGAGAGTCTAGGGTGATGTCGGACGCCGACGGTTTACGTGATGACCACCGGCAACTAATCACCCATCCCGCGCACAACCCTTTTTTGGAGCATCGCACACCATGAACCTGAGATTGATCAGCACCCTGGCCCTTATCCTGGTCGCCTGCACGGGCATATCCGGTTGCATGACCTGGAACTCGCTGCAGGTCCGCGACGAGACAGTGACGCAGCATTACACGAGCCTGATGTCCGTGTACCAGAAGCGCGCCGAGCTGGTGCCGAACCTCGTCGAGACGGTGAAGGGCGCCGCCGGGCACGAGTCCAGCACCCTGCGCAGCATCGCCGAGGCGCGTGCCGGCGTGGCCAACGCCAAGCCGCCGGGCGCGGACGCCACCCCGGAGCAGCTGGCCGCCTACGACAAGGCGCAGGCCGAACTGCGCACGGCCATTGCCGGCGCCATGCGGTTCACGGTCGAAAGCAATCCGCAGCTGAAGGCCAACGAGAACTTCCTGAAGCTGCAGAAGCAAATTCAGGACACCGAAACGCAGGCCACGGCGGCGCGCAACCGCTACATCCGCGAGGTGGCCAGCTTCAACATCGCGGTGCGCCGGTTCCCGAACAGCCTTGTCGCCAACTTCGCCGGCATCAAGGTCAAGCCGCAACTGGCGTTCGAGAACGCCGAGCAGATCAAGGCGGCACCGAAGGTGAAGTTCTGATGGGCTCCAACTACAACCCCCACTGGATCATCGTGGTGCTGGCCGCGCTCGGGTTCGCGGTCGGCGCTGCGGTGGCCAGCACGGTGGCCAGGGCGGCGGACGCCCAGACATGGGTGTGGTTCCGCAACGTGCCAGACGGCCCGCCCTGGTACACCGGGGCGTTCCCAGGCGACTGGGCCGTCCTGGGCCTGTGCGCGCTGGTGGCCGGCATTGTCATGTACCAATCGAGCAAGCTGTGACCATGCTGGCCGACCACATCCCGCGCAAGGAAGAAGCCCTGCAAATCCTGCTGGGCAACTCACCCAACGCGCTCGCACAGGAAGGCTGGGAGTTCCTGCAGTCCGACCCCAACGGCGTCGGGAAGGCCCTGGAAATGCTGATGTCGCTTGGCAAGATTCGACCAGAGCACGCCACGGGCGCCGGGCTTATCATCGGGCTCATGCTGCACAAAGCGAGGACCATATGATGGAAGGCGCAGCGCTCCAAACCGAAATGACGCCCTGGCAGCAGCGCATCCGCCGTATCCGCTGGTGGTGGACCAGCTACCGCCGCCGGCACCTGCCGTACCTCGTCTGGTACAACGACGAACTGGACGTGGTGGTCACGTTCAAAGAGGACCGCCTGCACCAGCGCGAGTTCAACAACCCGCAGGAGGCCATGGGCGCCGCCGCCGGCCAGCTGATGCGCGGCTACCTGCCCGACATCAAAGACAAGCTCCACGACATCGGTATCGACTTCGACACCGGCCTGGGCGTCGAAGGCCGCGACTGGGAATGGGACTGGTCGCTGCGTGGACCCATCAGTGTTCGCTTCCGTGGGCGCGCAGCCAACCCGGAGCGCCGGACATGAGCGCCACCCGCATCCGCGTCACCACCGAGCAGATCGCCAAGTTCGAAGCCGCCCTGAAGCAATGGGACGCCTTCGGGCGCCTGAAGGCCCTGGAGGACGGTACCGACCCCATCATCGCCAACGCCCAGCGCGCGGCGATGGAGAGCCAGCTGGAAGACCTGCGCAAGGAGCTGGCGCAACTGAAGGCAACCGAGGAGAAGTGACATGCTGCACAGGCTCGACGAAATCAACCGCAAGCGCCGCGAGAAGGGCAAGCCGCCCCTGACCCGCGCCCAGGCGCAAGAAGCACTGCGCCGCCGTCAAGGTGGCGACACCAGCGATGACACGCTGATGGACATGCTCATCTTCACCACGCTGTTCGACCGCAGCACCAGCGAGCCGGCCGCCGACACCCATCAGACGCAGGCGGCACCCGACTACCAGTCGCACAATGCGCCAGCGTACGAGAGCGGGTCGTCGTCCAGTTCGTCCAGCGACAGCGGCTCGTCCGGCGGTAGCGATGGCGGCGGAGGCTCGGACTGATGTTCCCCCCAATCCCAGGCGCCATCAAACCCGCGCCCAATACCCAAGGCCGCAACCCCCTCTGGTGGGTGGTCGGCGGCATGCTCGCAACCATGGTGTTCGTAGGCGGCGTCGCAGCCCTCTGCGCATACCTAGCCGCGTGACCCCACGTGCATGGTCAAGATCAAATACCGGGGCACCCACAGCACCCTGATCCCATTTGCCAGGGAGGTGGCCAACATTATCACCCCCCTCGGGGTCAGCATCGCGCCCGGTATTATCTCGCCCGTCAGCACGTCGTCCCGCAGCGTAAAGATTGTCCGTGCGCAAGGTTGGTGCTTGCTCGCGGCCAAACAGAGTGCCACAGTCCAGGAACTACGGGTTTTCCACAAAGAACTACGCCCGCAGGAACTGATGGAGGCTGTTGCACGCGCTCTCCGTAACAAGGGGATCGCTATTTCGTTCTGAGTGAAGTGGTGTTGCAAACAGGAGTAACTGTAATGGTTGGAAAGTCCACGACTACCGGTAATGGCAAAGTCGCCAAGCGTAACTCCGGCATCCCCCCGATGCCGGGCGACGACGAGGACCACGGCGAACGCGTAACCCCGCAGATCAAGGACGCACGCGAGGAGACCGCCAAGGCCCTCGCATCCCGGCGCCCCAGCGCAATCACCGCGCCGAAGTTCGCGATCTTGAGCGTGCCGTTGCGCCAAAAAGACGGCAGCCCGCTGGTCATCAACGCCTTCTCCGCGAAGGCACGCGAGACCATGCGTCTAGCCCAGGAGATGGGTGCTGCCGGCCGGAAGCGTCGCCCAAAAGACCCGAAGGATTTTCAGGCGGTCTATGAAGGCGCCCGGCACATTTCGCGCGATGGCTGGGATGGCGCAACCTGTGCTACGTTCCGCAACTCCATGATCTCGGCCTGCCGTCTGGTCGGGTTCAAAATGACGATCAGCAAATTGTCGCTGTTCATCGAACCCGATGGCGTGTCGGCGGTCGATGGTACGCCGCTGGTGCACATCGTCGGCGAACCGGTTCCGTTCGAGGCGCCCGTGCGCAACGCATCTGGTGTGGCCGACATCCGCATCCGGCCGCGCTGGGACACCTGGACGGCGAACCTGCGCGTACGTTTCGACGCTGAGCAGTTCAGCGCCGAGGACGTGGTGAACCTGCTGGTTCGTGCTGGCGCACAGTGCGGCATCGGCGAAGGGCGCCCGGACAGCTCGAATTCGTTTGGTCAAGGTTGGGGTCTTTTTGAAATCGACATGACCCAGCCGATTGCGCTGCACGAGGTCGAGGCGCCGAAGATCGAATTCCAGAAGTCCGGCGGACTCATCAGCAAGCAGTCCTAGTCGCTTACGAGGGCTAGGCGCATGGCGTCGGTCATCACCATCCAGGTCGTAAACGACCAGGGCACTTTGGCAGCCGTCTATGAGAGGCTGTTCGTCAAGTGCCTCGGCCGCCTCAACCATGGTGATGACCGATGGCTTCGCTTCGAGCAGTTTGCCGTCGGCCGCAAACACCTGACCTGCGAGGCATCGTGGGGCTTGGTGTTTATGCTGGTGGACCACGGCTATGTCGAAACCATGGAAGTCGACGACGACACGTCGATGTTCCGTATCACGCGCAAGGGGCGTCACGCCCTTGAGACTATGGAGCGGAGCGCGTTGAAGCAGATCGGCAGTGAAGGAGAGGGCCGGCAAGGGAGGCTTGGTGAGCAACCGAATGGCTAGGCCAGGAGACGCAGTAGGCGCTTGGACGGCTCGCAAACGTTCGGCGCGGAGCGGAATGGGCGGGATTGGCAGTGGTGGATAGTGGTGTGTTCGCAAGGCGCGGCATGGCAGTGAAGGAAGGGATCGACTAGGGCCGGTTCGCAATGGCACGGCTTGGCAGTAGCCGATTCGATGGCACGGCGGCGAACGGCATGGTTGCGCGCGGCAGTTGGCGAACGGATGGCGCAGGCTTGGACTCGCGCGGTAGGGAATGGCAGTGAACGATGGGCTAGGCACGGAAGGCGAGCAACGGCGGCGAAGCGCGCGGCAGGTTGCGATTGGCATGGGAGCAAAGGCCGGGAGACGAGCGGCAGTGTTCGAACGGAAGGCTTCGCGTGGCACGGACAGGCAGTGACGGCTAGGCGAGGGCGGGCGTGGCACGGAGTGAACTGGCAGCGGACGATTGGCTAGGATGGCTTGGGAGCAAGCGACGGGCTCGGAGCGGCAGTGGTGGATGGATAGCATCGGCACGAAAAGGAATGGACGGGCTCGGCAGAATAGGAATGCGCCGGCTCGCAATGGTTGCAATGGCAGTAGCGCATAGGCTCGGACGGAATGGAGGGCGTCGGCAGCGGACGACTGGCATGGACGGACGGCAGCGGTCTGCAATCGACGGGTGCGGAAAGGCAGTAGCCGACCGGCATGGACGGACCGGCGCGCGAGCGCGCGGTGCGGTGCGGTTGGGACAGGCAGTGGCGAAATGGACGGCACGGTCAGAACTGCAACGGCATGAAGCGGCAGTATCGGGCAGGCAAGGAAGCGGTGGGCACGGCTCGGCATGGAAAGGCAGTATCGGCAGGCCACCGAAGCGACGGGCGGGGCACGGACGGGCATGGTGAGGCAGTGAGCGAATGGCGAGCTGGGCGAGTGGTGCAGAGTCTTGGAACGGAACGGCCCGGCAGTGATCGACAGGGTGGGTTCGGCAGCGCTCGGAACGCAGCGCATCGGTAGCGGCGGACTGGCACGGCAGTAACGGAAAGCCGAGGCATGAGGAGGTCGGGAGAACGGAGGTCGCGAGAGGTCTGGCAGTGGACGACAGGATCGCCAAGGCTCGGAGGCGAAGGCGCGGATAGGCAGTGATGGCTTGGCAAGCATTGGCTCGGACGGCAGTGGAACGTACCGCCTGGGAATGGCAGTGACGGTTAGGCGCGGACCGGGCGGACCGGACCGCAAGGGACCGGAACCGCATGGTACGGCACGGCAGTGAACGATAGGAGCGGTTGACGAGGCACGGCGCGATGGCTCGGCGTGGAGCGGCAGTCATCGAATGCGGCGGCGCGCGCAGGCATGGTTCGGGATGGCAGCGCAGTTGGCGAATGGCTAGGTGCGTGTTGGAACGGATAGCACCGGCAGTGTTCGACAGGCATGGAACGCCAAGGCATCGGACGTATGGAGCGGACTGGCAGTGTAGGTACGGGGCGGCTAGCAGTGGGCGGACAGGAAAGGCAGTGAGCGAGCGGCAAGGGCAGGAAGGCTTCGCTCGGAATGGACTGGCTCGGAAAGGCAGTGTTGGACTGGCGACGAGGGCTCGGCTTGGCGTGGCAGTGTTGGAAGGGATCGGTTAGGCGCGCACGCAGCGGCTACGCATCGAATGGCACGGCAGTGGTGGGTCGCAACGGCGGGCAGAGGACCGCCGGGATGCGATGGGCACGGAGTGGCAGTATCGGCTAGGGATGCATGGCAAGCATCGCAAAGACGCGGAAAGGCAGTTGAGGCTTCGACAGGCTTGGATGGATTGTCGTCCAAGGGCGCGGAATGGCAGTGTCGGATACGGCTTGTGGGAAAGGCGCGGACTGGTGGCGCCCGGACCGCACCGGCAGGTTGCGATAGCGTCGGCACGGAACGGATGGGTACGGACTGGCAGTGTGCGATAGGAACGGCGTGCACCGAACGGAAAGGCGCGGCAGTGAACGATTGGCTAGGCCAGGAACGGCGCGCAGCGAGCGGCAGGTGGCGATAGGAGAGCTTAGGGAGGAAGGGACCGGACAGGCCCGGCAGTAGTGGCGAGTCGTGGTCGACAGCGGATAGGCGCGGCACCGCATGGCTTGGCAGTATCGGAAGGGCTCGGCGTCGAATCATAGCAGAGCATTGGCGCGGATAGGCAGTGGCGGATTGCGTGGGACCGGTAGCGCCCGGCGTGCAATCGACGGGATAGGAAGCGCAGTGTTCGATGGGTATGGCACGCCATGGATGGCGGCGGTAAGCATCGGATGGGAGCGGAGCGAGTGGTAAGGCAGTGGTGGAGCGGTGATTACTGGCGTCGAATGCAGGCGACAGGAGGCGCAAGGCAACGCAGTGGGCGAATGGAAGGGTAAGGTGCGCCGCGCAGCGGTAAGTCTGTATTGCAGCGCATCGGCACGGATCGGCAGAGTTGGAGAGGGCGGCTGGGGCAGGTCAGCAGGCGCCCGGAGTGGATCGCATTGGCAGTATCGGAAGGGCTCGGTCAGGCATGGTTACCAGTGGCTTGGTGAGGCAGTAGGCGACAGGCGCGAATTGGCAGCGTCCGGTTAGAAGCGGCTTGGCAGGTGGCGATGGGAGACGTGGGCCAGCGTCGGCCCGGAACGGATAGGCTTGGCAGGTTGCGAGTGGTGGGACAGGAGGCGGCTGGGCGGCAAAGGCGCGGATGCGCAGTGATGGCAGGGAGTCGGAGTAACCGGCCGGGAAAGGCAACGCAGTATTGGAGCGGCCCGGCTTGGTGCCGTAACGCATGGGCGGCATGAAGCGGAAAGGCAGTGAAGGAACGGACTGCAGGCGTCGGTCACGGCGCGGTGCGAGGAGGCAGTGAGCGATTGGACCGGATAGCGGCGCAGGGCATCGCATCGGAATGGCAGCGCAGTCGTGGAATGGATACGGCGGCTCGTAAAGGTGCGCACCGGCAGTGGCCGAGTGGTTGGGAACGCAGCGGCGCGGAAAGGGCGCGACAGGCAGTAACGCATTGCATTCGCGCGGGCGGCTTGGACC
>JACCDR011854962.1_pt1 | contig 17347 bp, 44 predicted proteins | sample 7446431 | NCBI WGS metagenome assembly JACCDR01 (sample SAMN15323443, study PRJNA562643) | freshwater metagenome | isolation source: river surface water | place: USA:Blue River Watershed | collected 2017-08-17
GTGTGGTTGTGCCTGTCTTTTGACTTTTCTCATACCCCCCACCCATATGCTATTTTCCTATATTCCATCCATCTATGCCCACTACTGCCATCTCCTTACCATGCTCTTGCCTTTGCTTGATGCTATCGTGACAGTGCTTACATAGGCTTTGCAGCTCATTATTCCAAAATGCTTCTGCATTGCCCTTGTGTGGCGTTATGTGGTCGGCTACTGTTGCCGCTGTTATGCGTCCTTGCTCTTTGCAATAACGGCATAATGGCTCACGCTTCAGTTGCATCTGGCGTTTGGTCTGCCATCCTGCTTTGCCATATAGCCTTGACATTACATCAGTCCTACTGTTGCCAATGCTCCGAACAAACAGAACCCAAACATTAAGAACCAAGCTATCTTTGTTGGTAGTTTCTTTGGGTTAATCATAGCATTGCATACGCCTATAAGTATCCATAACTGTATAATAATAATCTGTAACATTCAAGCTTTCCTTTCTTAAAAACAATTGTTAATTAGAACTATTAGCAAATAAAATGTGGAAATTAGGCCAAATATACAAAACAATAAAATGAAAATTTCCCAATGCTCTCGGTATTTAAAATGATTTATCATATCTTCCTCTTTATCCACATCGCTAGATACTTATCCCTTAACTTCAACCAGAACTCATCACTTCCGAAATATGTATGCCCGTGCTGGTGTTGCTGGCGGTGGCACTCACCACAGAGAGGCACTGCGCTATATGGCGGCTTCTTAGCTATTCCTCCGTTTCCTCCTATCCGCACATGAGCTGATTGGCTTACTCCGTCACCATGCAACCATTCCCTAAACTGACCACATATGCAACAGGGCAGCGTGCGAATGAATCGTCTGTATTGTGCATCAGTGCCGTATTGGTAGTATGGGCTTGATAGTTCTGATTTGTCGATTTTAGTCGGCATCTTTGTAATTCTCCAGATACTTGGATGCCAGAATCCGCAACCGCATCTCATACCATTTCTTGCGCTGAACCACGCTATCTAAAACGTCCTTAAGCTCGCCTACCTTTGGAAAGAATTTATTTTCTTTGTTCATCAGCCAGCGGTCACAAGCTCTTTGCATAACGTCAATCGAGTATCCATCCAGTAACCTAACGTAATCGTTTGCAACCTCTCTGGCAAGCTGTTCGCTCATGTTTGGCTGCCAATAGTGGCCTTGCAGCTTGTAAAGCAACCCAGCTAAGGCAATTTTAGGCGCTGGCTCATGCGTCTTGTCTAAAGCCTCAAGTCTTTCGACAATGTTATCATATGCCTGCCTATCAACAATTGGCACTGGTCGAAGATGATGTTTGCTGCCGCTCCAATTAATATCCTCAAAATTTAGTATCGAGTCCACCTGCCCCTGCCCACGCGCTTCCAAAGACATCATGTGCTGATTTTGGTTTATTGTTGCTATGTGTTGCATTGTTTTGTCCTTTTGGTTCAAATACATCTTTCCATGAGTTTCTAATAGATTTTTCTAAAATTTCGTTTGGGTCATGTCCATTAGTGCGGTATCTATCCAAACTGTTAATAATTGATTTCAAGGCTCTATCAGAATTTATTGCTTTTAACTTTAATCGCATGGAAATAAATTCATCCCAAGTTTCTAAATTAATCCATTCTGGTGGAAGTATATTAGATATATATTTATTATTTTCTTTTCTCTTCTTATCTCTTCTCTTCTCTTCTGTGTTACGTAACGCGTTACGCTCCGTTACATCCGTTATGCTTGATTGAGCTATCTTCTTGTTTTCTCTGTATTTGCGTTGACGCTCTGCCCCAGTTCTATCGTATGTTTGGTACTCTTCCCAATTGCGAATTGATGACCCTAAGATAAAGCCAATGTCACGTAACGCGTTACATACCGTTACTATGTCACCCTCATTTATACCAAGGTCAAACGAATATGCTTCCGTGCTAAACCCATCAATAGAGCCGCGCGGCTTTTGCATTGATGCGTATTCAAGTAGGGATGTGATTATACCAAGCACAACGGCTTTAGGTTGCTTTGTTCTATGAGATATAAGATTGAATTTTGGGTTATTGCAAAACCCATGATGTATTTTAAAAAAGTGCATGTTTCCTCCCACAGAAACGCCCGATATGTAAACTGGAAGGGGAAACAGTCGGGTAACTGCTTTCGCGCTTAAGACGCTATCCCCACCAGTATGACTTTTTACAGTCATTCGCCTAACAATACATACATTCGCTGCTGTGTCAATTTGTTTTTGCAATATCTGGTTCAAGTTTTTTGCACACCGATATAGCCCTTTGCAAGTCATCGCTCCAGCCAATTACGGTTGAATGGGTGCATCCTATTTGGCAAATTTCATAACGCTTAGTTTCCTTGTTCCATATAACAAAGAATTTTTTGCCTTCATGCTTTATGTCAGATTCGGTGTATGTCATCAATTCGTTTTTGCAATATGCGCTAACTGCTCGTTATAAATAAACACCGCTAGCCTCTGAATATATTCACGTGATTCTTTGCTGTCATCATCACGGCCTAACGCTATAGCGCAGGATTTAGCCAGTATGCAGCAGGTGTGGAATACTTCGGCCTTGTCTATACAAGCCATGCTTTATCGTATTCTATCTGCGGCTCGCCACGGTTTTTAAGGCACTCGTTCACAGCTCGCATGATGATAGTATATTTGTCAGTGCCACATAGAAACTTGCCGTCCAGCTTCATGAGTTTCTCGCCACGGTGTTCGACAATGGCAAAACGCTCGCCCAGCTCTATTTTAGCAATAGCCACGGGATGCACACGGCCAAAGGCTTGTTTTTCGTTATGGTTGACAATATCGCGCTTGTCCATCTTATCGCGTGTTTTGGTTTTTTTATATGTCCACGGCTGAACGTATGGCTTGCGCTTTTTGATGACTACTTGCATAAAAACTCTTTTATCTGGGTGATTGCCATGCCTGAAACCACTTGCTGAGTAGTGTAGCGTAATAGGCTATAAGAAAGGATTGTAGCGGCATTGTATTTCTCCATGTCTGCGATTAAACCCGCTGGCCTTTGATGCCTTCCCTTGCTCCATATGCCCCCTTCACACTCTATTAGCAGGCGCTTTTCTGGGATGTAAAAATCTGCCTTCCATCGCCTTGTAGGGCAAAAACGATATTCGCGCTCAAACACTATCTTTTCCGCTTTCAGGTGCAGCGCCAGTGTTTCTTCGCCCTTACTCAGCTTCATATTTTTTATTTGCCAAACGTATCATTTTCCGCACTTCTTCGCGGCTCACATGGCCTTCAATTGTTAACGGCTGTTTGCTCTGTTTTGTTTCTAAGGCTTTTACGCGCTTTTCTAATCGACACATATGGGCGTGTAATGCCTCAAAAGATTTGGCAATCAGTGGTGATACTTGCCTTAATGCGTCCTGTTCACCCATATAAGCCCCTATATATAGTGTTTATTGATTAATGCAGTCTATATATAGTTATTCGCTATGGCAAGAAACTTTTTTGCATTTTTTTGCATTTTGTGCTTGCAATGTTATTCGCTATTGTGTAATTTGGTTGAGCTAACGATGACCAACCAATTAAAGGAGTTTTTATGACACAATACGCCAACCAATACAGCCACAGCGATGTAACACCATTTGAAGTTGTTCGCGTTATTAGCGATAAAACTATCGAAATCCGCGAAATGCTGGCAACCAAAGCAGCGGGCGAAAAACTTGAGTTCCATGCTGGTGGGTTTTCTGCTCATTGCTCAAATCAGCAAGCGCAAAAATGGGATATTACACCAAACGAGCAAGCGCAAATTATCCGCGCCCGTAAACAAAAAGATGGCACATTCAAAAGCATTTATGGCAAGCACCGCTTGAGCGACACACCAGTAAAATTTTACGATTACAATTTCTGAGCCATCACGGTGCGGGTAACACCGCCCCAACCATTAAAGGAGCAACACACATGACAAACACAAAACACACACCAGCGCCTTGGGTGATAGGCGAACAAAATTGCATATGGGGTGCAAATAATGACGCGGTGTGCGAAATGCTGCCAGCATCAGGAAAGAAAAAGCATAACGCCCGCCTAATATACGCCGCGCCTGAATTGCTTAAGGCCGTTTATTCCCTTCTCAAGATTGCATCACGCAATGAGGTGCTGGATATTATGAACAAAGAAGAAAAAGCCGCTGCTCATCATGCCCGCGCCGTAATTGCCAAGGCAAAAGGAGAGTAGTTATGAAAATAACCATGCTTTCAACACACAGAGGAACTGAAGACGGGCATAGCCTCAAATACTATGAACGCGGTCAGGAATATGAAGTATCTCGCACACTAGCTTCTAGTTTTATATCTCGCGGCTGGGCTGTTGAATCTAAATATTATGAGGCCAACAATGACTAAAACACTAGGCGAACTATTCATAGACGCAATCAACACGCAAACATACTTAGCAATGCTTGGTAATCCTGTGCCATGTGAAAGGCTGGATAAGTACAAAGCAGACAAGGAGCGTTACCTGAAAGCCTGTGACACGCTGCGTGAAGTGCTAACGCCTAACGCGGAGCTGGTGGTTTTGGAATGCATGAAAGATTTAATCGAAAGGGCGAAATCATGATGAACGCAATTACAGCGTTACTAGCTATTGCCTGTGTAGTAGCATATTGGCCAGAGCCAGAGATAAGCAATGCAGACCGTAAAGCGTGGGCTGCGCTGGCAGATAGTGAAGTGGATTATTTGACGGAGATTACAAATGCTGAAATATCCAAGCGATAGGTATAATAAATTTGTTCTTTTGTCTTATTATAAAAACGGAGAAACAATTTTTTATGTGCCAGATTTTGAAAGAGCTTATGACGCAGGAAGTGATGCTGCAAACGCTTTAAAATATTCTGGTGCGTGTTTGGTTTTATCAAAAAGATTACAGGAAATTTTATGAATCACAGCGAAAATGATAGCCTTTGGTTGCTAGCTGCATTGGTGGCGCTGCTTGCCATGCTGTTTATTGTGGCAACGTCATTTGATGAGCCAGAAGTGAAGCTAGAGCCAGAAGTACGGGCTGAAGTGATGCTGAAGCTATGCTTCCCCGAAGGAATTTACACGCAATCGGCGCACAAGTATTGCCAGAAGTTCAAAGAGGACTTGCTGGAGCATATGACAATGCGCGAGCGTAATGTAGCTGAGAAGTGCTTAAAAGATAACGTAAACATTAACAAGTGTGTGAGGGTGAAATGAAAAGTGAACAAGTAGATAAAATTATTCCAGCGCTGCTAAAAGCACAGGCAAAATTAGAGCATGCAAGCAAGGATTCCAGCAACCCGCATTTTAAAAGCAAATATGCAGACCTTGCAACCGTGTTAGATACCTGTAAACCAGTTCTGGAAGAATTTAAACTAGGCTTTACGCATCAGCGCGAATCAACGGAGCTTGGTGAATATCTAATTACAACGCTATGGCATGAAACTGGCCAGTTTTTATCAAGTCGTTCCAAACTAAAACCAACCAAAGAAGACCCACAAGGATATGGCTCTGCCATGACTTATGCCCGCCGCTATGACTTATCGGCATTGATTGGTCTTGCCAGCGAAGATGATGACGGAAACGCAGCTAGTGCAGAACCAGCGCCAGCAAAATCCTATTTTAAAAACGCAGCGGAGCGCAATACATACACCGCAAACATCAAACAATCGTTTGAGAATAGTGAAACGGCTGACGAGCTAAACACCATTATTGAGCTAGAAAAAGACAAGCTAAAAGCGATTGAATCAAGTGGCAATAATTATGATGCAATGGCAGTCGATGAGATACGCAAAACATACAAAAAGCGCATAGCATTGATTAAACAAGACGAAATGATGAAGCAACAGTTAGGAGAGTAAAATGGAAGAACATAAACTATCAGCAAAGCGCCCCGACACTGGCAAATGGTGGACTTATGGGAGCATCAAAGTAAATCAGTACGGCAATCTGCAAGCAGGGCTAAGAGTAACGCCAGAGCTTAAAGCGTTGATTGATGCCAATGATGGGAAGTGGATAAACTTTTCGCTGTTTCCTGTAGGGCAAAAAGCAGACGAAGCAAAGCCAGAACAAAAAGCATCAACACCAGCGCCAGCTAGTGAGCTGCTGGATGATATTCTTGGAAACGATTCTGATATCCCGTTCTGACCATGAAACCACGTAAATTTACAGCCAAAGCAGAAAATGGCAAACTACCCGACCATGTGGCGCGTCAAATAGGTGCGGCTATTCGTGAGCTTGCAGGGCGTTTTGTTCAGGTCACAGTGGGTGAGTACGTGCCTACCCGCAGCCAGAATCAAAACCGCTTTTATTTTGGTGTGGTGATTCCAGCAATTCAGGAGCATCTAGCTCAGTTTGGGGCGGTATTGTCGCCAGAGGAGGCGCATGACTGGGTTGTGAAGAAAATATGGAAGCATTGCGAACTGGTGCAAATGCCAGATGGGGGGGTGTATGAAAAACGCCTATCCAGCACAAAGCTAACAACAAAAGAATGGGAAGATAAAATTGAACTGACTCGCGCATACTGGGCAGAGCGAGGGTTGATTTTACCGTTTCCAAATGAATTTACGGAATAGGCCACGGCCTATAGTGGCGGGGATGGTTCATCGTTAGCGCAATGCTCCTTTCCCCGTCATTAAAATAATTCAAAATAACGCTTGCGCGAATAAATTAGATTCGCTATAACACAATAAACAAGGGGCAAATATGAAATCAGAAGAACAAATCCTAGCTGAGAATATCCGCAAAATGCGAAAGCTGCGAAAGCTGACATTGAAAGAACTAGCTGGCAAAGTTAACACTAGCGATAGTTACATGTGCGAAATCGAAAAGAAACCAAAAGTGCCAAATGCAATACTTTTTAGAAAAATTGCAAAGGCATTAAATGTAAAAATGGAAAAGCTTTTTGAATGAGGCGCAAATGAAACGTGACCACCATTACAACGCTGATAACGTAGTTCTGTTTATATTGATACCGTTCAAAAACCACGGATGTGTGCAGTATCGCAGGGGGCATCAATACAGAGTTTATGGGTGCAAGCTAAAGCAAAATCTAGCGGTTGCGTTGTGGTATATCGGATTCATACCAGAAAAGAGGGGCTATGTTAGACTTTGACGAACTAGAGGCGCTAGTCATCGAAGCTATGGACGATGCGCTAAAGCTGCCAGAGTTTGATAACATGCGGGTGACTAGAGTGGTGGCGATTAAGTTGAAGAAGAAACTGGAGGAACGATATGATTGATAAAATTTTTATAAAAGCGCAAGATGCAGCTACATCTAGTTATTACACTATAAACCCTAATCATATTGTGTATGCAGAGCCTAAAAACTCATATGTTGAATATATTGATACTAATGAGATAGCAGGGCTTTCAGATTTGTATGGCAACATAAGATACAAAAAGGATGAGGTCGAGCATAAGCTAGCCTCTGGCGGTTGGGATATAGAGTTTGCAAATGGAAAATCTATGCACGTTCGCTCTAATCCAGACCTAGAAGCATTATTTGGGTTTTCGCCAAAGAAGGAACAAACCAATGACCAATAAAGACGATTGCCGCGAGGCGTTTGAGGCTTGGCTAAATGACAACGGCACCTATAAAGACGGAGAGGGTGACTGCTGGGCGATGTTTCAAGATGTTTGGGGGTTGGCTCTGAACACCAGCGCAACGATTATGGCTGATGAGAACGGCACACATACATTTACTTGCAGTTGCGGAAGGAGTTACTGGCTGCGTGTGCAACCATTCTCCGCCACCTCACGCGATGACTGGGAGAGGGTGAAGTCGCACGTTAAGACCGCCTTGTTATGCGCTACGTTTGAGAACAACGAGATTGCGACACGGGAAGAATTAGAACAAGCTCTCGCCATCTGCGAGCGCAACTTGAAGGAGTAGGTGGATGGGCTATTTGTTTTTAGGTCTTCTTTGCGTGTTCTTGCTGTTCCCGCTGATTGTATCTTTAGCAGAGTGGTTATTTATGCCACCCCTGCCAGAAGGACAGGCGTTCGTTTACCCATCCCACCACGGGCGGCATTATGTACTTTACCCAGACGGGAAGCGTAGTGGGTACATGAAGTGGGAGATAGCTAAAGATTACGCCGAAATATTTGGTGGCGAAGTATACTGCTATCCAAAACCCTCCGAAAGAAAGGCCGCAAAATGACTGATACTCAAAAAGACAAAAACCCAAAATGCCCACAGTGCGGAAAGCGCCATATGCTGCCGTCACAGAATCCCGACGTGTGGTTTTGTTCAAATTGCTTGGAAAGCGTGAGGGTGAAATGACCAATACAGAAACAAAGCCGATGAGTGATGTGGATGATTTAATACGCATCGCTGCTAAAGCCATGTGTGACGATAGGCCAACCTACCACAAAACTGGTGACACTTTATTGACTATGTATGCGAGAAGCGCAGTTGAAGCTCTCCGCCCCTACCTCACCCAGAGGCCAGTGGATTTGGAGTGGCAGCCGATTGAAACTGCTTATAGAGGCGAGCTCGTTCTGGTGTGTGGAGGTGTGGCACAATCCGCGTGTAGTGGAAACGATGATTGGTTTGAAAACACGGAGGTTTACATAGCCAAGCAATACCACGGCGATACAGATTATACCGTAAACGATTATTTCATCGTCAGGCCGACCCACTGGATGCCACTACCTAAACCACCAGCCACCCAAACACCATACACAGAGAAAGGTGGGAGATGAAAGTGCTTGATTTATTTTCTGGCATTGGCGGATTTAGCCTTGGGCTAGAACGCGCAGGGCATGAAACAGTCGCATTTTGCGAAATAAATCCGTTTTGCCGTGAGATACTGAAAAAGCACTGGCCAAACGTGCCTATTTTTGAAGATGTAAGGACGATTGACTATGTCGGAGCAGTTGACATTATTTGCGGCGGATTCCCATGCCAAGACATTAGCGTTGCCGGAAAACGCGCAGGACTTGCTGGAAGTGAAAGCGGCTTGTGGTTTGAGTTCAAACGACTCATTGAGCGATATAAACCAAAATACGCAATCATTGAAAATGTTGGGGCGCTTAGACAGCGAGGGCTTGTTGACGTTCTCAAAGGGCTTGCCGAGGTCGGGTATGATGCAGAATGGCATCTTATACCAGCTTCCTACGTTGGCTCCCCTCAATTGCGCGACAGGTGCTGGATTGTGGCCTACCCCATGCAGTCGGGGCAGGAAGGGAGGAGGGCCGGTTGGCTTGGGCGGAGGCTCGGCAGCGCGAAGAAAGCTGCAGAACATGGTGGGGCGCGAGATGATGTTGAAAATGACAAGTTCTGGCCTGAACCCAGTTTGGCTAGAGTGGCTAATGGGCTACCCCGAACAGTGGACAGAATAAACGCGCTGGGAAACGCTGTTGTGCCTCAAATACCTGAGATGATAGGAGCAAATTTATGACCACCCAAACAAAAGGAACCACTCCATGACAGCATTAGATGAGAAGGCAGCGGAAGCTGTGTTTCAAAAATACAAGCACGTTAAACCGCGCCTGAATAGGGCTGCGATAGGGCTGATATGTTCAGAATACGAAGCCGCCAAGCCATCCGAACAGGTGGGGGGACAGAAATTCGAGCGGTATGAAGATGCTTGGGAATTGACAAAGAGCATAGTGGCCGAACAAGGCCACTATAAAGATGGTGAGCCTGATTTTTTAACAGATTGTTACATAGTATATAACGGAATGTGTGATTTTCTTATAAGCCAACGCAAATCATCCCACGACCTCAAGGTGCTGGAGGAGGTGAGGGAGTTGGTGCTGTGGATTGATGAATATATTAATACCTATTGTATTTTGATTTATCCAAAGAAAACCCTTTCTGCCGTTACACCAGAAGAAGCAATTAGGGCGAAACTAACCAAAGCCCTCGCCAAGCTGGATGAACTGATGGGGAAGAAATAATGAGAGTTGGCAAAATAGATAAGGTTATCGAAAACCCAACCGAACATATTGGCAAGTTATGCCATGTGCAGGGTTGGCCAGCAGGATGCGTATTCAAGTTGATGCAGACAGACGGTAAAAATCATGTGCTTGTTACACCTAAAACAGGAAGAAGATACGCTTTAAATAAGCCGCTTGTCTATACGCGCAAACAAATGGATGAACTGATGAAAGGGATGGGGTGATGAGTCCGTTAGCGTTAGATATTTTATTGCATTACTATACATCGGCAAGCGATTACCGTGATGGTGATTATTCTGCTCCGGCGGTGCGTGAGCTTATTGACGCATTTAAAGGCGATTTGATGCTTTTAGAAGAGCGCCCTGAGTTAGAGCGCTATAAGTATGGATTGTATCAACTTACTCAGCGCGGGAATGTGTTTGTGGCACATCTTTGCTCTATCCCGCTACCCATTCAAGTATGGGTAATGCCAGATAATATGGGAGGACGTGATGACGTTTGAAGAGTCAAAGATGATTTCCCACTTGGAGAAGATATATCCGTTCTATCCAAAGGGGTGCCAAAATTCAGAAGCTATGGAAAGTGGCTACGAATTGGGCTACACCGCAGGGCAAGAATCACGCCAGCCAGAAATAGACGAGCAATGCCGCATTATAGGCATGTCAGGTGAACGTGAGTTAGCTTTGAGAGCGTTGGTGGAGAAGATGAGGGAGGTTTTGTTTAATGCGGATGATTTGCTAAATGAGTGCGGATATGGTGAAGCAAGCAATGAATGCTCCGAGCTAATAGCCGAAGCCGATAAGTTTTTGGGAGGGAAGTGATGACACCACACGAAAAAGCGTTAGAGGATGCGTCAGAAAAAGCCTACCAGTTATTTGATGGTTTTGAACCATTGATGAAGGAGGTTGATTCCATTGTTAAAACCTACCTCACCGCCCTGCTGGACTCGCCTGAGATGGTGGAGAGGCTGTCAGAGGAAATCTTCTTTGCTCAAGGCACATATGGAGAGAAAGCCCAAGCAGTCATCGCAGCAATCAAAAAGGAGGCTGGGATATGATAAACTTATTAATAGCGTGGTATGCGCTAGGGTGGTTTTGGATGGGATTGCGTTTTGTAGATGAAGCAGAAGAAAGTGTTCCAGCATCGGCTTGCTTTTTATTGGCTCCATTATTTACAGTAGTGGCTCCGTTTTATTTCTTATCTAAAATTTTAGCTAAAATTATTTCCAAGGTTAGTAAAAAACAATCTGGCGAACAATACCTATGGAGGAAGCCATGATTGAACTAATCCCCCTAGTTGCCTTTCCCTTGCTTCGTATGCTGCATGGTGCTGGTAAAATATCAAAGTACACGCAAAGCGGAGGCATGGCTATAGCTGTAGTTGTGGCAACGGGTAACGTATATATGCTTGCCCTATTCCCTGCGCTCCTGTGGGCATATTCATATGGATGGTCTTTGAGTGCGATTAATGGACAAAGTGCGTTTATGGACTGGGATAAGAAGTTTGCGCCATCGGGTGACATGGTAAGTCACTTTGAAGGCCGCATCCGCAATCAATACATCCTCGGCGCTATCGGCTGGATGCCCCGCATTTTCATGACCTTCTGGGCAGCTTGCACCGTTGCTGGTAACGTCTGGGCAGTTATCCCTCTGGCTCTCATATGGGGCTGGTGCTATTATCTAGGCGGGCTTATTGGCAGGGTGGTGAAACGTGATATTGGAACGCGGATTGCAGAAGGATTGACTAGCGCATTGCTTGCCGTTGTGCTAGTGTATTAATTATGACTGTTGCGGGTGTAACGTGTACGCTTAGAAAGCCTACTGACGCGAAAGCGTTGCAGGGTAAGGCATAACCGCCTTAAGAGGAAAGATAGTTTTAGGCTGTTTTCCCTCTTAAGGTGGCCAGCAGGTGAAAATCCTGCCAGCAGTCACCAACAAAGGGACTCTGTGCGGTTTATGTGGGTGTGACGGGAGTTCCTATTGCACCCACACCACTTTAGGTATATATGCACATAATCACACGCTGCCACCGTTGTCTGAATCTGTTTGAAAAAGAGCTGCCCGATAATATGGGGCTGTATGACGTTACTTGTCCTTACTGCGCCTGCCCTGCTCGTGTTTCTCTTTCGCCGCCGCCATCGCAAGGCGTGTCAATGCAAGGTGCAAGTGGCTCTCCCCGTCCGATTGGCTTAAAGCGCGCTGCTTCATATGCGTTACAAGGTGAGAGAGAGCCTTTATAAGATGAAAGCTAGAATCACGCTCGCGCCAGCCTTCATTGGCCGCTGTTAGCCCGTCAACAGATGAACCAACAGCCATGCAGTCGTTTACTATGGTAAAGGCAAGTATGCGTGGATTTTCAACCATATTTTCTCCTTAGATACCGAAGGCTAACAGCGTTCTCCTCGAACTCGCCATCTACTACATCATTAAGGATATAAAGGCCACGCCAATGGTTATTGGTTTGATGATTTAGATAATCTTCTGAATGCTCGTAAGTCGAGCCGCATATAATAGCTATCATTTGCCGACCGTCTGCCCGTTGCCCGAAAGCTATATCCCTGCCCTGCTGATGCCCTACAATGCAGGATTGGTGTTTCTTGGTTAGTAATGCCCTTGCCGTGGTTATTGGCCTACCCATAACGCCAGAACAAAGGTAATGCGAGAACACTATGCCTTCAATGATTATTGGCTGCAAGAATGGTATAACTTCCCATCCTGCATCTTCATAGCCTAAATCAGATAACCCTATTGTTTCTTCAAACTTAGGCGTGTTGTTTATAGCTCGCCTGATTCTGTCCTCATGGTTGCCAAGCAACATAACAAAGCGCGGATTCCAGCCAGTGCGAGCCATTTCTTCTTTGATTGGCTTCATAAGTAGCAACATACCAGCACGAACTGCCTGTATATCTGCTTCGTATCTAGCGCCCTCTGTTGATTTAGAGCCTGCTGCTTCATGCTGCGAAAGGCTTGGCATATCCGCGAAGTCACCAAGATTGACGATTATATCGGGCTTTTTGTCAGCCATATATTTGCCAACCAGCGAGCAATATGTCAGGTCAATGTTTGGCTTGACTTGCATATCACCTATAACAGCAATGCGCTTGCCACCTGTATGACGTGGGACGTACTGCGTAATATTCCCGCTCTCGCTCTTTTTTGGCGTTTCTGGTTGCGTTTCTGGCTTTTGTGCTACATCGGCAATATTTATGCGTTCTCTCAGCTTATCCGCAGAAGTCATTGGCACTAAATCTATCCCGAAAATCCTCAGATACTTTGACACTGTGTCGCGGTTAGTGCCTACCATGTTAGCTATTTCGGTTTTGTTATACCGCCGTGTTTTGGCAAGTCTTACAATTTCAGCTATGGCCTCATCAGATAAGCTAGGGATTTTCATACTGCCCTCTTTTTTGGCTTCAGGTTATGCACCACGATGCAAGGAGTGGCAAATACACGGCACTCGATTTCACGGCGTTTCTTCATGCTAGGCGATATAGGCGGGTCTGCTGTGTCGCCCCAGCCAACCCATTGCGCCATTCTCTCAGCGGCCATAGCAAGGTGCGTTCTGCTGCCTTGGTTTACTAGGTCAGCCACGCCCGACATGATAAAACCAGCCGCGCCTATGTTATCGCAAAATGACACAAGCGCAGAGTATTGGTTGTTGTGTAGATATGGATTGCAAATGTATTCCTGAACTACTTTCTCAGCCTTATCGAGGCCAAGCGCCACACCGTCACCCTTGTATTTTTTAATGAGGGTGACGATTTCGGGGTTCATATGCCAGCACCACCAATGCCTGATTTTACAATAGGCGCATGATAGCCCAGCCGCTCCCATGGACGAGGCTCACAGCCCGAAAGCACAATGAAAGCGAGGGCAAGAATAATAATAGATTGCAAGGTCAGGAGTGGGATTGGTGACTTATCCCACCAACGCTTTTGCTTGATTCTGCGTATGACTTCAATCATAACACCACCCCTTGTAGGTTGTGGATAAGTTAGCACAAGATATTGTGGAAGTAAATAAAAAAAGCCCCCGCCGAAGCAGGGGCAAGTCACGGGAGGTGTTATTTCGTTACGCCCTTGATGCGCTCAACAGTTCTCATTGAGCCTACGCCTATCAGTGCGCCCATAGCCCATCCAAGAAGGTCGCTATCAAGTTTTGGAAGTTCTGGAAGCTTAGTTCCATAAACAACTATACAAAACACTAGGAATGGCTGGATAATAAGTGAGTATGCAAAAGCCGCGCCGCATGTCCAGCCTATAAATGGCCTCCATCCTGAAACAAACAAATTAGAACTTCCAGCCTCAATTTTATTAATTTCTAATTGGCCTTTTGCAAGCTCTGTATCTGCTGTTAACTGCGCTAACTCTCCAGCCTGTTGCAATTCAATAAGCTTAAGTTTTGCGTCTGCTGCTTGCTGCGGGTCTGGCAGAACTCGGTCAAATATCTTTTCTACAACTGGCAGTATTGCAAGCAAAGGAAAAGCCACTATGGATACTCCTTCCATGGCAATTGAAAGTGAGGGCAATCCTTAAATGTTTCCCAATCCCCGCCCCACTCAACAGGTATATTTAATTTTCCAGCCGCTTCTTTCATGGCATCATTAATCATGGCATAGTATTTTTTATCCCATGATATAGCGCCATCTACCCATGCTCCCAAATCAACAGCGTGTCCTGTTAAATGGCGGCTATTCATTGTTTTAGATGCTCCCTGCGCGTATAACTCCGCCTGCCTGTCGTAAGAGCGCAAGCCTTCTAACACTGTAAAATCAACTTCTGAAATTGATATAGCAAGTTTAACAACAGCCACCAAGTCAGCATGAACACCATTCAATCTGTCAAGTGAGCGCTGGCCAAGTTTAAATGTCATATCTTAATCTCAGTCAAAACCACTGGCGGCTGGTTATAGATAATATTTATAAATGCGCGGTGTTCAATATAGCCAATAAAACCAGCTACCATAAAGCCACAAGTAGCAGCCAAAAGAATATAGAAGCCAATTATTGAGCCGTACAATTTCATTGCCATATCCTTGCCAATATAACCCTTACAGCAGCACTTGCCGCCTCTTTTGCAATATCAGAATAATAGGTAATGATTCCAGCTATAAACGACACAAAGCCAAGGATAGACGCATAAGCAGCAGCGCAGCGCATTTTCACAATTGCACTGACTTTGCGCTCAATCTCAAGCTCCTGACGAAATGCAGCAAGTTTTTTCACTTCAGCCTTCAGCTCGTTTATGTCGTCATCTTTTGCCATGTCCGTATATTAACCCAAAATTTGCAGCTTTTCTAGCGCATAAATACAGCATACATTGACGCAGAACCAGTGGGAGAACCCACCTATTGATTTTATAAATATGCCACCGCCTATCACTTTACTTCCTATATGTAACAGTAAAATATATGTCAGTACTGGCTTTAATCTGGTTGGCAAGGGTAACAGTTAAATTTGTTGCGCTAGCATTATAGCAAGTTAAATTAGTTTCACCGCCATTAGCTTGTCCGATATTAACACCAGCATTTGCTGAAACAGTGCCATCCAATATAATTATACCAACAGCTCGCTCCGCTGCTTCAGATTGAGATGCAACGGCAAATGGGAGGCTTATCAGAAGTGAGCCAACTGGTGATGAAACGGACGAAACATTTAACTGCCCCCTGACGGTTACGGTTTCACCTATAACTTCATAAGATGCTGAGTTTAATGATGAGTTAAGTGTGATAGTGCCTGATGTCCCGCAAGTTACAGAAACATCATATGTGCCTTTTGTATAAAATGGAACTACACCACTGCCAGACTCATCAGTTAAAGCAGCAGCAAGGTTTGCGCTTGATGGAGTTGCAAGAAATGTAGCCACGTTTGCGGCAAGGCCACTTACGCCAGTAGATATAGGAAGGCCAGTGCAGTTAGTAAGCGTTCCGCTGGTAGGAGTACCAAGAACAGGTGTTGTAAGATTGGGAGATGTCATATTGACAACACCAGCAAAGCTTACGTTTGTGGTGTTTGCAGAACCTAGCGTTACAATCGCCGTTCCACCGCTATTTTTAATAGAAACGCCAGCAGAACCAGAAGCCTTAACTACATCCTGAATTACATCACCTGTTAATGTGGGAGTAGCAATTGTAGGTGATGTACCAAATACCAATGCACCGCTTCCCGTTTCATCACTAACAGCCGCCGCAAGGTTTGCGCTTGATGGTGTGGTGAGAAATGTACCCACTCCTGAACCTAGCCCAGAAATGCCCGATGATATAGGAAGGTTAGTGCAATTAGTTAGAACACCGGCCGAAGGTGTGCCAAGGTCGCCGCCTGATTCAACAAAATCAAGAGTGGCTTTTACCGTATTGCCAGAGCGCACAACTGCCACCGTGTCCGTAGTTAATGCTGTGCCGCCATCAGTGAGTTGAGATATTTTAATCGTTGTCATCTTCTACCTTTGGATATTTTAGCTTGATTTCTTCAATTGCAGCTTTCCAACCTTCATATCCCTGATGATATAATAAATCTAACTGTTCGACAACGGATGGATATTCATTCAGGCGCAGATTTCTATAATCATTCTGCTCTTGTTTTAGTTGCATCTTGTCTTGGTTGCGCTGCGCTATTTCGTCAAGCGTTAGCTCTTGCAATCCATATTGCGCCAGCTCGTCAGCATCACCGCGCTTTATAGCCTCGATAGGTAGTGCTATGTTCTTCATAATGTAGAATCCATTCCATAAAGATAAATAGTGCCACTTGATATATTGCCACTTAAAAATAAAAAGCGGATAGCGTTTACAACCGAAGTAGAGCTATAGTTGCCACCAAAGACATAATGTTCAATGGCCGACAGTGTATTGCCTGATGTAGTAACGCCATCCATTAATTTAATGTTAGAACCATTTACGTCATAAATGCGAACATTGCCAGAAATAGCCCCGCCTGATGCCGATGTTACGCTACCACATTTTATTTTTGTATCAGACGAGCCGCTTGTTGTTACCTCATCTGTTGAGCCGCTGGCTGTTTTAGTGCTTACCCAAGCATATACACCGCTTGTGACATATGAAGAACCGCCATCCGTACTAACGCGCAGGCATAAATCATCAGAAACGCTTGAAGGTTTTAGCCCCTCAATAATAAAAAGATAGTGCTTATAAGTTGATGATATAGAGGTAAAGTCATAACTTGTGCCACCGCCAGTTGCTACTGCAAGCAATGTCATTCCAGCGGTTTCACTTGCCGCCTCATCAAGTGATTTTATCTGATAATAAGTGCCGTCATCAATAAGCTGATAACAACCACCATTTTTAATGTCGCCATTTTCTAAATCAGAAAGCGAGCCGTTTTTCATTTTCTTTACAGTGCGAGTTCCAAGGCTATTGACGTTTACCGTTGTAGAGCCAGTATTATTTGCACTTGCCTTAAAGAATATAACGCCTTGGCCATAGGAAGGAAGCGCAGGAGA
>JACCDR012313478.1_pt1 | contig 17346 bp, 11 predicted proteins | sample 7446431 | NCBI WGS metagenome assembly JACCDR01 (sample SAMN15323443, study PRJNA562643) | freshwater metagenome | isolation source: river surface water | place: USA:Blue River Watershed | collected 2017-08-17
GGCCCACGGGAAGTCCCAATGGTGTTTTTGTGTCCATACGTGCCAATAATCACTTGGGTGCTGTCAGACACTTGGTTGAGACGGCCGTTCATCATGGCAAATTCTTCTTGGGTATCCAACGCCAATTGATTGATAGGCTTGCCTTCTTCGTCGAATGACTTTACAACCAATTGAAAATTTTTGCCTTTTGTGCCTACTGCATAAGTAACATCGACGATATTAGTGGAGGTGTCAAGCTCCATCGACTGGATTTCGGCTTGGTTTTTCAGGGCCGAGGGTAGGATTTTGGTTTTTCTTGCCACCAAGTCTGTATGTAAAATGACAGGTTGCGTATTGACAACCCCAGCAATAAAAATAGCGGCATTGACGGCCACAAAGTCGGATACCTCGATGCGGTCAACCGAATAAATTTGAAATTTTTCGATAAAACCAGGCCCTAAATTTACTTTAATCACTTCATAAACATTGCTTCGATAACGGCTAAAAAGCAAGTACAAATTTTTGCCATCGTAGCTATGTTTTACGTAATCTAAACCTCCATCAATTGTGCCATTGACCGACCAAACGAGGTCTAAATTGGTGTCATAACGCAAGAGGTTAAACTGGTTTTTGTTGAGTTGCGACAGCAGCAACACACCTTGGTTGTTGAGTGGAATAGTGAAATACTCGGCATTATTGCTTGGCAAAGGTATTTCTATGCGTTTGATACTTTGTGCCGACAACAAAGCTGGTAGGCACAACAGAAGGATAACAACAATTTTTCTCATAACGTGTTAACAAGTTAAATCATGACCAATTACAGATGTCCCAAAGCCACAATCACATCAAACTCTTCGGCACGCACAGGCGTTACAGAAAGGCGAGATTGTTTGATTAAAGCTAGGTTTTGTAAACGTTCATCATGTTTCATTTGCTTTAAAGTAACGGTTTGGGGAAGTTTTTCTACGGGTGCTAAATCGACCACAACCCAGCGAGCGTCGTCGGTGGTGGGGTCTTGGTAATGTTCTTTGACCACTTTGGCAATGCCAACTACTTCTAAGCCTTCATTAGAATGATAAAACAATACTAAATCGCCTTCTTGCATTGCCTTGAGGTTGTTTCGGGCTTGATAATTTCTAACGCCATCCCATACGCCCACACCTTGTGCCACAAAATCGTCCCAAGAATACTTAAAAGGTTCGGACTTTACTAACCAATAATTCATTTGAATACAACAATTTTAAAGTGAACTGAAATTGCCTAAAGCAAGGGCTTTTTGCAAAATTTATTATGTCAAAACTACTAAATTAACGATGCCTTGTTTGGTTTATAAGCAACCCAAAGACGTTTTTTCTTATACTTGACAGCTTTTTTTATTCGATAGATTTCTATTTCTATTAACGAGATTAGGAGGCTTATGTTATGAGTATTTTTTGAAAATTTTCGTTGTAATATAGTAAGTAAATATAAAAAAAAGGCAATAGTTTGTAGAAAAAAGGCAAAACGTTTCGATGTTTTGTCTTTTCTACAAACTATTGCCTTAGCTTCCAAGCGTTTGTATTGCGCTAAACGCTTTTTAAGAAGTCGATGCTTTTCTTGAGTGCGATGTCGGGTTGTGCTACTAAGTCTTGTTCTACGAAGAAATGTTTTACGCCCAAGGCATTGGCTTTTTCAACAATAGCTTTTACGCCCAACACGCCATCGCCAGCCGAAGTCATATAAGGAAACAACTCAAACCATTGTGGGGCTGTACTTCCATCGCCAGAGAAACGTTTTTTCTCTTTCATATCTTTTAAATGCAACATCCGATAGCGATTGCCATATTTTTCTAAATACGCAATAGGGTCGGCACCGCCTGCCGAAGTCCAATAGATGTCCATTTCTAAAAACACCAATTGGGGGTCGGTATTATCCAACAATACTTGCAAAGGTACTTGTCCGTCCACTGTATTTAAGCCATAGCCGTGGTTATGGTAGCCAAATTTTACTCCTGCTTTTTTGGCACTTTCGCCAATTTTATTGAAGGTATCGGCCATGCGTTTATAGTCGTCTAATGTTTTGCGTTTATCTTCAGGAATCGCTGGCAATACCACGTATTCATGCCCTAATATTTGAGCTGCCTCCCCAAGCTTGTCCATGCCCGTAAGCAAAGTATCGAGGTCGGTATGCGTCGAAGGGCTTGTCATGCCGTGGTCGCTGAGGATTTGCTTGATTTCTTTGGGCGTTTTACCAAAATAACCACTGCCTTTGAATCCCAACATCGGCGTTATTTTCTCCCAGTTTTCTTTGGCTACAGCCGCACTAAACGGAAACGGGCCAAACAACTCTAGTTCTTTGTAGCCCATTTTTTGTAAGAACTGAACCGTGCCTACAAAATCTTGGTCCAACATCTTAGGAAGTGAAAATAACTGTATCCCGATTTTTGGCAAAATACCCATTTGGTTGAATAAATTATTCCAAGGTAATAAGCTTGCTGCAAGCAAACCTGCCGAGTTTTGCATAAACGCTCTTCTTGTTGTCATTTTGGGGTAAAAATTTAGATTATTTACAGAAGTAAATGTACTATAAACTTTTAATGAATCAAAATGATACAATAAATTCATTAGAAATAAATATTGAACAAACAAAAAAGACTGACAAACTGCCAGTCTTTTTTGTTTGCTTTTGAAATAGCAAGTAAGAGAATCCTTATTTCAATAATTGAATATCAGGCGTTGAGTTATCGTCGAGTCCTACTTTACCTCTTTCTTTTCTTACGATACGAGAGAATAGACCTATTTCTTGGCTAAACAAAAACGTAAAGAACAGTTTGGTAAAAGACGTATGGTATTTCAGGTTGTCGTAAAATTCGGGTGCAGTAGCCTTCAATTTTGGTAAGTTATTCCAAGGCACAGAAGGCATATCGTGGTGCTCGTTGTGGTAGCCTACGTTCATATTGATGCCATTGAGGGGACCATAATAACTATAAGTTTCTTGGTTTTTGTCCAATACCAAATAATGCTCTTGAATCCAGCGTGCACCAAGCGGATGCAAGCCCACCGAGAACATAAAACTAGCACCCATATAGCCCAACGCAGCCCAACCCATGGTATAAACAATCAACGCATCGAAGGCCAACTGACATACAATATTCATGATAACGTAGCGGTCGAAAACAGCCAATTCTAAGCAACGAAGTGTTCTGATAGCTTGGAAGAACGGAAACAACAACAGCCATAAAGCCTTGCCAATGAAGTAGTTGTTAATCAAACGAGCTTCCCAGAAATCAGGCAAATCGGCATCTAGCTCGTGTACGCCTTGGAAAGCATGGTGCTTGAGGTGGTAGTTTTTGAACGAAATAGCCGTAGGTGCTAAAGAAGGAAAATTAGCGATAATCCCAGCGAATACATTCCATGATGGTTTCTTGAAAATCAGGTTGTGTGCCGATTCATGGATACACACAAAAAGCGTATGCGTAGGAAAAGCCCCAACCACCCAAGCAGCAGCCAAGACAATCCACCAGGCTTGGTCTTTGACAAGGTATGCCATGCCTATTTGCAACGAAACGCAAGCCAATATCCACACAAACGTCATGGGGTTTTTGGTAATGAGTTTTTTTACCTCTGGATGCGCCTTGATAATTTCTCGGGTACGCATACGGTGTGGTTCGGTACCCGTCACATAGGTAAAATCTTTTTGATAAGTCATTCTTCTAAAAATTAGTTTAATTTACGTTTTTTATAAGTTAAGTATAAAGAAGCGATTCCTATACAGCTAGGCTGTGTGCTTGTTGAAATATTACTTTACCTACCATTCCTTTACACAAAATCTTTCAAATATAAAGCGAACTTGGCGTTTTATCAATTTGTTTGCGAATTAATACATTTTCTTCTAGCAATCAAATGACTTGTATCACTTGGCAAACCAATATTTGAGTTTACCCCATAAACCCTACACCAAAGTCCATGCTTTTCGAGATTTCGGTGTATTTTTGGGTGATTATCTCACATCCAATTTTCCATTTATGATGAAAAAACAATTGCTTACATTAGGCTTTGCCTTGGCTAGTATTACAACACAAGCCCAAAGCCCAACGCTTCCCAAACCTACCGCTACGCAAGTGGCTTGGCAACAACTAGAAACGACGGCGTTTTTGCATTTTACCGTAAACACGTTTACCGACAAAGAATGGGGCGATGGCACTGAATCGCCCAAGATTTTTAATCCTACCCAACTCGATGCAAGACAATGGGTAAAAGCCCTCAAAGCTGGCGGATTCAAAATGGCAATTCTCACCGCCAAGCACCACGACGGCTTCTGCTTGTGGCCTTCAAAATATACCGAACATTCTGTCAAAAATAGTCCTTACAAAAATGGCAAAGGCGATATTGTCAAAGAAGTGGCACAGGCGTGTAAAGAATTTGGACTAAAATTTGGGGTGTATTTGTCGCCTTGGGATAGGCATGAGCCAAGCTATGGCACTGATGCCTACAATACGTATTACAAAAATCAACTTAAAGAATTGTTGACCAATTACGGAGAAATTTCAGAGGTGTGGTTTGATGGGGCAAAAGGTGAAAATGCCAAAAATATGGAGTACGACTTCAAAGGTTTTTGGCAACTGGTAAAAACCTTGCAGCCTAAAGCTGTTATTTTTTCTGATGCTGGTCCCGACGTGCGTTGGGTAGGCAACGAAGAAGGCAGTGCTGGCGAAAGTTGTTGGGCAAGCCTCAATCCTGCGGGTTTGGCTCCTGGCCATGCCGACCCTAAGTATCTGAACACAGGTGATGAAAAAGGACAAGCGTGGATTCCTGCCGAAACCGATGTTTCGATTCGTCCGGGATGGTTTTGGCACGAAAAAGAAAATACGAAAGTAAGAACACCGCAGAATTTAGTAAATTTATATTATCAATCTGTAGGCCGCAATAGTTTACTTTTACTCAATATTCCGCCGAATAATAAAGGGCTTTTAGAAACACAAGATGTAGCAGCTTTGCAACAATTCCGTGCTATTTTGAATGAAACTTTTGCTCAAAACCTCATTCATCCAGCCCATAAAAAATTAAGCGATAAAACCCTCAGTACGTTTGTTCCGTTGAAAGAAAAAGAAAGTATTGAAATCGCTTTGAAGCAAGAAAGTACTTTTGATAGAATTTTGTTGCAAGAAAATATCCAAACGGGACAACGCATCAAATCATTTGTGATAGAATATTGGGACAAAGATTCGTGGCATCCATTTGTCAATAGCACTACCGTGGGCCACAAGCGATTGTTGCGTTTTGCTCCTATCAAAACCACCAAACTTCGCCTGACCATTCGGGAGGCACTTGCTCCGGTGGAGTTGGCAACGTTTGGTGTTTATAAAGCATCAGCCAAAGAAACAGAGCAAAAGTAAGTAATAATGCAGCATTGTAAATTGTAAATTATGGGTTAGTGTTTTGATTTTCAATAATTTATATTTTGTTTTAATTGGAAGAAAAGATAAGTTTCTGAAAATAAAAAACATAACTTATAATTAATACTGTACGAAAGATTTTATCTTGTTCAAAAGCGTTCTTATTATTCGCATTTTTTGGTGTAGCGGCAACCCTTGCGGTTGCCATGTTGCGTGTGGTAACTGCAAGAGTTGCCAACACCAATTTTATTTGAAAGATAAAACTAATCCTTCGTACAGTTCTAACTCATAATTTTTGAAAACTCAGTAAAGTTTTTCAAAACACTGAAAATCAACACTTTAACAGTGTGGTGTTTTTTATTAAAAATAGATTTTGTAAGGTTGTTTCGCTCATAAATCCTTGTTCAGCTACTTAAACTAAGCTTGGGTTAAACATCAAACCATAAGAAACCAAATTTCCTATGGTTTTCTTGAAAAAATTAATCAAAAACCAAATTAACAAAATCTAAAAATATCTCATTTTCAATTAGTTAATACTTTCACTGAGTTTTCAACATAATTTATAATTAATAATTAAACCTTAGCTACTTTCCCTTTTTCATCAAACAACTAAATCAATCATTATATGTTAAAAAAAACTTTTTTCTTCTTTCTAGCTATTTTGCCATTGGGTATCAAAGCACAAAGTAGTCAAAGCAAACGCAGTCTTCGCCCGACAGATGTATATAAAATCAAATCTATTGCTGATGCCAAAATATCGCCCGATGGGCAATGGGTTTCTTATACGGTTTCGTCGGTTGATTCGAGTAAAAACAAACGCTCGTCTGATATTTGGATGAGCAGTTGGGATGGCTCACAACAAGTACAACTCACGTATTCGACCGAAGGCGAATCGCAAGTGAGGTGGAGTCCCGACAACAAGTATATTTCTTTTGTTTCGACCCGCAACGGAGCAACCCAAAGCCAGCTTTATTTGCTCGACCGCCGAGGAGGAGAAGCCAAGCAATTGACCAAAATTAAAAGTACAGGTTCGCTTGTAGAATATGCGTGGTCGCCTGATGCCAAGAAAATTGCCCTTGTAATTCAGGTTGACCCCGATTCGGCCAAACCTAAAACCCCTCGTCCTATTTACATCGACCGTTATCAAATCAAGAAAGACATAGAAGGCTACCTCGAAAACAAACCAAGCCATATTTATTTGTTCGACCTCGCCACCGAAAAACTAGATACCATCACCACGGGAATGTATGAGGAAAACGCTTTGGCTTGGTCGCCTGATGGCAAAAAAATTGCTTTCGTGAGCAACCGCACCCCCGACCCCGACCGCAACGAAAATACCGATATTTATGTGGTAGAAGCCAAAGCTCATGCACCAATCAAGGCCCTCACGACTTGGACAGGGCGAGATTTTGCTCCTGTGTGGAGTCCGGATGGTAGTAAAATTGCCTATTTGCGTACCACTGCCGCCAGTGACTACATTATGTACGACCAATCCGTTTTGTCGGTCGTAGATGTTCAAACAGGCATAAATACACTTTTAAGCACAAATTTAGATAGACCTGTAAACTCGCCCAAGTGGTCGAAAGATGGTACACAAATGTATGTCACCGTAACCGACGACCGTGAGCGTTATCTAGCCAGTTACAGCCTTTCGGGACAGTTTCAACGCCAAACACAAGGACAGTATATTGTTTCTTCTTTAGAAAGCCATCCAACAGGCTCGTGGTTGGCGATGGTAAGCACACCACAACGACCTGCCGAAATTTATGCCATCGAGCAAAACAATTTCAGACGTATTACAACCATCCATGAGCCATTTTTTAGTAAAATTCAATTGGCAGACGTAGAAGGTTTTAGTTCTAAAAGTAAAGACGGAACCTTGGTTTCCAATATTCTTTATCGTGCCGTAGGGAAAGATAAAAGTCCGCAACCAACGATTTTCTTTATTCATGGTGGCCCTGTTGCACAAGATGAATACAGCTTCGATTTATCCCGTCAAATGTTGGCTGCCGCTGGCTATAACGTAGTTGCCGTAAACTACCGAGGAAGCAATGGCAGAGGATTAGCTTATTGCCAAGTAATCAGTGGCGACTGGGGCAACAAAGAAGTGCTTGATATTTTGGGTTCGGCTGATTATGTAGTAAAAAATGGCATAGCCGATGCCACTAAGTTAGGCATTGGCGGTTGGAGTTATGGCGGTATTTTAACAGATTATACCATTGCTACCGACACCCGCTTCAAGGCGGCGGCTAGTGGAGCAGGCGTTGCCTTGATTTCGTCGATGTATGGCGTTGACCAATACATTTTACAGTACGAGCATGAAATAGGCTCGCCTTGGAAGCATTTCGATAAATATGTAAAACTATCATACCCATTTTTAAAGGCTGATAAAATCAAAACACCTACGCAATTTATGGTAGGCGAAAGCGACCACAACGTGCCAGCCGTAGGAAGTGAACAGATGTATCAAGCCCTCAAAGTTTTGGGTATTCCTACTGAATTGATTGTCTATCCAAACCAGTTTCATGGTATTACCGTACCTAGCTATCAAGTAGATAGGTTTGAACGGTATATCAAATGGTTTGATAAATATCTCAAATAATCCCTTTTGCATTGTTAGCAAACCATGAAGCAAAGTTTGTTTCATGGTTTTTTTTTCAAAATTAACTTGTACATTTATAAGCAATATACTTAGGATTTATTACCCAATTATTTTCAACAAACGATGCTAAAAAAACTTTTTTTCGTAGGCATTTTTCTACAAGCTTTCGTAGTAAATGCACAACTTTTTGCACCTGAGCATACTTTTACCCACGACGATACGCTCAGAGGGTCGATTACACCACAACGTGCTTGGTGGGATTTGAAACACTACCATCTTCAAGTTAGAGTAAACCCCACCGATAGTACTTTTGCTGGACAAAATACCATTACGTATCAGGTGCTAAAAGCCGAAAAGCTCATGCAAATCGACTTGCAAAAGCCTATGCAAGTGACCAAAGTTGTGCAAAATGGTCGTAACCTGCATTTTACAAGAGATGGAAACGCCTTTTTTATTCAATTACCACAAATGGCTAAGGTTGGTAAAACCGAAAAAATAACCGTTTTCTTTACTGGCAAACCCAAAGTGGCTGTCAATCCTCCTTGGGATGGTGGGGTGTCTTGGAAACACGACAAACAAGGGCATTGGTTTATTGCCACGTCTTGTCAGGGCTTGGGGGCATCGGTTTGGTGGCCTTGCAAAGACCACATGTACGACGAACCCGACAGTATGCGTATTTCGGTGACAGTCCCTCAAGGCTTAACCGATGTATCGAACGGGCGTTTAGAAAAAGTGACCCATCATACCGACCAAACCAGTACTTTCGATTGGGTGGTGCGTAATCCTATCAATAATTATGGGGTAAACGTAAATATTGGTACTTACACACATTTTTCGGATGTATTTCAAGGAGAAAAAGGGGCTTTGAGTTTAGATTATTACGTGCTTCCTGATAATTTGACCAAAGCTCAAGAGCAATTTAAACAAGCCTCTTTGATGCTCAAGGCGTTTGAGCATTGGTTTGGCCCTTATCCGTTTTATGAAGATGGCTACAAATTGGTAGAAGTGCCATATTTGGGCATGGAACACCAAAGTTCGGTGACGTATGGCAATCGTTACCAAAATGGCTACCTTGGTCGTGACCTCTCTGGTACAGGTTGGGGCTTGAAATGGGACTTTATCATCGTGCATGAGTCTGGTCATGAGTGGTTTGCGAATAATATTACCTACAAAGACATTGCCGATATGTGGATTCATGAGAGTTTTACGAATTACTCAGAAAGTCTTTTTACCGAATATTATTATGGAAAAGAAGCCGCTCAAGCGTATGTAATTGGTTGCCGCAAAAATATTCGGAACGACCGCCCCATCATTGGGTTTTATGATGTAAACAACGAAGGCTCGGGCGATATGTATTACAAAGGAGGCAATATGCTCAATACCATCAGAGAGGTGATTCATGACGATGCCCTTTGGCGTGAAATTTTACGAGGGCTCAACCAAACGTTTTATCACCAAACCGTAACAACCCAACAAATTGAAAACTATATTTCGACTACGGCAAAAATAGATTTTAGTAAAGTTTTTGACCAATATTTACGTCATACGGCTATTCCAGTGCTAGAACATACATACGAAAATGGGGCTTGGTCGTACCGTTGGAGCAACTGCGTAGCAGGCTTCAATATGAAAATGGGTATTCGTATTGGCGATACCTATACCTTGCTCAAACCAACCGAGCAATGGCAACAATTGTCGCTGTCGGCAGAAGAACTTGCTAAGTTAACCTTTGATAAAAACTTTTATGTCAATATATTAGCAGTAAAATAAGTTTCTTTTTCATCCATTCATCCAACAAACCTTATGAAAAAAATCACATTACTTTGTACATTGCTCTTTGGGGTTTATACAGCCATAGCTCAAATCACGCCTGCCCCTGTCCGCAAAGCAGGGGAGGGGATAGGCCCTTTTCCACAGCTTATTATTCGGGGTGTCACCTTAATCAATGGTACTGGCTCACCAGCTTTAGGCCCTGTAGATATAGTGGTAGAAAACAACCGCATTGCTCGTATTGCGGTGGTAGGCAGTGAAGGCGAAAAAATAGACCCCAAGCGTCGGCCTGTATTGGCAACGGGAGGAAAAGAAATAGATGCAACGGGGATGTACGCTTTGCCAGGTTTTATTGATATGCACGGACATATCGGTGGACAAAGCCAAGGTACACCTGCCGAATATGTGTATAAACTTTGGATGGCTCACGGCATTACGACCATCAGAGAACCGATGGCTGGAAATGGTTTGGATTGGACGTTGAGCGAGAAGAAAAGAAGTGCCGAAAATACCATTGTTGCCCCTCGCATTTTTGCTTATACGGGTTTTGGCATGGGCAGTAAAAAGCCTATCAGCAATGCCCAAGAAGCCATTGAATGGGTCAACCAAAATGCCAAATCGGGAGCAGATGGCATCAAGTTTTTTGGAGCATCGCCCGAAGTAATGGATGCAGCCCTCAAAGAAAATAAGCGTTTGGGTTTGCGGTCGTGTTGCCATCATGCCCAATTAGACGTGGCTCGCTGGAATGTACTGCATTCGGCTCGTGCAGGACTTACCAGCATGGAGCATTGGTATGGATTGCCCGAAGCGATGTTTGAAAATCAGACGGTACAAGCTTATCCTGCCGATTATAACTATTCTAACGAACAATCTCGTTTTGAAAATGCTGGAAAGTTATGGAAACAGGCCGCCGTTCCGTATTCCGAAAAATGGAATAAAGTTATGAATGAGCTATTAGCCCTTGATTTTACCATAGACCCTACGTTTAATATTTACGATGCCACGAGAGATTTGCACAAAACCCGTCGAGCCGAATGGCACGATACTTATACGCTTCCTACGTTGTGGCGTTTCTTTGGCCCAAGTCGCAATGCCCATGGCTCATTTTGGTTTGAATGGGGAACGGAACAAGAGGTAGAATGGAAAAATAACTATAAACTTTGGATGACCTTCGTGAATGAATACAAAAACAGAGGCGGAAGAGTAACAACGGGTTCCGATAACGGATTTATCTACCAAACGTATGGATTTGGGTATATCAGAGAATTAGAAATGCTCAGAGAAGCAGGCTTTCATCCTTTAGAAGTCATTCGTTCGGCAACCTTGTATGGTGCACAAGCCTTGGGCAAAGACAAAGAAATTGGTTCGGTAGAAGTAGGGAAACTGGCTGATATTGTGCTGGTTGACGCTAATCCGCTCAAGAATTTACAAGTGTTGTACGGCACTGGAGCAATCAAACTAGACGAAAATGGTGTAGTAAAAAGAATAGGAGGAGTAAAATATACCATCAAAGATGGCATTGTTTATGATGCGAAAAAATTGCTGGAAGATGTCAAAAACATTGTTGAAGAAGCCAAGAAAAAAGAGCATTTTGAAATAACGCAGCCGGGCGTAGAGAAATAAGTAATTGTGCAAAATTAATTACGAAGGATTTTATTTTGCTCAAAAGAGTTCTTAATCATTAGTATTTTTGCAGTAGTGTCAATCATTAGGTTTTGCCTTACCTGAAAAATAAAACAACGACAAAAAGACAAGACCTATAACTGATAATTTGTAAATTTGTATCAACTTTAAATTCGCAACAAAAATGGTAGAGTTCAAGATACAGTTAGAAGAGAGTTTTGTACAGACAATGGGGTACAAACAGATAGAAACCTATTTGCAGGAATTTATGCAGAAAGTTGTTCTTAAATTTGCCGCACAAGACATTTTAAAGGACTTGGAAAGCATTGACCTTGAAAATGATAAAGAATGGCAAGTATCAAGGAACTTGGCTTGGCAACAGGAGAAACATAAATATTTTGCGTAAAATGACAGATTTCGTAATTGACGCAAATATTTTGATGAGTGTATTGATAAGTGGTAAGGCAAGTTACAGACCCTTACTAACTTACTATAATTTTATACTTCCCGACTTTGTCTTGGTAGAAGTAGAGAAGTATAAGCATATTTTGAGAAGCAAAACTAAAATGCAAGATGACGATTTTTTGCAGTGGACTTATTTTGTGTTTTCGCAAATAACAGTTTTACCGCAATATGCTTTAAGCGAAGAAAGCCTTGAAAAGTCTAAAAAGTTGCTTGACAAAATAGACTTAAAAGATGCAACTTACGTAGCCCTAGCAATGCAGTTAGATTTGCCTCTTTTAACAAGAGATAATCCTTTGTATGAAGGTTTACGAAAGCAAGGGTTTAGAAAGGTTATACTTTTTGAAGACTTTTTGCGGACACTTTGACGAAAAAAGAAAGGCAAGGACAACATTGTCCGTTGGTTGCCACCGCTGCCATTTTCTCTCAAATACAAAGCTAAACCTTCGTAAGTGTGTTGTGGTTGTATTTTTGTATCAACTGAACTTTTTGCTAAAGTACACAAATAAAGTGTGAAGGATTATTGTATATTTGTTATAGCAGTGCGAGTGAATGAGTCTTTCGCACTGCTACAACAATAGTTATCATTCAGCACTTATACTTATTTGTTTTTTACATGAATTTATCCAACAACATTTCCCCAACATCGGCTATGCCGATTGCTTCTTATCAAGATTTTTGGCAATGGTTTTTGTTGCATCAGCAACATTTTTACGACCAATACCAACAAACCAAGGTTTTGGACGAAGCACTTATGGATGAAATTTCTACCCAATTGCAGACTTTAAACAATGGCTTCTTTTGTCAATTGGGCGTACACGACGAACATACGCTTGAGTTTATTGTAACAGTTGATAGCGATGTGAAAAAGATTGTGTATGTAGAAGAACTCATCGCTGCTGCACCAACGGTACAAGGCTGGAAATTTACAGCCCTCAAACCTCCTTTCAATGCCGATACCCTTGTGATAGAAGCCGAAGGACTAACTTTTACCTGTGACAATCTTACTTTTTTTGCCAACGAAACGGAAGGCTGTCCCGATGAAATAGACCTCACTTTTGTCTATGAAGACCTCAACGATAGCAATCAACTACCAGTAGAAGACGGCATTTACCTTTTCTTAGAAAGCTATCTTGGCGAAAGCAATTTGGTGAATACCCTCGACACCATTCGGATGATAAGCAAGGCCGAAGCCTTAGCCGCCAACAAAACCTTAGTGCCAATGCACAAACTTCCTGCTTTTTTGGTATGGCGACAAAAAGAATTTGTCGAAAGCTATGAGGCAAGCTACGTTCGACCACTAGAAGAAGAGCATGGCGTGTTTGAGGCTACCTTGCCCAATGGCAACAGGGTAGTAGCCAATGCTTGTCTGACGCTACTTGATTGGGATGCCAAAGCGTCGCATCCTTGGGTGGTGATTGTTAGTACCAAATACGATGGTGCTGCAAACAAAGGACTGCCCTCAGAAGATGAGTATCAAACCTTTCAGTTGATAGAAGATACGGTGTTAGATGCCGTATTACCTACAGGAACGCTGCCTGTTGGAAGAGAATTTGGCGATAACCTTTTCGACATCTTTTTGGTGAGCAAAGATTTTAGGGGAATTAGTAAAAAATTAGACCAACTAAAATTACAAAATCCTGATTTATATACTTTTGAGGTGTATCTTTACCGAGATAAATATTGGAAAACCTACAAGCGTTTTAGCCGACATTAACCCCACAGATGGCACTCATTCCGATTGTACAAGCCCTTTTCGACCGAGATTTACGAAGGCTCTATCAAGAAATAAGCCTTTATCCAAACGAGGCATCGCTTTGGCTCAGGGCTCATCAAATCAACAATTCTGCTGGTAATTTATGCCTGCATCTGATGGGCAATTTGCATACTTATATCGGGGCTACGCTCGGTCATACGGGCTATGTGCGTCACCGTGAACGAGAGTTTTCGGATAAAAATATTCCTCAAGCAACACTTTTAGCACAAATCGAAGCAACACGCCTGATGGTGGAGGCTACCCTCATGCAACTAAACGAAGCCGATTTGCCTAGCGAATATCCGCTATTGGTTTTTACCGAAAAAACTTCTACAGCGTATCTTTTGGTGCATTTAACCACCCATTTGGGCTATCATTTGGGGCAAATCAATTATCACCGCCGGCTCATAGATGACTGTGCCAACATTGAATAAATTAATTTCGGTGTTTTAAAATAGTATATATTTGATATTTTATTTTACTTATTTGTTAAAAATACAGCTTATGGCATGGTTTTAGAATAACGTTCAGCAACGTAACATCGCCAGTCCGAAATCATAATCCTACGCATACATATTTTATCCATTGCTACTTAATTGCTTATATATTTATGAGAAAACTTCTACTCATCATGTTGTTGTGTTTGCCTTTGGTGCAAACGCTGGCACAGGAAAACACCCGTACAATGGCCTGTGGCGTAAACGATGCCGTTGTGCCAGCCGAAATTCTCGAACAAATGCAAAAAGCTCCCCAATGGATAAAGGGTAGGGCAAGTGCCAGGATAGATGCAAGCCAGCGATATGTATGCCGTATTGCTATCGACATCGACTCTGATACTTACGCTTTATTTAACCAAGATACGACCTTGATTAAATATGAAGCTTACAAGCAAATTGAGCGTATTTCAAAAATTTATGAAAAAGAAATCAATACTCAATTAGTTGTTACGTACATCAATATTTGGAAAGATAGTGCCAAAGACCCCTACAAGGGCGTGTCGGATATATTCAAAATGTTGGGCTTGGTAGCAGATACGTGGGCCAACAACGCTAATTTAAAGGCTGTTCGCAATCAATACGACAAAGTGATGTATTTGGTTACAAAAGGCTTTTCGGGTGCTGGTGGTGTAGCATATTTGGGAGGTGTACAAAGCGTATCGCCTTGGGGAGAAAATGGCGATTCGAGAGGCTTGATGGTGATTGCACACGAATTGGGACATAATTTTGGTTCGCCTCATACCCAAAACTGTTCTTGGGCTGGCGGTGTCATAGACCATTGTTATCCTGCCGAGTCGAATTGTTATGAAAATGCTCTTGAAAAAACCAGAGGAAGCATTATGAGTTATTGCTCTTATGCACCTACTTTTCACCCTTTATGTCAGGCTGTGATGCAGCAACATGCCATCAGTAAGTTTGCACAGGTAGCGGCATTAGGTGCTGCACCCGTCTTGCCTGCCAATTATACCTTAAACAATACGGCTACTTTTGTATGGCAACCGCTTGTTTCAGCCGAAAAATACTTGGTTGAAATTGCCTCTGTGGCTGATTTTAGTGTAAAATTATTGAGTGATACGACTTATATTCAGGGCTATAGTTTTGGTGGATTCAAGCCTGGTCAACAGTATTTTGTGCGGGTAAAAGCAATCAATGCGTTCGGTACAACGCCTTGGTCGAATGTAGCCAAAATACAAGTGAATGCCACGGGTTTGATACCGCCCAAATTGCTTTATCCACAAAACCAAGCAGGCGATATTGCTCAAAATACAAGCTTAACGCTCAAATTCGATGCTGTTGCCAATGCCACAAGCTACGAAGTGCAGGTAACTACTTTTGGCGACCCTTATTTCAAAAATCCGAATAAAAGCCTTACTACAACAACCAATAGTTGCACGTTTACCACACCAAATTACAATCAGTTGTTATGGCGTGTGCGAGCCGTGAATGCTAGTACCAAAAGTGCATGGTCGGAGGAGAATACATTTTGGCTGAAACCTGCCGTGAGTAGTGCTATCAATCTTCCCAACAATGGCACAAATGTACCGTTGACGTTTCCTATTACTTATACAGGTAATAGCGTTTTGGCAGGAGCTACGGTGAAGTTTACGCTCTCGACCAAAAGTGATTTTTCTAGCCCTGTGTTGGTCAAAACGTTTGCTCCGAACCAATTTCTTTCTTACAATTATGTTTGCATGGCACAAAGCCTAACGCCGAATACAACCTATTATTTGAAAGTAGAAGAATGGTTTGAATCGAGTGAGGCGTTTGCCGCCATGCGAAATTTGCCACAAGGATTGATGTTTCAGCAAACGACCCAATTTACTACGGGTACAACCGTCCTTTCGTCGGCATGGAGTTTTTTTAATAATGATAACAAACCTACACTCAACCGAGACTTAAATGCTTTGGCGATTGGGACAAAAGGAATTTTTGTAAAAAATGCACAAGGGTTGGTCAAAATAGACCCAGATACCCTGAATCTGAGGGTTTTTGATAGAGCAAGTACCAATGGCTTGGTTGGTAATCAACTTTCGATGCTGAGTGTAACCAATAACGACAACGCTCTTTGGATGATTAATACGATGAGTAAACGCATCGAATACAGTGGCGTTTTTCCGAAAACAACGTATAATTTATTACAACTCAATCAACAAACAGGGGCTAAAATATCAAGCGTCGATTTGAGCAATCCTGATGATATATCGCCGTCTAGTTTCGATATGAATTCCAAAATAGTTTATGGCTATGCTGGCGGAGGTTATTATGTGTTGGCAAAAGTTGAAGCAGGTAAAATCACAACACTTATCAAATTTAATGAAAGCAATAAATATTATTACACACCCGTCTGGAATAGTCAGTATGCTTGGGTACAAGTATATGACTGGGGAACAGGGCTTTGGGAGTTGAGAAGGTACGATTTGACGGCCAAAACTTTTACCTCATTCAACAATACCAATACGCCTTTTGCAGGAAGATTTTATTATCAATATAAGTTAGATAACAAAGGTCTGTTGTGGGTGACACTTTCGGATGGAAGCTATAACAGGGGCATTGCAAGCTACGATGGCACTACCTGGAAATTGTATAATTACAAGAATGTACCTTTACTAATCAATCCCAATAATTTTACTTTCGACAGTGCCAATAATTTATATGTGTTCGATAACGCTCGTGTGCTGAAATACGATGGTACAACTTGGCAAAAAGTGACAGATTTTCCTTTGGCAGATAATTTTAAAGATGTACAGATGGATGCCAAAGGTAAAATGTGGCTGATGTATGCACATGGTATGGTACGCTTCTCGGCTGGAGACCTTACACAAATAGCGACCAAGCCACTGGCAACGAATCAGTTTTGTCTGGGAGCAAAGGTAGATGTTTCGTTTACAACTACAGGCAGTCTGGGCAAAGGCAATTTTTATACCGCTCAATTGTCTGATGCCAATGGTAATTTTAGTACGCCTATGAGCATTGGTACACTCAGCAGCGAGGCTAACACGGGAACAATTGCTGCCACCATTCCAACAAATATCAATCTTGGTACAAAATATAGGGTGCGAGTTGTCGCTTCAAATCCAACGACCACAGGGTTTGATAATGGTAGTGATATAACATTGATGGGTTTACCAACAGGCACATTGACAGGTACACAAAGTATTATTGCTAGTAATAGTGGAAAGTTAACGGTCAATCTAAGTGGTACAAGTCCTTGGTCGTTTATAATCAATGAACAAAACATTACAGGCGTTGCGAGTAGTCCTTATACGCACACCGTCAGCCCAAC
>JACCDR012661537.1_pt1 | contig 17341 bp, 14 predicted proteins | sample 7446431 | NCBI WGS metagenome assembly JACCDR01 (sample SAMN15323443, study PRJNA562643) | freshwater metagenome | isolation source: river surface water | place: USA:Blue River Watershed | collected 2017-08-17
GAAACACAACTCTACCCTATAAGAACAAAAATTTCCTACGCATTTCAAAGTGGTGCTCTCTTTGATTCGATCAGTGTCTTTGAAAACATTGCTTATCCATTGTTTGAACACACAAAACTCTCCGAAGACGAAATCGAAACGAGAGTTCGAGATATCCTGAAAATCGTAAACATGGAAAATGCCTATGAACTCATGCCCTCTGATTTATCAGGCGGCATGCAGAAACGTGTAGGTCTGGCCCGCGCTATGATCCTTCGTCCGGAAATTCTTCTTTATGATGAACCGACGGCTGGTCTGGATCCAGTGAATGTAGAGATGGTTCTGGATGTTATGGCCCGATTTAAGAAGGAAGGGATCTCAGGTATTTTCGTCACCCATGACATTCCAGCTGCAAAAAGAATTTGTGATCGCCTCCTGATTTTGAAAGATGGGCGAATTGGTTTTAACGGTACAGTAGAAGAATTTGAAAAAAGCTCTGACCCTTTCGTTCAATCGTTTAAGGCAGCAGAGGATTAGGAAATTATGAGAGTAAGAAAAAAAGATCAAAGCAATTTCATCAAAGTTGGATTCTTCATTGCAGGGCTCACCCTGATCCTTATGATCATGGTTGCCTCTATCGGAAAGGAGAATTCACTCTTCGATGCGAAAACTGATATCAGGGCTCGTGTCCCGAACGTCTCCAACTTAAAAGTTGGCTCTTATGTTGAATTGAAAGGGATCCGAATTGGAACTGTCTCTAACATCCAGATCATTTCCGAAGAAGAAGTAGAAATTAACATGACCATTCTTGAAAAAGAATTGAAGTGGATTAAAGAGGATTCAAGAGTCTCTATCTCAACTGCCGGATTGGTAGGTGATAAGTTTGTGGAAATTTATAAGGGCTCAAAAGATTCAAGATCATTTGAACCTCAGAAAGATGTTCTCACTGCCGAAGACACAGCTGATCTCAAAAAGATTATCAACAAGGGTGATTCGATCGCGAATGTCACTGATCGCATCCTCATGAAGCTTGATAACATCCTCGTAAGAATTGGTGATGGCCAGATGATTGTCGACACGATGTCTTCGATGAATAAAACTGCTTCGAACCTTGAGAAAGTAACCTCTGATCTTCGTCAGGCGCAGATGGGTGAGATGGTGAAGAATGTGAATATGAGCATGGCGAGCGTTAACCGCTCTTCAGCTTCACTTGAAAAGATTCTTACTCGTATTGAAAAAGGTCCTGGCACCGCAAACTCTCTCATCTATGATGAGGGACTGCATGATGATCTCCGAGCTCTACTCGGTGGTGCCCAAAGGAATAAAGTCATTAAGTACTTCATCCGTGAATCAATCAAAAAGTCTGAGGCAAGAAAGCCCCAGGACGATTAGAGAGATAAGAACCTAAGTCCCATAACTAAAAACGTGAGCATGATAAAGCTCACCCATAAAACAGAATTCATTCTAAATTCTCCATTATGGTTAAAAGCTAAATGACTACATCAGTGTCGTCAAAGGTGCTTTTTGACCTCTCGTGAATGTCAGACTTACATGTAAGATGAATGTGGACAACTGGCGGCTTCTTACAAAAAGTAAGAATAACGAGAGGGCCAGAGTGGCCCTCTCAATGATGAATTACTCAGTAACGATAGAAACTTTAACAGTCTTGCCTTCACGTTTAGTAACAATGTCACACTTCCCAGAAAGATTGAGAACCGGACGTCTGAAGACTCTTGTTTCACCCATAGTTCCGCATTCAATATCACCAAGCATAAGCTTGTCGTTTACAAGAGCAAGCTCTGGAACCAGTTTTTCGAAAGTAACTGTTTTAGCAACCTTTTCACGACCTCTGCGAATCCACTTTGTCGCTGAAACTGAAACACCAGCTGACCCGTCTTGAAGGTTCACTTCAAATCGAGAAGAAAGCTGAGCATTTACAACTTTTGAACTATTGATATCCATAACTGAAACTTCAGCTGCAGAAACGCAGATTGAAGCAAGAAGCGTAGTAATCAGGATGAAAGATTTCATAGTACCTCCAATAACAGAATGTTGTATGGGGCCGACTATAGGGGTTTTAAGATTGAACGGTCTGAAATTGAAAAAATGTGAGGTTTTTAGTGTGGACGATAACCGTCCACACTAAAGGTTTGGGATCAAAGTTCTAGATTTTTCTTCTTCATCTTCTCAATCAGGGTCGTTCTGTTGAGCGAGAGTAGTTTAGAGGCCTGGTTCTTATTTCCGCCCGTGCGATTCATCGCCTGCATGATAAGTGAGTCTTCGATGTCTGAAAGAATTTGTTTCAGATCAACACCCGGCTCTGGAAGTTCAAAGAGAGTTTTGTACGTGTGAGTAGCAAGCGGGTTTGAACGGAAAATCTTCGCTGGAAGATCCTCAGGAAGAATTTCATTACCACCACGAAGGATAACAAGACGCTCGATCACGTTTTCAAGTTCACGAACGTTTCCTGGCCAGTCGTAGCCCATGAGAAGATCCATCGTAAGCGAAGCAAAGCTGATTTCGTTAGATCTATCTGCAGACACAAAACGGTCAAGGAAGTGAGAAATAAGAAGAGGAATATCCTCTCTACGCTCTTTGAGAGCAGGCATTCTGATAGGGATAACGTTCAGACGATAGAAAAGGTCTTCGCGGAATTTTCCTTCCTGAACTGCCTTCTCAAGATCTCTGTGAGTCGCTGCGATCACACGAACGTCGATATCAATGTTTTCAGAAGAACCAACTGGCTCAATCTGACGTTCTTGAAGAACGCGAAGAAGCTTAACTTGAAGAAGCTGAGGCATATCGCCGATTTCATCAAGGAAGATCGTACCGTTCTGAGCAAGCTCAAAGCGGCCTTTACGAGTTGAGATGGCACCAGTGAAAGCACCCTTGATGTGACCGAAGAGCTCACTCTCAAGAAGTTCACCCGGGATAGCACCACAGTTCACAGATACACGATTTCTCTGACCACGGCTCGAAAGCTTATGGATGGCCGAAGCAACAAGCTCCTTACCTGTACCAGAAGGTCCCATGATAAGAATCGTTGAATCAGTTTTAGCTACTTTTTGAATGCGATCAAAAACATCTCTCATTGCTCGAGAGCGACCAATCATGCCTTCAAATTGATCTTCAACTGTAGGACGGTCAATTTTGAGCTTAGAGAGAGTTTTAAGTCTCTGTCCGTCTGCGAATACACCCTCGCCTTCCGACACGATTTCACGCGGAAGAACAGCAGAGAGCTTCGTCTGAAGGGCCTGGATCACAAGCTTCTTAAGATTTTCTAGCTCGAATGGTTTTGTGAGGTAGTGGAAGACACCTTTCTTCGTGGCTGCAATAGCAGTTTCGATTGAGGCAAATCCAGTCATCACGATAGAGACAAATTCAAAACCTTTGTCTTTCAAGATATCGATAAGGAGGAGACCGTCAGACCCCTGCTCCAAACTGATATCAGTCACAAGAAGAAACGGCTGTTCCTTCTGATGAGTTTTGGCAAAGTTCATCAATAGATCTTCTGAGCTTGTAAAAAGACTCACATCCATTTTCAGAGACTGTTCGAGATATTTTTTAAGTGAAAGACCCAAGAGCTTATCGTCTTCAACGATAATGATTGGCGGGAAATTCGCGAGCTTACTTCCATCAAAGCTTTGATGTAGGAAATTCATGTCGTCCATAGATCCTCCGAGAGAACGACAATTTACTAAAAGCATCCTCTTGGTGTCAATTTTCAGACCCGGTGTTTTTCCAATAAAAACATAAACTTATTTTATGGGTGTCAAATGTAAGACGATGTTATGGAGAGGCGTTATTTATATTCGCGATGCATCTTTTTGATGACTTTCACAGACTTCTCAGGGCCACCCGCCCACACGTCAAAACTAATCGAGGCAAATCCAATAAAAGCTATTAACAAACAAAAAACTACTGTGGATTTTTTTTTACGAAGCCAGAAGAGATAAGCGAACTCTCCACCCAAAACAATGAGTGGTACGGCCCAGAAGGGTACGTGACGAGCTAAGAAGTAAATCTCTTGCATGTGATTAGTGTAAACTAAGACAAAAAAAAAGCCACCCTTTCGGATGGCTTTCGATTTTTGATTTATTAATCGGACTAGAAGAAGCCTTTAAGAGCGGCAACCATGTCTGTTTTCTCCCAAGTAAATCCTTGAGCAGATGTACGGCCGAAGTGACCGTAAGCAGCTGTTTCAGAGTAGATTGGACGTAAAAGATCTAGGCGCTGAATGATCGCCTTAGGTCTCATGTCGAATAGCTCGTTGATAGCTACAGTGAGTTTCTTCTCGTCTACTTTAGCTGTGCCGAAAGTATCGATTAGAAGTGACATTGGTTTAGCTACACCGATCGCGTAAGCAACTTGAACAAGAGCGCGGTCAGCAAGACCAGCAGCAACTACGTTCTTAGCGATGTGACGAGCAGCGTACGCAGCTGAACGGTCTACTTTCGAAGGATCTTTACCAGAGAAAGCGCCACCGCCGTGAGCACCGTGACCACCGTAAGTATCTACGATGATTTTACGGCCTGTAAGACCAGCATCACCCATTGGACCGCCGATAACAAAACGGCCAGTTGGATTGATGAAGTATTTTGTATTCTTGTCGATGAGGTTAGCTGGAACAGTCTTTTTGATAACTTCTTCCATGATAACTTCTTCGATTTGTTTCTGAGTCATGCTTTCTGCGTGCTGAGTAGAAACAACGATTGCATCAAGACGAGAAAGTTTTCCGTCTACGTATTGAGCAGTCACTTGAGTCTTACCATCAGCGCGAAGGTCTTTAGCAATTCCGTTGTGACGGATTTCAGAAAGACGTTTAGCAAGTCTGTGAGAAAGATCGATTGTCACAGGCATAAGAGATTCAGTTTCATTGATCGCATAACCGAACATAAGACCCTGGTCACCAGCACCTTGGTCAAGGAACTTACCTTCACCTTCGTTTACACCAACAGCGATATCCTGAGACTGCTTACCAACTGCGATTGTTACACCACAAGTGTTAGCATCAAAGCCTTTATCTGAGTGATCGTAACCAATCTTACGGATTGTCTTACGAACAGTTTCATTAATATCTACGTTTGCACCAGTTGTGATTTCACCAGCAACAACAACTAGACCAGTTGTAATTAGAGTTTCACAAGCAACACGTGATTTTGGATCCTGTGCAAGCATTGCATCCAAAACAGCATCAGAAATCTGGTCAGCGATTTTGTCCGGGTGGCCTTCAGTCACTGATTCAGACGTAAACATATAATCTTTCAACATAGTTTGCTCCTGTGGAATCTAAACAAATAATAATCTAGTGGCGGGTTTATACCCCGTATTATGCGCTTTTTCAAAAAGAATTTTGGAATATTTCTTAATGAGTTTCGGTTTTTGTGAAGTAACGAAAATAGTGAGGATTACGGTGTTCAAAAAACAGTTTAATACCGTTCTTCTCACCTAAGGCGAAGGTCTTGTTATTGATTTCGAGCACCTGATATTGCGAAAACTCAGGGTCTTTAAAAGCATAGAGATACTGATAATCACCATCATTGAGGGCCTTCAAAAGCTTTTCCTGCCCTTCAGCGAGTAGCCCCGGTCTTTCCGGATAAGGAATGTAATCTTCCCAGATGGAATCCATGTGTATTCTGCCAATCATACTTGCACGAGAGAAATAACGGGTTGTTTTGAAGGAAGTTGGACCTTCTTTTAAAACCTGAAGAGCAATCTCAACATTTCGAGCACGTAGTTTCTTCGCCTTCGGAGACATATCAGGGCAGAAGATCTTGGCCACACCATTCATATAATAATAAGTGAACGAGAACTCCCCTTGCTTAAAAATGGCATTCATCCAACGCTCATTCTTGATGTGAAAATCGGAAGTGACCTTTTGGAGATACGGATAAATAAATTCTTTTTTACCAATCGAAAGGTATTTCGGTTTATCTAGTCGATTCATCACGACCCTTGCTACGTCCATTCTCTCAAGAGCATCATCACCATCTACTCCGCCCACTTCATTCAGAAGAATGGTTTCGAGAACGTAGATAGCACGCGGAAGTTCAGGTTGATTGATCCAATAGTTGTAAACTTCGGCCTGTTTTGTATAAACAAAATCTTTCAGGCGATCAGCTGCCTTGTTATGCTCGGCGATCAATTGTTTGTTCTTAATTTTGTTCTCAGGAAGAGTCAGTGATTCATAGAATTCAAAAGTGCGTTTCGTACGCTCTTCCCATTCTGTGAGTCGTTCAATCATGCGGGATTTATTCTTAGATAATTCAGATTCAATTTTTGAAAGGACAAACTCTGCATCATATCGGGCATCTTCTTTCAGATAGAAATCGTGTTCTGAAAGTTCAAAGTGAAGAGTGTCGATTGTCGTTCTGAGATAAATATCAGAACCCGTATGGTCTTTATTGTAAGCACCGTCTTCAAGCAGTTTTCTGTAGAGAAAAGTGTAGTTAGAGATCTTCACTGACTCAGCATCTTCTTTCTCACGATAAGAATCATGAACCTTACGGTTTTTTAAGTGATCAACCGGGTACTGAAAACTTGAAAGGAAGGATACTTTTTTAATAAGGGATTCGTACTGAGATTTTAACTCTTCAAGAAGTTTCAAAGATTCTTTTCGAGCAGCTGTCTTCTTAGCTTCATCAGTTAAGAGTTCCGATTTTTTAAGAGTAAGAAGTCGAGAGAGAGTCTTTCTCATAGGACTTGTGACAGACTCTTTCGGGAGACCTGATTTTTGAACAAAGGCTTTCTGTTCTCTGATCCAGGAAAGTTTTCTCTCCATCTGAGGAAGAAGAGATTTAATCGACTCAACATCGACGTCGTCATTAAGTTCAGGAATCCAATAACCCTGACCGCGGTATTCTTTCAGGTAACCTTCAAAAATTGATTCAGCTTTTGGAACACAAATCTTCTCTCTGAAATCATCAAAGGATTTCATGTAAGAAGAAACATGTTTAGACATGTCCCCTTCCCACTTTACGGAAGTGGCACATGAACTTAATGAGAATAAGCAAAAGGAAAGGTAAATTCCCTTACGGCTTAAGTTCTTGAACAAAAGATGACTCCCAAAGGCCTAGACAAGTACGGTTACTTAAAACAAGAAGAACGGAATCCTTCTCTGAATATTCATCGATTTTTGCACGAAGATCCTGAAGAGTGGCCACCACAGAAGATGGTTTTCCTTTCGCCGCGATCTCTTTTGATAACTGATCCACGTCAAGGTCTTTACCGCCAAGAGCAGTAGTCGCTAAACTGGCTTTGGCAATGATCACCTTGTCTGAATCAAGTAATGAATCACGGAACTCATTCTGGAAAATATTTGAACGAGCAGTTGCAGAAATAGGTTCGAAGATTGTAATGATTTTTTTATTCTTAAAGCGGGCACGAATGGCATCAAGAGTAACCGTGATGGCTCGTGGGTGGTGAGCAAAGTCATCGATCACTACCATCTCTTTATACTTACCACGCACTTCCTGACGACGTTTCACCATACCAATGTCATGAGCAGCTTTCTGAACATCACTCACCTTAAAGCCTTCAGAAAGAAGGAAGATGATACAGCTTGTGAGGTTGAGAACGTTATGGTTTCCAACAACACTTGATTTGAAAGGGATTTTTTCTCCATTCCATTTCACATTAAATTCAGAACCATTTTCAAATGTTTTAACATCGAACGGACCCATTTCTGAGCCAGCTCCATAAAGGAACCATTTTTGATCCGGCTTACCTTTATACTCGTTATAGAGTTTCATGGCCGATGGATATTCCTGGTTGAAGATCAAAGTTTTCACTTCTTTCTTAGGAAGAACGTCTCTGAACTCATCTTCAATTTTTTCTACTGAAGCAAAAATATCTGCGTGATCAAACTCGAGAGAAGTGAGGATCATGTTTTTAAGTTCATAAAGTCTGAACTTGGAAATTTTATGGAAGTAAGCTGAATCGTATTCATCAGACTCGATACAGAAGTACTTATCACCAAGCTTCGCTGGCTCTCGGCCTTCAATGATACCACCCACAAGATAACCAGGATTTTGTCCAAGATTCTCAAGAAGCTGAGTCATGAAATATGTTGTTGTCGTTTTACCGTGAGTTCCAGCGATACCAATGACATTTTTTTCTTTAAGAACAAGAGAACCAAGTGCAGATGGGAATGAAGTAAAAGGTACTCCGACTTTTTCAATCATGCGGGCCGCTTCAGCTTTACCAGAAACAGAGTTACCAACCACGATCAAATCATATTGTTTTAAAAACTCAGGCGTAACTTCTTCGAGTTTAAAAAGAGGAATGCCAGTTGTTTCAAGAAACGTACTCATCGGAGGATAGTAAGCTGAGTCTGCTCCGTGAACATCGTATCCGGCCTGCTTGGCGAGAACGGCGGCGGGGCCCATTCCTGCACCACAAATGCGGTAGAAGAAAACTTTTTTGATTTGAGCGCGACGCTTGATCAGGTCTTCCTGAGAGATAAGATTCGAGAGATCCATTCACCAATTCCTTTTTAGTTCTAAGCTCTTATTCTAGCAGAACGTAAAAAGGTATTGGAGACTTTTAAGGGAGAAATTTACCTGACCATCTTGCTTGGCAAACCATCGTCAGGCGTGACGCAAGTTGAGTCGCTTCAGTCTGATATGGTGAAGCCATTTGCCAGTCGTAGACTTGAGTTTCAGTAGGACAAACTGCTTTTTTGGGGAAGATGTACTCGGTTTTCATTTCAAGAATGAGCTTTTCCCATCCCATTTCAACCCATCCCGGAGTCATTATGTTGGCAAGGAATTCGCGAAGGAAGAGGTCAGAGCTTGTGTAGTAAGGAATGACTTCTGCCGGAATCGCTCTGCCTTTAACCACATGGATATAAGACTCAAGAATTCGATCCGGGAATTGTTTTTCAATCTCGGCATACACTTCAGGGTCTTTTCCTAGGTCGTCACCGATAAGGATGAATTGGTCTGTCGTCGATGCGAGGATTCTTTTGATAGCAGCAACCTTGTAGGTAAATTTATCAACTGTAAGTCGTCCGCGAAGGATGAGTTGCTTGTACTCTACCTTTCTCTTTCTCAACGTATTTTTAATGATCGGTCTCATGAAAGAAGGTGAAGCAGAAAGAACATAAAGTGAATTGGCGTAAGTCTTCGCACCTTTGAAGAATTCAGGCATACCTGTGTAAACATCATCACCGATGATATCCGTGGCGTTTCCACCGGCCTCAGTAATTTTAATAGTGTCATCAAGATCGCTCACAATAGAAATTGAAGCGAAAGAAGAGAAAGAAAAAACAAAGGCGAGAAGAAGGATTAGATTTTTCATGGAAAAATTAAAGCCTTTCTCGCCTGTTTATTGAAGCAGAATAATCTTACTTCTGAATGAAAGAAATGAGATTTTGCCAGTATGAGTCGTAGCTCTCTACCTGGGGCATATGCCCTATTCCCGGCAACTCAACGAGCGTACCTGTAGGAATAGTCTTAATAACTTCCTTACCGAGTTTGTCATAACGACCTAACTCTTCACGAATAGATGGATCGGCCCATGCCTTTCCAACAGCTGTGCGGTCTCTGGTGCCTAAAAGAAGTAATGTTGGGACTTTCAGATTTTTGAATTCGTAGACAACTGGTTGAGTGAAAACCATGTCGGTTGTGAGAGCAGCGTTCCAGGCCACGCGCTTATAATCTTTGTGCTTCGTCCACCCAACAGCAATCTCAATTCCCTTTTCATATTCAGGCTTCCATTGTCCATCGAAGTAACTCGCCTTCTGGTATTCGCGAATCTTGGTCTCGTCGCTTTTCAATTCATTTGCAAAAAGTTCGTTAACATCTTTATAAGGAACTTTTGTTTTCCAGTCTTCAAGCCCGATGGGATTAATGAGTAAAAGTTTTTGAACATTCCCGGGGAACATCAACGTCAGACGAGTCGCAAGCATGCCTCCCATGGAGTGGCCGATAACAAAATACTTTTCCACTTTGCGGGAAGTGATTAATTCATGTGTGAGTTTAGCAAGGTAGTGAAACGTAAAAGGAAAACTTTCAGGTTTGCTCGATTTACCGAACCCAATCTGATCCGGAATGATCACTCGGTAACCGGATTTCGTTAAATCATTCGCCGTTCTTTCCCAATAGTTTCCAGAAAAGTTTTTTCCGTGAAGCAGAACAACAGTACCTTTTACATCACCCTGAGGTTTGACATCCATGAATGCCATCTTTAGGTCTTGAGATTTTACTTTCACCGGAAAGTACTCAACTTTAAATGGATAACTATAATTTTTAAGTTCCGGATCAAGGGCCTTAAAATCAGCAAAAACGCTGAGGCTTAATAAGAGAACAAGAATTTGTATCATGAATTAACTCCAGACAATCTCACCCACAGCACGTCTGATATCATTCAGGTTAGTTTTATCGTACCAGTGGTGTTTTGTAGCATTTGAAAGAATCACATGCGCGCGCATTTTATCCGGATCAATCCAGATGGAAGTGCCGGTGAAACCAAGATGACCGAAAGTATTCTGACCGCATCCTTTACCCGCCAGAGTTTCATTGGGATTAACTACTCTATCCCATCCGTGAGCAAAACGATGCTGATGCTTTCCAAGATCAGTTTTTACTTTGAAAATAAAATCGGTTTTCTCCTGGTAATTCAGAAGCGTCCGGCAAAGACCATCGACCGTTGAATAGAGTCCAGCGTGAGAGCAGAAAGTTTTAATTGTCCACGCATTGGGATCATGAACCCTGCCGAAATTTGGGCGAGTATTTTTATAGCCAAACTGCGGTGTCGGATACCAGGCAGGAAGGTCAGTCCAGAACATAGTCTCTTTGTCCCAGATTTCTGAGCAGATCTTTTTCTGATCAATGCCTTTCTTCTCAAGTTCAAGCATCACTCTGAGAGCGGAAAAATCAGAATAAAGTGTGTCTGATTCTTTGATAGGGTAAGAGAGAACCATTTCTTTCCATCCCGGATTGGGAAGGAGTCCCCAGGCAGGAAGTCCGCCGCGATGATTAAGGCACAACTCTGTATTTTTATCGAAGGCATCTGTTTTCAGAAAATAGGATAATGAGTTCGTCAGGGGTTTTGTGAGGGAAGCAAGGTCAAAATAAAGAAGAGGCTCAGGAGAATAGTGAACATGGCCTTCATTGAGGTTCGCCTCTACTGCTTCAAAGGTTTTGGCCTTAAAATCAATAACTCCCACTGCGAGAGCGTCCATAGGACCTGTTGGCATAAGACTCGTGATGATTTGTCTGATCTGTGTAAAATTTCCCATAGCCAACATTCTAACCGGATTTTGTGGAATACTCCAGCCACCCCTAAGGAGACTTTATGAAAAACATTCTACTTGTGACAGTCATGTCATTAATTTCTGCGACGGCTTTTGCCCGTAATTGTCAGTTAAATGCAAAAGGTGAAGTTGACTACAAGAGCATCTGTGAACTCGATGGATCATCTTACATGATGAAGCAATGTAAAGAAGTTAAAGTTCCGGGTTCAACACCAGGCACATACAAATATGAGTACAAACCGAAAACTATCGGCTGGGGCACTGTAGCCTCTGTTGATAATGAATGCGATATTACAATTCACGAATGTAAGGTACTCGCTGAGAAAATGCTGACAGAGTATTCATGGACAGATGAGTGCGGTCAGGTTGCGACGATGAAAAAAGTGAAGTTCACTTATAAAGTGATGAATGAAATTGAACTAGAGTTCAAAACTCTCCACAAACAAACAATCAGAAAATAAAAAGAGTTCTTAATTGATAGAGGTCATGTTCGACATGGCCTCTATATTGCTCTTCTAGTGAATAGAAATGACTATGACGTCATTATCAATCATGGAGGATCAATATGAAGATTATCAGATTAGTTTCTGTTCTCACTCTGACAACAGCACTAACAAGCTGTTCAGTGTTTAAAAAACAACCCCCGAAACCTATGCCTGCTTCATCCACACCTGAAAGCACCAGTGTAGAAACAGAAAACAAAAATAAAGAGGCATCTGCCAGAGCTGCGAGTCTGACAAGTGGCTGGCCAGAGAGCTCTATTACCGCCGCAAAAGAAATGGTTCAGAAATATGGTGAGCCTCATGAAGTGACATCTGATTCACTCATCTGGAGGAATGTTGCCCCATTCAAGAGAGTTATAGTTCACAAAGAAGTTTACTCCCATCGCTTCCCGCTTTTGCACCAAAACGCTTTAGAGCAAGTTGTTGATTATCATGCGCCTACCAGCAAGATTGATGACGTCTGGAGATACAATGGCTCAATTGTTCTGAACCAGACTAAAGGTGAAATGTCTTCCTATGGTGAAAGCGAGGCGATGAACATTCTTGGACTCAATCTCGCTCATCAGATCATGACGGGTAAGATGTCATCTGATGCTGCCAGAGTGACATTCGGGAAAGAAACTATGAATCACCTGAATGGTAAAAAAACTGCCTACACTCAGGTTCTGTCATTCGGAAATCAGTTTGATACTGCTGATGAAGGTGTAAGTATTACGAATAAAATTCGTTGGATTGGTGATCCTGCTAATCAAAGAAGACCAGCATCGGAAAATCTGAATAAGAAACAAGCTCAGGAAGAAAAATAAGCAAAAAAAAAGGGCCCGTTAAGGGCCCTTTCTCATTTAACCTCTAAGTACTGCCTGCGCAGCTGCAAGTCTCGCGATAGGCACTCGGAACGGAGAACAGCTTACGTAATCAAGTCCGATCTTATGACAGAACTCAACTGAAGTAGGCTCACCGCCATGCTCACCACAAATACCAGCGTGAATGCCGCTGTTCGTTTTCTTACCTTCAGCAATTGCGTGTTTCATCAGGAAGCCTACGCCGGCCTGATCAATGGAAACAAACGGATCACGTGGGTAGATGCTTCTCTGAGTGTAGCTTGGAAGGAATTTACCGGCATCATCACGAGAAAGACCAAACGTCGTCTGAGTCAGATCGTTAGTACCGAATGAGAAGAACTCTGCTTCCTGAGCAATTTCACCCGCCATGATACAGGCGCGAGGAAGCTCAAGCATTGTTCCCATCTTGTATTTAACAGTATGGTTTTTCTCTTTGAAAACTCTTTCAATCTCAGTTTTGCACTCATTCTGAATAACAGAATATTCTTTAAGCTCAGAAGTAAGAGGAATCATAATTTCAGGGAAAACTTTGATTCCGGCCTTATCAGATTCGATAGCTGCTTCAATGATCGCTCTTACCTGCATGAGATAAATCTCAGGGTAAGTGATCGCCAGACGACAACCACGGTGACCAAGCATCGGGTTGAATTCATGAAGAGCATCGTTTCTTTCTGCAATAGCTTTCATCGGAAGATTGAGAACTTCAGAAAGTTCTTTCTGGTCTTTTTCCGAGTGAGGAAGGAACTCGTGAAGAGGCGGATCCAATAAACGGATGTTTACCGGTAGACCATTCATCTCTTTAAAGATTCCTGCAAAATCTGAACGCTGGAATGGAAGAAGTTTATCGAGAGCTTTCTTACGATCTTTCTCGTTTTCAGCGAAGATCATTTCACGAACCGCGAGGATTCTCTCAGGAGCAAAGAACATATGTTCAGTACGACAAAGACCAATACCTTCAGCGCCGAACTGGACCGCTACTTTTGAATCTTCCGGAGTATCAGCATTCGTACGAACGCGAAGGCGACGAACGCCATCCGCCCATTTCATGAATGTAGCAAAGTCAGCAGTGATTGAAGCTTCAATTGTCGGAACTACGCCTTCATAAACTTCACCATTAGCACCGTCGAAAGTGATGTAATCACCTTCTTTATAAACTTTGCCTTTCACTGTGAGTGTTTTTTCTTTTTCGTTAATCACAAGCGCCGTACAACCTGCCACGCAAGGTTTCCCCATACCGCGGGCAACAACTGCTGCGTGAGAAGTCATACCGCCACGAGCGGTAAGAATTCCTGTTGAAGCCACCATACCGCCGATATCTTCCGGAGAAGTCTCAGCACGCACGAGCACAACTTTTTTACCGTTCTTATGCCACTCCTCTGCAGAAGCTGATGTGAATACCATCTGCCCAGAAGCGGCTCCCGGAGAAGCAGGAAGACCTGTAGCAATGATTGTCTTCTTAGCTTTTGGATCAAGACGTGGATGAAGAAGTTGGTTTAAATCTTCCGGAGAAATGCGAAGGATTGCTTCTTTTTCAGTGATAAGACCTTCAGCAACTAGATCCACTGCAACTTTGAGAGCTGCGTTTACAGTACGTTTAGCATTACGAGTTTGAAGGATGTAAAGTTTACCATTCTCAATCGTGAACTCGATATCCTGCATGTCTTTGTAATGCTTCTCGAGCATTTTATAATCTTCAACAAGATCGGCGTAAGCTTTAGGAAGAACTTCTTCAAGTGTCTTCTGGTGCTTGTTAGATTCCATTTTTGATTCGTTGTTGATCGGCTGTGGTGTTCTGATACCTGCCACAACGTCTTCACCTTGGGCATTCACCAGGAACTCACCGAAGAATTTCTTCTCCCCAGTAGATGGATCTCGTGTGAAACATACACCAGTCGCACATGTATCACCCATGTTTCCGAATACCATGGATTGAATGTTAACAGCTGTTCCCCAGTCATGAGGAATGTTGTTCATTTCACGATATTTCATCGCACGGTTGTTATTCCATGAACCGAATACAGCTCCGATAGATCTCCAAAGCTGTTCCATTGGATCTTGAGGGAACACGATACCATGATCTTCAAGAAGAACTGATTTATAAACTTTTACAAGCTCTTCAAGATCAGCTGCTGTAAGTTCAGTATCTTCATGAACTCCACGAGCTTCTTTAAGATCTTCAAGGTTTGATTCAAGGTGAGACGTGTTCACACCAAGAACAACGTTCGAGAACATTTGGATGAATCGGCGGTAAGCATCCCAGGCAAAGCGAGGGTTATTTGTTTTCTTCGCCATTCCTAAAACTGTTTTATCGTTAAGGCCAAGATTCAGGACCGTATCCATCATACCCGGCATAGAAGCGCGAGCACCTGAACGCACAGAAAAGAGAAGTGGATTTTCGACATCACCGAATTTTTTACCAGTGAGCTTTTCAACCCACTGAAGCCCTTCTGTGACCTGATCTTTAATTTCCTTAGAGATCTCTTTGTTTGTCTTGTAGAAATCAAGACAAGCCTCAGTCGTCACAGTGAAACCTGGAGGAACAGAAAGTTTCATTGAGCACATCTCAGCGAGGTTTGCACCTTTACCACCAAGAAGTGATTTCATGTCTTTGTTACCGTCTGTCAGTTCAGCAGAAAACTTATAGACCCACTTTTTCATGGAACAGTCCCCTTCTCTTATAGAGAGAATTTTTCTTTAAGGTAAGTTTTAACGTTATCAAGAGACACGCGCTCTTGAGTCATTGTATCGCGGTCACGAATCGTCACTGCTTTATCAACGAGTGTATCGAAGTCGACAGTGATACAAGCTGGAGTACCGATTTCATCCTGACGACGGTAACGTTTACCAATCGAGCCAGCAGTATCGTACTCACACTTGAAATCTTTCTGAAGATTGCGAAGAAGCTCTGTCGCTGGACCTTCAAGATCCGGCTTTTTCATAAGCGGCATCACAGCAGCTTTGATAGGAGCTAGAGAAGGTTTGAACTTCATCACAGTTCTTTCTTTTTCAGCGTCGCCCGGGAATTCAGTTCTATAAGCATCTGACATGATCGCAAGCATACAGCGGTCACATCCAACTGATGTTTCAAGAACGTATGGAATGTATTTCTTGTTTCCATCCATCTGGTCAGTGTAATGAAGATTTTTCTTAGAGTACTCTTCATGCTGCTTAAGATCGAAATCCGTACGAGAATGGATCCCTTCCATCTCGCCCCAGCCATGAGCAAATTGATATTCAATATCAAAAGCTGCATCAGCGTAGTGAGCAAGTGAATCGTGTTTTTTCCACTGGAGTTTTTCTTTACGAAGGCCGTTTTCAAGATGCCAGTTCCAACGGATTTCTTTCCACATCTCCATCGCTTCTGCTTGAGTGCCTGGTTTGATGAAGTATTGCATTTCCATTTGTTCGAATTCACGAGTTCTGAAAATGAAGTTACCTGGAGTGATTTCGTTACGGAAAGCTTTGCCGATTTGAGCAATACCAAATGGAAGTTTTCTTCTCATTGTTTGCTGAACGTTCGGGAAGTTTACGAAAATACCTTGAGCAGTTTCTGGACGAAGGTACACAAGTGCAGATGTATCTTCTACCGGGCCCATTTGAGTTTTAAACATGAGGTTGAAGTTACGAGGCTCAGTGAAAGAGTCTTTCGTTTTACAAACTGGACATGGAGCTGTGAGGTCGATGTTGTCTGCGCGGAAACGCGACTTACAAGATTTACAGTCAACCATTGGGTCCGTGAAGTTATCAACGTGACCAGAAGCTTTCCAAACCGTTGGATGCATAAGAATTGAAGCATCAACGCCATCGATATCATCTCGGAAAGTCATTGCTTTCCACCAAGATTGTTTCACGTTGTTTTTAAGTTCAACACCAAGTGGACCCATGTCCCAGCATGAACCTAATCCGCCGTAAATTTCTGAACTTTGAAAAATGAAACCGCGATGTTTTGCGTGGGCGACAAGATCGGCCATCGACTTCAGATTCTCTTCTGACACTGTGCACTCCTGGATGATAATTTCGCTCTAAATTTATCACAAGCCGTATTCATTGGGGGAGAACATTCTAGTAATATCTTTTTATGAAAAAAATTAATCGAGCAGTGATCACCGGCGCCTCTAGTGGAATTGGCGAAGCCTTCGCATACAAGCTTGCGAGTCAGGGCGTTAATCTCGTTATTGCGGCGAGACGAACGGAGCAATTGAATACCTTGGCCAAAAAGCTGACTGAAAAGTTCCACGTTTCGGTCGAAGTCTGCACTCTCGATTTAAACGATACTGAAGCTGCAGAAAAACTACTTCAATTCGCAACACATGATGGGCATCAAGTCGACTTGCTGATCAACAATGCAGGTGCCGGTCCCTATAGAAATTTCTTAAATACGGCTCTGGTAGAACATCAGAAAATCATCCAACTGAATCTAGTTTCATTAACGGCACTTTGCCATAAGTTTGCACACCATATGATTGAGCATAAAAAACCATCATACATCCTGAATGTCGCATCAGTAGCCTCTTATCAGGCAATCCCAAAATTTGCCGTCTATTGTGCGACAAAGTCATATGTCAGGATTTTTTCGGAGATTTTCAGCTATGAGATGAAGGACTCGAACGTATCTGTTTCGTGTCTGTGCCCGGGAGGAACTAAAACTGAATTCCTCGATGTAAATAATCAGAAAACAAAATCAGGCGATAAGTTTTTGATGAGTGCTGAAAAAGTTGCGCACATTGGACTTGAAGGAACATTGGTGAAAAAGCCTGTCA
>JACCDR010374047.1_pt1 | contig 17340 bp, 17 predicted proteins | sample 7446431 | NCBI WGS metagenome assembly JACCDR01 (sample SAMN15323443, study PRJNA562643) | freshwater metagenome | isolation source: river surface water | place: USA:Blue River Watershed | collected 2017-08-17
CCGGCGCTGGTAGACGCCGCATCAGCCTTGGACGACAGGGCAGAAACCAAACCGGTAACGTCAGCCTGGGCGATAGGGTCAGAAGAGCTACGCGCCCCCACGTTGGCCGCAGACAGCACGACGATGCCGGTCTGTCCGTTGACGCTCTGGACGTTACCGGTTCCCGAAGGAGCCTTGAGCCAGTTGCTGAAGGTGGACGGATCGGCAGCGGTCAGGATGTAGATACCCTGGTCGGCACCCGAAGTAATGATACATTCGTCACCAGGCTGCACCTGTGCCGAAGTGAGAGACAGCATCTCGGCACGGCTACCCACAGACACCACGTCATGGCGAGCCAGCGCGGGGATCTGAGACGTGGCCAGAACACCTCCGACAAGGTCAGCCTTGGCGGACAGAGTTGTAGCCAGACCGGCGATGTTGGCCTGCGGAATAGCGCTAGGAATCTGGTCCGACTTCAGTACGCCGCCAACAAGATCCGCCTTGGCAGCCAGGGCGGTTGTCAAGTTAGTGACGTTAGCCTGTGGAATGCCGGTAGGGATCTGGTCTGACTTGAGCTTACCGCCCACCAGGTCGGCCTTGGTGGCCAAGGTGGTGGTATGCCCACCCACAGTCGCTGTGAGGCTGTCCACAGACGCCTGGGAGGCCTTGGTGGCTACCGTATTATTGGTAGCGTCCAGGGCACTCTGGCTGGCCTTGGTGGCCACGTTATTGTTTGTGGTGTCCAGAGAGCTTTGGTTCGCCTTCAATGCCACTGTAGCATTCGTGGCATCCAGAGCAGACTGGCTAGCCTTGGTCGCTACTGTAGCGTTGGTGGTGTTGAGGTCAGTCTGGCTAGCCTTTAGGTTGACCTGCACACCCAATGCGGTCAGGTCTGCAGCTAGAGCGTAGACAGGATCGGCGGCTCCCGACTCATTCCAAACCCTAAGCTGCAGATGGCCATTGGCAGAAATATAGGGATAGACCTGCTCTCCGTCTGCTGCACCCGCAGGATCGTAGTAGAAGGTTCCGTCAGAAGCCTTGCCCCACGGGCTCTTTAGGAGGATATTGGCGATATCCTTGAAGTCGGAGACGTCAGTAACGTCCTCGGTGAGAGTTCCCTCCCACCACGTAGTCTTAGCCGACGACCCACCGCCACCAGGACCACCGCCACCGGCTTCCAGATCGGTAACCCGAGTCTCCAGGCTGGAGATACGGTTGCCCTGAGTGGTAACAGTAGATGCTGCAGCCTTTGAGGCTAGCGCCGCTACCAGACCCGTAACATCAGACTGAGCAACAGGGAATAGCGCGTCAGAGCCACCTGTCTGATGGGATGCCGCGTGGGGAGTTGGTGTGCGAGCGTTAGCCAGACGCGCATCAGAGGTATCCACCTTCGATGCCAGCACAGCAGTCAGGCCCGAAACGTCGGACACCGGAACAGGATCGGACGATGCACGAGCGCCGATATCTGCCGCCGTCAAAACAACGGTACCGGTCTTGCCGTTGACCGAAGCAACAGCCCCACCACCGGTTACGGCAATGACCGTACCGTCCTTCTTGGTGATCTGATTGCTTGAGTTCAGGTACGCGACACCATTATCCAGAAGCGTGCTGTTGATCCGGCCATCACCATTTAGACGAACGATGGAGCCGTCGTTCTCAATAGAGGTAACACGGCTGGTCAGAGTAGCCAGAGCAGAAGCGGCAGCCTTTCCAGCAAGAGCGGCAGACAGCCCGTCGACATCAGCCAAAGGCACTGGGGCGCTAGAGCTTCTAGCTCCCACATTAGCTGCGGTGAGAGTGATGATTCCAGTCTGGCCATTGACGCTCATCACCGAAGTGATACGCTTCCACTGGCTCAGGGTGGCTGGATTGGTGCCATTGAACATCCACACACCATCAGGGCGCACAGCAAGGTCACCCTGCTGCACCTGGGTGGTGGTCAACGCCAACATGGCAGTTTGGTCGGCCACGTCAACAGCCTTGCAAATAGCCAAGTCTGGGAGCTGGGCCACTGCCAGCTTGCCACCGACCAAATCGGCCTTGGAAAGAATGGTGGCGGACTGAGTAGCGAGGTCGTTCTCTAGGATAGAGATATCGTTGTTGTGCTGAATCTGCAAGGCCTGCAGCCCACTATTGAGGGTTGCAACGGCATTGGCACGTACGTTGGCCTCTGTAACGTCTGCGCTCTGCAGGTTTGATACAGCCAAGGAAAGGTTAGACGCAGTGGTAGAGAGCACCGAACTAATCTGCGAAGCTAGCTGCGACTCAAGGTTATTGCGGACCGCAACGTCACCCTGCTGACGAGCTACGATCTCAGCATTCAGGTTGTTCTGAACGGTCTGGGCCGAACCCTCACCAGACACCACGTTGCCGAAGGCGTCAACAACCTGGCCCGCATCATTAAGGGCGGCAACGCCACCGAACCGGCCTCGGTCGGTCTGGCGCAGGAAGACGTCTCCACCTAGAACGGCCCCTAGGTCGTCCAGATCGGCGAAGTTGATATCGACATCTGGCATAATGATGTCGTAGCTAGAAGCACGACCCCGAAACTTGCTGCGCCATCCAACACGATAGATGACCCGCTCCGTCAGAGACGGATGGTCAGACGGAAGTATCTCAAAGACAACGTTATTCGTGTCTTGAGAGAGCGTGATCTCTTGCTCCTGGACGCCACCAGCGTAGGCCACCTGGCTTTCAGGGGAGGTCGTGGTCGACAAAGGAACGACCGCCACCACTATGGTTTCGGGTAGCCCGGTAGCGGTAGAGATCGTCTTTTCGAAACTGATTGTTAGGTTTCGCCGTGGTAGAGCCACACCCAATCCCCTTTTCGGCTTATGTTCATACCTTCTGTACCGAAAAGGGAGACCCTGCAGGGCTAGACGCGAATCTTGCCCAGCTCCTCGACCAATCTCATTACCGTATAACGGAATCCGGCATGGAGTGGGTGCGTTGAATCTTGGCAGATCATGATGTCAGAGATGCCTGTCCCATTCTTAGCACCATCGTAACCGGTCCCCGGCATCCAGGTCGGAGCCGAACGCTGATCGATGTAGGCGTGCACCGATGGGTGGGCAAGGGCTGCAGCCTTTGTGGCTACGTTGATGGCATTCATGGCCGCATCCTGCGAGCCCCACCCACCCGTAGTGATGGACTCGATACCAGGCACGATCATCGGAACGTTAGGCTGTGCCGACTTAAGGGCGGTCCAGGCAGCGTTGGCGTTAGCCACAACATCAGCAGGGGAGAAGGTGCTATCGTTACCGCCACCGTAGATGATGACTAGGTCTGGGCTGGGAACTGCCGCAAGGGCGCTCACCCTTCTGGCACCACCATAGCGCTGATACCCCCAGAGCGCGAAGATGGATCCGTCAGACACGTAACCCGTGCCGTATTGGCCGAGATTCCACACCTCCCAGCCTGTTTGGTAGGCCAGCTCACCGGCAATGGTGCCACCACCGATAGCGCCGTCAGAGGTCGCACCTACACCCTGGACATACGAATCTCCAGAGATGGCAACCCTGTATCGCCGGGGTGCCTGCCAGATGTCAGCAGCTCCAGGCAGGATGATGCTGTGAAGTCCGGTGTCCTGACTGACAATGAGTCGGATATTGCGCACGCGCAGGCTGTTGAAATGAATCTTATGGATCCACAGCCTGTCATTGACGCCAGGATGCTGCCAGTTGACCGTGAGAGGCTGATCGTCAATCAGCATAATCCAGTCACTATTGTCCAGCTTATGCCAGGCTATAGCGAAATCCGTACCGTAGTGGTTGAATTCAATCGAGTACCCCACACGCTTACCTACGTGTTCCACGGCTCCGTTAATGTCAGAGTACCCACAACCGCCAGCATCGCCAGAGTAGGCGACAAAACTCATGGTGCACGACGTCCTAAACCGAGTCGTGTTCTGCCAGGTGTAGGTCTTCTGCGCAGTGTAGTTGGGTGAGGTCGTGTACTCACTGTAGCTCCAGCTCACATCCGAAGCCGGATAGATGGACTTCGAAGGAGGGCGTATGTAGGCCGACAGCGGAGTCCCCCGCGTGGTGGAAGCAAGAGAGGCCGAGCTTACATCTACGGCCGCAGGCAGAGAGCCAGGAGCGGTCGTAGTGTCTGCCTTAATGAAATCGAAGCTTTGAGCCATTAGCCCCTCGCAGATGATAGTGCAGAGCCTACGCGATCTGCAGCTTGTGCAAATCCGGCTCTGGATAGATGGAAACCGTCACTGGCAGCAAAGAAGTCAGCGCTACCTGTGCCGTTGGTGGGAGACAATAGTCCTGTGCCCGTGACCCATGGGTCGGTACGCTGATCGATATAGCCTTCGATCCAGTCGGTGTTGTTGGCCGTGTTCCGTAGTGCGGTATTGAGCGTGTCCAAGTCGGTGTTCGCCCCTGTCGACGGAGGACCCACCACCACCAGAGGTGTATCAGGACGAGTAGCCTTTACCGTACCCCAATAAGCCTGCGCCACAGTGGCTGTGGAAGCCGCTGAATATGTGGTAAGAGGCAGGTCATTACGAGAAGAGAATACCAGAATGAGATCGAGCGAGGGAAGAGCGGCCAAGGCATTCATGCGTGACGAATGTCCGTATGCAGCACGACCATTGGTGCCGCCGCCGTTATTCACGTAGCCAGTTCCAAACTGCCCCAAGGCAAATGGACGCCAACCGAAGGCCAGGGCCAGCTCACCCGTCATACATCCGGCAGAGATGTTTCCTTCGGTATTGTTGGCCCCCGTACCAGATACGTAAGAGTCTCCAATGAGAGCTACCGCAGCTCCAGGAGCGGGAGGGTAGAAGAGATCCCCGGCTCCAGGAACGGTCGCTGAGCTGAATGCCTGCGCGGCACCCAGGATGAGCTTGACAGTACGCAGCTTGGCGCTGGAGAACGTCAGGTGAATTCGATAGTCTGCGTTGGATGGCCAGGTAGACCAATTAGCTTGCACGGGCGCACCGTCCACCAGAACGCGGTAGTCGCTACCCGACACACCAGTTACCAAGAAAGACACCGAAGTTCCGTAGACCATGGTCTCGATAGTCCACGGAGTCATGGGTGTGGAGCCAGATCCGCCCGCTATCTGGTTGTAGCCATAGGAGGCAGAGCCGTTGCTGGTAGGCACACCACCATAGGCGAACTTGCTTGTGCTCCACAGGTAAGTCTTGGGGCTGGTGTATGAAGCCGGGGTCTGATTCACCACAACAGAACTGACGTCCGAGCTAACCACCCGAGGCTGGTGAATAGACCACGTACTAGCCGGGGCTCCCCGCTCCTTCTTGGGCAGGTTGAAGTAAGGCACCTTAGTGTGGCGGTTAAGCTGACCCGTAGGGGTTAGCTTGATGAAATCGTATGTGGGCACTAGATTCTCACATTCCGCGAAATGACATCGATAGCCTTTTGGGCCTGGAAGGCGTAGCCCGCATGGCTAGGGTGAGTGCCGTCGCTAGACACGAAGAAGTCGGCATTACCATCGCCAGTAGGAGTACCGAACTTGCCAGTCCCATCTACCCACATAGGATTTCGCTGGTCGACGTAGGCAACCACATCAGGATGAGCTGCTGCCGCAGTCTTCAGCCTGTTATTCATGGCGTCCAGCTTTGAGCTAAGGTTCTTGAACACACCAGACTGGGGACCGCCCACGATCAAAGGCACCCCAGGGAACAGCCTTCCAACAGCAGACCAGAGCGAATTAGCCCTAGTCAGAATGGTATTCAGGGGGTACTCGGCATCGTTGGCACCACCCCAGACCATGATCAAGTCAGGGTTGGGAACCTGGGCAAGAGCACCTAGGCGCGTAGCGGCACCAAAGTAATCCACCCCACCTGGTCCTGGAGATGTAGTGGTGCCGTTGCCTGGGTTGACATATCCAGTACCACCCTGGCCAAGATTCCAAACGTCTGCACCGAGACGCAAAGCGATCTCGCCAGCGAACGCTCCAGCGTGAATACCACCCTCCGAAGTGCCTTGTGGGCCAACAAGGAAAGAGTCACCAAGTGCAGCGATGGTAAACTTCTTATGGGTTTCCCAAACGTCACCAGTGGCTGGCACCCACGCCCCAGCAAAGGCTGTAGCACCCATCATGATTCGAATCTTACGAGTCTTCTTTGTGGTGAAGGTTAGCTTCAGGTAGTAGCCTCCACCCGCAGTGAAGTGCTGCCAAGTAGGAGTGATCGGCTGAGCCTCCACCAGCACAAGGTAGTCGCCCACAGCGTCAATGGCATAGAGCTGGAAGGCCACCTCATTACCTTGGACCCAGCACTCCACCGTATAGCCGGTGTAGGCGGCTGCAGAACCTGCTGTGGCACCGTTGATTTGGTTCATGCCAAGGGTGCTTAGCTCGGTCAGCTTGCCACCGTAGCGGAAACGAGACGGCGTATTCCACGGAATACCCCACATGTTGGTATAGGTAGGGGCCGTAGTAGTCAACTCCCAGGTCACGTCACCGCCGTTGTATAGCGTTGGCATGGGAGCATGGTATAGAGCCTTGTTGGCCAGATTGAACGGTGTCTTCTGGGTCCGCGCCGGGAGCGAGTCGTCATGCACAGAGATAGTCGACGGCAGATCTCCCGTACCACTAGGCTTGGCGAAGTAGTACTTCACCCCAGGTGTGTATGGGATGGCGGGCAGGTTGGTTACCGTAGTCACTACCGGCTTAGCCGTACCGATGTCGTAAATGGTTGTGCCAGTACGCCAGAAGGCATAGAAATTCTCCTGGTTATTAGCGTCATAGCCAGGAAGGGTGTTCTTATCAGGACAATCTGGGTTGGTGGCGTTGAACAGAACCAGGCCATGGATCCATGGACGTGCGGCAACGGCCGACCACAACTCAGAAAAACGAGCAGCTTGAGTAGCTTCGTTGATCTGGTTACCAGTAGGCGAAGGCCAACCGGGCCAACCAATTTCAGTTATCCACACCTTAGCTTCGTAGAAGTGAAACTTGTCCAGCTTCGCCCGAACGTCATCGACGGCAGTGAAGTAAGCCCAACGGTTTTCGGTCGCTGGCGTAGCATTCACCGAATCGTAGTTCAGCGGATAGTTGTGCACCGATGCAACGTCGATACGTTCAGTGACAGCACCCAAGAAGATGTCAATGTACGGTCCTCCAATGGGATTGGAGTTCCAGATGCGGTCCACAAGAGCAGCGGCAGCCTGCGCGTACGGGTGGGTGTGGATTGCGGCAGCAGCCTTATTGTAAATAGCCGCATACGCTTCAGGATCCGAATACTGGACCGTGGCTTGTCCGCTGATCCAGCGACGACCGGTCATGCCGGTGTATTCCTCGTTAAGGACCTCGAAAATGTCTGTGGGATAAGCAGGTCCATCATAGTTCTGCCAGAATGTGCCCGTCCGAGCATAACGGGCCACAGCGGCAGCGCAAAAGGCAGCGTAGGCGTCCAACGCTGAGTTGCCACCCGCCGTCAAAACGTCCGCATAGGGAGCACAGGTCCACGCCTGCTGTGTGGTACCTCCAGGGGCCGTTGCCCAGGCAGGAGGCTTGTTGAGGATCCAGAGCACCTTGATGCCCTTGGCCGCAGCAGCCGTCACGATACCGTCAGGGATGCTCCAGTCAAAGGAGCCCCCTTCTGTGGTCTGAACATCAGACCAAACTAGATCCTCACGAATAATGACGTCATTGCTACCACCCTTGTTGAGCATGGTCCAGACAGCATTAAGCACTGCGGTGCGCTGAGAAGAGTTGCGCAACCGCAGGAAAGCGTGAGTTCCTAGAGGCAGGGCCATTAGAGAGTAATCCGTCCGATGTTCTGCATGGTTGGGTGGTTGGTTACCGACGCTGAGCTACTCAGCACGGTCATAACACCCACATTTGCCAGGGTGGGATGATCAGCCACAGTTAGAGGAGTCGAAATAGACGCTGGCTCAACCCAACTCGCTCCCAGAGAAGAAGCGGGGTCGGCTACCAGCATCCACCCCGGCGTCCCCACGGGCAGACGTCCCACCACACCAGATCCAGTGGCCACGAACATGTCGCCCTTGGTGGTCAGTACGGTAGTGGACACCTTGCTGTTCAGGGCGGTCTGCTGTGGGCCGGAAACAGGCTTGTTGGCATCAGATACGTTGTCTACGTTAGACAATCCCACAGCAGCCTTGTTGAGGGCCTGCCAGGTCTTGTCGCCACGATAGTACTGGCTCGTAGTGCCCGTAGGAATCACGTTCTGCTTGAGATCTAGCGCAGCCTGCTGGGCGGTAGAGACCGGCTTGTCCATATCGGACGTATTATCAACGGCCCCAAGGCCAATGCCAGAGAGATCGAACGTCGTTACGGGAGGGTGAAGGCGTGTAATCCTAGGCATTAGGAGAACACCACCCCACTCATCACAAGGCTCACCTTGTTGTTGGCGCTGGCCATGGCAGACACAAAGTCTCCCGGTCCGAGGAAGTGATCCTTCAACTCGGTGATGGTGGCCGAATCACCTGGGTCCAGGTCAAACCCGCAAATCCTATTTGCCAGGCCTGCAGAGTCACCAAACTTACCCAGTGAGATAGAGATGGTGGCTGAGCTAGCCATATCATTGTTGCGCACAGTACAATTCGAGATCTTCACCGAAGTGGAGGCCGTAGCCGTGTACAACAAAGACTCAGCGTTTGGAACATACTGAGAGATCAGCAAACCCGGTAGAGCCTGGGTCGCTGCCATGATATTCTGTGCCATTCGTCTCTCCTTAGAGGGCTATAGAGAAGGCCACAGCGCGGCCCGTAGCGGTGGTTAGGGTGTTGGCGATAGCTTCTCCCTGAAGCGTCGACACAGGCTTGTTGACGTCAGACGTATTAGAGACATTGTTCAGGGAGAGAAGCGTTTTCACCGCTACGTCATTGGCAGCAGTCAGCATACTGCGGCCAATGGCGGTAGAGTCTGCGATGGTTTCGGCCAGATCCTTGTAGACAAGGTCGGTCCACACACTGACGCCGTCGCCGAACTTATAACGGCCGGTGTCGGTTTCGTAGCCGAGTTCACCAGATGCGAGCACCGGATCTGCGGTTGCCCATGCAGAGGCAGTGCCTCTTCGGAATTTGATTACAGCTTCAATCACAGCCATGTTGAGCGGTCCCCTCTCAACGATTAGGGACCGCCCGACCGGCTATCACACTGAAGCAATGACCTCTGGGGGAGGAATTTCAATCACCTTGTCGTCCCAGCCTTTTCGCATACGCCCGCGACGAGACCCGAAACACCATGCCACACGATCTGTCCCAGGAGCCAAACCAGGACTCTTGTCGACGTACAGAATGCGAGTGGTTCTGGAGTCGATCAGTGACGGACCATCTATATGGTCAACTATGGAAGGCTTCGTGTAGGACACCTTATGACCGTGCTTCTTGGCCCACACCGAGATAGCCTCATCAACCGGCAACAGACGCGATCCACCCAGAGCAGTCATCTCATGCGTACCCGGCACCTCATTGAGGAGAGATCCCAACAGGGGCCAACGTATCGCGTAGCCTACGGCATGGAGCAGATCGGGAGCGGTCAGGAAGGAGACGTCCGCTGCAATGACTTGAGCTATCTGATCCTGCCAGTGTTCCGGCCGTGCTCGTCCCAAGTACAGACTCACGATGTCAGTAGGGGCCTTGCGCAAAGCATCACCGAGGTCGACGTTAAAGTCCTTGCCCACCTTGGCATCATCTTCTAGGATGACCGCCCATGACTTGCTCGTGACCGTATGACGCGGAGCAGGGTACTTGTACAACCAGTCCAGCGTATAGAAGTGGTTACCATTGCAGCCCAAGGTCCCATCATCAACGTTGACGATCTCGGCGTTTGTTGCCTCGGCTAGGGCATAAGCCCTCTTCTCACGCTGTGCGTGAGCTACGATGCCAAGCGAGATCACTCAGAGTCCTCCGGTGGGTCAATGAGGTTCATCATGTCCTGATAGGTACCACCAGAAAACTTTATCGTCGTTCTATCCAAATCCTGGTCATACCAAGCGGATTGGGGTGCGTACCAAGCTCCATAGCGATCAGGTCCCATGGGTCGGTCAACATCAAGGGCACCAGCAGTGACATCACCCTTGTAGTGAAGCTCATTCATAAGATGAGCTTACTTGTTGTTCCATTTCTTTGCAATGGGGCAGGTTTCGCTGTGGCGAACCTCCATATACCAAGCGCCAGAGGGGGTATGGACCGGCTCAGAGACATCCGAGTCGCAGTCAGGGCAGCGTACCTGGTCCCCTACGCGCTCGAGAATGTACTCCACCATCTCTTCATCGCTCAAAGCTTCTGTGGCACGGCACTCTTCGCACTCTTCTTCATCGTCCTCGAAGTTAGAGTCTTCAATGGCGCACTGCAGCATGGTGATTCCAGCCAGGACACCGTCTAGGAAGGCGTGAGCCATGGCAGGAGATAGTGTCTGATAGTGTCGACGCGGCTGACCGTTTGGTCCAATGGTGATGTTATATTCACCGGAAACGCGCTCGGCGGCAATGTTAACGCCTTCGCGCTCTGAGATGTCAGCAGCATACTGCTCGGTTTCGTCGTATGACATAGGGAAACCCCTCTCACTCACAAGTTAGGTCGAGTCGGGGCGCAGAATTCAGGAGCCAAATTACGAAAGGCCATCTGGCCAAAGGACTTTGGCCATGCTAACAGGCTCCTGCAGCTCGTATTCCAGGGCAGAGAACATTTGACTCCACGCGAAGTCATATTGCCGACGACTGACGTCGGGGGTCAACGACATGGGCTTGCCATACGACGCAGGAGTGAGATCCTTGGGTGCAGAACCGTCTTCGAAGTCTAGCTCCGCTCCCAGGAGAATATATTCACCGTCTGGCGACGGCTTTGTCTGGATGGTGATCTTCATACTTTCCCTCCATCAGATTCTTGAATATCTGATCGTACCGTGGCTTCAGCTCCTGCCACGATAGGCTCTGGGCGAGTCGCAGAGCTTCCTGGTGACCAATCTCCCAAACATATGGGCTCGTGAATCGGTCAATGGTCGAAGCAAGAGCACGAGACTTGACGTTATAGAGGTCGATATCGCTCTTAGAGCGGAACGCCCCGGTCTTGACCGCAGGGACAAGCCAATTAGCGGGCAGGACAGCATTGTTGGGAGAGATGTCAGGCATGATCACCGGCATTCCCGCCCCTAGCGCCTCATTCATGGGCAGGCACAAACCACCATAGCGGCGCGGCATGACCAGGACATCGAAACCCTCGTATAGCTCCCAGTAGTTGTCTCGGTCGTTGTGGTCCAGCGTCACCTTGACATTGCTGGGCAGCTCGTAGTTCTCGGGCAAGAAGCTGTGGTCCTGGGTGACGATAGTGAGGTCAACATCCTTTTCGCAGAACTGCAGAGCTTCAGTCAGGTCGTAGGTGCCATTGCGGTCGTGAACAGCAGGGCGACCCACCACATGGAGAAACTTCACCTGATCGGTGAACTTACGCTCTTTGACTGGAAAGCGGTCTGTCGCAATAGGAACCGGAAGGTAGGTGACGTTGTTCCACGGGAACTGGCTGTAGTACCAGCTACTCGGAGCCACATACAGGTCGGGGTGCGGCATGGTGGGAACATTCAGATTGCCCAGCATCTCCCAGTTATACTGGAGCACCGTCTTGATGCCGCTGCGTCTGGCGAGCAAGAAAAGGTTTGGGTTGTAAGGCGTTTCGCACGTCATGATGACGTCCAGGCCCTGCATCCAGTCATGGATGAGCTTGGTGTCAGGCACCCAATCCCGATACACCGTAGCGTCAGGGTAGCGGCTCAAGAACGTCTGCTTGTTGCAGTGCGCAGCATAGTCGTGAAGGTGGCTCACATCCACCACCAGAGTCTTCTCAGGCTGCAGGTGACGGTACAGCTCCCAGGTCTGGTTTCCCAAGCCTGAATTGTCCGCTCTCGCAATCAATCCCAACTTCATCAGAACACCTGCTCATCATCGTTTTTCGGGTCGCCAGCTCGGCCGTCCAAGTGATAGCTGAACTTCATGGTATCCAAGAACTCTGGAGCGTAGATCCCTATCCGGTGCTGATTCCAGCCCTGCAGGCCATCTTCTTTGTGGGCATTGGCCACCACCCCATGCATCTTATCCTCGATAAAGCACTTGGCGTCCTCGCTGAAGTAATCGTTCAGCAGACGGCGGTAATAAGCCCTGGATGCCAGGTGGGGTCGCTGACTCCATTGGCTGGTGCATATCAGGTTTCCCCACCGACCATGCATGAGGTACTGGTGCTCTTGGGGAATCACTGACTCATGGTGGAAGCGAACAACATTGAAGTCGCCTTGCAGGATGTAGCTCTCAGGGGCGCGCAGCACGAAGCTCTCAACGTCGGTGACCAGCGGAGTATCCTGCTCCACATACAAAAGAAGCTCTGTTCCGATCTCGTTGATGACCTGGCGCATCATGCCGACCTGGTGTAGGTGATCATCGAAGATGAAGGGGCACACGCCATGCCACTCGTGGTCAGCTTGCCAGAGCGCTCGGCGAATATGTTCTTCGTAGTCTATAGCCCACCTCTTGTCGCTCTGCACCAACTTGTGCATGGGCACGCCGTCGAAGGTAAGGATGATCTCAGAGTCAGGGAGATGATGACGAACCGAGTTGACTGTCTCTTCCAAAATCTCGGTGCTTGGATGAGAGCGTATGGGGGATACCGGAATTACCACGGTAATATCAGAGTGCACCAAGCTCCTCCAGATCTTCCTTGAGCCAGTGGGCCAGTTTACGCTTCTCACGCATCCACCAGGCTGTGATCTCGTTAGCGTTAACCGGCCAGATCTCCAGTTGGTCGATGCAGTATCCGTCCCAGTCGGCAGCGTGCACCAGAATGGGGAATGGTGCGTCAGGATGGATCGTGCGCCAATAGCCTATTGAATTGTATTCAGGGCTCTGATCATCCGCAATGGGTACCGTGTGTGACTCCAGCGCCTCGTAGACGCGGAAGGTGTCAGGGGTGAAAATGCCTGCAGGACAAGGAGCTACCTGGGCATGAATCATGTGGTCGACATATTCTTCACGCGGCAAGCCTTGGGTAAACCCAGGCGTCTCGTAGATCCAATGAACCGGCTTGGGCCAATTGTGGGATTGGAAACGCTCAAAGCAAAGCTTCCGGCGCTCCTGATTGTTCTGTGCAGAAAGGAAAATCCCATCCTTATGCGGAACCTTCGCCCCCAGCTTGTTGAAGTGGGGCGGGAAACCACACCCGATCAGTCTGCAGCCAGGATAGCTTCGATCAGTCCGTGGGTTCTGGATCCACCACTTGATATTAGGGTGCTCTATCTTGGTCCAGTCGAACCAATCTGATTCGTCAGAGGTACGAAAGATCAACACCCATTCATAATCAGCCAATGATTGATTCAATGCCTCTTGATGGCCTTGCCAGTATCGGCCGGGGAGGAACAGAATACAGCCATTCGTCTTGGGCCAGCCCTCAACCCTGTTGAACTCCAAGCCAGTTGGGTAAAGCTCGTTGGCCAAGAGCTGGTCTAGCATATTCTGATCCCACTGATTGATGGGAGCGAGCCGACCTACCGTAATCACCAGAAGCTCCAGTACTCTACGTCTTCTACAGTGGCGTAGTGGTCGAATTCATAGCCGAGCTTGGCAAGAAGGTCGGGGACCTCATACTCTTCGACACCGAACTGTTCGAAGCCCTGGTCAGGATAGATGGAGATATAGATCTTGGGCCGATAGTGCGCGAGAGTTTGTCTGGCACCCACCAATACGTGGTATTCTGCGCCCATGACATCGATGGCGATAGCTGTGGGGGCTAGGCCGGTACGAGCCACGAAAACATCCAGCTCCATCGTCTTTTTAGAGAATGGGGGCCATGGCTCGAAAAACTCATGGCTGACGCTGTCGTGGTCTGTGGTAAGACCACCGATGCCACCACCATAGGAGTAGCTGGGTCCTTCGGGAAAATCCCAATCCTCGATAAGCTCCTCCCAAGCTCCCTCACAAGGAGGGGCCAAAAGGCTGATCTGGGACGGCGGCACCACTGCGGTGTACTCAAACCAATCCTGTTGTGTGCCAATGACAAAGAGCTTGTCAGTCGGCTCCAAAGAGGGTGCCAAGAATATGCTCCCAACGCTGTGTGTACGTATGGTTATATCGTACATGGTCGTGACCTTGGAGCCGGATCGCCTCCCGCTCATCGCGGTGGGTGATGTAGTAGTCTATGAGGCTACCGAGCTGGTCGAAGTCACCGTAGTCATAGAATACCAGATGCTTGCCGTCTGTGAAGTGGTTGTCCATCCCCTTGATGAAGGGATGGATCAGGAAGCCTCCACGGCCGAGCGTCTCATAGACGCGGTCCGACCAGTAGTAGGGGTAGTCGAAGTTGAGGCAAAGACTGTCTCCCACAACGACTTTAGAGCTAGCGTAAGCATCGTTGAGATCCTTACCGCGCACAGTCGGGTAGTCGCTACCACCACCGAGGTGTGTGAACTTCTCCCCATAGCTATTGGCCAGCCAGTCGATGAGCTGCGGCCTATAGGGCCACTCGGGGTGGTAGCCTTTCGAGCCGACGAAAAGAACATAGTTGCCCAATGGATTATCGGGAGTATTGATGTCCCCGGCAACGTTGCCCTTGCCGATATAGCACTCGGGGGCATATACTCCAGCCTGGAGGTAGTGTCCCTTGACGGGGGTGTTATTGTTCAGGTAGTCGGCCATGAGCTGATCCACCGTGAAGAAGTGGTCAAGCTCCCAGTAGGGTCCATTGCGGACGTCCCTTTGACGCTGGAGGCCCATCCAGAGATCTAGATGATAGGTCATGGTGGGAATGTTGCTCTCTCGCAACTGCCTCAAGGCCGTGTCCATATGAGGCGTCTCCCACCCATGGGTATGGACCCAGACAAAGAGGTCCGAGTCAAGAGCCTTCGACAGGAGATGGAAGGGATTCTCCTGCGGTTCTTGGATCCGAATCACCTCATGACCAAGAGCCTCAAGGGTATTGGCATGATGGACCTCAGAGCAATACGGAACTTGAAAGTTACCAAAGAAGGTAATCCTCACTTGGCACCCGCCAATTTTCTTGTGGGGCAAGGGAATACATGCAGGCACTCCTTGCAGAGGGCCGACGTACCATGCCTGGCATGGAGATTGATGATCTTGGCTAGTCGGTCCTCAGGATTAATACTCACTTCTTCACTTTCGCCGCACAGCTCTCACAGTGCCAGGCGGGACTACCCGCAACTAGCACAAGAACTGTTCCGTCATTGGTGCATTGATCGGCCGCACATGGTGGCTTAGGCCTTTTGTCAGCATAGCTCATAGAGCTGGGCCACCCAAAGAGGCTAGTTCGCTTGACCGGGTGCTAGCCCCCTTGGGTGGATACTGATAGTTGCATCCTACACCCATTACCATCACTTGAATAGTGACTCCATAGCTTCGATACTCGATTGCAATTCTTCATCTGGAAGATAGCTCCAGTGAGTCTGCTTCTGACCAGGCACGTAACAGCGGCGGATGATACCACGCTGCTCTAGGGCTCGCAAGATTCGATACGCTTTGGGACGCTTGTCCCAGGGCATCCATGCAGAGACCTCCGTAGTGGTCAATGGCGTGGGGAAGCTATCCCGTAGGCTAGCCACCAACTGATCACGAACGAACCGGGTTTCCATTGTCGTCATGTCTGGCACCTCTCTACCTACTGATTCCCTCTTGAACCTGGCGAGATTAAAGGTCAGCGGGATTCGGGCAGAGGACGCTCACATTGACTGCAGCGGTGGATAATTCGTTCGGTATTGAACGCCATGTCACCACCCAGTCCCTGCAGCTTCACCAGGGATGCGTACTGCACACTCTCGTGGTTGGCCACCTCGGTGAAGATATTCATGATGTCGTAGATTGAGGCTGGTTCAGGTAGCAACATCGCCTGTGCCACAATGCGATCCATGATCTTGGAACCAAGCTTTGCCTCTCGACCGAGCTGGTGCACGAAAGCCACATTGTTACCCACTACCGGAATGTCAGCCGTGGCAGCATAGTCTGCCAACTTAGCGTCTAGGCCCGAAAGTACCTGCCGAGCAGCATCTTCCAGCTCTTGCTCGATCTCTGGTACGGTACGACCCCGCAGAGTGATGGTGGACTCTGCCGTGGGGGAAGTGCAACCGTTGGTGCACCATAGCCGGTGTAGATAGGTTCGGACCTCGGGAGGTCCCTGCTTCTTACCGCCGAAAGGCACAAAGATCCGGCAGCCCCCGTGCGTGATATCGCCAACCTGACGGCCGGGGATCCGCTCATCGGGCCTCACCTCTATATGATGGCCGGTCTTGATGTCAATGTGGAAGCGGTGCTCATCGCGCACAACCTTGACCACTTCGTCATCGGGATTGAAGTTGCGCACCACGACATCTACGATGCGCGTCACCGGAATGATAAGCGCCCCAGGCTTATCCAGCCCCACCAAGGACTCGTTAACATAGGACAACCTTGCCTCGGCCTCTGGCTTGTTGTCCAGCCAGTAGTTCAAGTTATGCGCTCTGAGGTTCGGCGGACACTTCGCCAAGTATTGGGCGTTGATGTCCAGGAAGGAAGCCAGAACCCTCTCAGCCTGTTCGTCTAGGGCCAGCTCCGGTCCGTTGCGGACGTGGATGCGTTCAGCATCAGCGGAGACACTGACGTCTCCGAGCGTGATGTCGACCGTACTCTCTGAGCGCGTAGCGAGAGAGGAGGCTAGTTCAGAGACGAGCATGTGGGAGACTCCTAGGGTGTGAGGTCAGTCACGCTAACTTCCCTGGGCGATAGCTGTCAAGCCGACACGCGAGACCGGTATGAGCTGCCAGGACGTGAGAAGCGCGTTGTTAGAACTTACCGCACCCCTGACCGTTTTGCTGGCTAGAAACGCCGACGAGAAGGTCCCATCTTCCAACAAGGGAAGGCCTGACCTGACCTCCAGTTGGTCGTGGAAGTACAAGGCCCCACCCAGGTAGGTAGACGAGTTACCAAGGGACACAGGGTTTCCCTGACGCACCCAGGCGTCAGAGAGCCCCCGAGAGGCCCATAGCACCGCTGACAATACACCACTATTGTCCGCTACGGTAGAAATAAATCTGCGTCCTCGATAGGACACCGTCGAGATCGGACCATCCGAGAACAGGACCCCCTCCTCGGTCTGGAGGGCCTGGATATTAACGTCCTGAGGGTCTGCCGTCCAGCCCCTGGAAGTTTGCCATTCCCACGACGTTGTGGTATCCCCCACCTTGGCCCACAGCTTTCTGGCCAAGTGCACGGATCCGTCTTCGTCGGTACCGAACACGAACATATACGGCGCTTCCAGGTACAATCCCCGGCCGTAGACGACCCCTGGAGGGCCAGCGATGACCTCTTCGTTCTGAAGGAGGACGCCACCTCCTGGCGTCGTGCGGAAGGTCTGGATCAGACCCTTGTCGTCGTCCAGGATAGACAAGACCCAG
>JACCDR011492427.1_pt1 | contig 17340 bp, 16 predicted proteins | sample 7446431 | NCBI WGS metagenome assembly JACCDR01 (sample SAMN15323443, study PRJNA562643) | freshwater metagenome | isolation source: river surface water | place: USA:Blue River Watershed | collected 2017-08-17
CCAGGCCGTCGGCGAGGCTGCCGAACAGTTCGTCGTGCTCGGTGAGGTCGCGGAGGACTTGCTCCGGCTTCGTCACGCCAGGCTTGAACTCCTTCCCGGTCACTCCCTCGTACCAGTGGAGGCTGTCGAACAGGTCGGTGAGTTCGGGTGGCAAGGGGCTGCGCTCCTGGGTGGCGCGGCCACGGTAGCCGTTCCAGTAGGCGTCCTGCGTCTCCTTCTTGACGTAGTCGGACAACTCCTTGAGCGCGGGCTTCAGTTCCTCCGGCACGTTGGGGTCGCGCTCGCCTGCGCCGATGACCCACTCCTCCCAGGCCTGCGCGAACCGCTCGGGGTCGTCGCTGCCCAGGTACTTCTCGATGATGGCGCGATCCTTCGCGGACAGGTTGACCATCAGGGGGTCGGCCGTGCCCGCGTCGTTGAAGCGGGCGAGGATTTGCGTGTCGAGGTAGTGCGACAACTCGTGCGCCCACGTCCGACCGGGGAGCATGGTGTTCTCCGAGACGTGGATCTGCGACATGCCCGTGGGCAGGTCGAGTCCGTCGGCTACAACTCCTCGTCCGAGGTTCCGGACGTGGACACCGTGGAGGGTGTAAGGGGTTCCGCTGGCGAGTAGCCCAGGTTCTGCTTCAGCACCTCCAGCGCGGACTCCTGCGACGGCGGGTTCAAGCTTGGCGCGGATCCGAACGGCACCGTCACCTGCCAGGCCTCGGCGTCCTGCCCCGGCTTTACCAGCTGCGCTCGCAAGCGCGTCTTCTGCTCCATGTTGACTCCCAACGAGTAAGGCCACGTTCTCCTGGCCGAGTTTGACCTTGATCCCGGTAGCCTTCTCGGCCTGCCGGATCGCTGCCTTGTACCTGTCGATGAAGGGCTGGCGCGCCTTGCCCGTAGCCGACGCGCGATGCGTGCGGAGCATGATCGACGGGTTGCCGTCGACGTCCTCGCCTGCCATGTAGCCCTGAAGCTCGCGCTCCACCTTCTTCGTCGTGCCGTTCTTGGACTCCGGGGAGACCGCGTGCAGGGCGTCGAAGAACCGCTGCTTCTCGGCCTCGTCGGCGAACTTCGGGGACGAGATGACGAGCGCGGACTTCGGCTTGCCCGACGCGGAGGACGACAGGCGCGACGCCTGCACGTACTCCTGGTCGAAGGCGTGCGCCAGCTGGACGATGAAGTCCTGCACGTCTCGGTCGGTGCCCATGATCTTGAACTGTATGGCACCGTTCTGGCCGCCAGCCCACCCGCCGGTCGTGAACTTGAACTGCGAGCCGGGAAGCATGTAGATGCCGGGGGTCTCCGCGACGAGGGCGCGGACGTCGTCCTCAAACATGGTCGCGACGTGCCGCGCCTGGTCGATGGACAGGTCTGCGCCGATGCCCGTCGCCCCCTTCGTCACCTCGGTCGCCACCTCAAAGGCGTTGCGGCCGAGCGCGTACTCCAAGTCCTCCGGGTTCGCGCCCACCATCTTCTGGATGCTGCCCCAGCCGAGCGCCTGGACGTCGGCAGGCGTCCACTGCTGGCCGTCGAAGCCCTTGCCGCCCTCCATCGCGTTCATCTTCTCGGCGATGCGGACGTACTGCTCGGAGATGCGCTCATACTTGTTGCCGGAGGGCGCGCCCGTGGCGTCGACGGTGAAGTCCTCGCCGTTCTTCAGCCCCAGCTTCTCCAGGTAGCCGACGAACTTCTTGTCGACGTGCCCGAGGTCGCGGGATGCCCAGACGTCCGACGGCGCAGGCGCTCCGCCCTCGACGGCGTCGCCCATCCATGTGCGGGTGTTCTTCTGCGCGAGTGCGTCGGTGAAGTCGGACAGTTTGGCTGCCATGCCGGATTCCATGGGCGCTCCGCTGACGGCCTTCTCGACGGCCTTCGCGACCATGCCGATGCCCTCGTTCGTGACCTTCTCGCCGCGCCGGATGCGATCCATGACGCGGAGGACGACAGTGATGCCGCCCGCTGGGGATGTGTTGGCCTGCGACGCGGCAAAGCCGCGCATGACTTCGTCGGCGTCGTCGCCGAAGGCTTCGCGGAACAGCGGCTCAAACTCGCGGTACCAGTTGCCCCAGAACTGACGCTCCTCCTTGGAGGGCATCACCCGGAGCACGCGCTTGAGCCACGCCTCGTCGCTGATCGGGCCTGCGACCTGCACGCCGCGCCACTTGCCGCCGCGCACCTTGACGACCGGGTTCGTGGGGAAGCCGACCTCAGCGTTCTTCGGGTTCAGCTTGCCGCGCAGCCTCTTGGAGATCTCGATGTCGGAGAAGGCAGGGCCGCCACGCTCCGGCCCCTCAAACTTGAACTGCCAGTTGTAGCGCGGGAACTTCACGCGGTAGGCGTGCTGGACGATCTCGGGGATGCCAGCACCCGCGTTGTCTAGCCGCTTGTAGAAGTAGTCGACGGGTACGCCGAACCGCTGCATGAAGCCGAGGTCTTTCCGGAGCGCCAGGTCTTCCTCCGTCGCCGTCCCGGCCGCGACCTTCTCGTCGAGGCGAGCGATCTCCTGGGGGATGGCCGCGCTCAGTTCGGCGTGGACGCGCATCGCCTGCGCGTCGACCATCTGGATCATGGCCTTGACGATGCGGCGCGGCAGCTGCAGCGACATGGCGTTCGTCAGCCGCAGGCGCTCCTGCGACGACTCCATCTCGGAGACCAGTGCGTCGTAGACGCGGAACTCGTCCTCCCCCGGCCCTGACAGGATGTTGCTGTGGGGCTGCAGGGGAACAAGGTTCTCGGAGCCGAGGACTTCCAGATGGGGAACGAGAAGGCGTGCCTCGCGCGAGCGCACGGCGTTCTTCGCGAGGAAGGCTTTGCGCGCGGCGATCTTCTCCGGCCCCCAGCCCAGGCTGCCGCCGCCCTCGCCGAACGGGAGGAGGTTGAAGCCCATCTTCAGGGCGCCCTCGGCCGTGGACATCTCCTTCAGCCCCTTCGGCGCTCCGGCGACGGTGCCCCAGTCCATCATCTTCTTCGCGGCGTAGCCTGCGCCCCCGAGCGCGGGGCTGGCCAGCTGCCGGTCGATGCGGCCAAGGTCAGTGGTGCTGCCCCAGCCTTGCGGGTGCTCCTTGGAGCTTTGCCAGGCGGCGGCCATCAGGTCTTCGGTGATGGACTTCGCCTCGCCCTTGAGCGCGTGGCCTGCGCCCCGCACGAAGTGCTTGGCCGCTCCGGGCAGACCGACGACGCTGTCGAAGAAGCCGGTGTCCTTCATGTGCCGTGCCTCAAACCAGGGGGCGAACTTCTTGTGAGCCTCCGCAGCCCAGCGCGCGCGCATCTTGTCCAACGACTCGTCGGCCTTGCGCTTCGCCTCGGCCGCGTCGACCTTCTTGAACGACTGCATCTGCGCCTTGCGCCCAGCGGCGACGGCGTTCAGGTACTTGCGCGCGAGGTGGTGCGCCTCGTCGGTGTAGCCTTCGGAGTCGAGGATGTGCCTCGCGAGCGCGATGTCGTCGGGGTCGCCGTGGAACTCGTCGACCTTGGACTTCGGGTGCTTGATGTCGACGAAGCCGCCACCGGGGACGTAGCGCCAGTCGGTCTTGGGCGGGGGCTTCACGGCGACGGGCTTCGGCGCTGGCTTGCTCAGCCAGGACGGCATCCCGTTCTTGTCGAATCCAGGGAGACCGGCGAACATGGACGGGGGCTTGCCCTTGTCCTTGTCCTTGCCCTTCGCCTTGTCCTGCTTCTGGGCAGACGAAGACGCAGCCTTGCGGGCCGCGTCTTTGCGCTTCGGTTCTGTCAGGTCGGCGTGGGGCTTCGTGGGGGACGGCACCGGGAGACCCGTGGCCTTCGTGTACTGGCCTGCGTCTATCTTCCCTGAGGACAGCAGCCCCTGGTAGTACTTCACCCACTTCGCCGAGACGAGGGGTGCCACTTACTTGCCTCCTCCGGGCTTGGCCGCCTTCGGCTTGAAGCCCTTCTGCTTGAGCAGCTTGGTGATGAGCGCCCGCAGCTTGGCCTGGTCTTGCACCATGCCGCTGTACTTGGCCATGAGCGCCTTGAACGCCTTCGCGTACGGCCAGAGGACGTCCGGCTGGCCGGGGTAGTCGCCGGGGGTGACGTAGGCGTCGATGTCGTCCGCCATGTCCGCCTGGATCTTGCCCCAGCCTCCGCTCGACGCGGCGGTGGGCAGCTTCTTCGTGCCCTTGCCGTGGTTCTTCGGATCCTTCCACTGGTAGCCGGGGAGCAGCTGGCCGTCGGGCGTAAGCCCTCTGTCCTTCGCCGCCTGGCGGGCGTCGCTGGCTACCCGCTGGTCGAGGTTGCCCTGGGAGATGGCGATGCGCTGTTGCTCCAGCCCCACCGACACGGCCTTCCAGTAGTTGGCCTCCTTGTCGTTGTTGTCCATGCGCGCCCGGTACCAGTTCTTGTACGCGGTCTCCTCCTGCTGCGCTATCTCCTTCAGCTTCTGGTTGCGGATCGCGAGGTCGTTCTTGACCTTCTGATCCTTCAACTCCTGTCGGAACGCCGGGATGCCGGTCAGCATCTCCATGATCTTCTCGGAGAAGTCGGAGTCGGTCTGCGCCGCGTCGGCCATCTCCTTCTTCATCTGCAGCTGAGCCTGGAAGGACGCCTCCTTCGGCAGCTGGGCGTACATGTCGCCGTACGCGCCCCGCTGCGCCTCCAGCATGTCGGACGGGATCCAGCCCGCGAGGCCCGCGAGCACGCCCCCGGCGTCGCCGCCGGACAGGCGCTGCGCGTCAGGCGCCCCGATGGTATCGAGCAGGCTGTTGCCCTGCGCGGCGTTGGCCGCCATGTTCTGGTTGAGCACGTCGCCGTAGCCGGTGCCGCCAGCGCGCATGGTCTCTGCGCCCTCGCCGTAGGCACCCCGGATGGCCGGGGAGATCTCGCCGAGCATGCCCATGATGGCCTGCGTGAAGCCCGCCAGGTCGCCCATGCGGCGGCGTGCGGCGGCCTCCGCCTTGCTGCGCTCGTAGTTGATCGCGTCCAGCTGGGGCTGCACGGCGCCGTACACAGACTGCTCCGTCGGGTCGAAGACCTTCGCCGCGACGGCGTGGTTCCTCGCCCAGCGGGCGTAGTTCTTCTTGCCGAGCTTCTTCTGGAAGGCGGCGAGGTCGTTCGCTCCCCACTCGCGCCCGCCGTAGCGGAACGTCGGGGCGAACTTGAGGTAGTCGGAGTAGGCGGGGTTCTTCGCCATCAGACGCCCCCAGTCCTCTGGCCGCTGAGGCGACGCACGGTGTTGCCGTACACCCTCTTCTTCTTCTTGCCTGGCATGACGAAGCTGAAGCTGGGCTTCGGCGGCTTGTAGACGAACGGCTTCCCGGCGCGTCCGGGCTTCCCGGCGTTGGCCACGGCCTGCGCGGCTGCGGTCACCGGGTCGTCGCCGTACACGTCGCCTCCGTAGTTGTCGAACGCCGACATCTGCGCCTGCAGTTCGGCTTGCGCCAGCGCGTCTGCGCGTGCGCGCTCAGCCTGCAGGAAGGAGCCGACCGACCCCTCGATGCCGCCCAACATCTCGTTCAGCTGGTCGAAGTTCTGGATCTTGTAGTTCTGCGCCTGCTCGCGGGTGTCCGCTCCGGTCTGCCCGGAGAACAGCATGCCTCGCGACGCCAGGGTGGCCGGGATCAGGCGGTTCGCCTTGTCGTTCGCCGCCTTGGTGCGGGCGTAGATCGACGTCCCCTCCTTGGTGTTCTGCTCGGCGAGCGCGCGCGCCTTGTCGTTGATGGCGCCCTGCAGGAAGCCGCGCGTCTGGTCGCTGATGCCCAGCTTGTCGAAGTCCGGCACCTGCCCGTAGGAGATGACGTACCGGCGCAGTGCGGCATCGCGCGACGCGGCGTCGGCCGCAGAGTCAGCGGCGAAGCGCGCCTTGCTGGAGTTCAGGAACTCAGAGAGGACGCCGGAGTACGGGTTGCCTCCGCCGCCGCTCTGCTGCGGGGCTGAGGCGGGCGCGGTGGTGGGGCTGGTGGTGGCTGCCGCCCCCGGCGGCGGGGCTTGCGGCTTGGGCGTGTAGAACCCACGCAGGGCAGCCTTCCGCATCGCATTCTGCGACCTGTACGGGCCAGTTCTCTTTCGCGGCACTCCTGCTCTCCTATTGTCCGGGTGATCCGACGCGGATGGCCATGAGCCACCGGTCTTGGAAGGCGCGAACGCCCTTGTACTGAACTTTCACCGTGTTGTTATCGTTGTTCTGCAGGGTCTTCATGATCAGGCGCCCGGTCGTCGGCACGGACTCAGTCGCCTCCAGGGAGTCGTCGTCCTCCGGCGTGCTGCCGTTGAAGCTGAGGCTGCCCTGCCCTCTGGACTTGAAGCCGTAGGCGAACAGGTACTTCCCGTCGGCCAGCCCGGTGATCTGCGGGCCTACTGTCGTCATGTCGCCGTACGTGCCGGGGACGGAGGGCGTCTCGCTGGCGGCCACGTAGTTGCCCGACCGCGCGATGTTGACCTTCGACCCGAAGATGTGGCTGAACGGGATCAGGGGGACGTTGACGGTGATGTAGTCGCCCATCCACCGCTTGAACTCGTCGGGGAAGTGGAGCGGGTGAGAGAGCAGCTGCGCGACCTCGTCGCGTACCGGCTCGGCTGGGAACTCAGGCATCTTCTGTCACCACCTTCAGGGCATGGAGCCAGCGGTGCTGCACGCTGCTGGCCAGGTACATCAGCTTCAGGGTGTGGTTGTTGTCGCCCGTGCTCAGGTCGACGATGGCCATCCGCCCGACGGCGGCCATGGCACCGGCCAGCCCGGACACGGACATCTGCAGGTCGCCCGTAGGCGTAGCCCCGTCGACGCTCACGCCGATGAAGCCCTCTGCCGCGTTGCTGCAGTGGCACCCCCAGATGACCACGTAGAAGCCGTTGGAGATGTTCTCGATGGTCGGGCCTACGGTCGCCAGGTCGACGTACGACGCCGACGTCGTGGACTCGGCGGTGGCGATGTTCTCCGCCACCTTCATCGACTGCAGCTTGAAGCCGAAGATCTGGCTGACGTGGAGCTTCGGGACGTTGGTCGCGTACCAGTCGCTGATCCAGTCCTTGAAGGCTTCGGGGTAGAGGATCGGGTTCTTCAGGTACTGGTCGAAGTCCGCCTGCTCGATGGGCTTGTCGGCCATCAGGTCACCCGCAGGACGACCATCCAGCGACGCTGGAACTCGCCGTCGCCGCCGCCGCTCAGGTCGTAGTAGTACTTGGCTAGGATGCTGTTGTTGTCGGTGCCGTTCTTGACCGTCAGCTGGTCAGCCCGCCAGACGTTCAGCCCGTTGTCGACGGTCGTCGCCTGCGTGTACGTGGTGGGGTCGGCGCCGTTGACGCTCAGCCCCATCCGCATCGTCGCGGCTCCGGCGTTCAGGCCGGGGTGGTTGCAGCCCCAGGCAGCCCAGTACTCGCCGTCGGCCATGCCGGTGATCTCCGGGCCTCCTAGGTCGACCCAGGTACGCTCGTCGGCCGTGTTGCCGTCGGAGAAGGCCGCCACGAATTCGTAGCGCGCGAGCGTGCCCTTGTAGCCGAGCAGCTGCGACACGGGGATGGGCGGGACGTTCGTCGCCAGGTAGTCCGTGAGCCACTGCTTGAACTCCTCGGGGTACTTGATCGGGTTCCCCAGGAACTCGTCGATCTGGCCGCGCTGATCCGGGGTGAGGGCGACGACAGGTGCCTCGGTCGCCATCACTTCATCCCTTCGCGCTCCGCGATCTCGATCTCCAGCCCGTAGTGCCGCGTGTCGGACGACGGGTTCGCCTGCGCCACCTTGAACGCGACGCCGCGCATCGGCTTGTTGATCGGGCGGTGGCTCCGGCTGATCTCGGTGGTCTCGCCGATGGTGGCGAGGTCGGTGTAGGACGTCTCCTCGGGGGAGTCGATCCAGCTGACCGTCTGCGTCGGGTTGTCGGACGCTGCGTCGCGCGTGTCGTGCGTCAAGTACACCCGGCGCACAGTCTTCAGGCTGGTGGCGCCTGGGCCGTACGCGGTCTCGTACTGAGGCAGGACGTTCGTGCCGTCGGCGTCCGCCTTGTTGGCGGCGGCCGGGTAGAACAGCTGCGCCAGCGAGCCGACGCGCATGGACGGGTGCGCCGCGCCCTTGCGCGGGAAGTACAACTCCTGCGGGTACGTGCGGAAGAAGAAGGACGGGGCGTCGATGTTCTTCTGGCGGAACCAAGTGTAGGACGTCAGGCTGATCATGCCGGAGTCGACCTCGGTCGTGCCGTTCATGACGCTGTAGAACAGCCAGTCGCCGTAGACCCCCGTCGCGATGCTCCAGCCTGTGACGCTGTAGGCGGTGCCCGTCGAGAAGCCGTCGTCGCCAGCCATGATGTCCTGCCACCACGACTTCATCCCGCAGACCTTGGTCAAGTCCTCCAGCGCGGTGCCGTCGCTGATGTACAGCCCCTGGGAGTTGCCCCAGACCACCTTGTCGCGGTAGAGGCTGATGCTTCGGTTGTCGGTGCAGCCCACGTCGAAGATCGGATCGTCCACGATGAAGTCCGAGTCGGGCGGCGGGATCGACCCACGGAACCTGGCGGTCTTGGAGTAGCCGAACACGAACATGGCGTTCTGGAGGGCCGCCAGTCCGGAGATGGGGAAGCTGACGTCGTACCACTTGTCGGCGGTGTCCCAGGTCTCGGGGTCGCCTGCGACACTGAAGTGGATGCGCTGCGCCGACGCTGCGGGCGCGGCCAGCCAGATGACGTCCTTGTACACCGCCGCGTAGATGCCCGCCGGGGGCGAGCCGCCGAGCGCCGTCATGGACGTGGCCGTGATCCCGGTGATCTTCTTCGGGGCGTCCGTCCCGGCGCTGCCAGGCACGATGACGTAGTTGCTCCGGTACCAGATGGGGTTGCGCGTCCGCAGAGGGGCGCTGGTGATGGCCGTAGCGGCTGAGGCGTCGAAGTTGTAGGCGTAGCCCGCAGCGTCGAAGGCGATGAGCGCGTCGCCCGCAGCGAACGGCGCCCAGATGCCGATCTCCAGGGCGGAGGACGTCCCCGTGTTGCCCGAGATGGCCGCGCTGGCGTGCGCGTAGCCCCCGCGCTTGCGCGCAGGAGCCTCGATGACTTCGGGGAGCAGGTCGATGATGTTCCAGAGGGAGTCTTGCGGCATCGCCGTACGGGCGAAGTCGCGCTTCATCCCCTGCTTGAAGGAACTGACGACCGAGATAGGATCAGCCAACGTCGACCCCTGGGCCTGCGAACGAACGCCAGTTGCGGCGGCCCAGGTTCACCGACCCGATGAGCATGCCCGCCTTGCGGATCTCCGTGATCTTGGTCTTGGCCACGCCCTCGTCCCACTGCTGCTTGAAGCCCTGCCCGTTGCCGGACGCCTTGTCGTTGGCGTGCTCGGCGGCCTTCCACTTGACGTAGCTCTCCAGTACCGGATGGTACTCCTCAGGGATACCGCCGTTGGCCGTCACGCTGGGCGCGTCGGTCGTCGCGGTCATGGCCGTCGGCCGGGGGACGTAGACGATGTGCAGCGCGTCGCTGGACGAGCGCGGCGTCGGGTACAGCATGATCGTCTGCCCCTCGTACGCGTACCACTCAGGGTCTGAGGCGAGGGTGGTGGTGCCCAGCCGCATCTCCCGGATGATCGCCGTGTCGACCTGCCTGAGCAGGCGCTGCGTGCCCCCGCTCGGGGTGTAGGTGGCGTCCTCAAAGGACAGGATGGCGGAGTCGATGGAGTAGTCGGCGCTCTCCGCGACGACCGCCAGGCTGGCCGTGCGCTTGAACACCTTCGTCTCGCGCAGGAACTCGACCGCAGCCTCGTTGAGCCAGCTGAGGAACAGGGCGTACTCCTGCGACGTCGCGCTGTTGGCCGTAGCCGCGTCGATGCCGATGGCACCGGTCACTCTGAGGGCGAACTCGGCTACGGTCATGTCGCGTACCCGTGGAGGACGGGAGCGTCAGCCACCGTAGCGGCCGTCGTCATGCCCGTGAGGGAGGACGGGAGGGCGAAGGAGGTCGCCTTGGCGTACCACTTCAGCCCCGAGTTGGGGTCGGTGCCCCGGAACGTGTTCGTGACGGAGTCGGTGGCGATGGCCAGGTACCAGCGGCGGCCCGCGACCGGCGTCAGCACCTGAGCCCCGAAAGACTTCGTCTGCACGCCCGTGCCCAGCGCGGCGAAGGAGCCGGTGCTGAACAGCTTGGTGAACGTGGACTCGTCGTCCGTGTAGTAGATGCCGACGTCCCAGTTGCTCGCCGACGCGACGCAGTTGAAGCTGATCTTCGTCAGCGACGTGGGCACCAGGATCGGCCCGATGGGGCAGAGGAACGCGCGGTTCGCGGAGCCGGTCGTGTTGCCCGTGGCGGTATGCCAGGACGCGACGACGGCGGGGGCGATCAGGTCGGCCATCTTCGACACCGTGATGCCAGCCGACGCGTTGATGTCGCCGTTGACGATGGTGCCGTCCACGATGTCCGCCGATACGATACTCGACGCCAGGTTCAATTTGGAGTAGGCGATGGCGGCGGCCGGGTCGATGTTGGCGTTGACCAGAAGCTTGTAGATCAGGCCGTCGGACTGCGAGGAGTCCGCGACGAGCGCCTTGGCGTCCGTGCCGACGGTCTTGACGGCCCAGGTGTCGTTGCTCGTGGCCACCAGGATGTCGCCCTTGGCCGCAGCCAGCGCGAAGATGTCCGACAGGGACTTGATGCCTGCCTCGATGTTGTCCATCACCGCTTCGGTGATCGGAGTGCCCCCGGCGGCGTCGTTCTGCCAGTCGGCCTGGGAGCGGGAATACGGGAATGCCACTAGTGCGACTCCTCTGTGATCGGCGTAAGGATTGGAGCGAGCGTTGCTACGGGGTACGTGCTGGCGCCGGGGTACGTGCTGGCTCCGGGGTAGAGGGCGTCGTGGCCAACAGTCTCGCCTAGCGCAACTACTGTGAGGACGCCCTCGGAGATGCCGGACAGGCTGACCGACCGGCTGCTCGGGTAGGTGCCGGTGCCTGGATAGAGGCCGGTGCCGGGGTAGGTGCCGGGGGAGTCAGCCTCGGCGAAGGTCGCGAGTTGGATGCCGCTACCGTCCGTGCAGGACAGGGTCTCGTCGCACGGCAGGTACTCCGAGCAGTAGAGAGCCGACGACTCCTCCGTCAGCGGGGTCAGGGTCAGGGTCATGACCAGGCGAGCCAGACCTCGACGGCCTGGGTGTTGATCGAGCCGGACGACGGCAGGTCTGTCTGCCCGCCAGCCGCGATCTGCGCCCCCGGCCTTGCCCCGGAGCCTACGGCGAAGTTGTGCCCTGCGAGGTTGACCCCACGGAGGATGGACAGCCCGGTGCCGCCTACCTGCAGGACGGCCACGTACAGTGCCATGTCGGCGGAGACGGCGTAGGCGGCGGTCAAGGGGATGATGTGCGCGCGCGGCACGGTCGGGCTGGCCGAGTTGGCCTCCGCGCTCACGTCCGCAGACAGAGCCAGGCGGGAGCCTCCCGTGGTGTACAGCCCCACCTTGAAGAGCGTGGAGGACGTGGCCGACGTGGTCTCGCCGACGATGATGTTCGTGATCAGGTCGCCTCGGCGGAAGGGGATGAGCGTGGCCGTGATGGTGCCCGCCGTCAGCTGGAACGCGGCCTGGGTGTGGGCGCGGGAGAAGGACTCCCCCTTGAAGCCCTCGGCCGCGAACCTGATCTCTTCCCGGTCTTGCACGCGCACCTCGCGCAGGAAGGTGCCCGCTGCGAGCGCCATGCGCGTAGGCCAGCTGCCGATGTAGCCGATCTGGAGCGCGGACTCGTTCATGTTCGACATGTTCGCGGTCACGTCCACCCCGGTCGAGGACGCCCCCGACTGGTACTCGGCCGTGATCTGCCCCTTGACCCCGATGAGGTCGCAGGCCACGCGGATGCCGACGGAGTTGGCGGCGTTGCCCCAGACCACGCAGTCGTCGAAGCTGGTGCCGTACAGGGCGGTGCCGGTGACGGCGCTGGAGCCTCCGAGGTTGAAGCCGACGGCCGTGCTCGCGTCCACCCCGACGTTCTCCAGGAGGTTGTAGGAGAAGCTGGTGTGCCCGGTGGCTGTCTTGTGGAACCTGACCCCGGTGCCGCAGTTGTTGATCAGGGTGTCCGAGACGTGGTTGCGCTCGGTGAAGCCCGAGGCGTCGTTGTAGAAGTCGAGGCCGACCAGGCAGTTGGCGATGCGGAGGCGCCGCAGCGTGGCTCTCCCTGCGCCGCTCAGCCGCACTCCCGTCTGGTCTGCGGTGGACGACACGCCCTCGATCAGGAAGTTGTCGATCAGGGGGCCGACGATCCCGTACCCGGTGATCGTGATGCCGATGGCCGCCGAGCCGGTGACGGAGACGATGGCCTCGCCGACTCCCCGCACCTCAGTACGCCCCCCGGTGGAGGACGTGGTGACGGTGAACGGGGCGTAGCTGCCTTGCTCGACGTAGATGACGCCGCCCGACGCGGCGCAGGCGTCGACCGCTGCCTGGATCGTAAGGAGTGCCGCTGCCCAGTTCCGCCCGGAGTTGGTGTCCGAGCCGGAGGGGGAGACGAACAGCACCTTGCTGCTGGCTGACTGCAGGGCGGCGATGGCGGTGTGCGCGTCGCTGACCCCCAGTTCCAGGTGGTTGAGGTTCGTCGGGCCTAGCTTCGTGGCGCCTTCTATCCAGGTGGTCGGGGTGTACGACATCAGGTTCCTTCGGGTAGCGGGGTCAGGAGCAGGCCGCCGCCCTCAGGGAAGGGCACCAGCCATGTCGTGGGCGCGGCGGGCTGACTGCCCCCCGTCACGTCGGCGTGGTCGCTCAGGGTGACGGTGTCGACCACGGTCATGGCGTACGTCTTGCCGGTGGCGTCGGACAGCGTCAGGGCGTCGGCGAGCGCCTTGCCCAGCGCCTTCGCCGCTGCGTCGCTCAGGTTCAGCGTGTCGCTCAGCGCCTTGCCCACCGACTTCGCCGTCGCGTCCGACAGCGTGACCGTATCGGCCGTAGTCTTGCCGACGGCTTTCGCCACGGCGTCGCTCAGCGTCACGGTGTCGGCGGGGTTCTTGCCGACGGCCTTCGCGGCAGCGTCGGTCAGCGTGATCGTGTCGGCCTTCCCCAGCCCGATAGCGTTAGAGACGGCGTCGGACATGGTGATCGTGTCGACGGGCGCCTGGACGTAGTTGGAGCCGAGCACGGGCAGCCGCACGAAGGCCGGGGACTTCAGCATGATGCCCTTGTTGATACCGGGCAGGAGCGCCCGTGGCATCAGTTCAGGCTGGTGACGATGAGGTCTTGGACGGTCGTGACTTCAGCCGTCGAGCCAGACCGCTTCATCTGGATATTGATCGCGCTCGCGGCCGTGAGGTCGACGTTGACAGCGGCCGGGGTGTTGGCCGGGATCATGGCCGGGTTGTTCGCGCCCAGGATCAGCGTGCTCGACGCGTCCGGCTCAAACTTGCCCCACGCGAACAGCCCCTTCGACGTACCAGGGACGTCCAGGCGCGACGCGATCCATGCCTGCAGGTGGTAGGAGATGTTCGTCTTGTTCGCGCTCAGCGCGTAGGCGAGGGACGTGGCGAGGATGGTGCCGCCGTTGTCCGTCGTCCCGTAGCGGATCTCGATGGTGAGGTTGCCCGGAGTCGCTACTGTCGTCATCTTGCCGAAGACGTCGATCTTCATGCGCTTGCCGGGTGTCCAGTAGCCTGCGCCGAAGGAGCTAGGCGAGCCGCCGGACGGCCAGAGCATGAGGCTCGTGGTCGACAGGGTGATCTGCGGCCAGTCCGCCGTGGTGAACGGCGGGCGAGAGTCGTGGTAGTACGGCCCGTCGGCCATGTAGACCGGGGCGAAGCGTTCGACGTGGATGCCAGGTATGCGGCTCATGCGAAGGTCAGCGTCCAGCTGATGGAGAGGGTGTCGCCCGCCGCCTTGTTGACGACGGAGAAAGACACGGACACGTACATGTTCCCTGCGCCGGAGGCGTCGAAGATCCCGGCCTCGGTCAGCGCGCCTGTGCCGTCGCCCGCCGCCCAGTCGCCCACCATCGTGACGACTGCGCCGGAGCGCAGCTTGGAGGTGAGGGCGTTGCGGTCAAGCTCGGTGCCCAGGGCGGTGCCTGAAGGGGTGCCGGTGCCCACGGCCATGTGCGTCGGCTTGCCGAGCGTCGGCGCTGCGAGCAGCTGGTCGGCCGCTCCGTTCTTGCCTGCGGTGGTGACCGTGTTCTCCTCGCGCACCTCCTTCACCTTGCCGTCCGGCCCGCGAAGGACGATCACGACGTTCGACTTCAGTTCAATGGTTCCGGCGACCTTCAAGGCTCTTCTCCTTCGTGCGTCGTTGTTCCTTCTCGTGGCCGCGACGCTTGCGCTGCTTGCGCGTCCGGGCGAACTGTTTGGTACCGCCGTCTCGGCGCGGCATCAGCGGGGGACGATGATCGACGGCTTGGGGAGGATGAGGCCCAGCTTGACGGCCTTGTTGTAGGCATCCCGCTGGATCATCTCCTCGGCGATCTCGTACTCCTCGTCGATGGTGGTGCTCGGCCCGTAGCGGACTTCGCCCCGGTAGTCCTTGGCGAACTCGGCGGCCTGGTGCTCCCGCATCGGGAACTTGCAGACCTTGCACTCGTCGGGGAACGCGGTGTCGTAGTCCTCCAGGCACTTCACGCAGGTGTAGCCAGCCTGGATGCGGCCGACCTGCTCCTCCGTGAGACCGAAGACCGTGCGCTCCATCTTGCGCCCGTCGGGCATGACGGTGAAGGCCATCGGGTCGACGTCCGACCACTCGGTGGTGACCGGGCGGCCGGTGAAGTTCGCCTCGCGCTTCAGCTTCCTAGCCATCTATGGCCTCCTGCCACTTGTGGACGTTTCCTTGGATGGTGCGCTCGGCGAGAACGTAGTCCTTCGCCTGAGCGGCGAACATCTTCACGTCGTCGCGCATCTCGATCACGTCGTGGATGGCGTCGCTCCAGCCCAGTTCCCCCTTCGGACACCACTCCCAGCCCATATCCTTCCACGGACTGTACGGCGGAGCGTCCTCGACTATGGGCATGACGCCCGCCATGGCGTACTCCAGCGCCTTCACGTCGGACTTGCCGTCCGCCCAGAGGTTGCGCGTCAGAGGGGCGATGCCGACGTCTATGGCGCCCAGGTTCTTGCGGGCGTCGAACAGGTTGTCCGCCCAGGGGGCGATCTTCCCGCGCCACCCCGGTGGAGTGAAGCCGATCATCGAGACCTCGACGTCCGGCTGTTTCATCGCCCACTTCAGTGCCTTCTTCACGAGCGGGTAGTCGCGGGCGTGCGACGGGGAGCCGTAGTACCCGATGCGGAGGATGTCCGACTCGGTGCGCTCGACGTCCCAGTCCGTCGGGTCGATGCTGTTGGGGCAGACGTACACGTTGTCGTTGTACGCCGAATACTCGTCGGCCAGCTGCTCGGTGGAGCAGATGATGCCGTCCATGAGAGGCACGATCTTGCGATGCATCTCGACGGAATAGCCGGTCTTGTTGGCCAGCGCCTCCGCGTGGGTCTTCGTCCACGCGCCGAACTTGCCGTACAGCGGCGGCGCGAACCGGAGGTAGTTGTCGTCCACCTCCATGAGGACGCGGGTGCCCTGTCGCTGCTGCTGCAGCGCGATCCGGGTGCGCCCGTCGTCGCCGAGGAACTGCCAGATGGGCGTGCCCTCCTGTCCCTTCACCGTGAGGTGCTGGGTGGCGTCGTCCCACTCCAGGCACTCGTCCCAGACCGGGGTGACCTGGCCGGGGAGGTAGAGCATGGGAAGGTACCCGCGCCAGTACGTCGTGCCTGGGGTAGCCTGGCGCCAGAACGTTGCCAGACTACCCTCCCGCACGAAGTCGAACGCTTTGGACGCCTCATGCGCCGCCTTCTGGCGAGCGACTAGGCTCGCCTCCATGGTCTGGCTGAGGCTCACGCGCTCACGATGATGGTCTCGTCCGCTCCCGCCATCGCAGCCTCAAGGGCTTCGACGACATCCGTCCTGTTGGCGTTCTCCTTCTCGTACTGGATGACCTTGCTCAGGTCAGCGCCAATACCGACTGCCAACTCGACGATCCGGGACTCGTCCGTGAGTTCATCGTATCCGTTCCACGGCTTGGAAGCCGCCACGGGGACTACCTCGACGTACATCTGCCCAATTGGGCCTTTGTGCCGCAACGTCTCGACGACGAGTTCTTCGTCGGCGTCTGTCCACCCGTTCTTCAGCTTGGCGACTTCTGAGACGAAGACGCTGACGCGGTAGGACGGATCGACGGGCTGGCCGGACTCATAGATCGGCAGACCCCTGAAGTTGAAGGTGCTCTTCGCCAGAGCGAAGTCCTCCCCCGACAGCTGGTCGGCGCCGAAGTCGGCCGAGAGTTCTGAGACCGCCGGTACCATGACGCCATCCGGCCCGAGGTGGGCGGGATTGGCGGCGCGGACACCGAGCGAGAAGTTGCGGTGCGGTGAGACGAATCGTGCCATGTAGGTTCACTTCTCCTTGTGTGGGAGGGAGGGGGAGCGGGAGACTAGCTACGACCAACGTCGGCCTCCTCTTACCTGTCGCTCGACTCCCCTTCTCTCAGTTGTGGCTAGGGTTAGCCGGTCACGCCGAAGAACGCACCGTGAGTCGTCTCGTTCTTGAGTTCAAACGACATCTCGGTGAGGTAATCGAACACGACCTTGTCCTCGCCGTTGCCCTGCCGGTTCGGCAGGAGGCGCGTGTCGCGGTTCCGCATCGGGCGCCGCTTCACGTTGCCGAGGTCGAGCACGAAGATGGCGCCCGCCAGGCCGTAGCCCGTCGAACCCATCGCGCCCCACTCCCGCTTCACGATCACGGGGGTGCGGGTGCCGTACGCCCCGTCGAGGAAGGCCGAGACCTTCGCACCGAGGAGGACGTCGTCGTTCTCAGCCGACTGCCAACGGGAGTCGAACAAGTGCGACAGTCCGCGAGCCGGGGTCGGCGCCGCGAAGATCACCTTGTTCTGATCGCCGTCCTGGAGGATCTGCTGCATCTTCAGGTCGAAGCCGGTCAGCGACAGTGCGCCGAAGGCTGCGAACACGTTGGTGCTCAGATACTCAAGGACGCCGCCCATGTAGCCCTTGGACGAGGGGGACGCGGACGAGAACTCTCGCCCACCGACCCAGATGGCGTTCTCCAGGGAACGCTTGTGCTCGACGCGCTTCTTGGCCGCCTCGCGCTCCGTGTCGTCTGCTCCGTACAGCGCGATCTCCGCGTCCGTCCCCGTGAAGCCGAACGGGTTGCGGAAGATCTGCGTGTAGTTGTACCCGAGCGTGCGATCCGTGGACTTGAGGATGCCCGTGTCCGCGCCCTGTGCCGACGCGTTCCCGACCTGCACGATGCCGCCAACCGACGCAGCCGTGGCAGCAACCACGCCTCCGACGGAGCGAACCACCGTTGCGGTGTCCGACGTGATCGAAACGATCTCGACCTTCTCGCCGGTCTGCTCGATGTAGAGGATGTCACCAGCACGGAAGTACGTGAGCGTGGTGGTGAGGAAGTC
>JACCDR011182818.1_pt1 | contig 17338 bp, 20 predicted proteins | sample 7446431 | NCBI WGS metagenome assembly JACCDR01 (sample SAMN15323443, study PRJNA562643) | freshwater metagenome | isolation source: river surface water | place: USA:Blue River Watershed | collected 2017-08-17
CATCGCGGTTTTGCAGCCCGCTGCGTTACCACTTCGCCACCAGGCCGATTAGTTGATGATACTACGCCGCCTCGGGCGGGGGAAGGGCGTCGAGCTCGCCGCTCTCGAGTTGGAAATCGATGCGGGGCAGGGCACCGAGTTTGGTGTGCGCCTTTAGATACAGAGAGAAATCTTCGCGCTTACGTGCGAGGAACTCGAGTGCACTCTTCACCTGCTCGCTGGGGAGCACGTCGACAAACACGATAACCCGATCGCCCTTGCTGAGCGAGACTGCGCGGGTGACGGTAATAAGTGAGTTGGTACCGGCTTCGTCACGAATAAACGCGGCTGCAGCGTGGGCTATCGCCTCGGTGGCGCGCTCTTGGTGATAGCTCTTGGGGCGTGGGTCTGGGGTGCCTCTCATGATTGTTCGACGACGAAGGCGACGATCTCGTCGTTCGGCGCTGCGTCTACTTTAGCCTCGATCTCAGTACCAAAGGTGCCCTCAGTCTTAATCTCCTTCACATCGGCACGCTGCTGCTGGAGGTTAGCGATACTGCCGCGGCCGATCTCTTCGCCGCCCCGCATAAACTTAACTCGATCACCGAGGGTGAGTACGCCCGAGATATGTCGAGCGCCGAGTACCTGCTTCTTAGCGGTAGATGAGAAGCTCTTTACCACTGCCGCGCGGCCCAGCTCTTTGTCGACGCTTATGATCGGGGCGCGCTCCTTGAGGAGCTCGGTAACCTTTTCAGAAAGTTCATAAATGATTGAGAATGAGAGAATAGATACGTGATCACGCTCGGCTAGGTCGCGTGCGATCGAATCGGTGTCGGCATTGAAGGCGATAATAGTGGCGCCGGTGGCTGCCGCGGTCTTCACGTCATTTTCTGAGACGCTGCCCACGCCTGAGGCGACGACGCGGATCATGGCGCGCTCGTGAGTGATCTTGGCGAGTTCGTGGACTATTGCGTCTATCGAGCCGGCGACGTCGGTCTTAACCACGAGCGGGAGCTCAGCAGTGCCGCTCGGCGTGCTTGCTACGGTGCCTGCGGCAGCAGCGTGCGTGTGCGCCGATGCCTCAGCCTCGGCGGCCTTCTTAGTGGCAGCGATCGTAAAGAGCGACCCGGCCGTAGCGAGCTTACTAAAGCCCGAGAGATGTACCGGCTCTGAGGGGCCCGCGCTCGTCACGCGTTCGCCGAGGAAGTTCTCGATGAAGCGCACGGGAGCGTATGCGTCGTCGGCTACCACAAACGAGCCCAGGGTGAGGGTCCCGTCTTTTATGATAAGTGTCGCCGAGGTGCCCCGCTTGGGGTCTTGGGTCGACTCAAGTACGAAGCCGCTTGCCGGTGCCTCTGGGTCGGCAGTGAGTTCGAGCAGGTCAGCGGCCAGGAGCACCAGGTCGAGCAGCTCAGGGATGCCCTCGCCGGTCTTGCTCGAGATGGGTGCGTAGGCAATATCGCCGCCGAGCCCCTCGAGGTAGATACCCTTCTCGAGCATGGAGTGCTTGGCGTACTCTACATCGGCGTTGTTCTTGTCGATCTTGGTGATCGCCACGATGTAGGGGATCTGCGCCTCGGTAATAGCCGTGAGTGCGTCGAGGGTCTGGGGCATGACACCCTCGTCGGCAGCCACTACGAGGATCGCGATATCGGCAGCAGCAGCGCCGCGCGTGCGCAGTGCCTTAAAGGCCTCGTGGCCAGGCGTGTCGAGAAAGGTAACCTTGCGGTCGTTGTGGGTCGCAATATACGCCGCAACGTGTTGCGTGATCCCGCCCGCCTCGCCGGCCACCACATTTGCCTTGCGGATGTAGTCGAGCAGCGAAGACTTGCCGTGGTCGATATGGCCCATCACCGCGATGACGGGCGGTCGTGTGTCCCGCGCCATAGTGACTCTATTTCATCATAAAAATGGCCTATTTGCAATCATAAAGAGAGAGGGACGCCCGCGTATGCGGACGCCCCTGTGGTGTGTGGTCTGCGTGTCGACCCCGTAATCGTTTGCCCAGGGGCGCGCGATTCGTAGGTGAGCTGGCCAGGCTCTAAGACTGCCACGGCCGAGATGCCTCCTTTTGATGGTTGAGGTCCCCCACTCCCGAAATGAACCTTAGCATTACCTGTAAAATATGTCAAGCTGTGGCATAGTGATGATATGTTTGGCAAAAGGCGCATATATCTAGATGCAGCAGCAGGCGAGAGCGGCAACCCAGGCTCGCCGCACGCAGAGGGCCGCGCTGCCAAGGCGCGCCTTGAGGCGGCACGCGAGAAGGTGGCACGGCTCTGTGAGGTTAAGACTGACGACGTGGTCTTTACTAGTGGTGCAACCGAGAGTAATGCGCTCGCAATACTGGGCGTGGTGCGCGCGGCGCGTAAGCGTCGCAATAACGCCCACGTCCTCTATCTCCCGAGCGCTCACGCCTCAGTAGTCGAGAATATGCGACTCCTTGAGGAAGAGGGTGTGATCATCGAGCTGCTCCCGATACGGGACGGTAAGGTTGATATTGAGACGCTCGAGACCATGATCACACCCAACACGGTGCTCGTTTCGATGGACGCCGTCTGTGGCGAGACGGGTATTGTGTGGAATACGCGTGAGGTTAGAGATGTGCTTGAGGGACCGCAGCGGCCGCTGCTCCATGTTGATGCGAGCCAGGCGCCGCTGACCGAGAAGATCATGCGGAGCCACTTTGGCGCCGACCTCCTTACCTTTGACGCCGCCAAGGTGAGCCCTCTTACGGGCCTTGGAGTACTCATTGCGCACCGTACGGTCACTATCGAGCCGCTGTACCGCGGTGGTGGACAAGAGCGTGGGCTGCGGCCGGGCACTGAGCCGGCACATGCGGCAGCGCTCTTCGCTGAGGCCCTTGAGCGGGCAGTAGCGGGCCGTGAGGCGTTTCGTGCGCGTGCTGAGACGATGCGTGCTGCGCTCGTGGCTGAGCTTGCGCTACGTGTACCCGGGGCGGTGATAAACGAGAGTGGGGCACGGGCACCCAATATCCTAAACTTCTCTTTGCCGGGCTACGACACTGACTACCTTGTAGCGCTTCTCGACGATGCTGGGTTCGCGGTCTCCACCAAGAGTGCCTGCGAGACTGACAGCGGGCATGGCTCACGTGCGGTGCTCATGCTCACGGGCGAGCATGATCGTGCCCGGGCGACACTTCGTATATCGTGGGGACCAGAAACTCGTTCCAAAGACCTTGTACGCTTTGTAGAAGCGCTCCAAAAGTGCTATCCACTGGCCGCCCCCTAGTCCTCTTGCGCTCACGCCAAGCGTGCTATGCTTCAAGGGTATGGACCAAATCATCGGATATTGTGTGAAGTGCAAGGATAAGCGAGAAATGCAAGACGTTACCAAAGTTGAGATCAAGCCGGGCCGCCCAGCGGCTAAGGGCAAGTGTGGAGTGTGTGGTACGGGCATGTACAAGATCCTCCCTAAGGGGGCGTAGTCCTTTTACCGCTCATAGAGAACAGGCCTCGGCTACGAGGCGTATACTATAGCTATGCCTTTTGACGCAGACGGTACGGGCGACATTATGCCGCACAAGCGGAGTACGCCGCATTATCATGGCGACGAGGTGCGGGTCATGTTCGTCATTGCGGCGGTCATTATTATCCTTGCTCAATCTACGGGCGCAGATCTGCCGCTCTCGACCTTTGGCTCGGTGGTAGCCTCTGCGGCGCTCGTGATCGCTGCCGGCATTACGAGCCCCCGGCTCGTTAAGATTCATTGGGTCAACGCGCTCTTCGCGGTGCTCGGGACCCTCATCTTTGGCACCTCAGCGGTGGGTACGTATCGAGAAGGGGTCAATGTCTTCGATTCTTCGTTTGTATACGTTGAAGCACTGGCGCTCCTTGCATTGGTCTCACTCTACTTCACCACCCGCACGCTCCGCGGCATACTCCTCCGTCCCCGCCTTAAGTAAGTGCGACCGCATGGTAGACTAAGAGTATGTCAGTGCAGAATTTTCTTCTTAATCAATACGCGAAGTGGAAGCTTAAGGACATGCCCGAGGCGCAGCGGGAGCAGATGATGGCGCTCGTGACCAAAGATCCAGAGCTTTTTAAAAAAATGGGTGAGGAGATCGAACGGAGGAAGAAGGGCGGCGAAAGTGAGATGAAAGCGAGCATGGAGGTGATGAAGAAGTATCGAGCGGAGCTCGCGGCGTTAATCCAGAGATAGCATGGCTGCACTCGCGATACTCCTGGCGATGGGTCAGCTGCTCGGGGCGCTTATTGGGGTCGGATCGGCGGTGTGGGGCGAGCTGGCCTACATGCGGGCGCTACGCGATGGACATATCGATAAGGGGGAGAAGGCACATATCAAGAGTATCGGCCGAGGGCTACGTTTTGGTATGACGCTACTTCTCCTCTCCTCACTTGGCCTCGTGGTCTCTGCATATATTCTCCAGACGACGCCGCCAGCGCTCACGGAGAGCTATTGGCTCCTCGTATTCCTCAGTACGCTCATTATCGGTGTCTCATGGGCGCTCTCCCGCGCGGTGGTGCCCTTTGCCGAGGGGTCGATTATCGCGTTTTCAGCATGGTGGTTTCTTTTCTACCTCGTAAGTGGCCAGCTCACGCTTGAGAATATTGGCGCAGCGATCTCGTTTTATATCATTGCCACGGTCTTGCTTATGGTGATTGTGAAGGGTGCGCGGAGCCTGGGGAGCACGACACGATGAATATCTACCTCCTCCTCGGCCATACCGACTCCGAGACGCTCTCGGGTGCCCTTGCCGACCGGTATGCTGCTGCTGCGCAGGCGGCAGGGCATACAGTGCGACGCCAAAACATTGGCGACATGCAATTTGATCCGGTGCTGCATCATGGATACAAAACGATCCAGGCGCTCGAGCCTGACCTTGAGGCATTTATTGCAAACGTACAGTGGGCCGATCATATCGTGATCGTGTACCCAACCTGGTGGAGCTCTATGCCGGCCAAGCTCAAGGGGCTCTTCGATCGGGCCTGGCTCCCGCATCTGGCCTTCAACTTCGCTGACCATGGGCTCACCTGGAAGAAGCTTCTGAAGGGTCGCACGGCCCGCATTATTACAACCGCGAACATGAACCCGTGGTTGATCACCTTTATGTATGGGTCGCCCACGACACACCTCGAGTTGGCGATCCTCCGTTTTGCCGGGGTAAAGGCCCATTCCACCATATTTGGCCCCTCAGAGCGTGCCTCGGCCCGGACCCATGCGCGATGGATCAAGAAGGTAGAGCGTCTGGGGAGCAAGGGGGCCTAGCAGAGAGTGGGTGGGGGCGCAAAAAGTCCACATTACATAAGCTTGACAATAAAATGTCAATATGCTAAGCTAGGAATACGAGGCAGTTACTTGCTGTTTCGATAACCTAAATCAATGACTATTATCGGAGCCCTTATGGGGTTTTTGCTTTTATCGGGTGTCAGCGTGCAAACGCCGACCATGCCCGAGGTGCCAGTGGTACCGCAAGGCCCTCGGTTAGAGGTTGCTATGACGGCGTATAATGCCGTTCCTGAGCAGACCGACGGCGACCCGTTTATTACGGCGTCGGGAGCGTTCTCAAACCCAGAGGTGGTGGCTGCGCGTTCGCGCGACCTGGCTAAGGAGCTACCCTTCGGTACGGTGATCGCCATTGAAGGCCCTGCCGACGAGCAGCATGGCTGCGGCTTTGAGGTCGTCAGCCCGCTCCTTGGGTACCGGGTTATCGCAGACACTATGAACGCACGCTATACCAACCGTATCGATGTGCTCTTCGATACCACGGACAACTATATTATGAGCAATGGTAAAACGCTGAATGCGAGCCGGATCATGGGTGTGTGTAAGGGCGTAACCGTGCGTGTGGTTGGTCAGCTCGACCCGAAGCGCATGCACAAGCTCCCTAAGACCCAGGAGGAGTTGGCGAAGGTGGTTGCCGAGATGCAGGCAGGACTCTCTTCGCGCCCGATCGCGCTTCAGAAGTAAGAGTGAGAAACAACACCCCGCGCCCTCTGGGCGCGGGGTGTTGTTGTATGCTTAGAGTATGCAGCGTCTTGTCCGTGCACAGAGCGGGCTTACTGCGAGAGAATTCTCCGTACTCGAAAAGCTCTCGACACCCATACAGATCCAAGACTATCTCGACCAGCTCCCGATGAATTGGGAGAAGCAGGGCGACACCTACCGCTCGCCTCGCCGGGTGCTCCGCGACCAGAAGGCGCACTGTATCGAGGGCGCGTTACTTGCCGCGACGGCGCTCTGGGTGCACGGCGAGCTGCCCTTGGTGATGGATCTCTCAGCGCGGCTGGGGCGCGGCGATGTCGACCATGTGGTCGCACTCTATAAGCGCGGCGGGTACTATGGCGCGATCAGCAAGACGAATCACGCGACGATCCGCTTCCGCGATCCGATCTACCGTACCCCGCGAGAGCTCGCACTCTCTTATTTTCATGAATGGTTTATGAATGAGACGGGCGAGAAGACGCTTGAGTGCTATAGCGGCCCGCTCGATTTGCGCCGTTTTGGTACCGAGTGGATCACCGCTGAGGACGATCTGCATGAGATTGTCGACGCGCTCGGCTCACTCAGGCACTACAACCTGGTACCCAAGGGGCACTGGCGCTATGTGCGCAAAGCTGACGAGATGGAGAAGGCAGCGGGCCGCCTGATCGAGTGGCGTCAGAGCAATCCACGCACCTAGCGAACCGGGCGGATAATTAAGAAGGGGGTCATCTCACTATCTTGGCCAGCGGGGTTGTCGCGCACGATCGCGCGGACCCATCGCTCAGTGTGCGCACGATTCGATTTACCGAGCGAGAAAGCGCCGCGGTAGTTCGCGTCGACGATCACCACCTCGACACCAAACTGACGAGCGAGCTCGCGCGCGACCTGGTAGGGCTTGTGCGGCGCGCACTTCGCATAGTCCTTGTATTCCGGAATGGTCCACGACATAGGGCAGTCGATAGACTTAGCCTGCTTGCCTACAAGGTAGTAGAAGGCACCCTTAATACCAAGCGGGCGCGTGAGGGCTGAAACAGCGGTGGCGAAGAGTACGCGGAGCACGCCCGCCTCATCGATAAGGAGCTGCATCGCTGGTGCGGTGCCGTGCCCAAGGCCGCGAAATTGTGGCGTGCCAGCGTAATTGCGTACCTGGCGGGAGAGGAGGCAAGCGAGGAAGCCGGTCTGCACCGAGGCGGTGGGGATGATGCGGTCTTGGGTGATACACACCACTTTCTCGCTGACGAAGAGCACATCACCTGCTTGTAGATGAGGGCGTGCGTACTCTTCGAGGAGTTGCGCGAGGTTGTCGTGTTTGGTAATAAGACGTGTCTTTATCGGGAGCCGCAGATAGCGGGTGTCGCCTACGGCGATCTCAAGTTCCTTGCCAGTATTTGCTGCAATAGTCTCAGGCATGGCTTGGGGTACGGCTCCGCGTATAATCCGCCTTGAAGAGGCGTAGCGAAAGTGTGTAGATCGTATAGGTGATAAAGTAGGCAGCGAACACGTCGATCGAGTAGTGGAGATGGCCCAAGAGTACGGTAACCGCAAAGAGTGTTGATAATGCCAAGTAGATATACCGCAGCACCGGTGTGTCCCACACCAGAAGCGCCATGAGGTAGGTGAGTCCTACGTGGCCCGAGAAGAAGAGATCGTCGCCCGTAAAGAACATCTGGGAGAGCGTCGTCGACATGAGGAAGGTGTCGGAGACGGTGGCATGGTATGGGTAGGGACTGATGTGGGTGAGGGACACAAAGATCGAGCGGATAATAAGGAAGAGCGAAGCGCTCTTAAGCATAAACGGCGCGGCGCGAAAGAGTGGCCCCACGACAAGGTAAATAGAGAAGAGCACTGCCGCGAAGGCGCCGTACACAAAGAAAAAGCCGACATCGTATACGGGGGTGTTGCTTAAGATAATGTCCTCTACCGAGTTGCTGGCGTTCTTGGTGGCGAAGAGCATTGAGTGGTATACGCTCACGAGGCTGAGAAACAGCGCGATCGTGCCCACAAGAAGCGAGGTGCGGAAGGCGCGATCGCGGAGGAGGGTTACATGCATATGCGTAGGGCAATAATACTGCCAATGTAGCATACTCATGCTAGGCTAACAGCGTCTAAGGATATGCGGATATCGGTGGTGATCCCTGCCCATAACGAGGAGCGGTATATCGCCGCTGCGCTTGAGGCGCTGCTCGCCCAGGACCATCCTGAGGTGGAGATTATTGTGGTCGACAATGCGAGCACTGACCGCACCGGAGCGATCGCTCAGACCTACCCAGTGAAAGTGCTCCTCGAGGAGCGCAAGGGCACTATGTGGGCGTGTGAACGAGGGCGTAAGGAGGCTACGGGAGAGATTGTGGTGCGCATGGACGCTGACTGTGTGCCGGCGCGGGATTGGCTCTCACGCGGGGCGCAATATTTTGTTGACCCAAGAGTCGTGGCGGTTACGGGACCGTATGACTATGTCGACGGGCACCCAGTCTTTCGGCATGGAGCACGATACATACAGCAGAGTGTGTACTGGCTTACACACCAAGTAGTGCACGGCTTCTTGCGTAGGGGTGGGGTGATGGTGGGTGGCAATAGTCTTATGCGCGCAAGCGCGCTCGAGGCTGCGGGCGGATTTAACACCGACATTGTGTTCTACGGCGACGATACTGACACCGCGCAGCGCTTGGCGGCGTCGGGGAAGATTGTGTATGCGCCGCGCTTAACCATTGCTACCTCCGCGCGGCGTTTCCATACCCAAGGTCTACGTAAGACCTTGTGGGAGTATCTGAAAGGATTTCTTAAGCACTCGGCTGCGTAAGCTTACCAGGCGATGCGGGAGAGCCTTTGGCCCAGTACGCGGAAGAGCCCGAAGCAGCAGACTACAGCGCCAGCGACTAGGTAGAGCTGCCACTCGTCCGGTACGCCAGTGATGGCGTTACCCGAGTAATAGCCAAACACCATCATGGTGGGTAGTAAGATGAGCGCCCCCAGAGAGTTAATAATCAAAAATCGTTTAAAGGGGATATGGAGCATGCCCGCCACCATGATGAGCGGTATGGCCAGGCCGAAGCCCATCGTGAGCTTAGAGATACCGAGCACGCTCGTGTGGTACCGGTGGAAGAGGTGCTGAGACTTCTCGATCGTTTCGGGCACTACGCCAAACCACGGGCCGAAGCGGGTTATAAAAGGTCGACCGGCGTGGCGCCCAAGCGTATACCACATGATGTCTGAGAGGATGTCGCCGAGGAAGAGTGCAGTAAATGCGGGCCAGAAGGCCACGGTGCCGAGGCTCCACAGTACGCCGGTAGTGAGCATGACGCCAGGACCCTCAAGATAGCAGGCGATAAAAATCAGCGCGTACTTGGAGCGCTCGAGTAAGGGGAGGAGGTCAGCAAGAAGCTCCATACCGCTCCGGCTACTTACCGCGGCCGTAGAGCTTCTTTAGCTTGGCGACGTGCTCGGCATAGGTCTCTGAGCAGTAGAACTTGCCATAGTCGTCGTGGAAGTAGAAGAAGCAGGGTGTGCTCTTAGGGTTTAGTGCGGCGAGCACTGAGGCGATCGAGGGGCTGGCGATCGGCTGCGGGGGGAGGCCGGCGTTTGCATAGGTATTGTAGGCCGACTTGCGGAAGCGGTCGTTGGGCACGGGCTTCGGCCACCAGACGCCGTTTTGGAGCGCGGAGGCCTTAGAGTACTGGAGTGTTGCGTCGATCTGGAGCTTCATTCCGCTAAAGAGGCGGTTCCAAATAATGCCCGAGATGATCCGCATGTCGTCGGCACCGCCTGCCTCGCGCTCTATTAAGGAGGCGATCACCAGCGCATCATGGAGCGGGACCACGGCGGCGGTCGAGGTGCCATAGCGCGCGATGATGGTCTGATTAAATTTGTCGTTCACCAATGCTTGCGCCATGAGTGGGGTAGTCGAGCGGTCGACGGTGTAGACCCCGGGAGCAAACGAGCCCTCGGGCAAGGGGAGCAGGTTGCCGCCAGTAGCAGTGAGGAACTGCTTCTTCTGCGTGGCGTTCCACCCGAGTGCGCGGCCGAAGGCATTAGCCACCTGCTCGCGGCGCATGCCCGGCGTAATGCTCACAAACTTATCCGCACCTACTGCCGCGAGGCCCTGGTAGAGGCCCGAGTCGGCGATCGTTACCGCCACCCAGGTAAATATGCGCGAGAACACGTCGCCCTTGCTGGTAGCGGCGGCGAGGAGCGGCGAATCCTCGCCCTCTAGGATCTCGTTGACCTCTTCGTCCTCGACTATGGCCTTGCGCTTAGGGTCGACGGTAACGGGGAAATTGCCCGTGATCCCCGGGATCTCATACTCGCTACGCTGCTTGAGCTCGTAGGTGAGTACGGTGGGGAAGGCGAGGAGCCCCACGAGCACCACCACGAGGCCAATAACCCCGCCTTTAAGTACCCGTACCGCTCGTCGTGCCATGAGAGATCGTTTTAACTCCACACGACAATTATACATGAGGTGCTATGCTCAATCTATGCGTTACGCTAAGTACCTCGTGGCCGTAGTGTTGGTGGTCGGTGGGGGTGTCGTGGGGTACGTGTTCTGGCCCCAGAAAATCGTCGCCCCAATTCAGAACATCCCTCAGCGCGTTACTAAGGCCGAATATGAAGGAGTGATTACCCCCGGCAGTACAGACGCTCTCTTGCGTTATGCGAGCACAAAATACGGCATCACGTTTGAGTTTCCTCGCACGTGGCATATGGGAGACAATCACTTGGGATACGGCACGTTCCAGATATTCAATCTTGCCGAGGAGGTGGGGCGTTATAAAAACCCGGACGTGACTAAAATAGAGATGGTAATCCACAGACAGATTGAGTCTGGCTACTCTGATATATACGAAGAAGCTTCTCGCGTGACAAAAGAGGTGAGTATTGCAGGGCGAAAAGGTATTGTAGAGCATGTAGAACTCACTAACGGCATGCGGAGCCGAAGATACGCAGTGGCGTTGCCAGTCGAGAATACATTTTTATGGATGACAGTGGGCGGGAACCAAGAGAATTTCTACATACTTGATGAAGTGGTAAAAACCCTAAAGTTTATACAACAACCATAAAGAAAAGCGGCAGGACATTGCTGTCCTGCCGCTCGGGTCTCAGAACCCACCAAAGTCTCCACAGAGTGCCCCGCACTCGTTCGTGGAGCGGTAGTAGCGGATCCACTCCTGTGGCTGGCCCGCAGCATCGTAGGAGCACTCGGTCTGGTAGCTCTTCATCAGCAGGCCGTCGATGACGGCGTACGTGAGGTTCGCCTCATCTGCAGCGCCTGAGCCGTTGTAGTAGATACCGAAGTGCAGATGCACGCCGGTACTGTAGCCGCCAGAGTTGCCCATCACACCGATCTCTTTACCTTGGGGGACGGACTCCCCGTACGCAAGGGTAGAGGGCCGCGCGAGGTGGAGGTACTTGCTCGTGTACCCCTCGGTCGTACTCAGAGAGCCGCTGTGGTTGATCGTGACGAAATAGCCGTTGCCTACGCTAAAGCCGTTCTCGACGACTCTGCCGGCCGCTGCCGCGAGTATTGGGACCTCTCCCGTGAACGCGCTGCCATCCTCTTGGATGCCGACCGGCAAGAAGTCGAGCGAGAAGTAGCTGTTGCCCTGGTGGAACTCGTCTGGCCAGGGGTCCTGGCCGCGGCACTCATGGCCGCCGATCTCGTTGCTCAGGAGCCATCGGCCGATCGGCAAGGGTAGCTTGAAGCTCGGCATCCCCGCTGGTGGCGTGAACGAGAGCGTCAAGACCGGTCGTGCGCCGTCGGCATCAGGATCATCCTCATGCGTGCTGTTGTAGCGAGTACTGCGGAATGCGTCGAACTGATTCTTCATCGTCCGGGGCGCGAGCATGATCCCATGGTTGGCGAGCGCACCGCTCTGCCACTGGTTGTACCAGTCGACCACGTCCCAGAGCTTGATCTCGGCCCAGCTCTCAGGCGCGGGTGCTGGGTACCAGCCGACACAGCTGCCTCGCTTGGGCTGCTTCTGCCACGGCGAGCTCGGGAGCCATGGGCCGGTAAGCAAGCATGCGGCGAAGTCGACCGGAGTCGAGTCATCGCCCCGTGCATGGGCCCGCAGCGAGAGCGTCGCCGTCTCGGCCACCTTGGGCAGGCCGGTCAGATCGAACTTGAGGAGCGAGCGGTACTCGTCTTTCTGGCTCGGGCCGCCGACCAAGAGCTTCTCGTCGCGGACGAAGGTCTTGTCGCGCAGCCGCATCCAGCCCTGCCACACATGCGAGGCGGCGAGGTTATCCTCGGGCGCGGTGCCCGCGGGGTAGTAGCTGTCGACGAAGGCCTCGGTTGCAGGCGTTGGTTGGTAATACACCGTGAGCGCAGACGCTTGCCCGGCCCACAGGGTGAGGTAAAAGAGAGCACACACAACTCGCTTCACGAATACACCTCCTGATAGCGCTAGTTAACGAAAAGAACACGCCATGCCCCATGCACAGCGTTTTTAGTGTAACAGGCGGACTCCGCTTGGTATGCGCCAGAACACCAGGTGCCAGAGGTAGAGGGCCGCTTGCAAAAACTAAAGAAGTGTGATATAGTTAAAAAGGAAGTATCTGAGATCTTCTCGGATGCTAGGACATCACAACCGAAGGAGACTCAAGAATGAGTACGATCAATTGGATCAGCTTGTCGGGACTGCTGGTCTCGCTGAGCGGGGTGTACTACCTGGTTCTTGTTTTCACACGCAGGGCGCCGGGCAATCCGGTCAGCTGGGCTTCGTGGGCCGTGATCGGCTGGGCGATCCTTCTGACATCAGGCGCTCCTTTTGGATGCAACGCTCAGACGTTTGGAGCGGTCAATCCGACGGCGATAGCAATAGTCGCGCTCTGGAGGCAGTTCTACGAGGCTAAGGCGCTCGAACGCCGAGAAGTCATCGGAGGCTCGCTTGGATTGTTCGCCATAGGGCTGTGGCTCTTCGCGGATCACGTCGGTGCACCAAAGGAGTGGATTCTCGGATTGTCCATCGCCGCAGACTGTCTGCCGCTCTGGCTCATTGCCGAGGGTGTCTGGAGGAATCCGAAGGACGACAAACCGTTCGCCTGGCTGCTCTTCATGCTGGGTTACAGCATCAGCGTCCTCGGGCTGCCGGAGTACACATGGTTCACGCTCGCACTCCCTTTGTATATGGTGATCGGTTCAGGCTTCGTCGCTTGGCCGCTCGTCATGTACCGGGCCCGAGCCAAAGCCCCAATTCGTCAGTGGGCATAGCCATTGCGCAATGCAGTGGTAAGGTCCTCGGTGGAAACATCGAGGACCTTCTTTTATGCTATGCTAAAAGAGTTATGAATGAGCATTTTGGTGAGCACGTCACTATTGATGGATACGAGGGTGACCCTGACCTCTTGAATAACCAGGAATTGGTGGTTTCTTGTTTCAGTGAGTTGTGTGAGATGTTGGACATGCACAAGCTTACTGAGCCCATTACTCTTTCAGCTCCCGACAATGGACTTAAGGATCCTGGTGGGTGGAGTGGTTTTGTGATTATTGCTGAGAGTCACATAAGTATTCACACTTTTCCTAAGCGGAGGTTTGTTTCAGCGGATGTGTACACGTGCAGGAATGGTATGAATCAAGAGAGGATCTGCGACTTCTTTAAGCAGAAATTTCAGCTTGGAGAGGTAGAGATGCATTTTATAAGGCGCGGATTAAAATATCCGCAACACAACATAATATAGATTATGGACTCAAGATCAAAGATTCTACTATTAACGATGCTTGTTGCGGTGTTCTTGTCAACAGGAGCAGCCTACTATCGAACAATGGTTATTCGCGATTTTCCTATCACCACATCTGAAGAATCGGTAGATTAAATATGAGCGCAGAGCCCATGGTCGAGAAAGACGGGTCGACGAAAATTCTCTTTCAGGAGAAGTTTGATCCATTGAAATATATCAAAACGTATTATCCAGATGTAACCGATCTCGAGCAGCTGTTAATAATCATGTATTTACTGCATACCAATGCGGGTGGAGATTATGTTGTAGACGTGATTTCAAAAAGGGCCTCAACAGACCGAGAGTTTGTAGAAAATGTGGCCATTTTTGATTTTTATAGGGAAGTAGTTGAGTTGTTGCTTCCACAGTTTCCTTACGGGAATGCAAAAATATTAGATATCGGGGGAGGTCCGACAATTTATCAACATATAGCAATATCTGTTCTTTCTCAGCATATCACGCACGCGGAATTTTTAGAGGTTAACAGGAAAGAAGTTATTGCGTGGTTGAATCGTGAAGAAAGAGCGCATACGTGGGATGCTTACTTTAAGCTCGTACAAGAACTATTCAAGTATGGAAATGTACCTCGCACATTACAACAACAAGCCTACTCGCCAGAAGAGGAGGTTCGTGAGCGCGCTGTTTATGTACAGAGCTTGTTAGATCAATCTAATCTAGATAAATTTAAACATCATGTAAGATCGTGTCTTGAAAGCAGGGTGGTGCACGGTGATATTTTCCAGTCAGATTTGGGTTTAGCTAACCAAACATTAGTTTATGATATTGTCACAGGAAATTTTGTGGTTGAGAGTGTGGCTTCGCATGTAAATGAATGGAATGTTGCCATGAGGAATGTTCTTTCGAAGGTCAAGCCAGGTGGATATTTTATGCAAACAGCGATAAAAAAGGCGAGCTGGTATCAGGTGGGCGATGAACGTTTACCGGCTACACGAATTGATCAACGCCTGATCAACGACAAGTTAGCGGAAGAAGGTTTCGGTGTTATCTATCAAAAGATAGTCGAAGGTAGTGATGCGGCTGTGATCGGGTACGACGGAATGATATTTACCTTTGCTCAAAGAGTATAAAACGTATGAATAAGCTCAAGACATCAAAAACCCTTAGGAAAGATCCTTTGCTTGCCGTATATAACAGTGTGCGTGCGTACTGCACGAATAATGGGTATATAGATAAACTTGAAGCAACCCTGAAAATTCCTGAGACGATAAGATTCAATCACCGGGAGATTTCTACGGAAGGATTACATATACTCGACGCAGTTCATTGTATTTATGATGAGAAAAGAACACTCCTCTTTTTAAAAGAAATCAAGAAACATCTCAAGGCAGATTCAAAAGTAATAGAAGCAGGGATCGGGACGGGTATTCTTACGTTCTATGCTGCCACAAAGAGTAAGGAGGTAATAGGCCTAGAGCTTAACCCTGAAATTCTTGACTTAGCGAAGGGAATCCTAAAAGATCTACAGAAAAAGAGTATCGTCACCTCGGCTCCAACGCTTCGATTGGGCAGCGCCACGCGTGTCGAGCTACCTTTTAAGGCGGACGTGGTGATCAATGAGAATATATACACGGGAATGTTTTTTGAGAAACAAGTCCAGATAGCGCGACACCTGCGGAAGTTCTTAAAGCCAGGAGGAGTAATGATTCCGCAAGGGATGAGTTCGTATATTGCATTGGCCGAAAGCAACCTTCCGAAAGGGATGCGAAACAAAGAAGTTTTGGTTCTCCAAGACTACCCAAGTCTGCAACCAAAGCTTTTGTCTGAGTTTTCTCTTTATGATTCCATCGATTTTGTTCAGGGCATCTCAAGTGGTGTCGAACTGGAGAGGGAATTTTTGGTGAAGAAGAAAGGCAAGTTAAATAGTCTAGTTATATACTCGGACGTCCTAATGCCCAGCGGGACAGTCATAACAAGGAAAATGACTATATTTCTTAACAACGAAATACTTATGGTCATTCAACCAAGACTCGATGTGGAGAGAGGGGACAGAGTCCGAGTGAATCTTCGTTACAAATATGGGGGAAAGCCGCATTCAGCTCAGTTAAAGGTGAGTATACTGAGAGATAATGACTAACAACTAGTATGACACCAATTGCATTTTGTGACTTTGATCCTGGACGGTATCTTGTGATCGGGCCTAATGTTGGCCCCTTGCAATACTACTCCCATTTGCCAGTAATAGTGTTGGCCCTTGTTCTTGCGTTTTTCGTACTTTTCAATAATAGAAAGTTGGTAGGATGGGTGTTCTTTTCGAGTCTTTTGTCATTTGTTATGTGGGTCTTTTTCGATTCAATAATTTGGGCGACGAATCGTAGCGATGTCATTATGTTTATGTGGTCGCTCCAAATCTTGATTGAACCTCTGGTTTATTTTGGAGGCTTTTACCTTCTGCATTTGTTAATAAAGGGAGAAGACCTGCCTTTTCAGCAGAAGGTAGTATGGTTCTTCTTGTATCTACCGCTCATCATCATCGTCCCAACTGGGTATGCCTTATCTGGCTTTGATTTGTCGGTGTGTCTCGCAAACGAAACACTGTTTTCTTACTATTCTTATGTAATCGAGATCGTTCTGGTCGCATGGACTTTGTTCCTCGCAGCGCATTCATATAAGAAAGCAGCTCGCGAAGAGCGAGGGAAGATCATCCTATTGACTACCGGTATGCTGTTGTTCCTGGCGGCTTTTTCTTGGGGCAATATTGTTGGCAGCCTTACGGAAGATTGGGATCTTGCTCAGTACGGTCTTTTTGGAATGCCGGTTTTCACACTGTTTCTCGTGTATAGTATTGTTCGGTATAAGACGTTTAACGTCCGCTTGGTCGGAGCTGTGGCGCTTGTGTTTGGCCTTATGGCGCTGACCTTCGGCCTTGTTTTCGTTAACGACCCTACTGTCTTCCGCGGGGTATCGATAGCAACATTTGTTGCATCTGTCATCTTCGGCGTCATGCTAATCAAGGGCGTGAACAGAGAGGTGCGCCAAAGGGAGAAAATTGAAGATTTGGCGAGGACGCTCGAGACTGCTAACGAGCGGCAGGAGACACTTTTCCACTTCATTGGGCATGAGGTTAAGGGGTTCTTGACGAAGGATGCTGGGGCATTCGCGGCGCTTGTGGAGGGCGATTTGGGGGTATTGCCGGATACGGCCAAGCCTTTCGTCGCCAACGCGCTTGCACAATCGCGCGCGGGGGCTGACTCGGTGGCGAATATTCTCAAGGCTTCGAACCTTAAGAAGGGTACGGTGACCTACGCCAAGGTGCCATTTGATCTAAAAGCGCTCGTGGCGAGCGCTGTAGAGAAGGCGCGCGGAGCCGCAGAGCAGAAGGGGCTCAAGATCGAGTTTGTATGCGACGAGGGGCTCTACCAGATGCTCGGGGACGCGCCGCAGCTTAATGACCACGTGCTCCGCAACCTGATCGAGAACTCGATCAACTACACGCCTACGGGTTCGATCACCGTCTCGCTCAAGAACGAGAAGGGCAGGCTCGCCTTTGCAGTGAAGGATACAGGCGTAGGGATTAGTGCCGAGGATAAGAAACGCCTCTTTACCGAGGGTGGGCACGGGGCCGAGAGCCAGAAGGTCAACGTGCACTCCACCGGCTATGGGCTCTATATCGCCAAGCAGATCACCGAGGCGCACGGGGGCACCATACGTGCCGAGAGCG
>JACCDR011786415.1_pt1 | contig 17331 bp, 11 predicted proteins | sample 7446431 | NCBI WGS metagenome assembly JACCDR01 (sample SAMN15323443, study PRJNA562643) | freshwater metagenome | isolation source: river surface water | place: USA:Blue River Watershed | collected 2017-08-17
CGCCGATGATCAGCTCGCGCTGGCCACGGCCGATCGGCACCATGGTGTCGATGCACTTCAGGCCGGTCTGCACCGGCTGGTCGACCGACTTGCGCGCGATCACGCCCGGCGCGACCTTCTCGATGACGTCGGTCATCTTCGCGTTGATCGGGCCCTTGCCGTCGATCGGCTGGCCCAGCGCGTTGACGACGCGGCCGATGAGCTCGGGGCCGACCGGCACTTCGAGAATGCGGCCGGTGCACTTGACCGTGTCGCCTTCGGAGATGTGCTCGTACTCGCCCAGGATCACCGCGCCGACCGAGTCGCGCTCGAGGTTGAGTGCCAGGCCGAAGGTCGGCTGGCCGCTGGCGGTGGGCGGGAACTCGAGCATCTCGCCGGCCATCGCGTCCGACAGGCCGTGCACGCGCACGATGCCGTCGGTGACCGACACCACCGTGCCCTGGTTCTTGATGTCGGACGACACCGCCAGGCCCTCGATGCGGCTCTTGATCAGCTCGGAAATTTCTGCGGGGTTCAGGTTCATGGGGTTCTCCGGGTGTCTTGCGCGGGAAGCCGTCAGGCGACCAGGGCGACTTTCATCTGTTGCAGGCGGGCCTTGACCGAGGTGTCGAGCACCTCGTCGCCGACGATCACGCGAATGCCGCCGATGAGCTCGGGCACGATCTCGACACGCGCCTTGAGCTTGCGGCCGAAGCGCTTCTCGAGCGCGGCGAGCACCTCGTCGAGCTGGGCGGCGTCGATCGGGAAGGCGCTCTGCACCGTGGCGTCGGCGACGCCGCTGCTCTGGTTGACCAGCGCCTGGAACTGCGCGCCGATCTCGGGCAGCGCCGACAGCCGGCCGTTGGCGATGACGGTCTGCAGCAGGTTGGCGGCCATCGGCCCGAGCGTCAGGCCCTGGCTCAGGGCCACGCCGGCGATCAGGTCGAAGACCTGCGCGGCGCCGACCTTCGGGTTGTCGGCGAACTGGCGCAGGGGCTCGTTGGCCGCCAGGGCCGACAGGCCGGCGATCTGCGGCGCGAGGTTCACCGCGTCAGGGCCGGCGGCCTTGAACAGCGCTTCGGCGTAGGGTCGTGCGATGGTCGCCAGCTCGGCCATGCTCAGAGCTCCGCCTTCAGACGGGAGAGCAGTTCGGCATGCACGCCGGCGTCGACTTCGCGGCGCAGGATCTGCTCGGCGCCCTTGACGGCCAGGCCGGCGACCTGCTCTCGCAGCACGTTGCGCGCCTTCGACGATTCCTGCTCGGCTTCGGCGCGCGCGGCAGCGATGATCTTCGCTGCCTCTTCGGAGGCGCGGCCCTTGGCTTCTTCGACCATCTGCTGCGCCAGGCGCTCGGCATCGGCCAGGCGCTTGGCGGCGTCGGTGCGTGCCGCGGCGAGTTGCTGCTCGACACGCTGGTTGGCGCTGCTCAGGTCGGCCTTGGCCTTGTCGGCGGCCGAGAGGCCGTCGGCAATGCGCGTGGCGCGCTCGTCGAGCGCCTTGACGATCGGCGGCCAGACGTACTTCATCGTGAACCCGACAAGGATCAGGAACACGATCATCTGGATGATCAGAGTCGCATTGATGTTCACGTGGTTTGCCTCTGAAGTGGGGCCTCAACCAAGCAGACGCCGCGGAACCGGCTTTGCCGGGCCGCTGGCGTCGCCCCTTGAGGGGAGCGGCGCAGCCGCTTCGGGGTGGGCCTTATTTCGGCAGGTTGGCGATCTGCGCCAGGAACGGGTTGGCGGTGGCGAACCACAGCGCGATAGCGGTGCCGATGATGAAGGCCGCGTCGATCAGGCCGGCCAGCAGGAACATCTTGGTCTGCAGTTCGCCCATCAGTTCGGGCTGGCGGGCGGCAGACTCGAGGAACTTGCTGCCCATGATGCCGATGCCGATACAGGCACCGAGCGCGCCGAGGCCGATGATCAGGCCAGCGGCCAGGGCAACAAAGCTGATGACTTCCATGAGGGGCTCCTAAAGGGGAAGTGGTGAGGGAAAAGGGGGAAACGGAAAGAAAGGAAAGAGGCGGCTCGCGCTTCAGTGCTTGTCGTGCGCCTGCCCGACATAGACCAGCGTCAACATCATGAAGACGAAGGCCTGCAGCGTGATGATCAGGATGTGGAAGATGGCCCACACCGTGCCGGCGATGATGTGGCCGATGGCCAGCGCGATGCCGGTGCCGGTGAGCGCGAAGGCGCCGCCCATCAGCGCGATCAGGAAGAAGATCAGCTCGCCCGCGTACATGTTGCCGAAGAGCCGCATGCCGTGCGATACGGTCTTGGCGACGAACTCGATCAGCTGCATCACCAGGTTCACCGGCGCCAGGTACCACTTGTCGCCGAAGGGCGCCGAGATCAGTTCGTGCACCCAGCCGCCGGCGCCCTTGATCTTGATGTTGTAGTAGATGCACAGCAGCAGCACCGACAGCGACAGCCCCATCGTCACCGACAGGTCGGCCGTGGGCACCACGCGCATGTAGTCCTTGAAACCCAGCGCCGGGCCGAGGCTGTGCCAGATGGTGGGGATCAGGTCGACGGGCAGCAGGTCCATCGCGTTCATCAGGAAGATCCAGACGAACACCGTGAGCGCCAGCGGCGACACGAACTTGCGGCTCTCGGCGCTGTGCACGATGCCCTTGGCCTGCGAGTCGACCATCTCGACGAGGATCTCGACGGCGGCCTGGAACCGGCCCGGCACGCCGGACGTGGCACGCCGGGCGCCCAGCCACAGCAGCCAGCAGCCGAGGATGCCCAGCGACACGGCCCAGAAGACCGAGTCCATGTTGACGATGGAGAAATCCACCACCGCCGTCTGCTTGCTCGTCTGCAGATGCTGCAGGTGGTGGACGATGTACTCGCCTGCAGTGGGCGCGTGCCCTGCCTGACCCTCGGCTGCCATGTGTTCTTGTTCCCCGTTCAAACTTTCGGGCGGGCGCGCCATGACAGCGCGACCCAATAAACCTGCAGACACAGCACCAGACTCACCAGCAGAGCCGGCCAGTTCAGGGGCTGCACGATCTTCGGCGCCAGCATCAGCATCAGCACCGTGACCGCGATCTTCACAAACTCCCACAACATGAAACTGACAGCGCCGCTGCCCGGTGACATGCTGGAGAGCGAACTGGTCATGCCGCGCGCCATCAGGGCCGCCGGCACCACCACCGTGGCGGCGCCGTAAAGCACCGACCACGTCACATCCTGCCTGCCGGTGACGAGCATCGCGAACAATGCCAGCACCGCCCCGACCATCGCCTGCACACCGACCACCCGCCAAGGTGACAATGGCGGCTGTCTTGCCCGCAGGGCCTTCGCCTCTTCGCGGGTGTATGCCTTGAAGGCCGGGTCTGCCGCGCCATCTTCCTCGTCACCCCAGCGCTCGGAGCGGAACTTGCCGTCGGTCGCCATGGTGAAAGTGGATGAGCTCAGCAAAGCCTCGGAATTATACGAAGAAACCCCAAGCCGCTGAAATGGCCCTGGCCCGGCAGTGCGGCGTTGACGCCACGATGCCACTGCCCCCAGCATCACCGAGCGCATGGAACCCAGCCCCGGGTTCCGCCTCCAAAGACCGATGAGCACCTTTCTTCTCCCCGGCCTGCTGGCCCTGCTGACGGCCCTGCCCACGGTGGCCGGCGCCGTCATCGCGCAGCCGGTGGTCACCACACCGCAGGTGCGGGCCGAACTGGTGGCGCATGCGCCCGAAGGCATCCAGCCCGGCAAGCCGCTGTGGCTGGGTCTGAAGATCGAGCACCAGCCGCACTGGCACACCTACTGGAAGAACCCTGGCGACTCCGGCCTGCCGACCACCTTCAGCTGGCAGCTGCCCGAGGGCTTCAGCGCCGGCGACATCGCCTGGCCGACGCCGAAGAAGCTGCCGATCGGGCCGCTGATGAACTTCGGCTACGAAGACACCTTGCTGTTGCCGGTGCCGGTGGCGGTGCCGGCCGGTTTTGCCGGCGCCAAGCTCGACGTCAAGCTGCGCGCCGAGTGGCTGGTCTGCAAGGAGGTCTGCATCCCGGAGTCGGGCGAATTCGCGATCACCCTGCCGGCCCAGGCCGCGACGGCCGGCCACGCGGCGCTGTTCGCGGCGGCTGCGGCAGCGCAGCCGCAACCGGTGGCGGGGGCCGAAGCGAAGGCGGTGCTCGAAGGCGACGTGCTCGTGTTCGACATCGCCGGGCTGCCAGCCGCCTGGCACGGCAAGCCCCTGACGCTGCTGCCCGAGATCGGCAGCGTGCTGGCCAACGCCGCGCCGGGCACCAGCGCGTGGAAGGGCGGCACGTGGACGGCGCGGCTGCCGCTGGACCCGCAGCGCAGCGAGGGCCCCGCCGTGCTGCCGGTGGTGCTGACCACGGCCGGGCAGCCTGCGGGCCTGCAGGTGGCCGTCACGGTCAACTCGCCGTGGCCGGCGCAGGCCGCCCCGGCGCCGTTGCCGCCCATCACCTCGGCGCAGGGCGACACCGCGCCGGCCGGCGGCTCGGGCATGGCGGCCGGCATCGGCCTGCCGCTGGCGCTGCTCTTCGCGCTGCTCGGCGGCGCGCTGCTCAACCTGATGCCCTGCGTGTTCCCGGTGCTGTCGCTGAAGGTGCTCGGCTTTGCCCAGCACCGCGAGGACCGGCGCGCGCACCTCGCCAACGGCCTGGCCTACACCGCGGGCGTGGTCTTGTCCTTCGTTGCGCTGGCCGGCCTGATGCTGGCCTTGCGCGCCGGCGGCGAGCAGATCGGCTGGGGCTTCCAGCTGCAGTCGCCGGCGGTGGTGGCCGCACTGGCAGCGCTGTTCACGCTGATCGGCCTCAACCTCGCCGGCGTCTTCGAGTTCGCATCCGTGCTGCCCAGTTCTCTCGCAGCCGCGCGCGCCCGCAACCCATTGGCCGACTCGCTGCTGACCGGCGTGCTCGCGGTGGCCGTGGCCTCGCCGTGCACCGCGCCCTTCATGGGTGCGTCGCTCGGCATGGCGGTCACGATGCCGGCCGCGCAGGCACTGCTGGTGTTCGCCGCGCTCGGCCTGGGCATGGCCCTGCCGTACCTGGCGGCGAGCGCCTGGCCGGCGCTCGCACGTGCGCTGCCGCGTCCCGGCGCCTGGATGTCGCACTTCAAGATCCTGATGGCCTTCCCGATGTTCGCGACCGTCGTCTGGCTGGTCTGGGTGCTGGGCCAGCAGACCGGCATCGACGGTGCCGCCGCCCTCCTGGGCACGCTCGTCGCGCTGGCCTTCGTCGCCTGGGCGCTCGGCTCGCCCGCGCTCGGCGCCAGGGCGCGGGCCGGCTTCGGCGCGACCGCGCTGCTCGTGCTTGCGGCAGCACTCGCATGGTCGGTGCCCGCGCTCAGCAACCAGGCCCCGGCGCTGGCGGCCACGGCCTCGGCGGGCGAGCGCTGGCAGCCGTGGTCGGCCGAGCGCGTGGCGCAACTGCAGGCCGAAGGCCGGCCGGTGTTCGTCGACTTCACAGCCGCCGGGTGCGTGACCTGCCAGTACAACAAGCGCACCACGCTGGCCGACCCCGCCGTCGTGGCCGACTTCGAGCAGCGCAACGTGGCCCTGCTGCGCGCCGACTGGACGCGCCGCGACGCCGCCATCACGGCCGAACTGGCCCGCCTGGGCCGCAGCGGCGTGCCGGTGTACGCGCTCTCCACCCCTGGCGCCGCAGCGCCTCGGATCCTGAGCGAGATTCTGAGCACCGGCGAAGTGCGCGACGCGCTGGCGCAGATGCCCTGAGCCACCCCGCCCTCCACCCCTTACCACCCCCCGAATCCGGAGCTGCCCATGAATTCCTTCTGGACGAAGTCGATCACCACCGCCGCTGTGCTGGCCAGTTTCGCGCTGATGCCGACGCTCGCCGGCGCGGTTGCCACCGTGGGCCAGCCGGCTCCGGCCTTCACGGCCACCGACACCAGCGGCAAGGCAGTCTCGCTGGCAGACTTCAAGGGCAAGCACGTGGTGCTGGAGTGGGTGAATCCGGGCTGCCCGTTCGTCGTCAAGCACTACCAGTCGGCCAACATGCAGGGCACGCAGAAGGACGCGGTGGCCAAGGGCGTCGTCTGGCTGACGATCAACTCGACCCACGAAGACGCCAGCGACTACAAGAAGCCCGCCGAGATGGCGGCGTGGATGCAGCAGCAGAAGGCCGCGGCCACCGCCACGCTGATGGACGCCAGTGGCAAGGTCGGCCGCGCCTATGGTGCTCGGACCACGCCGCACATGTACGTGATCGACCCCGTCGGCACGGTGGTGTACGCCGGCGCGATCGACAGCAAGGCCAGCTCCAACCCGGCCGACGCGGCCGGCGCCACCAACCACGTGAAGGCGGCACTCGCCGAATCGCTGGCCGGCAAGCCGGTCAGCGTGGCCTCGACGCGGCCCTACGGCTGCTCGATCAAGTACGGCAGCGGGGCCTGAGCCCGCGCGTGGGACGCCGGAAGGCGTCTCACGGCTGGCGAAGGGCGGAGCGCGATTTCACGCGCGAGGCCTGAGGACGGAGCCAGGTCAAGCGCGCCACAGCGGCCGCAATGCCCACAGCCCGAGCAGCGGCCCCAGGCCGAGCCAGGGCAGCAAGGTCGCGAGAGGCACCGTCTCGGCCAGCGCCGTGAAGAGCTGGATGCTGACGATGGAGATCGCGAAGCCGATGCTGTTGGTGAGCGTCAGCACGCTGCCCACCAGCGCAGGCGGCGCATTGCGCGCCGTCAGCGCGCTGAACTGCGGCGAGTCGCCCGAGACCGTGATGCCCCACAGCAGCAGCCAGGCGGCGAAGATCGGCGTCGGCGCGTCCACCAGCCAGATCGCGCCCACGCAGCACAGCCCGCTGATGCCGAGCTGCACGCCGGCCACACGCGCGCTGCCCCAGCGCTGCGCCAGCCAGCCGCCGCCCGCGCAGCCCAGCGCACCGGCGCCGAGCACCACGAAGGCAGCCCATGACAGCGCTTCGCCGGCCAGCCGTGTGGCCAGCAGCGCCGGCACCAGCACCCACATCGTGTACAGCTCCCACATGTGGCCGAAGTAGCCGAGCACCGAGGCACGCACCCGCGCATCGGCGGCCACCGCCCACAAGGCGCGCAGCTGCAGGCCGACGACACGCCCCGGCCCTCGTGGCGCCTCGGGCACGGCCACGTACAGCAGCACGCCGGCCGCTGCCGAGGCCAGCGCGACACCGTAGAACACCGACACCCACGGCCAGCCGACCGCCATCGCCCGCAAGGCGTGCGGGCTCGCGCTGCCGAGCACCAGCGCGGCGATCAGCAGGCCGAGCGCAGCGCCCAGGCCGCGCGGGAACCACGAGGCCGCGATCTTCATGCCCACCGGGTAGATGCCGGCCAGGAAGAAGCCGCCCAGCGCGCGCCAGGCCAGCAGGGCGTTGAAGGAGCCCGCCGACAAGGCTGCGCCGACCGCACACAGCGCACCGGCCAGCGTGCAGGCCAGGAACACCCGGCGCGCCGGGTAGCGGTCGGCCACCGCGGCCAGCGCGAACAGCAGCGCACCCAGGATGAAGCCGAGCTGCACCGCCGAGGTCAGCGTGCCGACCGCAGACGCCGGCCAGCCGAAGTCGCGCTGCAGGTCGGGCATCACCGCGTTGACGGCGAACCATGGCGAGGTGCCGACCAGCTGCGCCAGCACGATCACCGGCAGGATGCGGCGCGGGGCGCGGTCGGGCTGCGCCGCGCTGTGGGCAGGGGGGGTCGGCAGGGGCGCGCTCATTTCCCGCTTGGACGGTAGCAGAGCGCGCGAGCCTCGCGTGGTGCCTGCGGGCCCGGGAGTCCGCTCTTGTGCCGCTGCGACGCATCCCGTACAAGGGCCCATCCGTCGCAGCGCTGGCGTGCCGGGCGCAGGGCGAGGCCGCAGTTCATGGAAGGCACCCACCGCAAACCCACGAGGAGACCCCACATGCCCAGCCCGAGCAACGGCGGCTCGACCGCCGGCCACAAGCCCCACAACGCGGCCCCGGCGAACGCCGCAACGGCCATCGCCGCCACCCGCACGCTGGCGCTGATCGGCCCGGCCGCCGCCGGCAAGACCATGCTGGCCGAAGCGCTGCTGCACCGCGCCGGCATGATCGGCGCGCCCGGCAGCCTGGAGCGCGGCAGCACCGTCAGCGACCACGAACCGCTCGAGCGCCGCATGCAGCATTCGCTGAACACCAGCGTGCTGCACCTGGACCATGGTGGCGTGCACGTGAGCCTGCTCGACACGCCCGGCGGCCCCGATTTCCTGGGCCAGAGCCTGCCAGCGCTGGAGGCGGTGGAAACCGCCGCGCTGGTGCTCAACGCCGCCACCGGCATCGAGCCGATGGCCCTGCGGCTGATGGAGCATGCCGCGGCGCGACACCTCAACCGCCTGATCATCGTCAACCGCATCGACGCGCCGGGGGTCGACCTGCCCGCGCTGCTGGCGCAGATCCGAGAGGCCTTCGGCAAGGAGTGCCTGCCGCTGAACCTGCCTGCCGATGGCAACAGGAAGGTGGTCGACTGCTTCTTCAACCGCGAAGGCGAGTCCGACTTCGGCAGCGTCGACACCGCCCACCGCGCGCTGGTGGAGCAGGTGGTCGAGGTCGACGCCGACTTCGTCGACCGCTATCTGAACGACGGCGACATCGACGCCGGCGAGCTGCACGCGCCGCTGGAACAGGCGCTGCGCGAAGGCCATCTGATCCCGGTGTGCTTCGTCTCGGCCCGGACCGGCGCGGGTGTCGCCGAACTGCTCGACGTCATCGCCCGGCTGCTGCCCAACCCGCTGGAGGCCAACCCGCCCGACTTCATCAGGGGCGAGGGCGAGGCGGCGGTGCCGGTGCGCGCCGTGCCCGACCCGGCGCGCCACGTGCTGGCTCACGTGTTCAAGGTGACGGTCGACCCCTTCGTCGGCAAGCTCGGCATCCTGCGCGTGCACCAGGGCACGATCACGCGAGACAGCCAGCTCTACGTGGGCGACGGCCGCAAGCCCTTCAAGGTGGGCCACCTGTTCAGGCTGCAGGGCAAGGACCACGTGGAAGTGCCGCGCGCGCTGCCCGGCGACATCGTCGCCATCGCCAAGGTCGACGAACTGCACTTCGACGCCGTGCTGCACGACGCCGCCGAGGACGACCACATCCACCTCGCGCCGCTGGACTTTCCGCGCCCGGTGCACGGCCTGGCGATCGAGCCCAAGCGGCACGGCGACGAGCAGCGGATGTGGGAGATCCTCTCCAAGCTGGTCGACGAGGACCCGTGCCTGAAGGTCGAGCACGCGGCCGCCACCAACCAGACCATCGTCTACGGCCTGGGTGAGCTGCACCTGCGCGTGCTGCTGGAGCGGCTGCGCGAGGTGCACCGCTTCGAGGTCAACACGAAGCCGCCGCGCATCGCCTACCGCGAGACCATCACCGCCCGGGCCGAAGGCCACCACCGGCACAAGAAGCAGACCGGCGGCGCGGGGCAGTTCGGCGAGGTCTTCCTGCGCGTCGAGCCGCTGCCGCGCGGCGGAGGCTTCGAGTTCGTCGACCAGGTCAAGGGCGGCACCATTCCCACGCAGTTCATCCCCGCCGTCGAGAAGGGCGTGCGCGAGGTGCTGGCCACGGGCGCCATCTCCGGCCACCCGGTGGTCGACGTGCGCGTGACCGTTCACGACGGCAAGCACCACAGCGTGGACAGCAAGGAAATCGCCTTCGTCACCGCCGGCCGCAAGGCCTTCATGGCGGCCATCGCCGAGGCCCGGCCGATCGTGCTGGAGCCGATCGTGAAGATCGAGATCAGCGCGCCGGCCGAGGCGATGGGCGACATCACCGGCGACCTGGCCTCGCGCCGCGGGCTGGTGAGCGGCACCGCCAGCGGCGCTGCCGGCGTGCTGCTGGTGCGCGGCCAGGTGCCGCTGTCGGAACTGGCCAGCTACCAGATGCGGCTGAACGCGATGACCAGCGGACAGGGGCGCTACACGATCGAACTCTCGCACTACGAGGCCGTGCCGCCTTCGGTTCAGGCGCAGCTGGTGGCCGGATTCAGGGTCAAGGACGAGGATTGAGAGGCGAGCGCGCAGCCCGTGTCGAAGCAAGACAAACGCGGCTTGCCCCTCGGCACCGCCGCCATCGCCGAACGCGACTTCAGCTGATCACGAAGTCGGCATTCGTCACCGCGGCGCCCGGGACCACCGTGGCGAACAGGATCTGCGCCGCCGCGCCGCTGCCGTCGCTGTCGTAGTAGAGGCTGCCGGTGGCACTGTTGTAGACGATGCGGTCGGACGCGTCGAGTGCCCGGGTGCCGAGCGTGAAGGCGCTCGCTGCCAGCGTGCCCGTGGCGGTGAGCGCCTTGAACACCGCGTTCTCGAGCTGGATGGTGTCGGCGACGGCGGAAAAGTCGGCCAGCCGGTCGACGTTGGTCGTGCTGCCGAGCGGCGCGTCGAAGCGGAACAGGTCGTTGCCTGCGCCGCCGGTGAGGCTGTCGTTGCCTGCGCCGCCGATCAGCGTGTCGTTGCCCGCACCGCCCGCAATGGTGTCGTTGCCGCCCACGCCGTCGAGGCGGTTGGCGAGTTCGTTGCCCGTGAGGCGGTCACCGAAGTCGCGCGAGCCCTGCAGGTTCTCGATGTCGCGCAGCGTGTCGGACGTGCCCCAGCCGTCGCTGGCCGTGCCGGCCGCACCGGACAGCCCCAGCGTCACCGTGGCGCCCGCGGTGGACGTGAAGTACGAGGCACGGTCGAGCCCGCCGTTGCCGTCGATCAGGTCGTTGCCCTTGCGGCCCTCGAAGGTCTCCTCCGTGGCGATGTTGCTGCCGTTGAGCGTGTCGTTGAAGTCGGAGCCGCGCACGGCCTCGATGTTGCGCAGCGTGTCGGTGCCGATCACCGCGCCGGGCGTGCCGTTGGCCACCACCTGCCCGGCCAGGATCGGCAGGCCGTCGGTGGCACGGCCGTCGGCCGCGCCGCCGAGCGTGACGCTGACGGCGCGGGCCCCGCTGACGTAGTCGACGCGGTCGTAGCCCGCGCCGCCGTTGATGGTGTCGTTGCCGCCGTTGCCACGGAAGAACTCGAGCGCCGCATTGGCGCTGTTGCCGCCGGTCAGCACGTCGTTGTAGTGCGAGCCGCGCAGCCCTTCCATGGCGATCAGCCGGTCCACGTCGGCACCCGCGACGACGGTGCCCACGCCCGTCGCCAGGTTCGCGTTCACCCCGTTGCCGGCGTAGTCGTAGCGCGCGGTGTCGAAGCCGCCGCGGCCGTCGAGCAGGTCGTTGCCGGCGCCACCTTCGAGCACCTCGGAAATCACGGTCGAGTTCGAGCCGCGCAGCACGTCGGCCTGGTTGCTGCCGCGCACCTGGTTGATGTTGATCAGCGTGTCGTTGCCCTGGCCGGTGGCCGTGCCGGCTTGGAGGTCGACCGTCACCGCCGGGGCGTTGTTGAAGTTGAAGCTGGCGCGGTTGGAATTGGTGAAGTTCAGCGTGTCGGTGATGGCGCCGCCGTCGACGCGGTCGTTGCCCTGGCCGAGAGTGAACGCCTCGAACAAGAGGCGGGTGCTGCCGGTCAGCGTGTCGTTGAAGTTGCTGCCGCTGACGAAGTTGATGTTGCGCAGCGTGTCGGTGCCACCTCCGCCGTCGGTGGCGATGCCGGTGACCAGGTTGACTGATACGCCAGCCGTGGCCCCGAAGTAGCCGATCGAGTTCAGGTCGAGGTAGTTCAGCAGGTCGGTGATCGTCCCGCCGTCCATCGTGTCGTTGCCCGCGCCGTTCGGGCCGCCGGCGTCGAAATAGTCGCTGCCGCCGCTGCCGAGCAGGCTGTCGTTGCCGCCGCGGCCGAAGAGCGAGTCATTGCCTGCACCGCCGTCCATCCGGTTGACTGTCTCCCGGCCGAACAGCTGGTCGCTGAACGAGCCGCCCAGCACATTCTCGATGCCGTTCAGGGTGTCGCTGCCTGCGTTCGTGGCATTGCCGCTCGGCTGGGTGCCGTTGCCGCCGATGTTGGAGGCGAGGTCGACCTTCACGCCGCCGTTGGCGCCGGCGTAGCTGGCCGTGTCAACGCCGGAGCCACCGTCGACGATGTCGTTACCGCTGCCGCCGTTCAGCGTGTCGTTGCCGTTATCGCCGTACAGCGAGTCGTTGCCGGCCCCACCGAGCAGGCTGTCGTTGCCGTCATCGCCGTCAAGCTCGTCATTGCCGTCCAGCCCTGACAAGGTGTCGTTGCCGAGCGCGCCTTCGAGGTAGTCGACCACGGCACTGCCGGCCAGCGAGTCATTGCCCGCGCTGCCGATGACTTCGTTCTCGACCAGCACGCCGTCGGCGCCATAAATCCCGATGCGCTGGATGCCGGCGCTGAAGGTGAACAGAACGTACGCGTCGCTGAAGTTGATCCGGTCGATCACCCCGTTGCCGTCGGCGGCGTAGAAGTTGGTGATGCGCACGCCGCCGAGCGTGGTCGTCGGGTTGTTGTCGTCCCAGTTCGTGGTCGGCTGGATGTAGAGCTGGAAGTCGTTGCCGACGCGATCGCCGTAGATGTGATCGATGCTGAAGTTGAAGTTCAGCGTGTCGACCCCGCCCCCGCTGCTGATGACGTCGAAGCCACGTGCACCGGTGATCGTGCCACCGCTGAACGTGACGTTGCCGTAGTTGAAGACGTCGTTCGCGGCGCTGCCGCTGAAGTTGTTGTTGCCGGTGGTTCCGTTGAAGGTCGTCATGGCGATGGGGTACGTGTTCTGGTTGTGGAAGAGTCTCTGCCTGTCGTCGTTCAGGGTAACGCAAGAGCGAGCGCCGGCGCATCCTCAACTTCAGGCACGGCCGCCAGCACATCGCGCTGTGTTGCACGGCTGCTCCCGAACGCTCGAGCCCGGAACCGGGAGACCGGCGGCCAGCCGAAAGACGTCATCCACCCGACCAGGCAGGCATGGCACGTTGCCGCTGCTGCAGATCGCAGCGGAGCCTGTACGCGCTTGACAGCGAAGGCGCCGCAGCGGCCTGGCCGCGGCCGAGCCCCTGGCTCAGCGGGGCATCAGCCGCACCGAGCCGAGCTCGGCCAGCGGGCGCGGCATGCCGAGGTGGTAGCCCTGGCCGTAGTCGACGCCGATGTCGCGCAGCTTGTCGGCCACGGCCTGGCTGGTCACGTACTCGGCGATCGTCTTGAGCCCCATCACATGGCCGATGGCGTGGATGGCCTGCACCATTGCCAGGTCCATCGGGTCGTCGGCGATGTCCTTGACGAAGCTGCCGTCGATCTTCAGGAAGTCGACCGGCAGGTTCTTCAGGTAGGCGAACGACGACAGCCCGCTGCCGAAGTCGTCGAGCGCGAACAGGCAGCCCAGCGCCTTCATCTCCTCGATGAACGGCACCACCTTCGACAGGTTGGCCACGGCGGCGGTCTCGGTGATCTCCAGGCACAGCACGCCCGGTGGAAGCGCCATCTGCTGCAGCGTGCGGCGCAGTGCACTGCGGAAGCGGTCGTCGGACAGCGAGGCGCCGGACAGGTTGATCGCATACACGCCGTCGACGCCGCCCGGCCGGCGCAGCCGGTCGCCGAGCCAGGACAAGGTGTTGTCGACCACCCACTGGTCGACACGTGGCATCAGCCCATAGCGCTCGGCCGCGGGCAGGAAGGCGCCGGGCGGAATGATCTGCCCGTCTTCCTCGAGCCGCACGAGGATCTCGTGGTGCCGCGGCGCGCCGTCCGCGGCGGGCTGCAAGGGCAGCACCGGCTGCACGTACAGGCGCAGCCGGTCGGCCTGCAGCGCGGCGGTGAGCCGTGCCACCCATTGCCGTTCGCCGCGCTGCTGCTCGACCTGCCGGTTGTCGGGCTGCAGCACGTGCACGCGGTTGCGGCCGCCTTCCTTGGCGGCGTAACACGCGGCATCGGCGGCGGCCAGCAGCGCGCCGAGCTCCTGCGTGCGGCCCTGTGCCATCAGCAGGCCGATCGACACGCCGATGGTGAACTGCTTGCCGTCCCAGCCAAAGCGCAGGTCGGCGATCGCCTCGCGGATCTTCTCGGCGATGCGCACCGCGTGATCCAGCGGGCAGGACTGCAGGATCAGGCCGAATTCGTCGCCACCGAGCCGGGCCAGCGTGTCGCCGGCGCGCAGCAGGCGCCGGATGAGCTGCGTCACCTGACGCAGCAGTTCGTCGCCGGCGACGTGGCCGCAGGTGTCGTTGACCACTTTGAACTGGTCCAGGTCCAGGTAGCACACGGCGTGGCCCGGCCCGTCCGGCGGGGCGTGCTGCAGCAGCTCGGCCAGGCGGCGCTCGAACTCGCGCCGGTTCGGCACGCCCGTCAGCGCGTCGTGGGCGGCCTGGTGCGTGAGCTCGCGCGCCAGGTTCAGGGTCTCGGTGACGTCCTGGAACACCAGCACCGCACCGATCAGGAAGCCGTCGCGCGAGCGGATCGGCGCGGCGGTCTCGATCACCGGCACGCTGCTGCCGTCGCGTCTCCGCAGCACCGCGTGCTCGTGCCGCTGCATCGGCTGGCCACGCCGCAGCACCTCGCGCACCGGGTGGGGCAGCGGCGTGCCGCGGCCTTCGTCGAACAGCCGGTAGACCTCGCTGGCACCGCGGCCGGCGGCCTCGTCGGCCGTCCAGCCTGTCAGCGTGGCGGCCACCGGGTTGATGTACTGCACGGCGCCGCCTTCGTCGGTGGTGATGACACCGTTGCCGATCGATGCCAGCGTGACCTGCGCGATGTCGCGCTCGCGCTGCAGCTGCGCCTCGACCTGCTTGCGCTCGCTGGTGTCGCGCAGCGTGGCGGTGTACTGCGTACCGTCGTCGGTCTGCGTCTCGCTGACGCTGAGCTCGTAGAAGCAGCGCGCAACGCCCGGTCGCATGATGCGCAGCTCGATCGGCGCCCCGCCACGGCAAAGCCGCTGGGGGTCGGGCGCCATCGCACAGCCGGCCCGGTTCAGCACGGTCGGCAGCGGCTGGCCCACGGCAGACGGCGCGGCCAGGCCGAGCAGCCGCTCGGCGCCGGGGTTCAGGCTGGTGACGAGCCCGTCGCGCGTGAAGGTGAGGATGCCGTCGCGCATGTCGCGCAGGATCGAGCGCGTCTGCCGCGTGCTCTGCTCCAGAGCGTCGATCACGCGGTTGTAGGCGCTGGCGATCTGGCCGACCTCGGTGAAGGACTCCTCGGGCACGCGCTGGCGCAGGTCGCCGCTGCTGCGCTGCCGCTCCATCGCGGAGAGCAACTCGACCAGCTCGGTGCGCGCACCGTGCTCTGCCACGTTGAGCCCGTCGCGCTCGCTGTCGCCGTCGACGCGCAGGCCGCCGCCGCGGCGCCAGCGGTGCAGCAGCGGCCAGCTGGCAAGCAGGCACCAGACGCCACACACGGCAATGCCGAGCAGCTGCACGCCGACCTGCTGCGGCCGCTCGAGCCCGGTGGCCAGGCGTTCGAGGTCGCCGAACAGGCCGACGGCCAGCGTGCCCCAGACGCCGGCAGCCAGGTGGGCGGGGATGGCACCGACCGCATCGTCGATGTGCCAGCGCAGCAGCCTCTCGTTGCACCAGGCCATCGCCACGGCGCCGATCGCGCCGACCAGCAGCGCCTGCAGCGCGCCGAAGGCGTGCACACCGGCCGTCACCGCCACCAGCCCGGCGATCAGCCCGTTGATCAGGTAGGTGACCTCGAAGTAGCCGTGCCACCAGCGGCCGATCGCCATGCCGACCACGCAGCCCGCCGCAGCGGCGAGCACGGTGTTCAGCAGCACGCCCGGCACGCGGCCGTCGAAAGCAAGCGTGCTGCCGCCGTTGAAGCCCAGCCAGCCGAAGGCCAGCAGCAGCACACCCAGCATGGCGATCGGCAGGTTGCCGGGGGCGATGGCGCGCGGTGCTTCGCCACGGCGGAAGCGGCCATCGCGCGGGCCGATGCTCAGCACCGCCGCCAGCGCCACCCAGCCGCCGACGCTGTGCACCACGGTCGAGCCGGCGAAGTCGACGAAGCCCAGGCGCGCGAGCCAGCCGGGCTCGCTCAGGCCCCAGGCCCCGGCCCAGGCCCAGTGCCCGAAGACGGGGTAGATCAGGAACGAGACCCAGGCCGACAGCGCCAGGTAGGCGCCAAACCGCATGCGCTCGGCGACCGCGCCGGAGACGATGGTGGTGGCGGTGGCGCAGAACATCAGCTGGAACAGGACGAAGGCCAGCATCGCGGGTTGCGCCGGGATCTGGTCGAACAAGCCCCACAGGCCGAGGCCGAGCCAACCGCTCCAGGTCGGGCCGAACATCAGCCCGAAGCCGACCAGCCAGTACAACACGGCCGCGATGGCGAAGTCGGCCATGTTCTTGGCAGCGACGTTGATCGAGTTCTTGTTGCGCGTGAGCCCCGACTCCAGGCACAGGAAACCCGCCTGCATCAGGAACACCAGCGCGGCGCACAGAAGAATCCAGAGCAGGTCCAGGGGTTGATGCGTCATGGCGGCACGGGGTCAGGCGGCGGGCGGTTGCAACTTCCGACGCTACGCGCTTCGTTGCACTGCAGCATGCGGAACATCGGGCCAATGCGCCGGCAATCTTCGGTGCTGGACGGCTGCACGGCAATGGGGCCGCGACCGGCGCGTCAGGCTGCGTAGGGCACCGTCAGCACCGCGCCCATCAGCCCGCGCTGCACCGCCAGCCCCCACAGCCCGACGTACACCAGCGTGAAGGCGGCCAGCGCCCAGGCCCCGGTGCGCCGCGGCAGGCCCAGCAAGGCCAGCCCGGCCAGCGGCAGGAACTGCTGCGCATGCAGGCCCAGGAAGTGCGCCGGCCGCAGGTCGGCACCTGCGACATGCCAGCCCACCACCGGCAGCCCCGCCCCGGCCGGCGGCTGCATCGATCCGAGCAGGCCGCCGGCACCGGCGCCGAGCAGGAAGGTCAGCACCAGCCCCACCACCACCGCCGCGCGCCAGGTGGGGTGCAGGTCGGCGCGGCCATGGCGCAGGATCAACCACGCCAGCACCGGCTGGGTGGCCGTCATCGCCAGCGCGCCCAGGCCCATCAGCGAGTACAGGCGGATGTGCAGCACATCGCTGAAGTTGTAGTGCGAGGCTTCGCCGAGGGCGGCCTGCAGCACGATGTAGGCGATCTCCGCGCCGCCGAAGCCGATGATCACCCAGGCCACCACGCGCACCGGCCGGCTGCGCCAGCGCGCTTCGGGCAGCAGGCCGACGAACCACGCGGTGGTGATGGCGAAGAGGCCCACCGAGGCCATGAACTTCAAGGGCTTCATCCACACGTTCACGCCGCGCAGGCTGCGCTCGTCCAGGCCCAGCGCGACGGCGGTGGGCAGCATGGCCACGGCCATCAGCAGCGCGAAGACGGTCAGCGCGCGCTGCTGGCGCCAGCAGGCGGCGAGCCCCGCGCCCGGCTGCCAGCGCGGGGCGCCGGCGGCGTAGATGTCCATCGTGCTCACGATGCGGCCCCGGCATTCCAGCGCAGCGATGCCGGCCGGCGCAGCGCCCGCAACATCACGAAGGCG
>JACCDR011290625.1_pt1 | contig 17327 bp, 21 predicted proteins | sample 7446431 | NCBI WGS metagenome assembly JACCDR01 (sample SAMN15323443, study PRJNA562643) | freshwater metagenome | isolation source: river surface water | place: USA:Blue River Watershed | collected 2017-08-17
CGACTTCCACTACCCAGAGACGCAAATCGCAGTGACCCGCCAAAATCACCCATCATCTATATGAGGTTCTTGCGTAATTTGGTGATCAACTCACGAGCTTCCCGAGGCCTTAAACGCTTTCCGTATGGATCGCGAACACGAATGAGATAATCCCCTGCTTTACCCGTCACTACGAGAAGATACCCTGGTGCATTTTTAAGTAGTTTTTCGTCATCACGTGCTGAATAGGGCGCATTTTCAAAAGCATCGCCCTGCAGCATATTGGCTGAAACTTGCGCCAAGCTATAAGGCGTAGTTTTTGGCTTTGGGTTTAAGCCTATACGAAAGAAACGCTTGAACCAACCGGGTTTAGCGTCTTCTGGATTCTCATAAAAAACATAGAAAATGCCTTGGCCTGCATCTGACTCGAAGAGCTGAAAACCGTCGCGTTTCGCAGCATAACCCACCGTGGCCATGGCACGAGTTCTATCTAACTTCAGGGTCATTACCGGTTCATTTTTATACATCGCTAAGGCCGCTTTCGCTGAAGCATTGCCACCAAGGTCCTGTGCTAATAATGATGTCCCGCCATCTTGAGTATCACTGGCTAAGCTTGCCGCCAACTCATCCAACAACCATTTTTCACGTTCAGAGTTTACAGATCTCGAAGGCCATTCCGGTTCAGCCACTGGCTTAGTCACGCCGGCAACGCTCAAATGAGTAATGTGGATTTCACTGGTCTCAGGTTGTATTCCCTGGTCTATTTGTAAACGGTATTTATTTTGACTGTTCAAATCTGTCTTAAATTGGAGCCAACCGGTTTCAATAATTCCCTGGCGTAAATCGGAGCGAGCGACGCTTAGGTTGTTCTCATTCAGGAAATTACGTACACGCGGCCACAATTCGCCGGGCGCCGCATTGACAAGAATCCAACTATTTTCACCCACACGCTGAATTTTCACATTGTCCTGCGACATAGTTGCCATAGGTAAGGGCCTAGGCACTTCATAGTCAGCAGCAGTAGGGTCATAACCAAAATCAGCGGCACTGATGGGCGGAATGGGATACAACTCGCCAAGTGCTTCTTTGCTGGCACCTGCAGGTAATACCAAAGGAGGAAGATTATCCGCCTTAAGATAATCATTCTCGCGATTGCGAAAGACGCCATTCTCGCCAAAAAATATTCCACAACCAGACAAGCTAAACGCAATGCCAATCAAGCACCCAACCCGCACCAATGTTGAAAACAAACTCAAATTGGTTTTTGTAATTGTTAAAATCATGCGACTTCTCTATGAGGAAAACTGAACGGTCACTCAAGTTAGAACAAAAATGACACTGCAAATTATTTAACGTCAAATCAACACGCCTAAACGGCAGCATTCTAGACAAACCGATCACCATTAAGTTCGGTTACTGGGAATGCGTATCCTTTAAGCTGAATGCCTCTAAAGCGACTGCAACGAAGCCAGCGCCGCTCTTACCTGATCATGAAATTGGTTTGATAAAGGTGTCAGTGGTAACCGAATGCCCGCAGAAATCAAACCCAGTTGCTCTACCGCCCATTTAACAGGAATGGGGTTTGACTCCACAAACATGGCATCATGCAATGGCATTAATTTCTGGTTCAAAGCGCGAGCTTCTTCCGCTTTGCCCGCAAGTGCCAGTTCGCACATGCGGGCAATAAGGTGGGGAACCACGTTGGCGGTAACTGAAATATCGCCCTTACCACCCATAAGTATAAGTTCGGCCGCAGTAGCATCATCACCTGAAATGACTGCAAACCCAGACGGAGCTTGATCAATCAACATCTTGGCACGTACCAAATCACCGGTGGCTTCTTTGATACCAACGATGTGCGGCACATTGGCAATACGCAACACGGTTTCGGCTTTCATATCTACGCCAGTACGCCCCGGTACGTTGTACAGAATTTGGGGGATAGACACCGATTGAGCGATATGCTGATGGTGTAAAAACAGGCCTTCTTGTGTAGGTTTGTTGTAATAGGGAGTGACCAACAAGCATGCATCCACGCCCACTTCTTTGGCTACACGCGTTAACTCCACTGCTTCTGATGTTGAATTGGCGCCAGTTCCTGCAATTACAGGAATACGGCCATTCACTTGATCAACGACTTTCTTAACAACATCCATGTGCTCAGCAACACTTAAGGTTGCAGACTCACCGGTGGTGCCCATGGCCACTATTGCATGAGTCCCCTTTTCGATATGCCAGTCCACCAGCTTATGCAAACTTGCCCAATCCAGTGAATTATCGGCATTCATGGGGGTAACTAGGGCAACCATACTACCTTGGATCATCGAAAACTCCGTCAGCTGACTATTTTTTGTTGGCTATAAAATTTGAAGGGGCAATGGTACTGAGTGACAGCCATTGAAACAAGTGAAACGCCCCATTCTGTGTAAATTAATGCTTTTTACGCCTTTTAGGGCCTGTTGCCCCTAAAATCCAACATGCGCTGCAGCGGGACCATTGCGCGCTCAGCCAAACTCAATTCAACAAGTATTTCATTGTCTTGACGATCAAAAACATCAACCAAATTATCCAGCGCATTCATCGCCATCCACGGGCAATTGGCGCAAGAGCGACAGGTCGCTCCGCTGCCGGCGGTGGGTGCGATATGAAATATTTTATTGGGGTTGAGTTGTTGCATCTTATAAAAAATGCCCTGGTCGGTAGCTACAATAAATTCGCGATTCGGCAGGGTTTGCGCCGCCTTAATTAACTGAGAGGTCGAACCAACCACATCAGCCAAATCCACTACCGCTTTAGGCGACTCAGGATGAACCAACACAGCCGCGTCGGGATAAAGAATTTTAAGATCTTCAACACCTTTGGCTTTAAATTCCTCATGAACTATACAGGCTCCATCCCAAAGCAACACATCCGCGCCGGTTCTTTGTTGCACATAACCGCCCAAATGTTTGTCGGGAGCCCAGAGAATTTTTTGTCCTTGGCGATCAAGATGATCAACAACATCCAATGCGATGCTAGAGGTCACCACCCAATCCGCTCGCGCCTTTACCGCTGCTGAGGTATTTGCATAAACAACAACAGTTCGGTCTGGGTGCTGATCGCAAAATGCAGAAAATTCATCCGCTGGGCAACCCAAATCGAGTGAACAAGTAGCTTCTAACGTAGGCATTAAAACACGCTTATGGGGAGTCAGAATTTTTGCTGTCTCCCCCATAAATTTAACGCCCGCAACTACCAAGGTTTCCGCTGCATGGTTTTTACCAAAACGTGCCATTTCCAGTGAGTCAGCTACACATCCGCCGGTCGCCTCAGCCAAGGCCTGAATCAGTGGATCTGTATAATAATGGGCAACGAGCACAGCATTGTGCAGCTCAAGCAAAGACTGAATTCTATTTTTATAATCGAGCTCTTGTTCCGGCGCGTACTGAGGCGCACTCCAAGTGCGAGCTAAATGCTGCTTCACTATTTCTTGCGCGGAAGAATTCAAACGCACAGCAAGATTAGAAAATTCTGCAGACATACCAGCGCCTCTTTAGAGAATTTAACAACAATGATTAGGAATAAAACCCAAAGAAATAGTAGGACAAGCCGCATTCTATCATAAGGTGAACCCCTACCTCTTGGCACACAAACAATCTTTAGCGTTTGTGACCATTTTGTATTGGCAACTCTGCGCCCAAATAAAGCAGCAAATGAACACTACAGACTTCTAGCTCAAATAAAAAAGGACACCAGAAGGTATCCTTTAAAAGTGGTGGGTCGTGCGGGATTCGAACCTGCGACCAATTGGTTAAAAGCCAACTGCTCTACCGACTGAGCTAACGACCCTAAAGGGATGGCTACAAAACTAAAATAAGCTCTGCAGCGACAGAATGTGGTGGGTCGTGCGGGATTCGAACCTGCGACCAATTGGTTAAAAGCCAACTGCTCTACCGACTGAGCTAACGACCCAAATGCGAGGCGCGTATAATAATGTTTTGAGCTAAAAAGACAAGCTTTTTTTGAATAAATTTTATTAGAAAAACTTCTGCAAACAATAAGTTAAATATCAAACAGAATACAGGGTTGAATCTGCCACGCCCGCCATCGCAAAACCTTCACGACGTAAACGACAGCTATCGCACTTTCCACAGGCTTCTCCTTTGTCGCTCGCTTGGTAGCAAGAAATAGTCAAACGATAATCCACACCGAGCGCAGCACCCTTGCGAATAATGTCAGCCTTCGACAATTCCATTAAGGGCGTACGGATACGCAAATACCTACCTTCAACCCCCGCCTTGGTGGCCAAATTAGCCATTTTCTCAAAAGCAGCAATATATTCGGGTCGACAGTCTGGATATCCAGAATAATCCACCGCATTGACGCCAATAAAAATATCTGACGCACCTAAAACTTCTGCCCACCCCAACGCAATAGATAAAAACACCGTGTTTCTTGCAGGCACATAGGTGACTGGAATGCCTTGAGTTTCATGTTCCGGCACCGCGATAGCGTCGTCAGTAAGAGCAGAGCCCCCGATAGTGCGAAGATCAAGTGTAATTGTTTTGTGTTCGATTACCCCCATTGCACGCGCCGTTCTTTCAGCAGCCAGGAGCTCAACTTTATGTCGCTGCCCATAGTCAAAACTGAGGGCGTAACAGTTATAACCTTCGCTACGCGCAATCGCCAAGGCAGTGGTAGAATCCAAACCACCCGAAATCAAAACAACCGCTCTTTTATGCATCATAGACCCACCGCACTAATGACCAGGAATATCATTCCAAAGAATTTTATGGAGCTGCAATTGAAAACGGACCGACAGGTTATCACGCAAAATCCACTCAGCTAAAGCAACCGGTTCGACTTGACCAAAGCTCGGGGAAAAAAGCACATCAGATACTTTTTCCACCAAAGACAACTCATCCAGCTTAAACTTTGCCCACTCATAATCTTCACGACTGCAAATAACAAATTTAATTTGATCCTGCTGATTCAACAGGGGAATGTTTTCCCAGCGATTTCGCCCAACCTCACCGGAACCCGGAGTTTTCAAATCCATTACCTTCACTACCCGCGGATCCACTTCTTCAACAGAGAGCGCTCCACTCGTTTCAAGAGATACCTTATAGCCTGCATCACAAAGTCGCGATAACAGGGCGAGACATTCTCTCTGCGCTAAGGGTTCACCCCCCGTCACACAAACAAACCGAGGTTTAAAGCTCGCCACCTTCAGTAAAACATCATCCAGAGACAAGCGTTCGCCGCCGTAAAATGCATAGGCCGAATCACAATACCTACAGCGCAGCGGGCACCCCGTTAAACGCACAAATACCGTAGGCAAGCCGACAGTGGCCGACTCACCTTGGAGCGAGTAAAAAACCTCAGTAATTTTTAAACTTGCCTGAACCATAGGGACCCAACAGGATTAAGATAAACGCGCACCACTGCTACAACTCCAAGATTCGCAGATGAGCAAAAAGAGCGGCAGTTTACTGAAAGGGCCACCAAGAAGCGATACTCTGCACCTAGCAATTTATGACTTAGTTAATTGCGGCTGCAGCCAAACGCCTGCTATGCTCTGCGATGGCTTTTGTATCGAAGATATCAACCTAATGAAACCCACCAAAACCAGACGCGAACTACACGCGGAACTGCAAGCTCAGGTAGAAGCCTATTTGAACCAAGGCGGCAAACTTAGTGAAATCCCCAGAGGACTAAGTGGGCGCCCTTATGCAATGGCACCGCTATCAACTCTATTTGATAGACAGAACCAGGAAGACAGAACCCCCATTCCCGAGGTAGTTGCCGCCATCGAAGCTCGTCGCAAGCCTCAACACTCCTTGCTCAAACACTATAAACCACGTCCCAAGAAAAAAATTATCCTCGACGATTTTGGCCAACCGCTTCGCTGGGAATGGGTCGATCAGTAACAATCAATTCCAAGCAGGTTAAATATTTGACTTTTTACTATATTACCCCACAAAATTGTCTAAAAAATCACAAAACAGACCAAAACAATCTATATTTAGTAACTTAAAGTAACACAAGTGTAACCAAAATACCTATAATGCTCGGGTGAGTTAGCAAGATTAAACCACTCCATTCATTGACAGGTAGTAACATGAAATTTTTAGCGGCTATTTTTTTTGCATTTTCGGTGTTATCCAATTTTGCGTCAGCCTACGATCTAAGCTCAAATCAAGCCGTTTTGCTGAAAGACATCGCCGGCCCAACAAACCAAATAAGCACCCTTCTTAGCGAAAACCAAAAGGCCATCAGCAATTTACCAAAATTAGAGAAGAAGAATTCATTGATACCCAGTGAGATCATGGATCTCGGGGATGTTAAAGTATCCAAGGAGGTACTGGTAAAAGGGGAAGGGACAGTATTGAAGACTGATGCATTCAATTACACAGTCAATATTTTAATTAAATATACATTTATCTAAAGCTCCAAAAAAGCCGGACATTGATCGGGCTTTTTTGGAGCTGCAAGACTACAAACAGAGCACATCTCACAGAAGATCTTTACGCTTGAAATACCAATAAGGCAACAACGCCGACAAGGCCATCAACAGCGCAGCAATCATCCAACCATTAGCAAGATGCAGCTCCGGCGGCATGTCTTGGAAGTTCATTCCATAGAAACTCGCCACTACCGTGGGTGGCAGAAAGATCACTGCAGCAATAGAAAAGGTTTTGATGATTTGGTTTTGCTCGATATTGATAAACCCTTGGGTAGAATCCATCAAGAAGTTAATTTTATCGAAGAGAAACGCGGTATGGGACATAAGCGTATCTACGTCTCGCTTTATCTCCCGAGCCGTTTCGTTGAGCTCGTTATTGTCACGAATGTACCTCTGCAGAAAAGAGATAGACCGCTGAGTATCCATTAGGCATAAGCGAATTTTTCCGTTGCTGTCTTCCAGCTTCGCCAATTTGTCGATCGCATCTTCCAACTCTGAGTTCTCGTCCTCCAAGACAAGATGACTAACTTCTTCAAGTTTACGGTGAATATCTTCTAGGGCATCAGCCAGATTTTCCACTTTCTGCTCAAACATAGTAATGATTAAATCTTGCGGTGAAATAATGGGTACCTGTCCGCGACGGGCACGCATGCGCAGTAGGCGAAAATCAGCAAGATCTCCTTCGCGCACCGTAATTAATCGTTTATCCTGCAGAAGAAATGCGACTGTCACCGTATTGTGGCGCCCTGCATCACCAGGCGACAAAAAGAGAGAGTGAACATGCACGCCTTCGCTGTCTTGAAAATAGCGCGCAGAGAACTCAATCTCCTCGACATCATCAGATTCAGGCAACTCGGCACGGAGGAAAGTATTTAGCTCCTCACGCTCTTCATCAGTAGGTTCATGAGCATCAATCCACACCGCATTGGTCATGGAGGCTTTTGGGGCATCGGCATTAACTGCTTCTTCTCGCAGTAACTGGCCTTGAATTTTAAACATTCTTAACATCAGCTTTCCCCCAACAAGATGCGCTTACAACCATGGCGCGCCTTATAGCACACTCTTACTAATTCTTGGGTATTTTCTTAAATTTTGAAACACCACTCTTTTTACAAACCACAGGAACCATAGCCTTATTTAGCTGATTCATTTAGGTTTATTTCTTGCGTAAAAATTCGCTTCGCCTTCTGGGCGCGTTTTAAAGCGCCGGTGCACCCAAAGATATTGATCAGGTTGTTTGGCGATAGCAACCTCCAACAGACGATTGATTCGCGTAGCATCAACTAAATCATCGCCGCTAGGATAATTATCCAAAGGCGGCTGAATGACGACCTGATATTGATTGAATTCATCACGGTAATGTGCAAATGGAATCACCACAGCTTTACCTAGTTGAGCAATTCGAGACGTCGCCACTACAGTCGCCGCCTCCACACCAAAAAATGGTGCAAACACACTGTGCTTAATACCAAAGTCTTGATCTGGCGCATACCAAACCACGTGGCCTTGACGAAGATTTTTAATGAGTTGCCGTGTGTCGTTTCGCAATATAGCGCTACCCGCAAAACTTTCACGGGCCTTAATCAGTTTATAAGCCAGCAAAGGGTTAGGGTCTTTGCGGTAGAGCATGTCATATTTAAGATGGAACGCGAGAATACGCGCCGCGGCATCCAGAGTCGTGAAATGGCAACCGACCAACAACACGCCCAACCCCTGCGCCTGCGCTGCCTGCACATGCTCTAAACCCGTAATAGTGTGGCGCGACTTGTATTGGCTCTCTGGCCCCCATAGGGCAACAGCTGATTCAACGACACTCTTCCCCGTAGAGCGCATAATCTTTCTTACTAATGTTCGCTGCTCGTTATGCGATAGTTGCGGGAAGCACTTTGCTATATTCACTTCCGTAATATGACGGCGACTTTTGGCAACATAAAAAAACACCTCACCCAAAATTCTTCCGAAGGCAAGGCTTATCGACATAGGTAAACGAGCGATCACAAAAAGCACACCGAGGCTGAACCAAGTGAGCCAATAGCGAGGGCCGTAGAACGAGACATGAAATTCGGGTGGAGTATGTTTATCCAAGTATAATCCTAGCGCGTAAATTTAGATTGGTGGGATTATAACAACCCCAACGAGAGATTAAATCTGGTAAGGGTAGATGGGCACCTGAGAAAAAAGCAACTATCATCACTAGACTCTATTGGCGCACGTCTAGACCCCAAGAGCCGTATCCTATTGAGATACCCCAATGAAACACAACTCAATAGCCATTAGTATCTACAATTCTTACAAGAACCTAAATGGAATCAATCGCGATAAATACACATGAACATTCATCAGCTCTCAGCCAATATTGACCTTAAACTCCAGCAGCTAGAGCTGAAAATCGACCAACTTCAGGGACAATATTCCAAACCGGACGGCGACAAACAGCAGTTACTCAGGGATATAGACGCCCTATCAAAGATAAAAGCCAAACTGCAAAAGTCACGTCAAATTATGTGGCAGGCGCACGAACTTCAACAAGGTGCCGATCAACAAAAACTAAACAATAATAAGCGCTTAGGCATTGGCCTTTGCGCGTTTAGTGTGTTGGGCCTTGCAGCTTTAATCTTCGCACTGATTCAGCTGTAAATCAAAGTGAGCCAGCCCATCACTGCAGCCTACCGACTAAAAACGACAACTGATGCTGTTCAATTGATGTCGCTTTTAGTTAGGGGGCTTTCTATTTTGCGGTAACAGCAGCATCTATGAGAGGCTTGAGCTCGCCCTTTTCATGCATTTCGGTCACTATATCGCAACCACCGATCAACTCTCCCCCCACCCATAACTGAGGGAAAGTAGGCCAATTTGCGTATTTAGGAAGCTCTGCACGAATATCGGGGTTGGACAAAACATCTACATACGCAAACCGCTGACCACAGGCCATAACAGCTTGGGATGCGCGCATGGAAAAACCACACTGTGGCGCATTAGGAGAACCCTTCATAAACAAAATCACCGGATTTTCCGCGATCTGTTGCTTGATATTTTCTATTACGTCCATAAACAGCACCTCTGAAACAGTTGGTTCAATAAGATTAACGCGCCATTAAAAGACCAAGTGGCACGCTCAGGTATTCATATTCTACCTCAGATCAAGACCAAACTCATCCGCTGATGATGACAAAAAAGCACGCGATACTTTTCTTGCTCAAAATCCCATCAAACAATTGGACGAGGCGTTCACTACTAGCGATTACCCTCAATTATGTGCAAGATTGGAGTAACGCCGTGCCTTTCACTACACTCTATTACAGATAAACTAGGCTACCACAACTTATGTTTAAACTAAGACTGCAATTTTTTTTCGTGATGTTGATTATATGCATCCTTCTTACTGCAGGATTGTATTTATATATTAAAGTCAATTTTCAAAAAGACTTTTGGCGCTATATAGAAAAAAAGGAAACTCGATTTGCACAACCCTTGATAACCGATTTAATTCGCCGGCATCGCACGGAAAAAAATTGGAGTTGGATAACTCAATGGGAAGATTACATCATTACAACGCTTGAAAATGAGAAACGTCAACGCTCACAACAAAAGCAACTCGTCAATCCTATTGACCAAACTCAAGAAGCAGACAAAAGCAATCCTGCCAGCAAAAAAAAACGCACAGAAAATAGCGACCAACAAAAGCCACCACTTCCAAAAGAAAACTCTGCAGAACCGAGCAATAGTGAAATTAGCGAGTGGAGATTGTTTCGATTCACGCCGCCGCTGAGCGCACTGAAATCGATTTTTTTGCTGAACGAAAATGAGTCACTCGTAGCGGGTAAAGACCTGCGTTCGGACGGCGCATTTTTGATTCCATTGATGGACAAAAAAAAATTAATTGGCTATTTAGGTGTTCCCTTTAATCCCGCATTTCGCGATTTACCGGACGCCGATTTTGCAAAACTTCAAGAAGAAAAATTCGCATTTGTGATATTAATTGCATTTGCGATTGCCAGCTTTATTTCTTTCCCGGTAGCACATTTGCTGACAAAACGAATCAACAATTTGGTTGGCCAAGTCAATTTGTTTGGGAAAGGTAACTACAAAGAAAAGATTTCAATCGACGGTAAAGACGAGCTAAGTGTATTGGCCGAACACCTAAATAATTTAGGTGAAATTCTGGCGCAAAGCGAACAGATGCGACGTCAGTGGGTAGCCGATATTTCTCATGAGCTGCGAACACCTATTGCGGTCCTGCAAGCTGACCTTGAAGCTATGGAGGACGGCGTGAGACCTCTCAATAAAACAGCAATTTCTCGCCTCATCAAACACAACCTCCGTTTAAAACATTTAGTGAACGATCTCTATGAGCTGTCGCTAACCGATTTGGGGGGAATGACCTATAGCAAAAACATCCTTGATTTATCGGCACTTTTGAAAGATTCTGTCAACTCCATGCATCCTCAGTTTACATCAAGCGGCATTGAACTTATTTTTAAAGATTCACCCAACCCCATCACAATATATGGCGACCAGAATCGATTACAGCAATTATTTATCAACTTATTAAAAAATAGTTTGCAGTACACTAACGCACCCGGAACTACAGTTGTCACTATCAACCTGATAGGTGATGACGCAGTAATTAGCATAGAAGACACAGCTCCAGGTGTTGCTGAGGAACACCACAGTAAACTATTTGACCGCCTCTACCGTGCCGATTCATCGCGCAACCGCGCCACCGGTGGCGCAGGCCTAGGCTTGTCAATCTGTAAAAATATTGTCGCTGCGCATGATGGAAAAATTACGACAAGCAACAGTAGCTTAGGCGGGCTTAATATTACTATCAACATTCCCACAAACAGGATAACCCAATGAACATACTCATTGTTGAAGATGAAACTGAACTGGGTGCAATCGTTCGCGATTACCTAACCGCAGAAAAATTTTGTTGCACCCTAACTCATGATGCTGACGACGGGCTTGAAAAAATTCGCACGCAGTCGTGGGACTTAATGCTTCTAGATATCATGTTGCCGAGCAGAGCTGGAAATCTCGATGGCCTGACATTATGCAAAGAAGTGCGCAGCAATACCAACACACCCGTTATTATGATGACGGCCCGTTTAGAAGAAGCCGATCGTCTACTCGGTTTTGAATTAGGGGCTGACGACTATATTTGTAAACCCTTTAGCCCGCGCGAATTAGTCGCACGAGTGAAAGCCGTATTAAAAAGAATTGCTCCCGTACAAACAGCAACACAGGATTTCCAACTCATTAAAGAATCTCTTTCCGTAATTCATGCGGGGAATAAAGTTGAGCTTACTTTAATTGAATATCGCCTATTAAAAACGCTTTACGAAAAAGCCAATGCTATTGTTTCAAGAGAAGAGCTGATGAAAAACGCCTATAGCGATCATCGGGTGGTGAGCGATAGAACCATGGACTCTCACATAACCAAGTTGCGAAAAAAATTATCGCCTCTAACTACTGAAGAAATTATTCACTCGGTTTATGGTGCAGGATATAAGTTTCAGCCGCCTCAAAAAACACAGCTAAACAATTGAATTTGAGGTATTTAATGCAAATAGAAACGTCAAAAAAGCAACTTTGACAATATTTGCACATTCATCAAACAAACGTAAACAACGTCAACATGCACAGAATATGAAATCGCTTACATACAAAAACTGTGACAATTTTACCAAGGTTTTTGTATTAAAAGGATATATAAGCTCTAAGCCCAAGAGCCAAGGCATTATCAAGCGCTGGGGCCATACTTGGATGAATGACGTAAAATAAACTTGATTGTACGCTCACTTTTTCTGTGAGTGGACACAGATAAGTGAGCTCCCAGATATTTTCCGCAGACAAAATATCTGGGTTGGCATCTTTGTATGGGTTGCCGTTATGTGCTGATGCATACCCGATACCGATGGCATCCTGATCTTTCCAAAGATTCTCGTAGTTAACTCCCACACCTAGGTAGGAATCTAATGGATTTTTATCGGCATCTGCACGACCGTATTGCAAAAATGCAACCAGATTCTCACTGAAATATTTTTCGCCTAAGAAATAGTAGCCCTGGTTTGAATTGCTAAAACCCCCATCTATAGGGCTCTCAACTTCAGCGGTATGCTGCCAAGCGCCTAAGGCAACGTTATAATTTTTTTCACCGGTAAATCCCCATTCTGCGGCTTTAAAAAAGCCATCCGATTTTTTAAAGACAACACGAGTACCGCGAGGTTTTTCCGGATCTCCTGGTATGCCATCATAAACTGCCAACAATAAATACTGGCTTTCATTCGCAATGGTTAAATGCACTGCAGGTGCTGTGACAGGAAAAATTGAAGGGCCAACTTGAGACACGTCTGGGCCTATACCGAAAGAGGATAACAAATATAAGCCTGTGGCATTAAGTGAATAAAAAGTGGAGTTGTAATCATGTAAACCAATTAATAATTTTATAGCATCACCACTAAAACTATGCTCATACCAAAACTCATACAACGATAAATTGTTATAGGTTTGTATATTTGAAACTCCCTGTATATCGCCAATTATTTCGGAAGGTTGCTTACTATAGTCTCCGAGCACATAGGCAAACCAAGCCCCCCCGGACCACCAATCAGCCGCTTCAGTGTTTACAGTTAAACTTACATCTAAATTACCTGAGAAGCGCGTTCCCTTCTCCACACCACCCTTTAAATTACTTATAGATTCCAAAGTCAGCGCGCCCTCCCACTGATATGGAACCGCTTCTTCTGAGCAGACTTCGGCTGCAAGAATCAACATTAACGAACCAACCACGAAGTTTTTAAACATAGTTTTTGATCTCAATAATCCCTAACACTTGCGAAGTATAGTCGGAATTATCGAGTCTGCATAAAAGTGATGAGTGAATTAGGCGACAAAAAATTATTTTACATCTCTACTTTTTTGTAGTCACCGGCAGCCAGATTTCTATATCTCCAAAACCTGTCTGCGGGTTATACCCCTTCCCGTAACGCTCAAAAAAATGCAGTGATTGATTGTCGTGAAGGTAATTCGAATTCGGAAGCCATTTATCGAAAATGAAATCAATGGTTTCTCTAATACGCACCACCCCAGTATCATGTGAAAAAACAGCGTAATAGTGCGCTGGCACTATGAGCGGGCTTAGAGAAGGCGGCAGCTCCGCGAATTCACTTACAGCGCAACCAGCCATATAATAAAATAATCCATTCCTGCTATCACTTGTGTGCACGCATAACCCATAAGAAACACCCATTATTTGACACGGAATTCGGTCAATATAAGGAGCGAATTGACGCCATAATTCAGGGATTGTTTGTGCGCTTTGTTCAGTCATGGGTTCACGAAGACCCACAATTAGTAGAGGCTCCAATTTTTCAAAACGAGGACTCACCACAATTACTTTCCTCTCACAGTTTAGGGTAAACTTTTGCACGCAACTCTCGCTCGTAGAAAAAGTGTCGTGCAAAAACATAGTATTATCGAATCTTCTTGCAGACGGTGTGAAAACCACCTTATTGCTCATTTAATCCAGTGTCATTCGCTCATCTTTTGTAGGCTCCAATTCGCGAATAGGACGTACTTCTATGCACCCCAAACGCGCCGGTGGTATTTTGCTTGCAAGTTGAATTGCTTCATTCAAATCACGTGCCTCCAGTAAATAATATCCCGCAAGTTGTTCTTTGGTTTCAGCAAAAGGGCCATCGGTTATTAGCATTTTCCCACCACGCATACGCACACTGGTAGCAGTGGCGACTGAGTGTAGAGCATTGCCGCCTAGCATATGACCTTGCTCACGTAGATCCTCACCACAGGCAACACATTCCTCATTCAGCGATTGCCACTCCGGTTGCGACATGGCATTGATGGCTTTTTCTTCATAATAAACCAAACATAAATATTTCATAATGTCACCCTGTGAGTTGCTAAACACTACTGAGGTTGGGCATCCGGTAGGGACTTCATTTGTTCGAGATTATTTTTCAAATTCAATAAACCCGCTTCAAAATCTTTACCGATCATTTTGTCCATATCCATAAATAGACTCATCAACTTACCGATAAAATTATTGTCACCGCTCATGGCCCAAACGATTTCAGTATTTTCTCCTTGAGGATTGAAGATAAATTCGGTTTTATTGTGCGCCTCAAAGGGTTCGAAAAAATCGAGTTTAATGAGTATTTTTTTAGCGGGAATAGATTCGATTATCTCCATACCACCTCGGCCGACTTTTTTATTCCCCTTCCACTCATAAATGGTTCCTACGCCTTCTGGTGTGCCACTGAATTTACGCTCCATAGCTGGATCCATTTTTTCCCAAGGCGACCACAATTTCCATTGATGAAAATTGTTAACTAATGCAAATGCATTTTCGGGTGGAGTCTTTATAGAAATACGTCGCTCAACTCGAAATGTATCTGGACGAGTAAAAGCAAAAAGAAGTACAGCAATGACAATAACAACCACTACCAACAAAATAATTTTTAGCATGACCTACTCCTCTGTGTGATAAAATTTTTATTCTTGAATATGACTGGGCTCCATGTAAACATACTCCCATTGATGGCCATCTAAGTCTTCGAAACTGTGGCCATACATAAAACCGTGATCTTGCGGTTCATTATAAATTCTACCACCTGCGTCCACCGCCTTAGCAACTATTTGATCTACCTGTGCACGACTTTCAGTGGACAGACAAACGAGGACTTCGGTAGATTTTTTGGCGTCAACAATTTCTTTTTTTGTGAAATTTTTGAAAAAGGGTTCTGTTAGTAGCATGGCATATATGGTGTCGCTAATGACTAAACATGCAGCATTTTCATCCGTAAATTGTGGATTGAAGCTGTACCCCAAATGCATGAAAAATGCTTTCGATTTTTCCAAATCTTTTACTGGCAGGTTTACAAAAATATTAGTTGGCATAGTGCCTCCAAAGAGTTTACAAAGATTTACCATCATAAAGTTTGCTGGGTATGGCCAGCGGATCTATGCCTTCCAAGCAGCGAATATTCACTGCTATCACGGCATTACCTTTTGGATCTGTACCTTCACCAAAGGGTTGCACACCACAGACAGAACAAAACTGATGTTTGATCTGATGCTTATTAATTGTATAGGTAGTAATAGCATCTCGCGATGTTAACAAATGAAATTGCGCGCTGGGTACGAACCACAACAGGGTACCCTTTCGCGAGCAAATGGAACAATTGCAGGCCAAAGCACTCATGAGTTCGCCTTCAACTTCAAACGCAATTTTGCCGCAATGGCAGCTTCCAGAATATTTCATAAAATACTCACTGCTTGTTAGTTATTGGCATAGGCCTGTTCGAGGGTTTTGATGTCGATCTTAATCATTTGCATCATAGCGTCGACAACGTGTTTTGATTTGATGGGGTCAGGATAGCGCATTAATTGCCTCAGTTGCTTGGGGATAATTTGCCACGACAAACCGAATTGGTCCTTCAACCAACCACAACGAGAGGGTTCACCTCCAGCGATTAATTTATCCCAAAGAGTATTCACTTCGTCTTGCGTTTCACAATCAACAAATAATGAAATTGCCGGCGTAAAACTGTAGTAAGGGCCGCCATTCAGTGCATGGAACGCCTGGCCCTCCAATTCAAAGCTCACGGAAAAGACGACTTCTGATTTCCCCTCATAGCTGACATCGATGATACGAGAATTTTTAAAAATGGAGCAATAGTAATCTGCTGCTTCTTTTGCATTGTTATTAAACCATAGAAAAGGAGTAATTTTATTCATGATGCATTTCCGATGTTTTTTCGCAAAGTAATTTAAGCGTGTCTAATGCCTTCGGCCAAACTGCGATCATGTAATTTTCGAATTCTGGCGTTGTGCCTGTCTCAATATTTAACCGCGTGCTATTGCCAAGAGCAGTAAAGTGATAATTTTCATAACCACCTACAAAACTTATTGCTTCCACGCTTTCCGTATCTTTTATACCGTTTTGCATACACCCCAAGATTTTAATGGAAATAAACTCATGAAATTTGTTCTCGGCAATCTTAGCGAACATCCCCGATTTTTTGGGATCTAAGAAATAAATCTCTGCGCCCTCCTCCCAACTGCCTTCGTAGTAAGAGCCCTCACAAAATGACGAGGTCCACAGGCGATAGGTGTCTTGATCCAGCATGGTGCGCCAAACCACCGCCAATGGCGCCTGAACATTCACATCAAATTTAAGTGTTTTCATTTTGTTGGAGCTCCGTTTTGTGCCAAACAATGTGCGAGACGTGGAATAAAATCTATAGTCACTATCTAGTCGAACGAATTAACACTAAATCGACAACCTATTAAAAGTTTTTTTACACTCCGCGAGCGACCATGAGAAATAGGTTAAAAAATACTACATGACCTGTGCACATTCAATTTCACTCTTCAGTCTGAGCAAGGCAGAAACACTGCACCCAATATGCCGGTGGCCCTATAATGCCACTATAAATCCACAAGCAATAATCAATGTAAACAAAGTCAGCCGCATCTACACCTTGGCACAATATTCATCTGGATGTTGATTTTAGGCTTATGTAGAATTACGAGCCTTTTAAAAATTATTTAGGAAACTACCACAGAAGAAAATTTCATGTTTAATTCATTTGCGAAACACTGTGGAATGGCCGCGGTCGCCGTTTCGTCCATTGGCTTATCGCTCTCAGCGTCGGCCGATAGCGGTTGGGGCTTTTCTGTTTATGCCAACAATCTCAGCATAGACTCAACAGCAGCCAAACGGGAAGGCGTGGGAGATTCAGCGACAACGCTTGGCCTAGCAGCTGAACGTTATTCAAGTGAGAATAATCGAATCTTAAATCGCGGCATAGAAATTGTTCCCTACAATGACCGAGCCAGATTTTCACAAACTACAAAGAACTCCCCTACCGGAGAGATC
>JACCDR010574929.1_pt1 | contig 17325 bp, 8 predicted proteins | sample 7446431 | NCBI WGS metagenome assembly JACCDR01 (sample SAMN15323443, study PRJNA562643) | freshwater metagenome | isolation source: river surface water | place: USA:Blue River Watershed | collected 2017-08-17
CATTGAAAAGTTCAGTAAGATTGGTTACAGCACTTGTAATACCCCCAGCTACCAAGCCAGCATTTTGTGATCCAGCAGCGGTCATTAATTGTTTAGCAATACTTAATGTACCACTGGTAAACCAACTAGAACCGTTAAATAATTCGGTAACATTGGTTGCGGAACCAGTGCTACCACCAGCTACTAAGGCAGCACTTTGAGAACCCGTAGCGGCCATTGATTGTTTAGCAATGCTTAAAACACCACCTGTAGACCAAACAGAGCCATTAAAAAGCTCCGAAGAGTTGGTCACAGCGCTTGTAAATCCACCGGCTACTAAGCCAGCATTTTGTGATCCAGTACCCGTTAATGAATCTTTAGCAATACTTAGCGCACCACTTGTTGCCCAACTGGAACCATTAAATAATTCTGTAGCGTTGGTAACAGTGGTAGTATTACCACCAGCTACTAAGCCCGCACTTTGAGAGCCAGCACCAGCCGATAGTCTTTTGGCAATGCTCAGGACACCGCTTGCAGCCCACGAACCTGTTCCGACATATCCCACTAAGTCTCCTACTACTGGAGCTGTAGTGTCTGTTGAAGTAACTGCCGAATTTATAGTGACAGCTCTAAATCTATTTTGAAAAACTGTTGAAGTAGTAGAGTTGATTTTTAACCAACTAGCAGTTGTACCACCTGCTATAATTTTTCTAAATAAGTCACCTGATACGGTATTTACATATAAAGAACCAATAACAGCATCAGAAGAAGGATTGACAGTTCCAGTGCTAACTGTATTTGTTATAGATACTGTAAAACTTAATTTAGAAGGATCTAATTCAGCATTTTCAATATCGTTAAATGTTAGCTTAGCAGCCATTTACCACCCACCAATTTTGTCACGATTAAATATATTACCAGCAAATACTTGCATTTGTGTCTGTGAAATAGCCCAACCTACTAAGTAATCTTCTGCTTCTATTGAATTTTTTACAATAACAGAAGATGGATTGTTTGTAGTTGAAGCATTTGGATTAAATCGTGATAAAACAACCCAGTTGTTAATCCATTGTGCAGCAGTTGTTATGCTGCTATTTGAAGAGGTTACGTTTATATTATTAATAAATCCGTTAAATTTTACAGACAATGTTGTTGAAGTTACATCAAATGCCACTCCCACAGATCGAGCTGATTTTAATTCATTAAAATTAACAATTTTTCTATATAATGTTTGAGTATGAAGTTCTGTTGAGTTAGTTCTTGCAGTCGTAGTACCACCAGCTATTAAACCGACACCTTGAGAACCAGCTCCAGCTGCTGCACCTTTAGCAACGCTCAAATTTCCGCTTGCCGACCAACTAGAACCGTTAAATAATTCGGTAACATTGGTTGTTGTTGCGCCGGTAATTCCACCAGCTATTAAACCAGCAGTTTCAGAGCCTGCTCCAGCCACAGAGGTTTTAGCAACGCTTAACCAACCGCTAACATTCCAACTAGAACCATTAAATAATTCTGTTGTAGTAACATTATTACCAGAACCATCCTGTCCACCAACAACAACGCATCCACTTTGAGAGCCGAAGCCTGCAAGACTACCTCTAGCTGTGTTCAAATTCACACTTATTATTGACCAGCTAGAGCCATTAAATAATTCCGTAGCATTAACCACGCCACTCCCACCTGTATTCCCACCAGCTACCAAGCCCGCACTTTGAGAACCAGCTCCTGCTAAACTTCTTTTAGCAACGCTTAAAGTTCCGCTTGTTGCCCAGCTAGAGCCGTTAAATAGATCTGTTGTAGTAACAACATTGCTTGAAGCGTCTAGTCCACCAGCTACCAAGCCCGCACTTTGAGAACCAGCTCCTGCCCCACTTGACCGAGCAAGATTTAAAGCTCCACTTGTTAACCAGCTAGAACCGTTGAATAATTCGGTAACGTTAGTTGTACCAGATGTTAATCCACCAGCTACCAAGCCCGCACTTTGAGAACCAGCTCCAGCAGCATCTCTTTTAGCAATACTTAGAACACCACTTGTTGCCCAAGAGCCAGGTCCGTAAATTCCAACTAAGTCACCATTTGAAATACTAGCATTAGTAGAAGTGGTATAGATGGCTACACCACCAGCAACGTTGCTTACTGGAATTGTAGTGGTAAAAGATTTATTGTATACGGTCCAGTCTTGCTCATCTGCCCAAGTAGTTATGCTACTTGTTCCAAAATCTTTTATAGCAATAGGATCAGTGCTTGCCATGCCGCTAACGGTACCTAATGAATAAGCCGTTGCTGTTAAATTGCTTTGAACATAACTAACGCCTATAGTAACAGAGAAGTTGGCCGCTTTTGTAAAGCTTACAGAACCAGGGTATATATCAGCTTGTCTAATTTTAGACATTATCTACTCCACAAATAAAGTAAGGAGCCGCTAGTTAAAGAAGATGGATTTAACTCAAATACTTGAGGATTAATTCTTCTATAATCTACAACAGTAATATTTGTTGTATTGACTCCATATGAGTTGTTGATTGGAAACTGTTGCACTCCATCAACACTGAATAATAATGAATTATCAGAAAAGCCGGTATCTACAAATGTTGTATAGATACTTCTGGTATTTGAAGCGTTTTCTCTAAAATATCTTTGAACGCTGAAAATATTATCATTTACATCGGCGTAAAAGAAACCAACCTGGTCACTGGTTGTAAGACTAAATGCAAAATTAATTGTTGCTGCGCTTGCTGTAAAATCAGTATTTGCGGATCTTTGTAAACCGTTTAAAAATACTGCTGGCGAAGCAGTATTTGACATAACTGAACTTAAGTTTATAACTGTAGTAACAGAAGATAGGACTTGTGTTCCTTGAACGTATGTATATGGAACAGTTCCACCTTGAGCGTATGTACAAACTAATTCATCACCAGTCAAAGGCGGAGAATTGAATGTAATAATGTTTCCATTGATATTATAATCAGAAGTTAATGAAGAACCTTGGCTTTGGTAAAGTCCATTTTTAAATAACAAGAAAGCTGAGTTGCTAAATGGGCCAAAACTTATTGAATATGTTGTATTAACGCTGTTAATAGAGCCTGCTGGTATTTCTTGAGTCCATTTATGAAGTGTGCTAATACCAAAGGAAGCGAATGAAGCTGGGCTAAATCCAGACGAACTGTTGGTACCATCATTAACTAAATATGTTTGTCCATCAATACCTAGATAAACGCTATTACTATCAAATTTTCTAGCAAAAACTACAATGTTTTCAGCTAATGGAAGAAGAGCTATTGTAGTAACGGAAACCGGAACAGCAGTAATATTATTTCTATCAATTGTTACATATGCACAACTATAATTAGCAGTTAAATTTGCGCTTCCAGAAGCAATCCAGTTGACAGTACCAGATCCTGGACCGCCAATCATAAATGTAGCTGAGCTATTCCAAGTAATTAAGCCAGATACGTTAGATACGGTACCGCCACCAGCGAAAGATATATTTTTATCTTGGGCTTTATTTGCTACAGCTGTAGAAAGTCTTGAGACTCTATCGGTTAAATTATCAGTTGATGTGCCGCTATAGTTCGTCTGAGATGGGCTGGTGATAACTCCGGTAGTAGCTGTAGCACTATAAATTGGTGTACTTAAGCTTTCGTTTGTTGTTCCGCCAGTAACTGCGCCAACATACAATAATACATTGTCACTAGTATTATCATTAATTTGGCGAATTTCACCTTGTTGTAATTCGCCGTATTCTCTTAAATAAATAACAGATCTATTAGTTAGATCATTCCTTGAAGCAATCCATCTTAGATTACCTAAAGTTGTATTCGCAAGAACATTGGATGAAGATGTTACTATTAAGCTAGATGTTGGATAATAAGTTTTATTATATTGTAAGGTTTGAACGCCAATCGATCCACCATATGCACTTGTCAAAACTGCATATTTGGCATTAGCACTACTTGTTACAGCGCCTGCTACACCATAAAACTCAGAGATTTGTGAATAAAATCTTGGAGAATCACCAAATACTTTGATGAAATCCCCTTGATCTGTGGTAGAAGAGTTGGCGGTCAATACAGAAAAATCACCAGCATTACCTGATAAAATTCTTGTAGTAACACTAGATGCAGCAGCTTGAACAGCGGCTGGTACAGTTGCTAGTGAAGGAGCAAATGTAATATTAGAAGCAAGCGTTTGGTATCTGGTTAAGCTTAAAGCTAATACAGAACCATTTGAAATCGTTATACCTGTTGCATTTGATTGAATTTTGTAGTAAGCTGAAGAAAAAACATTTCGGATAAAAAGATCATTAGTCCATTGTAACAAACCAGTTGTCGCAATATTATGTGATATAGTTCCTTCACCAGTCAGATAACTAAAATTGGCATCTTCGGCAACTGAAAATAAGCTTAAATTACCAGCAGAACCACCACCTGAACCGCTTTCAAACCAGTAAGCTGTACCTTTAATTTCCTTAATACTGGTTTCAATTGCTTCAATCCAGTCCCTGAATGTAGTGATTTGTTTATCACCACCTTGAAAAGGATCAACAGAAGTAGATGTGGTACTTGTACCAGGCTCTGTTCTACCAGCACTCCAAGGATAACTATAATTAGGGTTTGGACTTGTACCACCAGTTCCTAATCTAAATAGAAGATTTCTACAATCTGTTATTGTAGTTGGTACATTTGAAGCGTTTGTAATTACTGTGGCAATTGGTAAAAGATTACCGAAACCAGATTGCGTTATTACAATGCGATAATCAAGAACAGTAGAAGATGGTAATACACGGCTAAATTCAGCCTCTGCATCCGCATCCCAAAAATAAGTTGTTTCTGTTGAATCTTCGTCAGTAACTCGTACTAATTCAATTCCAACATAATTTGTAGAATTAGCAGCAAATCCACCAACAACTTTTGAATTTGTTGAATTAAGAGACTCAGCTGTTGAACCTTCTACATTTAAAATAGTGCCAGATTCATCTGCTAGAGTATGTAAAATTGTTGAATTTAAACTATATAAAGTTAAATTGCTTGCATCAGTAGAAAAAGATGAACTACCAATATTAATACGAAAACCACTTAAAATGTATCCAGTGGTATCGCCTGTAAACATCTTTCTAAGAACTGTATCAAAGTCAAAAGATACAGCGCTTTCTACCGCTCTCCAGGTGGAGGTAGTTAAGCGCTGTTGACTATACAATCTTCTTTGCGATTTAATTGCCATTAAATACTCTATGGAAAGGTTTTAAAAAGATTAAGTTTTTTATACCAGCTGTTGGGGTGTCCCATCGTAAGGAGCGACACCTTCTGGGCTTGAACTAAGGGCAACGAAGCCCGTTCCAACCATATTGACTACAGCGATAGATTTTGCTGCTATGGTGGTTTGAATAGAATCTAAAGTACATGCTTTTATATTTAAAATAAGGTTACCAGAACCTCGTTCTATAATTGCTAGTGTAAAATAAGGAGAATTCAGGTTAACTCCTGGATAATAAGCTAAACCCGCATCTTCCAAAGAAGTTTTAAGAAGTCTAGTTCCAGTTAAAGTAAAAGTTGCTCTGTACGGACCTGGCACGATTTCCGCAGGAATAATTGAATCGATTGTATAAATTGGTCTATTCCCAAAATCAATAGACCAACTTGCTTCTGTTACAAACCCTACCACAGAACCATTAAATATTACTTTAACGTTGGCTGCTGTGACTGTTGTAGATGTTTCACCAGAATAATGATTATTTTTACCCATTATTCACCATAAATCCATAAAATATCAGAATTTGTTTTGCCCTGGTTACCCAAACCAATATCTGAAGGATATTTAATTTCTATATCAAAATTTAAACCAGAACCTTTGATTCTATTAATTACACTCACACAAGAATTTCTAGCAATAGCTAAATCTGTTAAAAACGATCCTTTATCAGAATCATCTCCAGGTGGAGCGTATTTACTTTTATTCTTAATAAAGATTAGGTCTGATCCAATTGGATGGCTATTTTCAAATTTATAGCTAGAGTCTAATAAAATGTCTTTACTATTTAAAACAGCCCGATAAGGGACTAATTTCTCTTCATTGTTATAGCCAATGTTAAAATATAAGTAACCACCAGTGGTAACAAATCCATTTGTGCTATGGACGGTTAAGATGCTATAGTTCCCATTACTATAAATTGGTGTTAGCGTAGTCGTAGAAATATTGGTTAAAACATAATCATTTAAATCAACTAAATAGTTGGTTTTAAATAGATTATCTAATCTAGCCACAGAAGCAGTTAGAGTGACTGTTACTCTACTCTGCTCCCCTGTTAATGTTTCTCCTGCTATAAATGTTCCTTGTACATTTCCTAATACTGAAGAAGTTGAAGTGGTTTGTGATGACAACACGCCCGACGCATTTGAAGTAGATCCAATTATTGTTTCACCGGACGTAAAGGTGCCGCTACTATGCGTTAATGTGTAATAAATTTCTGATATGTAGGCCCCACCAGTTGTTGGTGTTCTCTCTACAACTGAAGTTGTAGCTGGAATAAATGCCAGACTTTTGCCTGGTTCACCTTCTATAAGGACAGCGTATTGCTGTTCATTAAACACAGTGTTTTTAACTGGTCTAAAAAAAGTGATATTGTCAACATTTGATATAGTAAGTGTTTGAGTAACACTGTTAGCATTTTTTATTTCAAAATAAGAATAATTTACTGCACCATTAACAACATTGGTTATAGTAAAACTACCTTGATTACTTGAATTAAATTGTGTACCAGAAATATTGACATAATCTCCTGTTTGAACAGCACTAAACCCAGGATTCTGGCCACCTGTCCAAGTGAATCTGGTTGTAATACCAGAAAGATCTATGACACCGCTTTTATAATTCTCAATTTTAATTTGAGTGGTTACAGATTCTGTAGTTGTAACCAGTGTATTAAATTGTAAATAATTATTAGCAGTTCCACCGGTTATTCTGACAGAACCAGCTGCTCCCAAGGTATTGGTAAATAATCTAACTTTTTCGGTTTGACCGGAAGCGTCAAAATAAGACAAAGCAAATGCTTCAGAACCTTTGTCTTTTAATTTTTGAGATATAACACTTGATAACTCTAATGCAGTGATATTAGAAATAGATGTAAAATCTGAAGAATTAAATACAATGGTATATAATCTTTTTTCATCTATTAATATTTGGAGATCACAATCATCTACTAGAGAAAAATTTTCTGATACACCTGTTTCAGCAAAACCTCTAGTTAATGATGTGTCAAAGTAAATATCCAACACATTGAGAATAGCATTTCTAGAAATTTCAAAATGAGGAGTTTCTGTTATAATGCGTCTATATGCGTTATCAGATATACCGATACCATTTGGACGCGGAATACCTACATTAGAACCATGAATATCTAAATATTCACCTTCTGCTGTTTTAGCGAATAATGATTTGAATAAGGCTGCTGAATTATTATCAAGAAAATCATCACCAGCAGCAATACCTTGTAACCAGGAATTAATATTATCCCCGATAATTGCTGGGTTAAATATTCTTCTAAGATAATCATATCTAGACATTATTAATTACCTAAAAGTGAAACGTTAATGTCTTCTTGACTTACAATTAAAGGTTTTTCTTGATAGCTTACTTCAATAACATCGTTAGAAGAATTGTAAGTTGGGAAAATAATACTTGCAGCTGACACGCCATCGACACTTGTAACGGCTGTGATGATATCGCTTAATGCAATACTTTGACCAATTAATGTAGCATTCACAACAGATGCAATAGATGATTTAATTGTATTTTCTACATCGCTAAATCTAACACCGGTTTTAAGTCTAACCCCAACAGATATTTGGATTCTCTTTGGCAAAGGTGGTCTAATATCGATATATGCAGATGTGGATTTAATTCCAGGATACAATGTGGAGTTCTCTGGATCACCATAAATAACTTTAGTTGCTTCGCCAATTAAACCATTATAATAAGAATATCCATCAATACCGAAGTTCGTTTCTGTGGCAAAATCTAATTTATTTAAAGCTTCAAAGGTAAATTCAAAAGTATCACTAATTTTACCAGTTAATTGTGATATATTATCACCTATGATAATATCATCATAATTAGAATTTAAACCACTTGGAGAAGCTACAGCAGATACTAGTCTGTAGAAGTTTGAAACATCAGAATCATAAAAATTGATATTATTAAATTTATTTCCAGATAAAGAAGTCAAAGAAACAGCTGTGGAAAATGTGCTATCAACCGTTAATGTATTAGTAGCAGATATATTGAGCACAGTGTATGTACCATTATTTGCATTGTTTAACACATCGCCTGCTAGAACTAAACTGTCACCTGGTAGAATAGAATCTGAACTATAAAATTTTAGATCTGAATTTCCAGTTAAAATAACCTCTTCTTCAATGGCATCAGGATTTTCTACCCAAAATGTTGTAGTAATAGATCTAACAACTCTAAAATTGCCAGAATTTTTGGAATTAAATGAAGTACCAGGCGCAACTACTACCCAATCGCCTTGTTGAACGTTTTGGAAAGATGTAGTGGTGCCTAGATTTGCATAGTTATATGCAGCAAAATTTCCATGTTTTTCAACTTGAATATGCGTTGTTGCATCGGCACCGTGAGTTCTGGCAGTGTAGAATTGACCACCGGTGATACTAAGTGTATTTGGTAAAGTAATAGAAGCCAAAGAAGAAGCGCTTAACCCGATATTCTTTGATAAAGGAAGACCAGATGTAAGTTTAATCCAGCAACCAGGATACAGTCCGTTACTAGCTCCCGCAGTCGTTCTGATTAACTCGTAATTAGCTGGTGTACCAACAGGAGTTGATGACCCTATAATGCTTCCGCCAACAGAGTTTGCAGTACCCCCATCAATTTTAACAGCACCAGCAGTACCTACAATTGATGTCGCAATTTGAATTTTACCGCCATTATCAGAAGCTTTTATTTCTCCTAAGTTAGCAATACCAGATACAGCTGGTGAGCCAAAGAATGAAACAATTTGTTTTGCCGTATGAGGAATTAATCTTATTTGTTCGCCTACTAATGTGTATAATCCGCCAGTAGTCAAAGAATTGGATTGAGATAAAACAAATTGAGACGTACTACTGCTAATATTTGAACTAGAAACCCAATTTTCACCATCGACTAATGAAATGTAATTTGTAGTTGCACCCGTAAAGTCGCGGGTACTTCTGTCTATAGTTCCAGCACCTGTCTCACCTACACCTAAGCTGGCTGTGATGTAACTATTTACATTGGCATTAATCCAAGTAATTAAATTATTAGCATTTGATGTTGATGAAATTGGATAAAATTTTAAGTTAGATACAGAACCTAAAGTTTTAGCCGTTCCTTCAGATGTAGCACTAGCATTGTAGTTAGTTACTGTAAAAGTTGTTTGGCTAACATTTGTTACCCTAAATACTCCAGTATTACCAAAAGTAAAATTAGAATTAGAACCAATGAAAGCGACGTCGCCTGCAACTACTCCATTGCTAACAAACGTTGGAGTTGTACCTGAGTTCCAAAAAAATGTTGCATTTGGAGCTGAATATGATACAGTGAAAGAAGTTGTACCATCATATGTTGGAGTACGTTGACTGTCAGACGGCAACATAACTGTCAAATCTATACCGCCCACAGTGTTACCTGAATTAACGCTAAAAGAATACGATGTATTTGGACCACTTGGATAATCTAAAATAAATCTATATTTATTACCATATGGACCATATTTAGAAGATCTGACAATAAATCCGTTGTTTAATCCATCCGGATCAACAACAGCTCTTGCTCTAGAATATGCCTTATAATTAATGAAATCAAAAGTAGTTCCGAATGAAGCTGTTAATTGTACATTTCCACCATCAACATCGGTTGCATTAAATGTTGTTGGTGTAGGCGATGGACTTGAAGCAACGGCAATAGTCCGATAAGCATTTATTTTAACAGACTTATCAACTGGAGAATTGTCAAACACTAAGAATAAAGAATCTGCATCACTAAAATCAAAACTATTAGCGATATACCCTCTGTCACCTAAAAATCTATCAGAAATAGATGGCTTTGGAACTAATTGTATTGTTGTACTAGCATTGTTCAAATTTTGAATTGCTGTCCAATTGCCAACATTGTTCCCGTAATATTTTGAAGTGCTAGAGTTAAATGCTTTAACGAATTTAACCATTTTGTCAGGATTAACCGTGACAGAAGGATTAACAGCTGGCCATTCATAATATGTACTAGTTGTAACAGAACTGTTGCCACCAGAACGTGTAGTATCAAAAATAGGCGTGCCCACCTCTGAATTACCACTTTCCACAAAGCCTACATGACTAACTGTAGAAACATCAGAATCACCATTGATAAATTCAAAATTTTCACCACTTACATCGCTAGTAAGAAAATATAATTTTCCAACTTCATCATTAAAAGTTGAAGTAGTTAAGCGAAGTTTGTTAGTCTCTGCTACTTTTGCATCAATACCAACTAATTTATTTGAATTTAAAGATGTAACCCACTGTGCTAAAGATTGATTGGCTGCTGCTGTGCTAAAACCTTGGACAAAACCATTACTTCTAATGAATTTAAACCCATCATTATTTAGAAGTGTATATACACCACTTGTTCCGTTAGTTTTTTTAACTTCTATAAATGTACTAGAATCTGTATTATTTACTCGGAAAAAGCCTCGATTGTTCCCATCAGTAATACCACTATCAGTGATTACAACCCAATCACCAATAGCAACGTTTACGAATGTATTAGTTGGGCCAACATATCTCCACCAAGTAGATGCAGTTGATGAAGATGTTAATGAAACTCCAGGAATTGCGCCTGTTGTAATAACAGTTGCTTCATTATCGTTTAACACAAAAATGTTTGCTGATAATGAAACAGACACAACACCAGATGTTATTGCGTCAGATTGCACGTAAGCCCTGGTATCTGTTGTACCAGCTTTAAATGTATCTCCAGTTTCAGCTGGTTCTGTTAAAATTATTTGACCAGCACCTCTGACTAAACTATAGTCAGATGACTGACCTTCACTAAGATCGATTGAAAAAACACCGCCAGTTGTTACTAATGTGCCACCGGTAATTTCTATACTTGCGTCATCTGACGCACCTTTGTTAGAAAAGATCTGTAACTTATTACCAGAAACAACGCTTGTAGCTCCTGGTATTGTTGCGTCTATAGCAGACGCCCATGTTGATAATGGTGCATTTTGTGGAGTATAAGGAGCAAGATTACTGGCATCAAAAGTGTAAGTAGCTTCTGGTGTGCCATCTATTTTTAGTTTTAGAGTATAACTTGATGAAGAAAGTCCCCAAGGGAAAGAAACGCTTTCCAAGAAAGCTTCTGTACCATCTTTAATTAATTCGTTATCATTTTTATACAATTTTAGTGTATACTGATGTCCAGTTTGGAAATTGAATAATTCATTGGCATCAACGCCTGTTGATGGTGAAGAAATTTCAATATCTTCATTAATATCTGATTTAGCTGATAATACTATTTTAGTAGCACCTTCGGCCGTACGAGCAGTGAAAAGAAGATCTGAATTAGCGTTAATGCTTGCAACAATTTCATAAGCAGTAGCACTAGTGCTATCGAAAAAATCAGAACTTGAGAAAACGTGTTCTGATAAAACGCCACCTACTAAAACTGATAAAATAGAACCATCTTGAATATTAAATGGTTGACTTGATAAAGATGTGATTTGAGCTTTAACTAATCCAGCATTAACTAATTGAAGAAATTTTTGACCACCAACGGCATTATCAAGAATAATTTCTTGTCCAACGCCACTGTAAATTGGTTCGTAAGCCGTACCGTCATCTATATATAGTATTGTTGGATCATTTCCAACAGCTTCTGCAATAGAAGCTGAAAGAATACGTTTTTGTTCATCTGATGCAACAAGATTGGTTACTGCATTAATAATGGATTGATTTGTACCATTAGTATTTGTAGAGTTTTTACGTTTAACTCTGTCTCTTAATTCAATATCCCCTTCTTCATCCCGCGCGTTAGTAAAAGGATTGTCATTACTAACTGTTAAATTTGGAAATGGAGGCGATGGAAAGCTTGTAACTGCATTAGATGGAATATTGCCAGTTGTTCCAAGTGATTCACAAATGCAAGACACACCTGTAACTGAATCTTCGCCATCTAAGATAATAACGCTATCTAAAATAGAAAAAGTAATTGGGGCAGCAGCACCGATAACACCGGTATTGACCTTGGTGCCTGAAGGAATAGTTCTATTTCCACCCTGAGCTAAAATTACACTTTCACCAGTATTATGAAATTTATTGGTTGAAGAATTAAGCGTTATTTGGAAATAATTACCTACAGCAACAATGGCTGTATAAGGAATTGGTCCTTCGATATTGACTGTATTTCTGCCAATATACAAAGAACCTGAACTTGGCCAATCTGTTGCATCATTAACATAAATGATGGTAGAGTTGGCGATAGGAGCAGGTTGGCCTTGATAAATTGTGGTACTTTTTTTAGTAAAACTATTATCCGTAATAGTTACAGGGCCTGAAGAACGGCTGGCAGGTAATCTGTTTAATCCCTTTTGAGCAGCAATTAAATCTAGAATTGCGCCTTCGGCACGATCAATATCAATTGAATCTAAAGCAGCAAGAATATCAGCAGCTATACTGAAATCACTTTCGGCAGCAGCTTCTAAAATTGACAATACTACAGAACCAGGCTCAAGATCATTTAAACCAGCTTCAGATTGAACCTTGCGTATTAAGGTTCCAAGAATTTGTTCATAAGACTTTAGCTCTAGGGCCATCTTTCATCCATCCCTGACGATTTTATAAAGGTAGGTATTGTTTAGATTAAGTTTTAAGGAGAGATACGGAAACCGAATGGAAGTACAGCGCTGTTAGCATTTACTGTAACTGCACCAGTTAATCTTAGAATTGGTCCTTGCAAGGATACTGATATAAATTGAACTTCCCCGAAGCGATAATCAGAAATAATCGAAGAAATTGCTTGATCTTTTATATCAGCCGCAGTAATGTCAGCCACCGATGTGCCAGGCTGTACTCCACTGCCATAAGAAGGATGTCTTTTTAATGCACCTTTTGGTGTAATAAATTTTAATTTCAGGGCTTGTTGTAAATTAGCTAAACCACCAGCTAGAACAACTCCTCCATTTTTTGTCATTATAACATCATTATTAGAACCAAGCGCAATATCAACTCCAGTAAATGAAGCTAACCTGTCAACATCTTTAAAGTAATATGGCAGAGGTCTTAGTCTTTTTGGGATATTTGAAGGAATATCATTAGATGGTATATAAATAGTATCACGCGAAGAAACGGTTCCTCTCATGAAATATTGAATTTTTGCTTCATCTTCTAATCGAAGACTATCGAGATTATCTTCCCCATCTACTGTAATTAAATAATGAGTATTATTTAGTCTTTTTATATCCACTATATATCTAGAAAAAGGTACCACTATATTGCTGCTTAAAATTAATTTTTGACCAATATATAAAGACGAGCCATCATTGATTGAAAAACTATTTTTTAAAGCATTGCTCAATAAACTTTTGTATGTTCCGTCTTCATCTATAAATGGTGAAGCTAAACCATTCAACAAAGCGATTTCTGTAGCTCTTTCAGAGGAGCCCAGATAGTAATCTGCCATTTCTTCTAAACTTTTTTGATAAATTACAGGTACTGCGATTTTCCCAGGCGACTCTTGAACATCAATGCCTGCGCTGGCAGCTATGTTACCAATAAAATTAAATGATTCATTTATAGAATTATCGCCAGCTACTTCAAAAGAAGAAAATTCATCTAAAACTCTTACAAGTTGGCGTAAGCCGTTTAATAGATCCATCTCTTTTCTAGATGGTCTTCTTGTGCTGGCAGGATAAACTACGCTATAATATTTCATCGCAGTATCGGTTGTAGTATCACCAACACCAAAATAAACTGCACAATCTCTGGAAAATTTTTCAACAAATGATTTCATGATTACGAAATCTTGCCGTGTATAAGATCTTACTCTATCAATCTCATCTTGAATTTTGTTTTGTAAGTTAGATGGCACATTTAACAAATCTAATGGTACAGTATCTAATAAAGGACCGCCGAAGCTTGGATTTGATAAAATTTTATCTAATAAAGGTGTAGAAGATGCAATTTTATTAATAGAACCTGCACCAGGCCCAGGTCTACCAGAAGCAACTTGCAATCCTCCAGTATTACCTGCACCAGATTGGTCTTTTGTACTTAATAAAGCAGACGCTGTTTGATTACCCTGAATGTCAGGTGTACCTTGACTTACTTCTCCTAATAAAGAATTAACAAAGTTTTTAGGAAATTGACTGAAGCTTTTTGCTACATTTTTCCATGCAGCTTCAACATCGGCCACAGCTGATAATATTGGACCTTTCGCAGCCATGATCAAATCAGTAGGTAAATCTACAATACTTTTAGCAATTCCTGCTACATCTTTAGCTATCAGTATTAATTCTCTAACCATGTTGACAATTCTAGCAAAATCTGCTCTAATAGCATTTGCTAAGTTGGCAACTTGTTGGAGTATTTTTCTGATGCCCTGAAGAGCTTGAAATATTTTCTGAACTTTACCAATATTTTCAAAAATACCTTGGGATAAAGCTTTATCTAATGAATCTTTTTTTCCACCATTAATTTTTATTCGTTTCCATGCTTCCAATTGCAAGCTGTACCGATACTCCATCGGAGAATCAGCGCTTCGTTGCATTGTAAAGCGTTTTGGAGTAATTAAGTAAGTGGTATCATCTTTGCCTAAATCTAACGCTAATCGTAAGTTTTTATTTTCAGGTCTTTTAGATAAATTAGCCCATAAATCTAAAAAGTCTTTTAATTTATGAAATTGGGCATAACCAGTATTAGATAGCTCAGGAGAATTAGTATCTCCACCAATGCCACCTAATGATTGTAAAGAACTTTTAATGTTAGATGCGCTTCTACCAATGGCTTTTGCGGAGCGTATGGTGTTACCTACTAATTCTCCACCAATGCTACTTGAATATGATTCAGCCCCTAATGCTCTAAATGGAGCTACACCAGTTGTACCGGCAATGGTAATCATGCGTATTGGAGCGCCATTATTTTCAATTAATATGCCATCGCTCAAAACAGTTGTCTGGTTAGCAAATGGCATATCTATGCTTAAATTTTGTGGAGCTATAGGCAATGTAAAAATAGGTTGAACAGAACCTGTAGCTGGAGATGCGTATATACTAGAAAGTATTGAATATTCTGTTTTATCTGCTTGACCACCCTTATTAAGTGGATTTGAAACTTTATTTTCAGAAGCTTTTAATAAAAGTAAACGATAAGGAAGTAATTTATTCCAATTATCGGCTTTGTAAACAAAGCTTTGTGATATTGGGAAAAATTCTGTTTCCGCAATTTTTTGTTTTATATCACTTTTAATAGCTTTGTAGATATCTTGCCCAGCGGCATTCTTATCTGCACCTAAAGCTATAGTTTTGTTTTGAGGCATATAATAAGATTAAGATTTACAAAATCGGGGTTGGAGTGGGAGTTGGCGTAGGAATAGTGGCCATGCCACCTAAAGAACCTGTATAAATAACAGTAGCGATTGCCGAACAAGATGCATCTAGATCCAATTTAGCTGTAGTATTTGCAGCAAATACAGGTAGCAATAAAGCGGATAATCCTGCTAATGTTGGAGGAGGAGTTATAACTAAAGCGGAAGGGAATAGTGTGGCTGCTAATGGTACCATAGCGCCCCAAAATGCAGTAATACCAGCCTGTATACTGGCTGCACCAGCAGTAGACATACCGGTCATGGCAGCAATCATCGCGGCTTTAGGCGCTGATTGTAAAGCGATTGGCACTATAGGAATCGGACCACACTGCGCTTCTGACATAAATGATATATAGGCATCTGCAAATCGACTAATTGCTATGGTTTCCTGATCTGTAGGAGTCATATTTTTTAATTGATTTGATAATGTAGATGGATTTAGTGGCATTATTTTGGTAATTTCATTGATTTAGAATTAATTGCATCGTTCCATGAAGGAGCCCCTACAGTAATTGTAGGTGTTCCAGTTGGACCCATACCAGACGGATGTTGATGATTATCAGCAGCATCTAGTTTTTGTTTTAATTGGTCATACATATTTTTTAATTCTTCGGCTATTGCAACTGTTTTTGCACCGTCACCTAAAGTCATCTGAGCATCACCGTCTTTATCTTTTAAAAGAAGGTTTTTACCATCTTTAATTTTAATTTCAATAGAACCATCTTTTTTGATAGTTACTATATTATCAGCTTCATCAATTTTTTCTTTATTGGTAGTAGAAAGTTTTATATCGCCATCTTTGTTAATTTGAATAAAACTATTTGCTTGATCTTTATTGCTAAGATCAGTATCTAAGGTTCCATCTGATTTGGTTGGTCCGTACTTTTGTACAAGTAATTCACCGTCTTTATTTATATTTAAATTAACACCATTAAATTCAAAAGTAAGACAATGACCATCTTCCTTGGTAGGCAATTTTCTTTTAGAATCATCAGGAAGATCGATAAATGGCAAACCTCCTAAAATTATTGGAGTCGCGGCACTACCATTAATCAAACCTACTAATACATATGATCCTAATAAATCTTTACTTTCAACCTCACCTTCTGTGACTCCGCTTATATCTTTGTCATTTTTTCTTAAAGTATAATTAGTGTAATCTGCTAAGCCGCCAAATTTATCTACCAGTTGACAATTGTAGAGTACGAATTGATTATAAGAATCATTTTTTTCATTAATTAAAACATTATATGTAATAGTTTTAAAATTATTTTCATCGGATGGGTAATTAATCTCTACGACCTGACCAATTTTTAAACTAACGTTATTGTTTACAAATTGGTCAAAATTGTCACTAGACGACAATGTCATCCAAGATGGTACAACGAATCCGCTCATAATTATTTCTTGCCTTCAAGTTTAATATTTTCTTGATGGTTTATTGCTTCTTTAATATATCCACCACGTATATCAGCAAAAGACTTGCCTGTTTCAAATTCTGAAAAATTTTCTTTATCATCAAAATTATCAAAGTTTCCGTCTTTATGAATTCCGTGACTAAAATCAATTGATGTGGTAAAGTTAATTTTACCATCATTAGCAACTTGATACATGTGACTAATTGTTTCTATATGTCCAACAATTTCACCAAATTGTACGTTATCTCCAACAGAAATAGGCTCTTGAATACCAAAAGTTTGAATATTACCAGAATATGTCAAATGTTGATTTTGTAAAAAGTCAACAATC
>JACCDR010574804.1_pt1 | contig 17319 bp, 15 predicted proteins | sample 7446431 | NCBI WGS metagenome assembly JACCDR01 (sample SAMN15323443, study PRJNA562643) | freshwater metagenome | isolation source: river surface water | place: USA:Blue River Watershed | collected 2017-08-17
CCGCCGGCGCCTCACATCAGCATTTTTCAGCGGGCTCTCGAGCGGCATGGGGTCGCCTTTTCTTTGGTGTCTTTCTTTTGGCGAAGCAAAAGAAAGATACTCGCCCCCAAGGGCGAAATCTTTGCTAAGCGGTGCAGCCGCAAAACGTGAAAAAATTATTAAAAAACTAAAAAACACTAAGGCAAAAATGATATTTGAACAAAGTTATCAGAAGGGTAAAAACGTGAAAGCACTCCGCAGGATATATTCGCTTCTCGCTCATAGCTCTCTGATGAAGACTAAACTGATTCAGTTAAATTATACAATTCGATGAGATGTGAGCTATTACAAATAAGGTACATAGGTATGGCGGCATGACGCTAAAAGATAGTCACGTTGCCGACAAGCCTGGGTCACAAGCTGTCGGCAACAAGCTGTCAGTAACAAGCTGTCAGCAATAAGCTATGTGTGCAGCTTATTTCGCGGCACACATACTTTGCGGTTTATTCACGTATGGCTGCAGAATTGGCGCCATGCCCTTGAGTACCTGCACTGGTAATGCTGAGGTAAAGCTAAAATCTTCCGCATCCTTGCCTGGCACGAAGGCAGTCAAGGTACCAAAGTAACTATCACCCAGATAAAACACAAAGGTCGCGGTCCGGCTCATGGCGGTACTGGCGACGGCTTTACCGCGCACCGATTGGGTCACGAGGCGGTTATCGCCAGTACCGGTTTTACCGCCGATGGCCAACGCACTTTGATCGCCGCGTAAAAAGACACCGTTGATACGGCGACCTGTACCATCACTCACCACATGGCCAAGTGCGCTGCGAAGCGCGCGGGCCACTTCTGGACGCATGACGCGTTCGCCGGCGTTGCTGTTATACACCAACTGCGTTTCGTAGGGGGTATTGGCAGCAAAATGCAGCTGTTCAATCCGGATAGTCGGCATCCGAATACCATCATTTTGGATGATCCCCATCAGCTCGGCGAGGGCGGCAGGGCGATCGCCAGAACTACCCAGTGCGGTGCCGAGTGATGGCACTAAGTGATCAAACGGAAAACCAAGTCGTTGCCAACGGCGATGAATGTCCAAGAATGCCTCTACTTCAAGCATGTAACGGATCCGACTATCGCGTGCGGCGCGATTCGAGGTGCGGAATAACCATTGGTATACTTGCTGGCGCTGCTCGCTACTGGCGGCAACGACATCGTCGAACTTGGCGGTTGGGTTTTGGTTTAAATAACTCAGCAACCAGAGTTCTAATGGGTGAACCTTTGCAATATAGCCTTGATCTGGCAGGCTAAATTTACCTGGGCCATATTTGTTATACAGCGCTTGCAGCGCTTTGGGCGTGAGATTTTCCTCCGGCAGTTTTGCTTTTAAAAAACTGCTGAAACTTAAAAAATCGGCATTCGGCAGTAAATAGCGATGCACAGCGGCCAACCGGTCTTGTGTCTGTTTTAAACCATCAAAAAACACTTCTAAGCGTTCTTCTTGATTTTTCTGCCGGTACTTACGCCAAAATTCGCGCAAGAATTTGGTGCCTTCAATGTCAACAAAACGGCGTAAGTAGGCCTCACGTTTTGGATCTTTGTCACTACGAAGCAACAGCGAGCTGGTGCCTTGCGTTTGATAGCTACTGGCGTAACTGACGATATCCCGCATCAAACGCACAAAAGGCAAGTTATGCGATTGTTGCAGTGATTCTAGGACTGTGGGGACTTTGCTATCTTCTTTGGAATCAAAGTTGCCAAACACTTGCACGCCACCGCCGGTGAAAAAACGCTCGTGGGGTGAGGCGCTATAGGTTCGCTGCAACGCCGCATCGAGCATCACGCTTAAACTGCGATCTGGCGCTTGCGCCATGTATTGCGCGGCCCAACGAGTGATGTGATCCGCCGGTGCTATGTCCATGGTTAATAGGTTATCTGGTAATTCATCGACAAAACTCTGATGCAGCTCGGCGACGATTTCTAAATAGGTGGTGAGTACCCGCAATTTCGCGGTCGAACCCAGTTCTAACTTACTGTGTTCGTTTAAATCAAAGGGTTGATCTGTGCTGTCGGTTTGTACGCGAACCCGATTACCGCTGGCGGTTTTCTCAAATAAGGTAAAGCTGTACAAAACGTTGGCGGTATTGCTGCTGTTGAGCATTTTTTCGCCAACCAAACCATAGCGAGCCGCTTGATTGGCATCTGCCAGACTGCGCAAATAGGCGCTGACCTTTTGCTGAACTTCGGCATGCAGGCTGCTGCTGGCATGCAAGTCGAACCGATCCAATTCATACAGCGGCTGATTTAGTAAGTTACCAAGTCGCAAGCGGGCGGCATTGATGCCTTTTTTGCTGTCTTGCTCCGCTTGCAATTTATTAATTTTGGCATGGCGGAAGGTGAGCTTTTGCGACAATGCAGCGTCACGCAAATCGGTATCAATGATGTTGGCACGATGCACCAAACGAATATGGCTGTCGACCAATTGTTCTAAATCATCATGGCCTTGTAGCAGATAATAAGAAGGCCGCCGCTGCGCGATCATCAGCGCCATAAACTGGCGGAACACTTGACCGCGAGCGCTGCGATTTTCCGCCGTGGCAGGTGCGTTTAGCAATGCGTTGGCCTGGTCAAAATCCGTACCAAACCAGGCAAATAAGGCATCTCCAACGCCATGCACTTCACCATGCCCTGGCGCTGAAGATAACGGCACGGTATTGAGATAATCTTGCACAATGCGGCTACGGGCCGCGAGTGTATCCTGACCGAAGTGATATACCCGAATGGTGCCGGAGACCATTTGAATGGCTTTATCCATAAAACCTTTGGTGAGACCTTGCGGCGAGTGGCGGAATTTTTCGATTTGGGTCGCTAAGGTACTGCCACCTGCCGATTGACCGCCGAGTGACAACACTTTTCCAACTTGTGACAGCGCAGCCATAGCAAAACGCGGCCAATCGATGACGGGGTTGGCACTGGGGGGCAGTGTTAGTAAATTGCGGTTTTCGATAAACAGCAAACTCAAATAAACACTTTTGGGGATCACGCGCGCGTCACTGTATACCCGTTGCGGATAATTAAAATCAAACATGGTTTCGTTACGACAATCGGTGAGGTGTAACCCCGATTGCACTTTTTCACGGTAGGGCGGGAAAAAACCATGCTGAGCATAATTGGCCAAGGCGGGCGAAAACTCAGTTTGTGCCACAATAGAAAAATTGCGCTCAAGCAGGCGTGGCAGTATGTCTGGCAGCTTGGTATAGCCATATCGCTCATCAAAAGGCCCACTTTTGGGGTACACCACTCGCTGTGCCGGTTGATTGGTGAGTTCATAAGTTAAGGTTTTGGCGTACTGATGAATGTAGGGCGCGGCATAGTGCGTGGTTTGCAGCTCAAATACCACCACGGCGGCGATGGCAATGAGCATCAAGCTTAAAAGCCATGGCACTAGGCTAGGGCGCTGTGCGCGACGCCATATGCTTAGTGCTGCAGCGGGTTGTGCTGCGGCACTGGGCGGTATCGCCATGCTAGGCTGCGCTGTTGTTTGCCGCTGCGCCGACAACGTTGTCCGGGGCGATTCATTACCGGATAGCGATAAATTTATAGGTGCACCCGGTTTATCGTCACGGGTGTTATCAAACTTGATTGATTCAAACGGGTCTTTGGCAGACAAAGGCGTATCCATAATGCTGGTGATTAATTGTAACAACACAGAGTGGCGAGGCCGTTCCCTCTATGTTGGTAGACAATTTTACGCTGCAGCCATGGCTTTTGCAGCTGAATTTTTGCAAAAGCAGGCGATAGTTGCCTGATTTCCCTGCAGTACAGCGGGCTTTACCTTGCGCGGGCTCTAGGCATCAAGATCATGCGGATGATACTGAGTTGATGGTGCCACGCTGATGATGATTAACCAAATCGACCAACCTCAGCGTTGCCACGGCAAGCTGAGGTTGCGACGCTTACACCATTTAGTGATGTTGATGGCCACCCACACCGTGCGCATGACCGTGTTCAATTTCGTCTGCGGTAGCGGCTCGGACATCCAAAACCTCTAAATCGAACGTCAGTGTTTTGCCGGCCAGTGGGTGGTTAATATCGATGTCCGCTTTAAACATACCCACTTTGACTACTGTCACTTGGCGTGGGCCTTGTTCGGTATCCACCACGGCGACCATGCCCGGCGCCCATTTTTTGGCACCTCGTAAGTGTTTTACCTGGATGCTTTGGATGGCATCCGCTCGGCGTTCGCCATACGCCTGCTCTGGCGTCAATACCAGCTCTAATTTATCGCCAGCTTGTTTGCCGGTCAGTGCCGCTTCTACGGCAGGCAGCATGCCATTGTGGCCATGTAAATATAATAAAGGTTGATGATCGTGTGAGCTTTCAATCAGGTCGCTGCCTTCGCTTAACCGATAATGCAACTGAACCACTGTATTTTTGTCGATATTCATGATGTACCTATATACGCAATCTACGCGAATGTTCGCGGCGCTATTATCGATCATCCCTCAGGCGCAGTGCGAGCAATTTCTGCGAAGCGCCACGAGGAGGCGTCGTCCCCTGATGTGGCTACGATATCAGACTGCCATAGTGCCGCTATAACGTGCCGTTAGAACGTGCTGCCCATGAGTGGTGCCAAAATACTGCCGATTAATCGTCATAGTCGTCATAGCGATAATCTGGCCGTTGGCCATGCTGATAATGCCGATGCTCACGCCGATCATGGCCATACTGCTCCAGTACAATTACTTCGCGGTGATAATCACTGTGGTAATGACGGTGATGTTTCTTGTGTTTATGACGCTTATGTTTTTTCGGTTTGTTCACCACAATCACTGTGGGTTCACGGTAAATCACCACCGGAGCATGCTGCACATAATGCGTTTGCCTGCTGTAATAGGTCGGCGCCGGATCTGATAGCTGTAAATGGGCTTGCACGCCTGGGGCCAATTGCCCAGAGACGGACAATTGCACTTGTGCCGCCATCAGCTGGCTAGACATGCAGAACAGTGCTGATGCTCCGATATAACGCATCCAGCGCTGCATCCGTGTTGTGACCGTTAAATTGTGGGTGTGCATCGCAGTAAAATCAAACATAGAACCTCCAGCGGTATCCCGTCGATATGGCGGCACTTGCAACATCTCGCAAAGCGAAGGTCTCGCATTGCAAACATCTCGAAGGGAGTGTTGAGTGCCCGGAGCATGTATTCATCATCACATGCTGATGATAAAGATGCACCGCCGTGGCTGAACCTTGCCTTAATTGTTTTGGCTAATATACAGCTTGAGAAATGTTGCCATGTCGCCAATCTCCGTGCCGGCATGTGCAATAGATATAGCTAATCACGCGGTTGTGGTTGCCATTGCCGCGGATCAAGGTGATAAAACTGGCAAAATAACTGATACAACGCCGGCTGGGCGCTGGCGAAACGAAAGGGACGCTGAATAAACAGCTCGCTGGCACAGGCAAAAAATTCGGCCGGCGCTGTGCACGCATAGGCGCCTAACCAAGGCCTTTGGCCCATGTCATTCTGGCCTGATGTCGTTAAGGGGTTATTGTTCAAACGCTGATAGCTCTCGCAAAGCTCTAAATACGCCTGCTGCATCTGTTGCCGCCACGCACTTAATAATGGGCTATCCACTTTGGGCATACCATAGCTATTACCGTCTTGCTGGGCTAATTGATGCGCCGCCTCGTGCACCACCAAATTGTGTTCATGCTCGGCATGGGCACTGCTCGGGCAGTCCGGCAGTGATAATACCAACTGACCATGTTGCCAAGACTCGCCCAGATGTACCTCTTGTACTGGGTGTACTACGCCAGCGCTATCGGTCACCGCCCGTTCGACGGCAAAAGCGCTGGGATAGAGCACAATACTGCGCATATTAGGGAACAGCAGTCCTTGTCGCCCCAGCATTAGCACACAGGCGTGGGCCGCAATCGCCAGTTGCTGTGCACGTTTTATCCGCACACCTTGCGTGAGTACCCAGGTTTTATCATCAAAAAATTGCAACACCAGCTGTTGCAACCGATGTTGTTGCCCTGGTGTGAGATGTCGATAGAACCACACATGGCGGCGTAATAGTTTGCGATCAGAACGCGTCATGACATGTTGCTGCAACCGCCATTGGCGCCAGTTTAGCCACCAGGTTCGATAGTTAAACAACAATGCGATAGCAGCGCCAAGCAGCAGTAAACACAAAATTTGTAACGTCGTCATAATGTCCTAATTTGTCGATTCAATGCCGTGAACATCCTTACACTGAGCCTGACCTTCATGCAGCTCAAATCTGATATGTGGTTCAGTGAACACCCGACACAGACGTCGAGGCGAAACTTGTAACGATCTGGGGGATGCAGGCGTAAAATCAAGCGTGAAGGGCGTTTTTGTCGTGTGATGAACTGACAGCGCGCGTTATATCAGCCAATTCCGACTGAGCTGCATAACGCGCATGAAAAATGATGCAGCATTGGTGTCAGAAAACAGGCAAAATGTCGAATCGCTGTATCGCGGCAGATATGCCCAGCAGGCTCATGCTCATTTGTTAAATCGTGATAAAGGAACCCTTGTAATGCAACAGTTTATTCTGAATCAACAGCCGTCGGCGGCTGGTCCCATTTTGCATGATTTACGTCATCCGGAACGTCAGCGCGATCGCAGTCGTTTTCGCAGTCAATTGCAAAAATTGGGTGGGCTACTTGGGTATGAAATGTCTAAATCGCTACGTTTTCAAGCCACGGCTATCACCACAGGTTTAGGGCAGGCGAGTGAGCTGACCTTGCTGGAACAGCCGGTCCTACTCAGTGTTCTGCGAGCCGGTTTACCTTTGTATCAAGGTGTGCTGGAGATGTTGCCTGATGCCGATAGCGGATTTATCGGTGCTTATCGTGCGGCAGAACCAGATGCTGCCGAGCCGTCACAAGAACTATCGCAAGAACAATCAAAAGCGCCGTCGAAAGCCCCGGTGTTGGATATTTTTGTCGGTTACAGTGCACTGCCTGAGATTGCCGGGCGTGATGTGGTGCTGATTGATCCGATGCTGGCCACAGGTTCTTCATTGATTAAAGTGTTGCAGCAACTCATCGCGCTGGGGCAGCCGCGCTCGGTGCATATTGTGGCGGCGATTGCGGCGCCTGAAGGTGTGCAAGCATTGAGTGATTATTTTGCCACGCAGCAGGCGCATTATCGACAAAGTTATTTGTGGTTGGGTGCCTTGGACCAAGGTTTAAACAGCCATGCGTATATAGTGCCGGGGCTTGGCGATGCGGGCGATTTATGCTTTGGCAGTAAACGCTAAGTTTGCGGATCTGCTTGGCGTCGGATTGACGACGCCTTTCACGCAGTATTCCTTGAAGCATCCCACGACGCTTTGCATGAAGCTTTTCACGACGTTTGTCACGATGTTTGGGCGTGGCGCTTCAGCCGCCACAGCTGAGCGATGCATAGAAATACCACAATCACTATCACACCATGTTGGATCTGCGGCCATGGCCACTGCGGGAGCCAACTACGAAGCGGTGCCGCCAATTCTTGCCAACACGCCAAACTATAATAGCCCAGCGCCACCACCGATAATGGTTCAACCGTTCGCTGTAGCTGCAATTGCAAACCAGCTCGCTGGCTAAGATTCTGTAATATCTGGGTATTTTGCTGCTGTAAACGCAAGTTCACCCGAGTTCGTAATAGCTCAGTGACGCGCCCTAAACGCTGCGATAAATTCCGTTGTCGCTGCTGTACGGAGGTGACGGTCCGATATGCAGGCGTTAAACGACGCGCGGTAAATTCACGTAAGGACAGTAAACCTGCGATATGTTGCTCGTCGAGGCTACTTATTTTATCCATCGTCAGTTGATAGTAAGCGACACTGGCATGTAAACGTGTTGAGCTGTGTGCAATTAAGTGCTCGGTATTGGCGGCCAATTGCGACAACTGCGCCAGCAATTGTGTATCGGTATACGGCGGTTGGCGAGAGGGCGTGGCGCTGGTGGTTGCTGACGGTGGCGTGGGTGGTTCTTTGTCTGCCGGGCCGTTCGCAAGATTGTCCACCATCGCATGCGTAGGTGACGAATGGACGGGTTGCTCGGCAATATAGCGATTAAGTTCCGCCAATTGCAATTCCATATCATGCAGTTGCTGCATGGCCTGCTGTGCCATCGTTAAGCCTAACAGGCTTAATTTGCGATAATTACCAATATCGCAAAGCTGTTGTACCAGCCGTGCGGCCTCGTCATCGGTTAACCCCTGATTACGTAAAATACTGCGACCTGCACCTTCGGTGTGTTTGACAAAATCAGTATAAAACTCGGCTCGACCTTGACAAATCACGCTGCCAATCATGTGTTCGTGGTGAAAAAATTCATGCACCATGTGCGGACTAAGGCTGGTTGAGGTATTGACTGGGGTGATGGCTGGGGTCGGTAATAGCAATAGCTGATGTACTCGTAGCACTTGGCCTGGTAAGTGGCTAAAAAACTCGGTGCAAGGTAAGTCGTGATAAGGATCATTAAACCATTGCTCCACCGCGGATGGCACTGCGTCAATGAAGCTGTAACTGCTATATTCGCTATGAAATTGAATGCGGAGTTGACCACCAGGCCACTGCACATGCGCTTGTTGCGATGCCTGCTGCAGTATAAAACCATGTTGGTTGGCCAAATCATGCAATACTTGCCGCTCGGTGTGTTGTGACGACGCATGGCGTGTCAGCATAAAGTGTCGAACACGACAGGGCGTCGGTAAGGCGCTAAAAAATCCTTGTTGCAGTTCTTGCTCAATGCGATCACGCATCGGATGTTGACGAATCGGCATCTTGTTCTCCTTCAACGTTGAGTTTGCAGGCAGCGCACAGCATAGAAATACAGCATCACAGTACGGCAGTTCTTAGCGTCTGCAGCGAAAGTGCTCAGCAACATGGCCTTTTATCTAACGCTGTCGTCTTGTTAACGCAAAGCTTGTGCCAAGCGCGATTGCTGGCAGAACATCAATGAGCGATGTAACTGATGGCCAGAGGTAAGCACTGCCGTTGGTGGTTATTGCTGCAAGGTAAAGATGCATAACTCATTGCATTTCATGATTTTTTTTATGACATGTCAGCCAGAGCTTGGCGCGATAGCAAAACGTATTCGGCTAAAATTGTGGCCTGATAACTTTTTATAAACGTTTTTGTGATGTAATCTGCATAAAGGGTGATGATGGGGTTGTTGGATGATGGGGCAATACGCCACCTTCTTTGCTGCTAAGCTGCACAGCCATGGTGCATTGTTAAGGTGCGACATCAAGATTTAACACTATGCTGCAACAGACGCTGCAAAAATTGCCTGGGGTGATTTGCGATAACAGGATCGGCGACGCAAACAACGCTATGCAGCGTTGCAGTGAAGCCGATGACGCAAGCACGGCATCACCACACCATGAACACCGCCATTGTGGGTGCCGTGGCAAGATTAAGGCGCTGAAATATACCAATGTGGGACATAACATATAAAAAGGAGTCATGATGACCATCCCTGTTGAGTTGATTTTAATTTGCTTAAGTCCGATTTTTTTCATTTTCATCGGTTGGGAGTGGCTGCACAGTGTGCGACAAAACCAACCGCGTTATCAGTGGCAAGACAGTTTGGCGAATTTGTGTTTAGCGGCGATGCACCAAGCCGGCGATGCCGTATCACTGTTGCTGTTATTGCCGGTGTTTTATTGGGTATCTCAGCACGCATTGTGGCAGATTGAGTTCAGTTGGACCGCACTGGCGGCCTTGTTTTTATTACAAGATTTTTTGTATTACTGGTTTCATCGTGCCTCGCACCGGATCCGTTGGTTATGGGCCTCGCATGTGGTGCATCACAGTTCGCGTTTGATGAATTTCAGTACGGCGTTTCGGCAATCGTTAACCTATCCAATCTCAGGAATGTGGCTATTCTGGCTGCCTCTGGTGTGGGTAGGTTTTGATGTCCGTTTAGTATTGGCCGTGGTAGCGATTAATTTGGCATTTCAATTTTTTGTGCATACGCAGCATGGTCGTTATTGGGGGTGGTTTGGCTTTGTGTTTAATACCCCAGCCGTCCACCGTGTGCATCATGCCTGCAACGCCGAATATATTGACCGTAACTTTGCTGGAGTGCTCGTGATTTGGGATCGGTTGTTTGGCACTTATCAAGCCGAACAAGCACCTTGTCGATTTGGCATCACTGATGATTTTAGCTCTAACAATCCTCTAACCATCACCTTTTACGAGTGGCGAAAAATGGTGTGGCTCTGGCCTCGGCTCCCATCGGCTGGACAGCGCTTGAAATTATTGTTCGGTGCGCCGGAATGTTTTGCGGAACAATCGGCGCAGTTTATTGCTCATCTGCATGCAAAGCAGCATCCGTCCACAAGCTCGCCATCGAATCAGTCCTTTGGTGACGGTCAAGTGCCGGATAAGATGTCATCGTCGACACTACAGCAACCATTGACCGAACAAAGCACGGAGTCTGTCGCAAAAAATCCGACATGGCTTAAATAAGCGCGGCACAATATATTCAAAACCTATTACGCGCTCAGACATTATGCTCTCGTGCGCCCAAATGTTGGCAGCGTTGCTATCGCGTATGATGAATGCGTTGCGACCGTGAAGTTGCTTTGCGTTGTTTATGCGGACGGTCGAACACAGATCAGGCAAGGATCATCGATGATTTCTGGCAGTACCTTAGTCATTTTTATTCCAACGTTTTTGTTGGTGTCATTTTCGCCAGGATTTTGCATGACACTGGCATTAACGTTAGGGATCAGCCAAGGCCTGAAACGGACCCTTTGGATGATGTGGGGGGAATTGCTAGGGGTTGCTATTGTGGCAACGCTTGCGGTGCTTGGCGTTGCGCATTTGGTCTTGCAATACCCAGTGTTAATGCAAGTGGTGAAGTGGGCCGGCGGCGCCTATATTGGCTGGATTGGTTGGCAACTATTTCAATCCAAAGGGCAGCTGGCGATTGCCGAACATGCGCTCACGCAAGCGCCTGCCGGTCGATGGTTGTTGTGGCGTCAGGGCTTTATTACGGCGGTGTCGAATCCCAAAGGTTGGGCGTTTCATATGGCATTGTTGCCTAACTTTATTTCCGCGCAAGCGCCCTTTTGGCCACAGTTGCTGGTATTGCTGCTGATTATTTTGCTGATTGAGTTTGTCAGTTTGCTGGTGTATGCCAGTGGGGGGCAAGCGCTGCGACAACTGTTGCTTAAACCAGAGCGCGTGCGACTGATGAATAAAGTGACCGGAGGCTTGATGCTGGCCGTCGCGCTTTGGATGATTGTGAGTTAGCTCGAATGGCGCCCAAATATATTGGTATGAGTAAATTGGTGTGAATATATTGGTGTGAATATATTGGTGTGAGTTAAGTGGCATGAATTTAATGGCGTGCGCCAATGTGGCCGTGATGATTGCCGTTTTTTAGCTTGCGCAGCGATGCACACTCTTGAATGAACCAAATCCAGCCATATAGAACCGACGTAATGTACAAGAACGGAGATGTTTATGCGATTCTGGCCAGACACACACAGCGTAGCTGCGATTGATTTGCGTACCACAACGAATAACGCCGTGTATAAAACGACGTTGTATCGTCGAGCTAGCCTTGTTCTCATCGCCGGCGTGCTGCTGAGTTCGAAAGCGCTTGCAGTGCACGCCGAGGTGCCAGAAACGCCAGTGAACAGCGTGTCGCATTCGACGCCAGTGCAAGCCCAACAGGTACTTTGGATCGATGTACGCTCCGAGGCTGAGTATCTGCAAGGGCATTTGCCTGGTGCTATTTTAATTCCACATGACACTATTGCCGACAACATTGCGCAATGGGCGCCGGATAAGTCGCAACCTATTCAATTGTATTGTCGCTCTGGTCGGCGTTCAGGTATTGCTGCACAAGTGTTAAAAGATCTGGGGTATAACAAAGTGACTAACGCTGGTGGCTATGAACAAATAAAAAAAGAGCAAATAAAAGAAGCGCAACAAACTCAGCGGTAGCACCCCAAAGCGCAGACATTGAACTCAACCACCGATGAATAACCTAACCCAAACCGAGATCATTAAATATTTTTTAGCTGATATTTTTTATTTTCAATAACTTATAAGGAGCCTGTAATGGCAACAGTAACACTGAAAGGCACGGCATTTGAAACGGTTGGTGAGTTGCCAGCCGTCGGTAGTCAAGCCCCTGATTTTACCTTAACGGGTGCAGGCTTAGCTGACGTGACCCTAGCTTCATTGGCAGGGCAGCGTGTGGTGCTGAATATTTTCCCAAGTGTCGATACGCCGACCTGTGCAACCTCCGTACGTAAATTTAACCAAGCGTTAAGTTCGCTGGCCAATACCACTGTGCTTTGTGTGTCAGCTGACCTTCCGTTTGCGCAAGCTCGTTTTTGCGGTGCTGAAGGTTTAGAGCAAGTGAAAAATGCTTCGAGCTTCCGCTCTGATTTTGGTCAGCGTTATGGCGTGAGTTTTGCCAATGGTCCATTGCGTGGTTTATTGTCACGTGCGGTTGTGGTGATTGACGCCTCTGGCACTGTGGTCTACACCGAACAAGTGGCAGAAACCGCGGATGAGCCAAATTATGATGCTGCGTTAGCTGCCTTGGCTGCCAACTAACAGGTCGATTTCTGTGCATCGCTGCCACCGATGCAGTGTTGCTCTCTTGTTATGACGAGGCTTTACTTGCGTTAAGCACTTAGCCTCCATCCAAGCCCGCGATTGCGGGCTTTTTTTATGCAAAGCACCAACGTATCGCATGACCAAGCCCTCGCCACTTTTTGCATTTTAAACTCTGAATTCTGCCCCTATCGACATAAAAAATGGATAGGGCGCGCTGCGTATTGCGCGCCATGGTGATGGTCTGGGCCGTTAGAACCCTTCGGCGCAATATCATCAGTTGCCGTAACGAGTTGGATTTACACGAAGAGGAAGTTTTACATGGGCTAACGTGTGTTCGCTTAAATTAGGTTCGCGCGTGCTGTTTTTGTGGATGTTTTTTTGTAAAAAAATTATTTTATAAACAATGGTTTATGGTGTTTATCTAGAGGGTTTAGAATAATTTATCTGGTCTAACCTTTAAAAATAGAGTACAAATGTGCGCTGAAATTAAAGGTTGAGGTTTTGGTATGGGGATTTTGTCTGCCACGTCCGCTGGGTCGAGGTGGCGTGGGTATTGGCAACAGCTAATGCGTATGGCGTTGGTTCAGCCATCGCTGCGTAGTTATGTTGAGCCTTTGGTACGGCTGTGGCGACCGCACTATCGGGCAGGGCTTTGTAACGCTCACTTGATCCATTTTGAGCGGCAGGGGCGATATTTACATCTGTGGTTTTCTCCAAGTACAGCATTGCCTGCGATGACGCCAGGCATGCATGTGGAATTAATGCTGCAGTTTGATGGGCGTTTACAAGGCCGTACCTTTTCGGTGTGTTCGTCGCTTGATGAACTTAATGGCGGCCAAACCACGCATTTACCCTATGCCGTGCAACAAATACACACCAAGTCGCGCCTCTCAAACCAAGGCATCGTACAGCTTTGTGTCGAAATTATGCCAAACGGTCATTTTACGCCGTTGTTATGGCAGCAAATTCAGCAAGGACAACGATATTTTTACCTTGCCACACCGCAACGTGGTTTGACGGTTGATTATGCGAAGCCTCTGTTGCTGATGGCCGCCGGCAGTGGCATTACCCCGATGCGTAGTATTTTGTTATCTATGCGGCGGCAATGGCAGGCTGTCACTCTGGTTTACAGTTATCGCGGCGCCGAAAACGCTTTGTTTTTGCGCGAATGGGCACAGCTGCAAAATCAATTTCCTGGCTTTCAATTACTGCTGGTCGACACCAGCTATCGTGAGCGTTTTCATGCCAGTGAATTAATGCCACTGTTGCCGGATTTGTCGCAGCATCAGGTCATCATGACAGGTGCTTATGCTGCACTGCATGATTGGCAGCAGCAATTATTGCAGTTGGGAGTGGCAGGTCGACAGATCCAGCAAGAATTCTTCCAGCTTCCCTCGGCACTCACCCATCATGAACAGGCGCCAGCGGTAGCCTTGGTGGTGGAGCAGGCTGGGCAGCGTCATCATTTTAATGGACAAGGTTTGTTATTGCCGCTGCTTGAAGCCAATCATTTACAACCGCGATTTGGCTGTCGGCGCGGCATTTGTCAGCAGTGTTTATGTCACAAGCGCAGCGGTCAGGTGCGCAATGTGTTAACCGGCGATGTGTCAGGCGCCGAATCGGGATTTATTCAGTTGTGTATCAGTGAAGCTTTAACTGATGTTGTACTGGAATTAGCATCAGGAGATCAGGTGTGACGCAGATTATACCTCCCTTGTCGGTAGAAAAAGCGGCGGCGCTTGCCGCCGATTTAGATGCATTAGCGCTAAAGGTGCGGAGCCAAGTCGGCGCCAGCGATGCAGCTTATATCGAACGCGTGTTGCTGGTGCAGCGCTGTGCGGTGATCAGCGGCCGTCTTTGTTTATTGCTGGGTTTTTGGTCCTGGTGGGGCTGGGGCTTAGGCGTTTTATTACTGGCGCTAGGTAAAATTCTCGACAATATGGAAATTGGCCATAATGTGCTGCACGGTCAATATGATTGGATGAATCATCCGTATCTAAACTCACGCCATTTCGAATGGGATATTGCCTGCGACGCAAAATCTTGGCAGCGCACGCATAATTTCGAGCATCACACCTACACCAATATTTTAGGCAAAGATCGCGATTATGGTTATGGTCTACTGCGGCTTAGCCACAGTTTGCGTTGGCGGATCAACAACAGCTGGCAGCTTCTCACCTATATGCTACTGAGCACATTTTTCCAGTGGGGCGTGGCGTATCATGAACTTGCGGCGCAGCGCGTGTTTATGGGGCGCAAAAAAGCGGACCGTCATAGTCAAGTCAGTGATGAAGAGCTGAAAAAGGCATTTTTCAGCAAAGGCGCACGGCAATTACTCAAGGATTATCTGTTGTTTCCTTTATTGGCGGGGCCACTCTTTTTCTATGTGCTGTTTGGCAATTTGGCGGCCAATATATTGCGTAATTGGTGGACATCGACTGTTATTTTTTGCGGCCACTTCACCGCGGATGCGAAAGTCTTTCGTGCCGAGGATTGTGAACAAGAAAGCCGTGGCCAATGGTTTTACCGGCAAATGCTAGGTTCGTCTAATTTCACCGGTCCGAAGTGGCTGCACATTTTAACCGGGCATTTAAGCTGTCAAATTGAACATCATTTGTTCCCCGATTTACCATCGTCGCGCTATTTAGCCTTGGCTGCGGAGGTCGAAAAAATTGCCGCCAAGCATCAAATTCCATATCACACCGGCAGTTTTTTGCGGCAATACGGTACGGTTTTACAACGGATTTGGCGCTATTCATGGCCACAAAAAAATAGCAGCGATGCTCGCTTAAGCACCAACTAACCACCAACATCGGCCGATGCAGGGCTTTGATGACACGGGAAATGGCGATTTTCGCACAGCGAGATCGCCATTTTTCGTTATTGGCGGGGCAAAAAAGCCATGCGACACGGTGATAATTACCGGCAGAGCGGTGCGAAAATGCCCATTGTTATAATCAACTTTTGATAAAGCGTTGATGTTCCCAATTTTATGCATTTTTTTACTGTCGATTTTATGAACCTATAGATACACTTAAGTCATGAGCGTCGTAAGCCAACATACTTTGGCTATAACAACAAGGACTTAACGATGAACTTTTATAGTGGCTCTTTGGTTGGGATTATTTTTTTAAGTTCTGGTCTTTTTTTTGGTCTTGCTCGTCAGCAGTCAGAATCTGCCATTGATGATATGTTTCAGCGCTTGGAAGGGCGATGGCAGTTGGTGGCGGTGCGTTTTCAAGATGATGCTGGGCAGTGGCATGCGGATCCCAGTGTCGGGCAGTTACGTGCCGTTAAGCTGATTAGTGGCCGGCATTTTAGTTTAATGAGTCAAAGCCCTGATCATGGTATGCATGCCGTCAGTGGCCGTTTGGAATACTCCAGTGATGGGCTGCGCGAAGTTATTGATTTTAACACCGCAAAAAACTTGCCGGCGGTGCATCAGGCCTATCAATCTCGATTTGAACAGCATTATTGGTATCAATCGTTTCGTGTGGACGGTAAAACGGTAGAGCAAACGTGGCAGCGCGCCATCCATAGCGATGATAATGATAACAACTGGCCACATTAAGCGAGCTGCTGCGCTCGTGCTAACAGTTGTTTGGTAAAACTGGCTTTTAGGTAAAATCCTCGCGGCAGATGCTGGATAGGGGCACCATCAGCGCCAACGGCCGCTGTTCTGGCTCTACTGTTGGCGGCTTTGGGTCTGAGCTGTAAAATCTCGCCGTGAGTCCCACGTATATCGTCTAACCCACCCAGCACTATGCGCTCCATTAACTCCTCCCAATCTTGTTTTAACTGGGCAAATTCTACTGGCGATGGCCGCCATAAAAATCCTTGACCAATCACGCGTTCGGCCGGTGTACTGTTGGGTTCGACCAGCACCGGGATCCATAGTACTTGCGCCAACTTGCGGCAAACCCAAGAATCCTCGAATCGAAGCAGCTCTACATTGGTTAGTGGTGCCACACAGACATAGGTACTCTCCAAAGGCGTGGCATTGGCATTGATAGGTAGGGTTTTTAATTCTACGCCGAGGTGAGGAAAATCAGGCTCGGCTTTACTCCCAGACTCGGCGCCTAGAACCTGTTCCAGCAATTGACCAATAATGCCTTTTTCGCGTTGCAGATGTTCCGGCAGGCTTACCCCGAGTTGTTGCGCGAGCTCGCCAGCGGTGAAGCCAGCAATCCGATAACAACGCTGCATCAATTCGTCAATGGAAGAGGGTGCGGTTACCATAAAGATCCCAAATTAACATGGTGAGTTCGCTGTGGTTTGCATAGTAGCACAAGCGATCACGGCACTTGAATCAAGTACTGATTTCATTAGGTTCGACATCTCATGCGTTATTGATTGCCTTTTCATCGTCCTTTAGATGTTATTTTTACAGTGAAAATTCATCATTTGGTGAATGCTTCAACAGACGGGCGAATTGTATTTCATTAATCACCCGATGGCAGCTCGATCTTAGCCGTGGTGGCAAATGATTCGTACCATGGCGTTCATGGAAAGTATCACTTTGTCGGCACGTGGTGTTGTGGCAGCAGCTGACATATCCTGCGGAATGCTTTCACGTATTTGGTCTTGCTGACGGCTTTATTCAAATATCATTTTTGCCTAAGTGTTTGTTTGGTTATTTAATCTTATTTTTTAATTTAGCGGCTGCACCGCGTAGCAAAGATTTCGCCTTTGGCGAGATACTTTCTTTTGCCTTGCCAAAAGAAAGTATCC
>JACCDR011155644.1_pt1 | contig 17319 bp, 2 predicted proteins | sample 7446431 | NCBI WGS metagenome assembly JACCDR01 (sample SAMN15323443, study PRJNA562643) | freshwater metagenome | isolation source: river surface water | place: USA:Blue River Watershed | collected 2017-08-17
CTGGTCTTTTTTGTGAAGTTCCACCATTAACTTTCTTATTTTGAATTAAATCAGGAAATTCTTTTTTTAAATCTGAAACAATTTGATTTTCTTTAACTCCGTGATTTCTAACTTTAGTATCTTCAGGAAATGTAAAGCAAAAACATCTATAACAATACCAATCATATTTTTTAGTAGATTGTACTATTTTACATAATATGCAATATCTACAAATTACATTAATCATATTATCTAATTTATGATCATCACAATAAGAAGGTGTTTTTTTATTTTTATAATTAAAAGATGGTAATTTCTTACAATTTTCTACAATACATCTTTTAATGCTAATTTTAATCATATTTTCTAATTTATGACCACTACAATAAATAGGTTCTTCTTTGGTTTCATAATTAAAAAATGGTTGAATATTACATCCTTCATATAAACATGATTTAGTTGTAACATTAATCATATTATCTAATTTATGATTACTACAATAAATACCCATTTTTTCACAAGTATAATTAAATTTTGGTATCAATTTACAATTTTCATATAAACAAGTTCTACTTACAACATTTACCATATTTTCTAATTTGTGGTCACTACAATATTTTCCACTTTTTTCACCTTCATAATTAAATCTGGGTGATATTTTACAATTATCAAAAATACATCTTTTATCAACTACATTAACCATATTTTCTAATTTATGACTACTACAATAATCTCCTCTTTTTTCATCTTCGAAATTGAATTTTGGTGTTATTTTACAATTATCAAAAATACATTTTTTATCAACTATATTAACCATATTTTCTAATTTATGAGTGTTACAATATTTTCTTTCTTTTTCTCCTTCATAATTAAATCTTGGAGTTATATTACAATTTTCAAATATACATTTTTTATCTTTAACATTAATCATATTTTCTAATTTATGATTACTACAATAAATAGGTGGTTTTTGACCTTCATAATTAAAGCTAGGATTAATATTACAATTTTCATATAAACATGTTTTATTTTTAATATTAATCATATTATCCAATTTATGATTATTACAATATTTACCTCTTTTTTCTCCTTTATAATTAAAACTAGGATTAATATCACAATTTTCAAAAATACATTTTTTATCTTTAATATTAATCATATTATCTAATTTATGATTATTACAATATTTTCCACTTTTTTCTCCTTCATAATTAAAACTAGGTGAAATTATACAATCTGGATGAATACATGTTTTATCTTTAACATTAATCATATTTTCTAATTTATGATTACTACAATAAATAGATGATTTTTCACCTTTATAATTAAATCTTGGCGTAATATTACAACCATCAAATATACATTTTTTTTCTAATACATTAATCATATCATCTTTTTTATGTGTATTACAATATATACCTTTTTTTTCACCTTTAAAATTAAAGCAAGGTCTTTTAGCACAATTTTCATGCAAACATTGTTTATTACACATTTTTTTATATAATATATTATATTTATATATTTAATTCAATTTTAAAAAAAAAGAAATAACAATATTAATTCGACTAATTAAATTAATTAGTTTCATCAAAATTATATATTATTATATTTTTTATATCTTTAACTTAAGCAGAAACTTTCGATTTTCGGCGACGACGGCGAGATTTCGACTTTTTAGATTTTTTACTAGAACTTCGTTTAGAACGACGTTTGCCACCAGCTTTGGAACCGCCAGCAGCAGAACGGCTGTGTCTTCGACGTCTACGTGAGCCTATAATTGCCATTGGTTTTTATATATACGAGTTATATTAAAGGTGATAAATTTTTTTTAAAAAATAATTAATTAAAGATAGTGAATCCCGTAGTCATGCCGTAACTTTTTTTAGTTTTAAACGCATATAGTATTTAAATAAGAAATTAGAAAAAATAAAAATTATTTTGGTGTAAAATCTTATCTTTAAATACAAATTATTTATCTATTAAAGATTGTACTAATTGTTTTAAATCATTTAATTGATTTTGTAAATTTTGATTTTTAGTATTTAATTCTTGTATTGATGAGCATAATACAGGTATTAATGCAGAATAATTTACAGTTTGAACTTTTATACTACCATCTTTATAAACATCATCCTTTATACCATCAACTGCAAATGGATAAACTTCTTGAAGTTCATGAGCTAAAAAACCTTCGCCATAACTATTATCTAACTTCCATTTATATTTTACTGGTTTTAATTTAGTTATAACATCTAAACAATTTACCATTGGAATTACATCTTTTTTTAATCTATAATCTGATGTATTATTAAATGCAACAGCCGAATTATTAAATGTAAAATTTCCAATTTCAGAACTACCAGAATTAAGAAATAACATCCCTTTTAAATTACTTCCTAAACTACCTGTATTTCTATAAACTGCAAAATAATCATTATTAATATTAGCATCTATACTAATTCTAGTAGGACAACTATTCCAATTAACAGGTGCTCCGTTTATACCAAGCGTACCTGTAATAGTAGCCGCACCACTTGCATTTATAGTCATTCTAGGAGATGAACCATAAAATCCTATTCCAAAATAATTACTATTAGAACCATCACTTGAATGTGTATAAACTAATTCAGCTTGATTATTTACTGATGCAGCTTTCCCCAAAGTAATATATCTACTATTACCATTTCCCATTGAACTATCCAAAGCAGAAATTAATCTACCAGTATCTGTAGATGTACCTACTAATAAATACGAAGAAACTTTTGTAATTCCATTTACTTCTAATGCATATGAAGGACCTGTAGTATTAATACCTATATTTCCTCCAGATGTTACATAAAGTCTCCATGAATTATTTGTTATTAAACCGAAATCAGATGAACCCATAGAACCAATATTACCACTATTAATTCTTGTACCACTAGTACCTCCAATATAAATACTACTATTAGTATTAATGTTACCACTTACATCTAATTTAAATGATGAATTAGGAGTTGCACCAATACCTAAATTTCCGCCAGTATCTACAACTAAACGTATTGCACTAGCAGTATTATCATAAAGATAAAATGCACTATTTGGTGAATTTGCAGATCCTCTTGAACCTAATTCCCAAGATCTAGCATTAGAATTGAATTTAAGATTGCAAATACCAGTTGTTGATGAATTATTTAAAGTTATTAAATTACCAGATGTAGAAGTTAAAGACATATTATTAATACCAGCTATATTTAATGATGAATCTAAAACTAAAGCTTTCGAAGCAGTTGCAGTACCTTCAGTTATGCCAGTAGTATATGAAGATGATAAAATAGTACCGTTTTGATAAATATTACCTGAAATATTTAAAGTTCCATTTATATCTAAAGTATAAGATGGTGATATATTTCCAATACCAACTCTTCCATTAGATAAAATATTAAATGTAGTAGGGGTTCCATAATGTCCTAAACTTAAATATGAAGCACCAGTAGTAGTACTATAATTAAATCCTATTTCTGCTTGTTGATCAACTGCAGATGCTTTACCTAAAGTAAAACTAATACCATTACCATTTCCAATTGCTGAATTTAATATTGTTAAAGGTCTTCCTACATTTTGATTTAAATTTATAGTTCTAATACCAGTTATATCTTTATTAGAATCTACAACTAAAACTTTATTTGCCTCTGCTACTCCAATATTTGAAATATCATTATAATTTAATTCTGCTGCAGTTGCTGTAACTGTTGTACCTCCTAATATTAAAGATCCTGTATAAACATATGAAGAATATAATGATCCAGAAATACCAACACCACCAGTTACAACTAATGCACCTGTAGTAACAGAACTTGATGCTGTATTATCACCTAATAAAGTTTTACCAGAAGCAATCCATAAAGCATAAGCATTTGTTAAAGTCATGTTTGTACCTGCAACTGGTGCACCTGCAATATAAACAGTTGCTGCATTGGTAGTTGTTACTGTAACATTAGATGCGGCAATTGTTGGTTGACCAAATGATGTTATGACAGCATTTGTTGCGGTTCCTGAAGCTGCAGTACTACTATCTGTATAAATTGTAGCTAATGAATTTTTTTGAATACCTGAAGTACCCCAAGCAGATGATAAAATTGTAGTTCCACCAATTGTTATATTTTTCACAATACCTAAACCACCACTTAAAGTTAAACAACCAGTTAAAGGAGAAGTCGATGCAGTAGTACTTAAAAAACTTGTATCTCCTAAAGTATTCATTAACATTCTGTATGCTCCATTATAATATAAATAAACAGTATTTGGATTATTTGTTGCAGAACTACTTCTAGTACCAAATTCCATATTATATGTATCTGAAGTAAATAAAATATTAGCAGATCCTGTTGATGTAGTATTAGTAGCTCTAATTCCACTAGTAGTACCAGAAGTAGTTAAAATTCTAATTCCTGAAATATCTTTACTATTATCTACAATTAATGCTTTACTAGCTGAAGCATTTCCAACAGTTATACCTGATAAATAATTTAATTCATTTGCACTTGATGAAACTTGAGTACTATTTATATAAAATGAAGTTATATTTAAAGATCCTCCAATATCTAATGCATAGCCAGTATCTGTAGTTTTTCCGATTGTTATATTTGTTGAACCCCAAATTCGAAATCTAGATAAATTACCATTTAATCCTAAAGATAAATAATTAGTATTAGCACTAGTTGAATCAAAATAAAATCCTAAAGCTGAATAATCATTTGAAGATAATGATTTACCTAACATAATATAATTAGTATCTCCAGTAACTGTTGTTGAATCAATAGCACATATTTTTCTATATGAAGTTGAATCTAAAGTATCACCAATATTAATTTTAGATAATGTTAATTTTGAAATACCACTAATATTTGATGAACTATCTAAAACTAATGCTTTACTAGCTTGTGCAGTACCAATAATATTAACATCTATATAATTTAATTTAGCTGCAGTTGCAGTAACTTGAATTCCACTTAAATAAAATGATGTAGCATTTAAACTACCATTTATAGAAAGTTTATATGTAGAAGTATCAGATGCAGCAATAGAAATATTACCACTAGTTCCATTAATATACATTCTTCCAGTTCCTCCTGATTGTAAAATAAAATCATGTGATGAAAGTGTTCCCCAAAATGCTGCAGTAGCATTTACAGTCTCATTTACATATGATGCTAAACTAATAGTTCCATTTTGATGTTTTAATGAATTACCTGCACTATTAGTAATAAAAGATGATGATGTAGTAGTCCCGGTATTAGTTATATTTCTTAATCCAGTTATATCTTTATTACTATCTAAAACTAAAGTTTTACTAGCAGATGCTGTTCCTGCTATTACACCTGTTAATGTATTTATTTCAGAAGCAGATGCTGTAATAGCAGTTCCAGATAATGATAAACTTCCAGATAATGATAAATTAGTTACTCCTGTTATTGCACCTGAAAGAGTTAAACTAGTAAGTGTGCCTAAAGAAGTTATATTGGGTTGTGCAACTGTAGATAAAGTACCAGTTAAAATTGTAGCAACTAATGTACTTGCAGTTAAAGAATTAATATTAGTTATATTAGATAAAGAATTTAATACTAATACTTTACTAGCAGATGCACTACCTACTGTTACTCCTGTTAAATAATTAATTTCTGTTGCTGATGCTGTTATATTTGTTCCACCTAAGGTTAATGTTGTTAAAGATAAACTAGAAGTGGTAATTCCTGCATTTACTGTTAAACTAGATAATGTACCTAATGAAGTTATATTTGGTTGTGCAACTGTAGTTAATGTACCAATTAAACTAGTTGCCGAAATAGAAGTTCCTCCGGAAATTGTTCCAGTTAAACTTAAATTAGTTACACCTGAAATTGCGCCAGATAATGTTAAACTTGTAAGAGTTCCTAAAGAAGTTATATTAGTTTGTGCAACTGTAGTTAACAAACCAGTTAAATTAGTTCCTACTAATGTTGTAGCAGTTAAAGAATTAATATTAGTTATATTTCTAGATGAATCTAATACTAATGTTTTACTAGCTTCTCCTGTACCTGGTGTAGTTATATTATTGTAATTTAATTGAGTTGATGATGAAGTTAAATTTGTACCATTTAAATTAAGAGTTGTTACTGTTAAAATAGATGTTGTTAAATTATTTATATTATTTATATTTCTAGATGAATCTAAAACTAAAGTTCTACTAGCTTGTGCAACTCCTATAGATGTAATATTATTGTAATTTAATTGTGCTCCTGAAACAGTAACAAGAGTAGAACCTAGAATTAATCCATTTGTTCCATTATGACCTGATAATGTTAAATTACTTGTTACTGTTAAATTAGATAAATTACCTATAGAAGTTATATTAGGTTGGGAATTAGTAGCCAATACTCCATTTAATGTAGTAGCAGTAAATGAATTCGCTGTTAAATTTTCTATACCGGTTGCTGATTTATTTGAATCAAGAATTAATGCTTTAGATGCTAATGCAGTTCCTGCGGTTACACCAGATGTATAATTAAGTTGTGTGGAATTTCCAGTAAAATTAATACCACTAAGTTTAAAAGATATAATTTGATTAGAAATCGTCATATTTTTAAATTATATTCAAAAAAATATAATTATTCTTTATTTAAATAACTTAATTAAATTATTTATTTAATAAAGATTGTACTAATTGTTTTAAATCATCTAATTGTGTTTCTAAATTTTGAACTTTATTTTCTAGATTTTGATTTTTATTTTCTAATTCTTGGACTTTATTTTCTAGATTTTGATTTTTATTTTCTAATTCTTGGACTTTATTTTCTAATTTTTCATTATCCTCATATATATTTCGAATATTTTGTCCTAAAATTGGAATTATATTTTGATAGGCTACATGTAAACAAATCCCAGCAGGACTTATACTACCATCTTCATGAATAACTTCTTCTAATTCATCATCTTTTATAAAATTAATTAATTTTTCAAATCCATTTTTAATAATATCTTGAGCTATATAACCATAATGGAAGGTTCCACCTCGACTTTCAATATAATTAAATGATACTGGTTTATTTTGAATAATAAATGCTTTTGCTAATTCTATTGGAATTTCAGTAATATTAGTTTTAATACGTGAATCAGAAGTTACATATATTTCTGAAGATACTGCAATAGGATTTGAAAATCTAGCTGAAATATTATATGTTCCTGAATAAGCACCATTAGCACCCGTATTATCTCTATATCTAAATGAACTACCTGGTAATGTATATCCAATAGCACCACTAACATCTAATGCATAAGATGGACTAGTAGTTCCTATACCAACACAACCATTTGCTCGAACAGTCATTTTAGCTGAAGATCCATAAAATCCTAATCCAATAGAATTAGATCCAGAACCATCACTTGAGTGGTAATAATTCATTTCAAATTGATTATTTGTAGATGCTGCTTTACCTAATGTAAAATATCTTTGACTACCATCTGTCATACCGCTATCTAAAGCAGAAATCATTCTACTTGTATCTGTAGATGTACCTAATAATAAATATGAAGTAATTCTTGCTGCTCCACTTACATCTAATGAATATGAAGGATCAGTTCTATTAATTCCTACATTTCCTCCAGATGTTAGAAAAACTCTATAACTATTACTACTAATTATTCCAAAACTGGAAGAATTAATAGTACCAATATAAGAACCACAATAAATTGTACTAGATGATCCACCTATATAAATATTACTTGAAGCATTAATACTACCATTAACATCTAATTTATAACCAGGACCTGTAGTTCCAATACCCAAATTTCCATTTGTATCAACTGTTAATCTATGTGCACCAGCAGTATTATCATAAAGATAAAATGCATTTGCTGGTGAACTTGCAGATCCTCTTGAACCTAATTCCCAAGATTTACCATCAGAAATATATTTAACATTACAAATACCTGTAGTTGATGAATTATTTAAAGTAATTAAATTACCAGCTGTAGAAGTTAAAGACATAGTATTAATTCCTGAAATATTTTTAGATGAATCTAAAACTAAGGCTTTAGAAGCAGTTGCAGTACCTTCAGTTATTCCTGTAACATATCCAGCTGATAAAACACTACCACCAATATAAATATTACCTGAAGCATTAATATTACCTGTAACATCTAATGTATAACCAGGATTACTATTTGCAATACCTACATTACCGCCAGATTTAATATATATTCTACCAGTATTATTAGTTTGAAGTGCAAAATCATTTGCAGATGTATGTCCTAAATATGTAAAACCAGATGAATTAACTTGAAGTCTACATGATAATGTGCCCATAGTTGCATTTAATGCATCATATGCAGTTGCATTAGTTATATTAATAGTTCTGATACCATATATATCTTTATTAGAATCTAAAACTAAAGCTTTACTAGCTTCTGCTGTACCTGGCGATGATATATCTATATAATTTAATTCTGTTGCAGATGCTGTAACTGTTGTACCACCTAATATTAAAGATCCTGTATAAACATATGAAGAATATAATGATCCAGAAATACCAACACCACCAGTTACAACTAAAGCTCCAGTTGTTACTGAACTTGATGCTGTATTATCACCTAATAAAGTTTTACCAGCAGGTATCCAAAGAGAATAAGCATTTGTTAATGTCATATTTGTGCCAGCAGATGGAGCATTTGCGATATAAACTGTGGCAGCATTTGTAGTTGTTACTGATGTATTTGAAGCTGCAATTGTTGGTTGGCCAAATGAAGTTATAACCGCACTTGCTGCAGTTCCTGAAATTGTAGTACTACTATCTGTATAAGTTGTAGCTAAAGAATTTCGTTGAATACCTGAAGTTCCCCAAGCAGATGCTGACATAGCTGTACCTCCAATTGTCATATTTTTTGCAATACCTAAACCTCCGGATAAAATTAATCCACCAGTAGAATTTGATGTTGATGCAGTAGTACTTAAAAAACTTGTATCTCCCGAAGTATTCATTAACATTCTATATGCTAAATTATAATATAAATATACCATATTAGGATTTGTTGAAGTACTTCCTCTAGTACCAAATTCCATATTATATGTATCTGAAGTAAATAAAATATTTGCTGAACTTGAAGATGTAGTATTAGTAGCTCTAATTCCACTAGCAGTACCTGAAGTAGTTAAAATTCTAATTCCTGAGATATCTTTATTACTATCTAAAACTATAGCTTTACTAGCTGATGCTGTACCAGCCGTAACACTAGCTAAAGTATTTAATTCAGTTGCTGCTGCAGTAACTTGAGTAGTATTTATATATAATGATGTGCTATTAATACTTCCAGTTACATCTAAAGTATAAGTTGGTGATGTATTTCCAATACCAACTTTACCATTAGATAAAATATTTAATATATTAGGAGTTCCATAATGACCTATTGATATAAATGATGTTCCAGTAGTAGATAAATAATTAAATCCAAATTCACCTTGTTGATCTAAAGCTGATGCTTTTCCTAATGAAAAAGTAATACCATTACCATTACCTATTGCTGAATTTAACATAGTTAATGGTCTATTTAAATTTTGATTTAAATTAATAGTTCTAATACCTGATATATCTTTATTAGAATCTAAAATTAACGCTTTACTAGCAGATGCAGTACCTGCAGTAACACCAGCTAATGTATTTATTTCAGTACCAGTAGCAGTAATTGATGTAGAACCTAAAGTTAAACCAGTAGTAGTTAAAGTAGTTCCAACAAACAATGCTTTAGCAAAAGAACCTCCACCAGCTGAAGTAAAAGTTCCGCCATTTGTGGCGCTAGTTGCATCAGTTGTATTTGAAATTCCTAAACCACCAGCTAATTTTAATGCACCTGTTGAATTTGATGTAGATGTAGTAGTTGATGTAGATACTATATTTCTAGATGTTAAATCTGCGTAATCCGATAAATTAATTGTTCCAGATGAATCAAGAGTTGTAGTTGCAGTAATAAATCTTTTATTAGATTCTTGCCAAACAAAGGTTGGGAAAATATTATTATAAAGATTAATAGTATTACTTGCTGCAGGAGTTCCACTTAAAGCACTTCCTAAAGTTAAAGTTTTAGTTGAACCAACATAGTTTGTTACTTGTCTAACATTATTATTAGCTGGTCCTGAAGTCATTTTAATCCACCAATTTGTATAATAATTATCAACTGCACTTGCACTTCCGGGCAAAACTATAGTTGTAGTAGTTCCTGACGAAATAGTAAAATTTGTAGTTGCTGTATCTCCAACTACATCACCTGTACCTACATCATTTACATTTTGATATCTTTGAGTTAAAATACCAGCATCTATACCAGTACCTGAAGGACCGGAATTTAAAACAATAGTATTATCTGTTACGTTAACTGTTGTCGAATTTACAGTTGTAGTTGTTCCAGTAATAGTTAAATTACCTCCAACAGTTAAATTATTTCCTACAAATAGAGATTTAGCAAAAGCTCCACCGCCAGCTGAAGTAAAAGTTCCTCCATTTGTAGAGCTAGTTGCATCAGTTGTATTTGAAATTCCTAAACCGCCAGCTAATTTTAATGAACCAGTTGAATTAGATGTTGATGTAGTAGAATCAGTAGAAGTTAAAATTCCAGATAATCCTAAAGTTGTCGCCCCCGAAACTGTTCCAGTAACAGTTATATTTCTAAATCCTGATATATCTTTATTTGTATCTACTACAATTGCTTTACTTGCAGAAACAGTTCCAGCAGTTACACCAGCTAAAGTATTAATTTCTGCACCAGTAGCAGTAATTGCAGTAGAACCTAAAGTTAATCCTGCAGTAGTCAAACCAGTAAGATTTCCTACTGAAGTAATTGCAGTTTGTGCAGGTGTAGTTAAAGTACCTGCTAAACTTGTTGCTGTTAATGTTGTTACGCCTGAAACTGTCCCAGTAACAGATATATTTCTAAATCCAGAAATATCTTTATTAGAATCAACTATTATAGCTTTACTTGCAGAAACAGTTCCTGCAGTAACTCCAGCCAAAGTATTAATTTCTGTACCTGTTGCTGTAATTGCCGTAGAACCTAAAGTTAAACCTGCAGTAGTTAAACCAGTAAGATTTCCTACAGATGTAATTGCAGTTTGAGCTGCTGTTGATAATGTACCAGCTAAAGTAGCTGCAGTAATAGTTCCAGTAGCAGTAATATTTCTAAATCCAGATATATCTTTATTAGAATCAACTATTGCAGCTTTACTTGCTTCGATTGAACCAAGAGTAGTAATATCATTAAAATTTAATTTAGCTGCTGTAGATGTAATTGCAGTTCCTCCTAAAGTTAAAGTACCAGATACTGATAAAGAAGATAAAGTTCCTACTGATGTAATTGCAGTTTGAGCAGCTGTTGTTAAAGTTCCAGCTAAACTTGTTGCTGTTAATGTAGTTACACCTGAAATTGTTCCTGCAAGAGTTAAACTAGTAAGTGTACCTAAAGAAGTTATATTTGGTTGATCAACTGTTTGTAAAGTACCAGTTAAATTTGTAGCTGAAATGGAAGATGCCCCTGTAATAGAACCAGTTCCACTTAAAACTAAATTTTTATTAGTAGCTAATGTAACTGAAGCACCAGTTGGTGATAAAGTTAAAACTCCAGAACTATTAATTGTTCCTATTGATACACTTGAAAGAGTACCAACAGATGTAATATTTGGTTGTGATGCAGTTGTTAAAGTTCCAGCTAAACTTGTTGCAGTTAATGTAGTTATACCTGAGATAGTTCCTGTAACTGATATATTTCTAAATCCAGAAATATCTTTATTAGAATCTACTACAACAGCTTTACTTGCAGATATAGTTCCAGCTGTTATACTAGTGATAATATCTAAATCTGTATAAGTAGTACCATTTAAAGTTAAAGAATCTAATGATAAAGAATTTAATCCTGTTAAATTTTTACTAGAATCTACAACAACTGCTTTACTTGCAGATATAGTTCCTGCAGTTACACCAGCTAAAGTATTAATTTCCGTACCAGTAGCTGTAAGAGTGGTAGATCCTAAAGTTAAACCAGTAGTAGTTAAACTAGTTATTCCACTAATTCCTTTAGAACTATTAAGAATTAAAGCTTTGGAAGCTAAAGCAGATCCAGGAGTTACTCCATCTAAAACTCCAATTTCACTTTCAGTAATTGTGGTAGAACCCATAATTAAATTATTAGCTATTGTTAAATTAGTAAGAGTTCCTACTGATGTAATTGCAGTTTGTGCAGCAGTAGTTAAAGTACCAGTTAAAGAAGTGGCACTTAATGTATTAATACCTGAAATATTCCCACTAGAATTTAATACTAAAGTTTTACTATTTTCAGCAGTTCCTGGAGCTGAAATATTATTATAATTTAATTGAGTAGAAGATGAAGTTATATTTGTACCATTTAGATTAATTGTTGTGGCTACTAATGTAGATGTAGTTAATGAATTAATATTAGTTATATTTCTAGATGAATCTAGAACTAATGTTTTACTAGCTTGACCTGTACCAATTGTCATAATATTATTATAATTTAATTGAGCTGCAGAAGCAGAGACAAGAGTAGCACCTAAAACTAATCCATTTGTTCCATTATGTCCAGTAACATTTACATTTCCACTTACTGTTAAATTATTAAGAGTACCAATAGAAGTAACATTAGGTTGTGCATTAGTAGTTAACGTACCTGCTATATTAGTTGCATTTAAAGTAGTTGTATTTATATTTCTAAGTCCAGAAACATCTTTATTAGAATCTAAAACTACTGCTTTTGATGCAGTAGCTGCTCCAGCTGTTACTCCGGAAGTATAATTAAGTTGATCAGCAGTTCCTGTAAAATTAGTACTACTAAGTTTAAATGATACTATTTGATCTGAAATCGGCATTATTTATTTAATATTATAAAAATATTATTTTTAGATAAAATTTTTATATAAATTATATTCAAAAAAATATAATTATTCTTTATTTAATTAATTTCATTCTATACTATTACAAATTAATTAAAAGAATTAATAATGTCTTCTAATTTTTTTAATCTTTCTTCTAAATTTTGATTTTTATTTTTTAGTTCTTGAACTTCATTTTCTAATTTTGATTTTTCTTCATATATACATTTAATATTTAAAGCTAATATAGGAATTATTTGTTCTAATGATAAAGTAAATGCTTGATCTTTAGGATTTATAAATCCATCATCTTCAATTATTTCTTCTAATCCATTCTCAGGACCAATTGCAATTAAATCCGGAAATCCAGCTTTATAAATATCTTGTGCTATATATCCGTAATGAGTAGATGAATCATCATTTTTAAATTTAAATTTAACTGGTTTAGTTTTTTCTATAAATAATTTACATTCTTCAATAGTAAGATCAACTATATTTTTTTTAAGACGATAATCTGAAACTACATCAACCTCACCACCAACTAATATACGATAAGAAAATCTGGCAGAAAATGTCTGTGTTGTAGTACCAGCAGTTCCTGAACTATTGCCACTATTCCAATAAGCATATCCTGATCCTGTTGACATATTAGCATAAGTAGTTACATCTAAAGGACAACTAGGACTTGTATTTCCAATACCAACATAACCACTAGTATTTATAAATAGACGTGATGAATTACCAGTTTGTAACGAAATAAAATGTGAAGTAGTAGGTCCTATATATATACCAGAACCATTATTTTGAACTTCAGCAGTACAACTTGAATAAGTACTTCTAAATGGTATAGAATATGTAGATGATACAACTCCAGATGATGCAATATCTCCAGAAGTTATAGCTGTTGTGTATATACTTCCAGCAACATTTAATTCATACGTTGAACTTGGTGTAGTACCAATACCTACACCATTACTATCAATTCTCATTCTTTCAGTTCCTACTGATGATGATGTGGCTCCTGTATAAAACGCAATACCTGTTGTAGTTCCTGAATATATTTTTAATAAAGAATTATTAGCACCAAATCCATAAGCACTAGTTGTATTATTATAAATTAATAATGATCTATCTGAAGAAGTAGCTCCCATATCAATTCTTCCTGCTAAACTAGTAGCAGTATTACCAACACCTAAATTACCATTTGTATCTACATATAATCTCATTGCTCCAGCAGTATTATCATACAGATAAAATGCATTTGCTGGAGAACTTGCTGAACCTCTTGAACCTAATTCCCAAGATTTAGTATCTGAATTAAATTTAATATTACAATTACCTGATGTTGAAGAATTAGTTATATTTAATTGATCTTGAGTTGTTGATGATATAGATAATTTATTTAAACCAGAAATATTTTTAGATGAATCTAAAACTAAAGTTTTACTAGCTTCTGCAGTACCAATTGTTGTAATATCATTATAATTTAATTCTATAGCAGATGCTGTAACATTTGTCCCACCAATATTTAATGTTCCCATTTGAACTGTTGATGCATTTAATGTACCAGAAACACCAACTCCACCAGTTACAACTAAAGCTCCAGTTGTAACTGAACTTGATGCAGTAGCATTAGATAGAGTAACTATACCAGATGCTCCGAGTGTAGTTATACCAGATAATGCACCAGCTAAGGTTAAACTTGAAAGGGTACCTACTGATGTTATATTTGTTTGTGCTGCAGTAGTTAATGTACCAGCTAAACTTGTTGCTGTTAATGTTGTTACTCCAGAAATTGTACCAGTAACTGTTATATTTCTAAATCCAGAAATATCTTTATTTGCATCTACTACAATATGTTTACTAGCAGTTATAGTACCTGCTGTAACTCCTGCAACAGTATTTATTTCTGTTGCAGATGCAGTTATTTGAGTGCCAGATAAATATAATGATGTTGATGCATTTATACTTCCAGTTACATCTAAAGTATAACTAGGATTAGTATTTCCAATACCAACTTTTCCATTAGATAATATATTTAATATCGTAGCACTGCTATAATGACCTAAAGATAAATTTGATAATCCTACAGTACTACTATATGTAAATGTAATTTCTCCTTGTTGGTCTGTAGCTGAAGATTTACCTAAAGCTATAGCATAAGAACCTGCATTAGCTAATGAAGAATTTAGAATATATAATGGTTTTGCTACATTTTGATTTAAAGTAATAGTTCTAATTCCACTTATATCTTTATTTGAATCTAGAATTAATGCTTTACTAGCAGATGCAGTACCTGCAGTAACTCCTGCTAAAGTATTAATTTCAGTACCTGTAGATGTAATTGCAGTTGCACCTAAAGTTAAACCTGCAGTTGTTAAACCAGTAAGATTTCCTACTGATGTAATTGCAGTTTGTGCAGGAGTAGTTAATGTACCAGCTAAATTTGTTGCAGTTAATGTAGTTACACCTGAAATTGTACCCGCTAGTGTTAAATTTCTAGATGCTAAATCTGCATAATCGGATAATGTAATTGTTCCAGATGAATCTAGAGTTGTTGTTGCAGTAATAAATCTTTTATTAGATTCTTGCCAAACAAAGGTTGGGAAAATATTATTATAAAGATTAACAGTATTACTTGCTGATGGGGTCGATGATAATGATGTTTCTAAAGTTAAAGTTTTAGTAGAACCAACATAATTTATTACTTTTCTAACATTATTATTCGCCGAACCTGAAGTTATTTTAATCCACCAATTTGTATAAAAGTTATCTACAGCACTAGCACTTCCAGGTAAAACTATAGTTGTAGTAGTTCCAGATACAATTGCAAAATTTGTAGTTGATGTATCTCCAACTACATCACCAGTACCAGCATTATTAGCAATTTGATATCTTTGAGTTAAAAATCCTGCATCTATACCAGTACCAGAAGGACCAGAATTTAGAACAATAGTATTATCTGTTACATTAACTGTTGTTGAATTTACAGTTGTAGTTGTTCCTGTAACTGTTAAGTTACCACCAACAGTTAAATTATTACCAACAAATAGAGATTTAGCAAAAGCTCCACCTCCAGCAGAAGTAAAGGTTCCTCCATTTGTGGAACTAGTTGCATCAGTTGTATTTGAAATTCCTAAACCTCCAGCTAATTTTAATGCACCAGTTGAATTAGATGTTGATGTAGTTGAATCACTAGAAGTTAAAATTCCACTTAAACCTAAAGTTGTAACTCCAGATAAACTACCTGCTAATGTTAAACTTGTAAGTGTACCTACTGATGTAATTGCAGTTTGTGCAGAAGTAGTTAAAGTTCCAGCTAAACTTGTGGCAGTTAATGTAGTTACACCAGAAATAGTACCGGTAACAGTTATATTTCTAAATCCTGAAATGTCTTTATTTGTATCAACAATAACTGCTTTACTTACAGAAACGGTACCTGCAGTTACACTAGCTAATTTATTTATATCTGAACTTGTAGCAGTAACTCCGGATAAAATATTTAATTCTGCGCCAGTTGCAGTAAGGGTTGTTGCACCTAATGTTAAACCTGCAGTTGTTAAACCAGTTAAATTCCCAACTGAAGTAATTGCAGTTTGTGCAGGAGTAGTTAAAGTTCCAACTAAACTTGTTGCAGTTAATGTAGTTACACCAGAAATAGTACCGGTAACACTTATATTTCTAAATCCTGATATATCTTTATTAGTATCTACAATTACTGCTTTACTTAAAGAAATAGTTCCTGCGGTTATTCCAGCTATTTTATTAATTTCTGCAGATGTAGCGGTAACTCCAGATAAAATATTTAATTCTGCACCTGTAGCAGTAATTGATGTTCCACCAAAAGTTAAATTTGTAGTAGTTAATGTAGTTACACCAGAAATAGTACCAGTAACAGTTATATTTCTAAACCCCGAGATATCTTTATTAGTATCAACTATAATAGCTTTACTTGCAGTTACTGTTCCAGCAGTTATACCAGCTATTTTATTAATTTCTGTATATGTAGCAGTAACCCCAGATAATATATTTAATTCCGCACCTGTAGCAGTAATTGTAGTAACTCCTAAAGTTAATCCTGCGGTAGTTAAACTACTAAGAGAACCTAAAGAAGTTATATTTGTTTGAGCTGGAGTAGTTAATGTACCAGCTAAACTTGTTGCTGTAAGAGTTGTAACTCCAGATATAGTTCCAGTTACACTTATATTTCTAAATCCTGAAATATCATTAGTAGTATTTACAATAACTGCTTTACTTGCAGTAATAGTACCTGCAGTTATACCAGCTATTTTATTAATTTCTGAACTTGTTGCTATAACTCCAGATAAAATATTTAATTCCGCACCAGTTGCTGTAATTGCAGTTGCTCCTAAAGTTAACCCTGCAGTAGTTAAACCAGTAAGAGAACCTAAAGAAGTTATATTAGTCTGTGCTGCTGTCGTTAATGTACCAGC
>JACCDR010731097.1_pt1 | contig 17316 bp, 20 predicted proteins | sample 7446431 | NCBI WGS metagenome assembly JACCDR01 (sample SAMN15323443, study PRJNA562643) | freshwater metagenome | isolation source: river surface water | place: USA:Blue River Watershed | collected 2017-08-17
ACACCGACATGAACGTGGTCATGACCAGCGCTGGCCACTATGTGGAAGTGCAGGGCACAGCCGAAGGCCTGCCGTTCACCCGCGATCAAATGAACGCCTTGTTGGCCTTGGCCGAAAAAGGCGTGCGCGAACTCATTGCCATGCAGCAAGAAGCTTTGGCTGCTTAAACGCGATGACCGCACCGATGAAGCAAATCGTTCTGGCCTCTAACAACAAAGGCAAGCTTGCCGAGCTGCAAGCCATGTTTGCGCCGCTGGGTGTCGAGCTGGTGCGCCAAGGCGATTTGCACATTGGCGAAGCCGAAGAGCCGTTTCACACCTTTGTAGAAAACGCCTTGGCCAAAGCCCGCCACGCCGCGCGTGAAAGCGGCTTACCTGCCGTGGCCGACGATGCTGGCCTGTGCGTGGATGCCTTTGGCGGCCTGCCCGGCGTGCAAACCGCCTACTACGCCACCCAGTTTGGCTATGAAAAAAGCGACGACAACAACGTGCGCGCCTTGCTAGAGCAAATGGCTAACGTCGACAACCGCCGCGCAGCTTTGGTCAGCACCCTTGTGGCCGTGCGCCACCCTGACGACCCCGAGCCGCTCATTGCTGTGGGCCGTGCGGTGGGCGAAATCACGCGTGCACCTGTGGGTGTGAATGGCTTTGGCTTTGACCCCATCATGTTCATCCCGCGCTTTGGCAAAACCTTTGCCGAGCTGCCCATCGAGGTGAAAAACGCCAACAGCCACCGTGGCCAAGCCGCGCAGCAAATGCTCGCGCTCATGCGTGAGCGCTGGTTCGCTTGAAACACTGTCAATGACCCAAGACATCCAACACCTCATGCGTCCCGGCACGCTGTCGCTCAGCAGCTTGCCGCCGCTCTCGCTGTATGTGCATTTGCCTTGGTGCCTCAAGAAGTGCCCGTACTGCGACTTCAATTCGCACGAAGCGCAAAGCAGTGTGGGCGGCGAGCTTCCCGAGCAGCGTTACCTCGACGCTTTATGCGCCGACCTCGAACACAGCCTGCCCCTTATTTGGGGCCGCAGTGTTCACAGCATCTTCATTGGGGGCGGCACGCCCAGCTTGTTTTCGTCTGCTGCGATTGAGCGGCTGATTAGCGACATGCGTGCGCGTTTGCGTTTAGAGGCTGATTGCGAAATCACGCTTGAGGCCAACCCCGGCACGTTTGAGAAAGACCGCTTCCGCGCCTTTCGCCAAGCGGGCGTCACGCGCTTGTCCATTGGCGTGCAAAGCTTCAACGACCAACACTTGCAGGCCTTGGGCCGTGTACACAACCGCGACCAAGCTATTGCCGCGGTCGAAGAAGCACGCGAAGCCTTTGACACCTTCAACCTCGACCTGATGTACGCCTTGCCCGGTCAAACGCTGGCGCAGTTGGACCAAGACCTTGATATGGCTTTGTCGCTTGCACCCCCGCATTTGTCGGTGTACCACCTCACCATCGAGCCCAACACCGTGTTTGCCAAATTCCCACCGCAAATACCGGAAGACGACGACGCCTATGCCATGCTGGACCGCATCACCGAGCGCACCGCCGCCGTGGGCCTGCACCGCTACGAGGTGTCGGCCTACGCCAAAGACAAGCACCGCTGCTGGCACAACCTCAACTACTGGCAGTTTGGCGACTACCTAGGCATTGGCGCTGGCGCACACAGCAAGCTCAGCTTTGCCCACCGCGTGCTGCGCCAAGTGCGCAACCGCGACCCGCGCCTGTTCATGGACCACGCGCTAGATACCAGCCGCGCAGACCGCGCCGTGGCCCAAAGCACCGAGGTGTCGCGAGCCGATCTGCCCTTTGAGTTCATGCTCAACGCCCTGCGCTTGCGCCACGGCTTTTCGCTGGCCGACTTCACCGACCGCACAGGCCTGCCCGTGACTGCCATTCAGTCAGCCTTGGCGGAGGCCGAAGCCAAACGCCTCATCACGCGCGACTTTCAGCGCGTGGTGCCCACCGAGCGCGGCTTTGATTTCTTGAGCGACTTGCAATCTTTGTTTTTGTCTGAGACCTGAAGTAAAAGCAGGCAAAAGACACATTACAATATTGGCTGAATTCAACTGGAAGCGTGGCAGAGTGGTTGAATGCACCGGTCTTGAAAACCGGCGAAGGTGTGAGCCTTCCGTGAGTTCGAATCTCACCGCTTCCGCCAGTACAAAAACGCACCCCTCGGGGTGCGTTTTTTCTTTTCTGCGTGCATCTCTTTGAATGTCAAGCATCGGCAAATCATTGCCGTTAAAGCCATGGCACGCCTTATGCATATTTGCCGGTGATTGGTCTGAACCTTTTCGAAGGAGCTTTCTATGGAAACCGCAAACATGATGCGAATTAGCGCCCACCACGGCGGCTATGGCGGGCATGGCAGCACGCCGCAAGACCGGCAGCAGCAACGGCGTCAGAAAATACTGGCGTTGTTTGAGGCGGTAGAGCACGGCCACTTAGACCATGCCAAGCTCGCCCTAAAGGTCTTGATGAATTTCGACCACGCGCTCAGCACCGATGCGCAGTTTGTGCGCCTGTCCAAAGCGCTGGATGCTGGTGGGGTGTATTTGGCGCAGCAGATCGTGCGCGACATTAAGGCTAAGTTCATCAACGCCACGCCTTTGGCTGCACACGCCGCGCATGCGCCGCACCCACCTAAGCCACACACGCCAGACGGCATGCATTTTGTAGATACGCAGGCCTAAGCACGACTTGCGTTGCACATGGCTTAGCGCGTTTTAGCTCGGCAAGCGGCCTGCATGTCACGGTCGCGAATGAATCCGCATTGCCCGCTGCCGCCGCCGGTTTCGGCGCGACACATGGCTTGAAGGTCGCTGTCGCGGATAAAGCCACACTGGCCGCTACCTCCGCCCGTGGTGGCGCGGCAATAGGCTTGCTTGTCTGGGTTTTGAATGAACCCACACTGGCCCGAGCTGCTAGATGATGACGTGTTGGCGCGGTCCGCACTGGCACGGCAAGCAGCCTGCATGTCATGGTCGCGAATGAATCCGCATTGGCCACTGCCACCACCCGTTTCGGCACGGCAGCGGGCTTGCATGTCGCCATCACGAATAAAACCACAGTGGCTAGAGCCACCGCCACTGATGGCACGGCAATACGCTTGGCGGTCTGGGTTTTGAATAAAGCCACAGTCGCCTTGTTGGGCAAGGGCCACCGTGCTTGCCAGCAGGCATGCCAGCCAGAACAGTGTGTGCAGACTAAGTCGCCTAATCATGTCGGTGATCAATGGTGACGCTGTTGCAGCTCATGCACCAATAGCACCACGCGTGCATCGGGCTCATGAAAGCGAATGCCGTGTTGGTATTCGGGGTTTGATTCGGTTTGGTTGGCGCGATGGACCAATTCCACGTTTTGAATGGCGCCTGTCATTTCTGCATCTTCTGATTTGCCTGTGGATTGCAAATCAAACCGTAGCCTGAGTTTGACTTGGCTATCTACTTCCCCCAGTTTGTGCGGGCCCACCACCGATGTGCCGCCGCCGCTGATGTCGTGCAGGTGAAAGTCGCCTAGGCTGTGACCGACCAAGGTGGAGCTCACAATTTCCACCGGCAAGGTGGTACGCACGCGCAGGTGCGCACGCATGGGGGTTTCCAAAATGTCTTCGGGAAAGCTCATGAGCATGTAGTTGCGAGGGTTGAGCAACAGAGTGTTGATGCGGCTTTTGAAGGTAAAGATGGATAAGCCCGAGAACAGACGCACTTCTACGTTCATGCCTTCGCGCAGGTGGACGATCCAGCCGTCTTCTTGCGGCACGCGCAGCATCAAGAATTCTTTTTCTACCCAACCAATGACGCTGGTGTACTGCTTGTGCTCGCTTGGTCCTTCCAAAATGAGCTGTACACGCTGCCCCACTTGAAAGTGCATGTCAGCAAATTTCGCTTTTTTTGGGGCTTGTTCGTGGGTTGACATTTGGAGTGTGTGAGTTTGTGTTTCAATTCCTATCATAAAGACTGTTGTCTCACATAGGAGAAGTATGTTCAAGCGCCTTGTTTCCGTGCCCATGCGAGCCTTGAAGTGGCTAGCTTTTGGGTCGGTACAGTTTTCGGAGCAGGAAGAGTATCTGGAGTTTCGGTACAAGTTTTTAATTGTGCTGATGCTTTCTGCAGCTTTTCTCACAGGCTTGTTCATCCTCGGCACCATCAGCCAAATTAACCTGATTGGCTGGGCGCATGGACGAATGATGGTCACCTTTGTCACGCTCACCATGCTTTTGTGGTTGATGCTGCGCGGGTCACCACGGCGGTTCAAAACTGTGGGCTGGACTTATGAAGTATTGAGCTTGGTCGAAAGTGTTTCGGCATTGGTTTATGTGCCGGTGGACGAGCTTCGCATTTTGTGGTTTTACACAAATATTCCTTGCGTGTTTATTTTGTTGGGGCAGCGCCCGGGCTGGGTGGTGACGGGTTTAACGATGGTTGGTTTTTTGGTGGGTAACCAGCATTTAGATCAGCCTTATTCATCGAACGCTGTAGCGACAGGATTTTTAGCAATGGCGTACATGGGTGTCTCGTTTCATGCGTATGTCGATCGCTCGATGTCGTATTTCAAACGCATGCGCGATTACAACGCGCAGCTGCATGACTTGGCCAGCCACGACCCATTGACGCGTGTGTTGAATGCCGGCGCTTATTACCGCGCATGTGACCAACAAATTCATGCCAGCCAACGCGCTAACCAGCCCTTTGCGGTGCTGTTCATTGACTTAGACCACTTCAAGTCGATCAATGACACCTACGGTCATGCGGTGGGTGACGATGTGTTGCGTGCCGTGGCGCAAACGTTGCAAGCCCACGTGCGACGCAGCGATGTGGTGGGGCGTATTGGGGGTGAGGAATTCTCAGTGTTTTTGCCCAACACACAAGTCAAGGGAGCAGAGTTGGTGGCTGAGGCATTGCGTGTGGCAATTGAGTCCATCCACATCGAGGTAGATGGTGTGCGCTTAAAGATCACGGCCAGCATTGGCGTAGCGGCTAAGCGCTTTGATGATGAAACCATGCAAGCCATTCAGCAACATGCCGATCAAGCCATGTATGAGGCCAAGCGTGGTGGTCGCAACCGTGTGTCTACATTTGATGACGATGCATCAGGCTTGTCGCTGTCAGCGACCTAAGCGCCAGATCCATTGCAAGTCTAGATAGCGATAGACATACCCTGGGCCGTTCAGGCCCACAGTTTCGTTGCGGCCTGCACGCAGTTTGAAATACGAGTCGCCTTGTGATGGGCTGGTCACTTGCAGCTCGGCCAAGCGAGCAGGGGTGTGCTCATCGTTGTTGACTTTTTGACGTCCCTCACCCAAGCGGGCATACCACTGCCATCCCTCAAAGCGGCGACGCCAACCAATCATGCCCATCGTTTCATTGAGTCGATCTGGGTTGAAGTAGTAGCGTTGGCTTGGGTTTTCGATGGTTTCTCCCAGTTGGTGTTTATAGGCCCATTGCAGGGTGATGCCTTGGTCAGGCAGTGCATCCCAGACCACGCGAGTGCGCTGCTGCTGACGATCGTGACCATCTGAGAAATGTGTCTGAGCTAATGCGCCCACCACTGTGACGCGTGGATGAACTTGGTAGTCCACATTGCCGCCGACCAAGTCGTAGTGAATGCCTTGTTGTAATGCACTGATAGATTCCACCCAGTCACGACTGGCAAACACGCCCCAGCTGAGTTGTGAGTTGTGCGCTTGGTTGTAGCTCCAATCGCCAATGATTGTGGTTTTTTCTGGGCCTTGGTTCACGCCCACTTTGAGGCTATTGCCCAACCCTGTGAGTGCATCGAGGTGTTGTGCGGTGTAGTTCACACCATGACCGCTGAGCGCATTACCGTTTTGTTGGTAGCGCTGTTCTTGCCACTCAACACCTTGCCATTGCAAGCCCGAGGTGTAGCTGGGCAATGCGGTGGCAAAGGCTTTGCGAATGCTGAGGCCATCGCTGTCGCTGGATTGGCTCCATGCAGGCGCAATGGCCCAAGTGTTGTCAGCGGCGGCGTGCGCACTGCTAAGACTTAGCAGCGCAAATGTAGTGAGTGCAGCCCATTGGGTGTGGCGATGTGTCATTTGGTTCCCCATGTTTTGCGCAAGTTCAAAATTTCGCTGATGTAGCCCCACACACAGGCGGGCTGCAAGATGATGCTGTAGACCAAGGTGTAAGAGAGCAGCCCCAAGCGGTTACGGCGCACCTTGAGGCCCACTTCGTCAAACGTGGCTTTGTTGCGCGCGTACATGAGTGAGTTCATCAAGAAGCTGATGGGCAGCAGTGCCAAGGTCATGGGGCCCACGATCCAGAAGTACCCAAACATGGCCAGCACCAAGCCGGGGATGAAGCCTAAGCTGTAGGCCAAGTCCATGAATGGAAACAGTGTGTTCCACCAAATGTAGAACACGGGCATGCGGCGTTGCATCAAGATATCTGGAGTCATCTTGAAGGCTTCAATCAAGCCACGCGACCAGCGTTGACGCTGGCGAATGAACTGCGTCAAGTTGTCGGGGCAGCGGGTGAGGGCAATGGCATTTTCTGCATGGCCCACGCGATAACCAGCGTGCAAAATTTTCCAAGTCAGCACAATGTCTTCGCCCACGGTGTGAGGCCAGCCGCCCACTTCCACCAAGGTCTCTCGGTCATAGAGTGAGAACGCGCCTTGCGCGACCAAGGTGCCTTGAAACAAAGACTGAATGCGTTTGATGGCCGCAATGCCCAAGAAGTAGTCCCACTCTTGCGCTTTGGTCAACCAGTTTTGGCGCGAATTGCGAATCAAAATGGCACCAGCCACTGCGCGTGTGTTGGGCGGGTCAGCCAGGCGGCGGCTTACTAGGTTTTGAATGCCGTCTTTCCATATCCAACAGTCGGCATCGACTGTGATGACAAATGGGCTACTGCATTGCGCCAAGCCTTGATTGAGTGCGTTGGCTTTGCCGCCGTTTTTTTGCAAGTCAAGTAAGTTGAGGTTGGGGTACTCGGGCAGCAGACCGCGCACGATGTCTGCGGTATTGTCTGCAGAGCCATCGTTGATGACGGTGACGTGCAACTCACCTGGGTAGGTTTGGCGCATGAGGCTGCGCACGGTGTCTTCGATGGACTCAGCTTCGTTATAGGCAGCCACCAGTACCGTGACGCTGGGGTAGTGTTCGTGCAAAGGCACGTGTGGGCGTTTGTCCAAAGCCAGTGCCACCATGATGAACGCATTCATAAAGCCGGGAATGATGGCAATGAAGCCAATCAAAAATGCGGCAATGAATGGCGTGGTGTGCTCACTGAGCTGTTCATACCAAGGAATAGAGAGCCAGATTGACAGCAGCATCCAAGCAGTAGACGCTGCCACAGTGATGATGAACTTCCAGCGAATTGTGATGTATGGCATTTAAGAGTTATGCGCGCTGGATGTTGAAAGCCAATGCGCCAGTGGTTGTGGGTGTGAAAAAAAGAAGCCTTGTGCCAAGTGACAGCCAAGCTCTTGCAAAGCTTGAGATTGCTCTTTGGTTTCAATGCCTTCGGCAATGAGCTCAATGCCAAATTCTTGTGCGAAGGCCACTGCTGCTTTGACGATGGCGTAGACCATGGGGTGATCGATTTGTTGTGCAAACTGTTTGTCAAGTTTGATGACATCAAATGGCAGCATGTGTAAGCGGCTAAGACTAGATTGGCCAGAGCCAAAGTCATCCATGACGATGCGCACACCGCGTTTACGCAGTGATTGCAAACCGTCAATGACGGTTTGAGAGATGCGCTGTAAATAGGTTTCGGTGATTTCAAAGTCCAAACGCGCAATGGTGGACTGAGGCAGCGCGTCAAGCCAGCCGTGGATATACGACAAAAAATCTAAGGTGGTGATGTGACGAATAGACAAGTTCACGCCAATGCGAATGGTTGGGTGGCGATGCAATAGTTGCGGTAAGTCGCGCGCGAGCTGTGCCAAGACCAAACGTTCGAGAGGGGCAATCAGCCCCACGTTCTCCGCCACAGGAATGAACAAGTCAGGTGAGACCTCACCCCATGGACCGGGTGCGATGCGACACAGGGCTTCGACGCCGATAAGTTGGTTCGAGTGCAGCGAAGTTTGACCTTGGTAGACCAAGTCGATGGCTTGCTTGTCGATGGCAGACAAAAGCGTTTGCTTGATGTGCGCAATTTGACTGGTCGATACATCTGGTTGCATGGGTTCATTTTCCTATTCAAAGCTGTGTATTTCTCAATGACAGGTTTGATTTGATGGAAAAAACAAAGAGATCACACGCTTTGAGTTCTATGGTCTTAACTTTTGTGTTGTGTGCCTGATGTGGGTGTGAAGATGTCTTCATAATGGCAACAGACTTTGAAAAAGGTGAGGCTATGTCTGCGAACGAGCGACGTCATCCAGAGAACGCGCAATTGCGCGAAAAGATCAATCACATTCAAGCTGTGAGTGAGCAGCTCCAAGCTTTGTTGCAACAAGTGCAAGTGCAAACGGTGGCGTGGGCGCGCGAAGGTAGGGTAGCCGATTTACCTTGTTCTGAATTGGCCAACAGTTTGTCGACTTCTTTTTTGCAACAGCGCGCAGCGTTAGCGCAAATTCAAGAAGACATCCAAGGCGCTGCAGTGCGTGCGGCTATGCCTACAGCCCCAGCCTTGATCAGCGATGAAGAGCTGGCAGCATTGATGAAATGATGTTGATGCGCAAGCGTTAAAATCTTCTCAACTTCCAAAGCCAACTCTTGCGGTTGGCTTTTTTATTTCGGCGCGAGCCGAAAAGCAAAGGTGACCCGTGTTTAAAAATGTGATGGTGTATCGAATTGGCGAGGGCTGGAGCCCTAGCCTTGAGCAAATGGAGCAGGCGTTAGACGCCGAGCGTTTTGTGCCCTGCGGCGCAAGCCAAGAAAAAGCCATTGGCTGGGTCGAGCCGCGTGGTGAGGCGCATGGCCCGCTGGTCGAGGCGGTGAGTGGTCAGCGTATGTTGAAGCTCAAGATCGAGACCAAGGGTGTGCCTGGCTCCATCGTCACACGCAAGGCCAAAGAGCGCAGCGCGGTGATTGAAGCCACCGAGGGCCGCAAGCCTGGCAAAAAGGAAATGAAGGAAATCAAAGAAGACGTGAAGATGTCTTTGATGCCCATGGCCTTCAGCAAAGAGTCGTCGATTCTGGTGTGGATTGACCCAGCCACCCACTTGATGGTGCTGGACGCGGGCAGTCAAGCCAAAGCGGACGAGGTGGTGACGATGCTCATCCAGTCGTTCGCGGGTTTGAGCCTGACGTTGATCAACACGCAAATGTCGCCTCAATCAGCCATGGCTTCATGGCTGATTACGCAAGAGTTGCCCGCTGCATTCAGTGTGGACCGCGAATGCGAGCTGAAGGCGGCTGATGAATCAAAGTCGGTGGTGCGCTACGTGCGCCACCCGCTCGATACCGATGAGGTGAAGCAGCACGTCGAAGGCGGCAAGCTGCCCACACGTTTGGCGCTGACGTGGGAGGGGCGTGTGTCCTTCACGCTGACCGAGGCCATGCATTTGAAAAAGGTCACGTTTTTAGAGGGTGTGTTTGAAAGCACATCCGCTGAAAAAGACGAAGGCTTTGATGCCGACGTGGCCATTGCCACAGGCGAGCTGAGCAAGCTGTTGCCCGACTTGTTAGAGGCTTTGGGCGGTGAGATGGCGCTGGCTTAATCGCTGATCAGTTCAGGGTTGAGGCGACGGGCACGTTGGTCGACGTAGTAGCCCCCAAACTCGGTGTAGCGCAGGGCGTATTGCTGGCATTTGCCGCAGGCATGCACATCGCAGCGGTTGTACGGAAAAAACTTCAAGGCCACAGGCGCATCGGCTGATTCGTAGCGGGTGCCGTTGGGGTGCTGTTCTTCAAACGTGGGTTCATACACATCTGGGTCGCGCAGGGTGGCCACGTGGGTCATGTGTTGCGCGGGCCATACGGCGTCGCTGACGCTCTCCCAGCCTGCGCAGTGTTGCAGGCTGCATTGACAAGAGGAGTGGGGCTTGGCGACCAGTTGGCGCAATGCCTCGGACGTGTGAATGAATGGAACAGTGCTCATAGAAGTAGAGCCTACCACCGCCTAAGATTTAACGAGGTCTAGACGTGAAAAAGCCCCGAAGTTCGATAGGAACGATCGGGGCTTTTGCGTGTCGCGCACCGAGCGCGACACAAGGCTATGCAATTACTTGCGCTTAGCCAATGGCTCAACGTTGCGGTGTGCCTCGCCAGTGAACAACTGACGTGGGCGGCCGATTTTGTACTCGGGGTCGCTGATCATTTCGTTCAACTGAGCAATCCAGCCCACAGTACGTGCCAATGCGAAGATGCCGGTGAACAAGTTCACTGGAATACCGATGGCGCGTTGCACGATGCCAGAGTAGAAGTCGACGTTGGGGTAGAGCTTGCGGCTGACGAAGTATTCGTCTTCCAAAGCGATCTTTTCCAAGGCCTTGGCCAACTTGAACAAGGGGTCGTTCTCGAGGCCGAGTTCTTTCAACACTTCGTCGCAAGTTTCTTGCATCAACTTGGCGCGTGGGTCATAGTTTTTGTAAACGCGGTGACCGAAGCCCATGAGCTTGACACCAGAGTTTTTGTCTTTGACCTTCTCCATGAACTCGCCCACTTTAGAGACGCCGCCCATGGCTTGGATTTCTTCCAACATGTTCAAGCAAGCTTCGTTCGCGCCGCCGTGTGCTGGGCCCCACAAGCAAGCCACACCAGCAGCGATGGCTGCGAATGGGTTGGTGCCTGATGAACCGCACAAACGCACGGTCGATGTAGAAGCGTTTTGCTCGTGGTCTGCGTGCAAAGTGAAGATGCGGTCCATGGCGCGCTCGAGCACGGGGTTGACCACATATTCTTCGGTGGGTGTGCCGAACATCATGCGCAAGAAGTTGCCTGAGTAGCTCAGGTTGTTCTGTGGGTACATGTAAGGCTGGCCCACGCCGTATTTGTAGGCCATCGCAACCAGAGTTGGCATCTTGGCGATCAAGCGAATGGCAGCGATTTCGCGGTGCTCTGGGTTGTTGATGTCGGTGCTGTCGTGGTAGAACGCAGACAAAGCGCCCACCAAGCCTGTCAACACAGCCATGGGGTGAGCATCACGGCGGAAGCCGCGCAAGAAGAATTGCATTTGCTCGTTGACCATGGTGTGGTTGGTCACGGTCTTTTCGAACTCGGCTTTTTGTGCGGCGTTGGGCAGTTCGCCCTTCAACAACAAGTAGCAAGTTTCGAGGTAATCGCAGTTGGTGGCCAACTGTTCGATGGGGTAGCCACGGTACAGCAATTCACCTTTGTCGCCGTCGATGTAGGTGATGCCAGATTGGCAAGACGCTGTAGACAAGAAGCCTGGGTCATACGTGAACATGCCAGTTTGGCCGTACAACTTACGGATGTCGATCACGTCAGGACCAACGCTGCCGCTGTAAACGGGCATCTCGATGCTAGGGCTGCCGTTGCTGAACGACAGAGTGGCTTTGTTATCTGCAAGTTTCATGGTTCTTCCTAAATGTCTTTTTATTAAAAGCGGTGTTCGGTTCAGTCTCTCAACATACGCAGCACTTCGAGTGCTTCTTCTGTCAGGGGCTTTTCTGGCAAGTCTTTGCGTTTCAAAAAAATGTCGAGCAAATCGTTGTCAGACAAGTCCATCAACTCATACATGCCTCTGGCATGACCCACGGTTAAGCGAGATTCATGCCGCTCGAAAAACTTTTTGATGAACAAATCGTTTTCGAGCAGGCCGCGCCGGCTACGCCAGTGCAGTTTGCTGAGGGCTCGTTCGCCAAGCGCTTGCTTGCCGTCTAAGCCATCGAGCGTTGGATCACCCACAGAGGTGTCGCGAAATGGTGCGTCCGCGTCCATGTTGGTGCTCCGTGTGATGTTTTGTCGAGCCTTAGATGGCGCGACGAACCATCAATTCTTTGATCTTGCCGATGGCCTTGGTGGGGTTCAAACCCTTGGGGCACACGTCGACGCAGTTCATGATGGTGTGGCAACGGAACAGACGGTAAGGGTCTTCCAAGTTGTCCAAACGGCCAGCGGTGTCTTGGTCGCGGCTATCGGCAATGAAGCGATAGGCTTGCAACAAACCAGCGGGGCCCACGAACTTGTCGGGGTTCCACCAGAATGACGGGCAGCTGGTGGAGCAGCTGGCGCACAAGATGCACTCGTACAAGCCGTTCAACTCATCACGTTCTTCGGGCGATTGCAGGCGCTCTTTTTCGGGCGCTTGTGTTTCGTTGACCAAGTAAGGCTTGATGGAGTGGTATTGCTTGAAGAACTGCGTCATGTCCACGATCAGGTCGCGGATGACAGGCAGACCTGGCAGCGGCTTCAACACGATCACGCCAGGGAGGGTGCGCATGTTGGTCAAGCAGGCCAAGCCATTTTTGCCGTTGATGTTCATGGCGTCTGAACCGCATACGCCTTCACGGCATGAGCGACGGAACGAAATGGTAGGGTCGACGGCTTTGAGTTTCATCAAAGCATCCAAGAGCATGCGCTCATTGCCATCTAATTCGACCTCGATGGTCTGCATGTATGGCTTGGCGTCGGTATCTGGGTCGTAGCGATAGATTTGGAACGTGCGTTTTGTCATGGTGTTTACCTGATCAGAATGTACGGGTCTGGAGCTTGACGCTCTCGACGGTCAATGGCTTCATTTGCACGGGCTTGTAAGTCAGCTTGTTGCCTTCTTTGTGCCACAGGGTGTGCTTGTGCCAGTCTTGGTCGTTACGTCCGTTTGGATGCTCGGGGGTGTCGCCGTAGTCGTTCACGGTGTGAGCGCCGCGGCTTTCTTTACGAGCAGCAGCAGACACGATGGTGGCTTGTGCGGCTTCGATCAAGTTTTCAACTTCCAAGGCTTCGATGCGTGCGGTGTTGAAGACTTTGGAGTTGTCTTTCAATCCAATGTTGTTCACGCGTTCGCGCAGAGCAGCGATTTGCTTGACGCCTTCATCCATCAACGCCTGTGTGCGGAACACGCTGGCGTGTGACTGCATGGTGTTACGAATGTCGTTGGCCACGTCTTGTGCGTATTCGCCATTCTTGTTGGCTTCCAAGCGAGCCAAACGAGCCAAGGTCATGTCAGCTGCATTGGCTGGCAGAGGCTTGTGCTCTTTGTTCTTTTGGTTGAACTCAACAATGTGGTTACCCGCTGCGCGGCCGAACACCAACAAGTCGAGCAATGAGTTGGTGCCCAAGCGGTTAGCGCCGTGCACTGACACACAAGAGCATTCGCCCACAGCGTACAAGCCGTTCACCACAACGCTTTCGTTGTTGGCGTTTTGCGTCACAACTTGGCCATTGATGTTGGTGGGGATGCCGCCCATTTGGTAATGGATGGTTGGAATCACTGGGATTGGCTCTTTGGTGATGTCGACGTTGGCAAAGTTGTGGCCAATTTCGAACACCGAAGGCAAACGCTTCATGATGGTCTCGGCACCCAAGTGGGTCATGTCGAGGTTGATGTAGTCTTTGTTGGGACCGCAGCCGCGACCTTCTTTGATCTCTTGGTCCATGCAGCGTGACACGTAGTCGCGTGGGGCCAAGTCTTTGTAGGCGGGGGCATAACGCTCCATGAAGCGCTCGCCATTGCAGTTACGCAAAATCGCGCCTTCGCCACGGCAACCTTCGGTCAACAACACGCCAGCACCGGCCACGCCAGTGGGGTGGAATTGCCAGAATTCCATGTCTTCGAGAGGAATGCCAGCGCGTGCTGCCATGCCCAAGCCGTCGCCTGTGTTGATAAAAGCGTTGGTCGAAGCCGCAAAGATGCGACCTGCACCGCCAGTGGCCAACAACACGGTTTTGGCTTCCATGATGTAGAGCTCGCCAGTTTCCATCTCTAGCGCGGTCACGCCGACCACATCGCCTTCGTCATCACGAATCAGGTCGAGGGCCATCCACTCCACGAAAAAGCTTGTTTTGGCTTTGACGTTTTGTTGGTACAAGGTGTGCAACATGGCGTGACCAGTACGGTCAGCTGCCGCACAAGCGCGCTCAACAGCTTTTTCACCGTAGTTAGCGGTGTGCCCGCCGAAGGGGCGTTGGTAAATAGTGCCGTCAGGGTTACGGTCAAAAGGCATGCCCATGTGTTCCAAGTCGTATACGACTTTGGGAGCTTCACGGCACATGAATTCAATCGCGTCTTGGTCACCGAGCCAGTCGGAGCCTTTGACGGTGTCATAAAAGTGGTAGTGCCAGTTGTCTTCGTTCATGTTGCCCAAAGACGCGCCAATGCCGCCTTGTGCCGCCACAGTGTGCGAACGTGTGGGGAACACTTTGGACAACACGGCCACGTTCAAACCTGCGCGAGCAAGTTGCAACGAAGCGCGCATGCCAGAGCCACCAGCACCGACGATGACCACATCAAATTTACGACGTGGGATAGAACTTTTAACTGTCATGACTTAGAGCCTCCAGAGAACCTGAATGGCCCAGCCGAGGCAAGACACCAGCCAGACCAAAGTGAATACTTGCAGAACCAAACGCAGGCCAACGGCCTTGACGTAGTCCATCCAAATGTCGCGCACACCTACCCACACGTGGATAGCAAGCGCGATGAAGACTGAGAAAGTCAAAGCCTTCATGAATTGAGAGCTGAAAATGCCAGCCCATTTGTCATAGCTGATTTCGCCGCTGGTCAAGAGCACTTGGCCCAAAACTGCCAAGGTGAACAAAACCATCAAAACACCGGTGACGCGTTGTGCGAGCCAGTCGCGCAGACCGTAGTGCGCGCCCACGACGACGCGCTTGGAACCGTAATTCACGGACATGTTGAAGCTCCTAGGAAATCAGTAAAGGCCAAACAGCTTGGCACCCAAAGCGGCAGTCAGACCGAGGCTTAGCACCAAGGTGACGACCGCTGAAGACTTGCCGAATTCTTTGCTCACTGCGTGGCAAACGTCCATGTAGACGTGGCGCACACCAGCGATCAAGTGGTGCAAGTAAGCCCAGATCAGGCCCAGCACCACCACTTTCACCAACACAGCAGGCACAAAGCCCAAGCCGACAGTGAATGCGGCGCTGAATTTGGCAAAGGAAATTTCAGATGACACCGAAGTGTCAAACATCCAAACGAGGAGTGGCAACAACAAAAACATGATCAAACCGCTGATGCGGTGCAAGATCGACACGATGCCAGCCGCTGGAAGGCGGTAAGTAGGCAGGTCGGTGAGGGCGTTGATGTTGCGGAACTCAGGCCGCTTTTTGGCAAGCTGGGTCATGTGGGCTCTTTCTTCGGGTTTATCTGTATGTCAAAGCAACTTTAAATTCTATTTCACTTCATCAAACTGACGTGAGGGTTTCACGGTTGTCAGCTCAAAGCATTACGGTAGTGATGCGTGTCAGTTCGATAAAGACCCCGACGCAATTCCATCGGGGTGTCGTTGTAGGTGTAGGCCACACGTTCGACGCTCAAAAGAGGCGTGGTTGTGTTGACCTTGAGGAGCTCGGCTTCCTCGGCATCTGGGTTGACGGCGCGGATGTTTTCGTCGGCGCGCACCATGCGCACGCCAAACTCAGTTTCAAACAGCGCGTACATCGGACCGCTGTAATTACTTAAGCGTTCGGCAGTGAGTCCTTTAAAAGGAGCGCCAGGTAACCAGAGGTCCTCCAAAATGGTGGGTACGCCCGCATAGGCCAGCACACGGCGCACTTGCAACACAGGGTCGCCGCTGCGCAGGCTCAAGGCGCGGGCGATGTCGGCGCTGGCACGCAGGCGTTTGCAGTCAATGATGGTGCGCTCGGCAGGACCTTCGCTTTGGGTGTCGCCGTTGTCGGGCTGGAGCTTCAAGAAACGGTATTGCACGTGCTGTTCAGCATGGGTGGCCACAAACGTCCCTTTGCCTTGGCGGCGCACCACCAAGTTTTCGGCAGCCAATTCGTCAATGGCTTTGCGCACCGTGCCTTGGCTGACGCGAAAGCGGGCGGCCAAGTCCATCTCGCTGGGAATGGCTTCTCCTGGCTTCCATTCGCCCGATTGCAAGCTTTGCAGGATCAGGCCTTTGATCTGTTGGTACAGCGGACTGAAGGCGGGGGTCAGGCCTGGCGCGCTCAAGGCATCCCCGCTCGCATAGGGCGAGGTGGTGCTGGTGGCAAACGAGGGCACGGGTGAAGTGGCCATTTTTTATGTTGGGGACGTGGTACGTCAGTTCTTTGTCAAGCTCCTATCATATCTTCTATAAGACATAAGACAGACCATTTGCCCGAATTCGCGGGTAAACTCTGCCTACATTCTTTTTTTAATCACTACTTGGAGTTTTCCTCATGAGCAAGAAGCCTGTTCGCGTTGCCGTCACTGGTGCAGCTGGTCAAATTGGTTACGCACTGTTGTTCCGTATCGCCTCAGGCGAAATGTTGGGCAAAGATCAGCCCGTTATCTTGCAGCTGTTGGAAATCCCTGACGAAAAAGCACAAAAAGCGCTCAAGGGCGTGATGATGGAACTCGAAGACTGCGCGTTCCCATTGTTGGCAGGCATGGAAGCCCATGGCGACCCCATGACTGCATTCAAAGACGTTGACTACGCTTTGTTGGTCGGTTCACGTCCACGCGGCCCAGGCATGGAGCGTGCTGAATTGCTCGCCATCAACGGCGCGATCTTCACGGCTCAAGGCAAGGCTTTGAATGCTGTGGCTTCACGCGACGTGAAAGTCTTGGTCGTTGGCAACCCCGCCAACACCAACGCTTACATCGCTATGAAAGCTGCCCCAGACCTCAAGCCTGGCAACTTCACTGCCATGCTGCGTTTGGACCACAACCGCGCCTTGTCACAAATCGCTGCCAAGACGGGCAAAGCCGTGGCCGACATCGAGAAATTGTGCGTGTGGGGCAACCACTCACCCACCATGTACGCTGACTATCGCTTCGCCACCATCAAGGGCGAGTCTGTCAAGGCCATGATCAACGACCAAGAATGGAACGCCAACGTGTTCTTGCCAACCGTGGGCAAGCGCGGCGCTGCCATCATTGACGCACGTGGTTTGTCTTCTGCTGCTTCTGCTGCCAACGCTGCCATCGACCACATGCGCGATTGGGCTTTGGGCACCAATGGCAAGTGGGTGATCATGGGTATCCCATCACAAGGCTGGTACGGCATTCCAAAAGACGTCATGTTCGGTTTCCCCGTGACATGCGAAAACGGCCAATACAAAGTCGTTGAAGGTTTGGAAATCGACGCATTCAGCCAAGGCTGCATCGACAAGACTCTGAAAGAGTTGACCGATGCGCAAGCTGGCGTTGCCCACTTGATCTAATTCGCAACAGAGAACTAGAGTGAGCCATCCGCGCGACGTTCTGCTGGGGGCACAGGCCTCGGGGGTATCCCTCCCGGTCTGTGACCACTACAGTGGTGTCGAAGCGCGGA
>JACCDR012334911.1_pt1 | contig 17316 bp, 22 predicted proteins | sample 7446431 | NCBI WGS metagenome assembly JACCDR01 (sample SAMN15323443, study PRJNA562643) | freshwater metagenome | isolation source: river surface water | place: USA:Blue River Watershed | collected 2017-08-17
ATAAACCGTTGCATAGGACTATATGATTAACGAATATACTTAATCAATTAGTTAACTATTGATTGTCCTTATGAATGGCAACGGTTTATCTTTAATAAGTGCCAAGATATTTTCTTTCTGTAAATAAACGCAACACTTTTTGTGCTTATCTACTCTTTCTGCATCCCAAGATATTAGTTTTCCCACCATAATCATGACTACCCTTGACATATTATCACTGTTATACTTCATGGTCTTGTCATGTTATGGTGTGCAACAACATCGTACATTATAAATATCCCCACCATAACTATGGTCGTAACTACTTTTTCCACTACATTTGTCATTTGTCCTCTTGTTGTGTCTAATGGATACGCAAAGATACCAAATAGATACCACACATTCTTGCTAACATAGTGCAACTCAGTATGACATACGTTACACCAGGGTGCTAAAAGGATATTTGCGGATACGAATAGGATGTGAAAATTTGCGGCAAGGATGCGCGCGCGTCAGCGTGCGAGAGCGAAGCGACACACTTGACAAAAATAAAAGCCATACTCAACGTATATTCTGCATGAGAATACGCCTTTCAGGGCTAATTGTTTTTAATGCTTACTAACTATATTTCACATTTTATCAGCGGTGTGTCACAGATACACGCGCCACTCCGTGGCGCACACCCCCATCTTGGCACTTATTAAAGATAAACCGTTGCCATTCATAAGGACAATCAATAGTTAACTAATTGATTAAGTATATTCGTTAATCATATAGTCCTATGCAACGGTTTATGCTTTGTTCTTTGATATCCGTTGTGTTCATATCAGAACACTAAAATGATCATTTCCTCCTCAGCCCCTAGAATCATTGCAGGCTAATTTGTGTTTTCAATGTTATAAATTATTTAAAGCTTGCGGAATTCTTAGCATTAAAAATCGTAATGAATGAAGATGATAAAGCATACGGAACGTGGTTGGTCAATACAACCAGAAAAGAAACTGTATACGTTGGTTGTAGTAGCGTTTATAAAATAAATTGGGTACTTAAACTTTGGAATACACTCGATGAAATTTTGATATGTTCATACATGGATAACTCGTGGCTAGAAGAACCATATAGTCTGTACAAAGAAATTGACACGTTACGTGACTTGTCTGATACTGCAACCTTCGTATCCTCAGACTTAAACTAAAGGTATCTTAGTAAATGCGATAAAATGTACTTACTAACAGTAGATTACTTCACATTTCATCAAGAAGAAGATGGATTATACAAATTCTATACAAATGATATAGCAAAGGCACATAATGTCTTGAACTTACTGAAGTTGACCTTCCTTAAACGATTGTCCCTTGATGTTTTCCTAGGCAAATGCATTTCAGATAATTTCAACTGGCAAATGCAAATACTGCACAAATCGCATTCCAGAAATCTACAAAATGTTGGCTACTCGCGAACAGTTGCATCGAATAGAAGAATCAGACCCTCCAATTGAAGAATGGGACCTTTCCAAAAATTGATATATTTGACACCAATCAATGTGGTTGTGCTGAATTTATACGTTTATCTGATTTTGATACAAAACTATTTGAAATGTATAATGAAGCCCTATTTTCAGACATAACATCATTGCCATTGATGACTGTGATGCCAATTGGATAGATTATGTTTTCTACAACAAAAAATCATCAAATATTCTCAGTTCGTACAGATGATCATGTGTCGATGATTATCTCATTCATAATAATTTTCATCAATTCTCCAAAGAGTTTATGAAATAATTGTCCTAAAGCAACACAGTTCACCTGCTTTGATAAAACTCAATGAGGTACACTTCATACACTTTTGCTTTTATAACTGGCGTTCCTGTAATGATTATTGGAGCTTGCTCCTCAATAACTCGCAAGTACCGTTCCTTGTCCTCTTTCTCCATCCATTCCCCATTACTATATATCAATTTTCTATCATTTGTTCCACTTCCATAATCTCCATAACACCTTTCCATGCATATCTTGTAATGTACAGTTTCTAACATCGCTCCTTTCTTATATATGATTTCTAAAGCTGTATATAGATAACCATCGCAACCCATCTTTCTTGTTTACATTTCAAACTGTTATTCATTTTTTTCCTTAACAAGTTCTCGTACAAAACATTGTAAAATTGAAATGAAGATGGCCTTGTTACAATATTAGATAATGAAACGAATCAACCTAACGCACTTTGATACTTATGTACTTGACCCCCCGAATTGCACAGATGCAGATGACGCATTCTGTATCAACGAGGAGGACAACAAAACGATTCTGTGGGTGTTTATCGCCGACCCCACTGACGGCTTTGAATATGGTGATGACACCTACAACACAATCATAAACAAAGTATTTACGCGTTATTACTTGGACAAGCCACCAGACCACTTGTTTCCAGAATCTTTTGTTCAAGCATATTCATTGCATGATGGTGTGAAGCCTGCTATAGGTGTAAAAGTGGTGTTCGACGAACGAATGGAGATACTGTCCCATCAAATTGAGCTTGTATTGATATGCGCAAAGAAGCGTCTTGACTACCATACAGCTGTGTTAGATACAACTCTTGAGAAAGGATTAGTCATAAGTGATACCTTATTCAAAAACAGAACTGGCATTGGAAAGTTGTTGAGTGAGCACCCACTTGCAATCCCTAGGTTTGTTGATAACAAGTGGGTTCTGGAAATGGACTCTGAATTGGCGGTAAAGTTAAAAAACATGATAGCCGAGTTTGCGATTATGACAAACAAGATTGTTGCGAAGGAGTTAAGTGCGTTTGGTACTCTATTGACAAAATCGTGTGATGATGTGTCAGGACTTGCCAATGCCACGCACAAGACATTGCTTACAGAGATTGTAAGAAATGGTGTATATGCACAATATTCTTTAAGCAATACCAGGCATTTACTGATTGACAATTCAGTGTACACTCATTTCACTTCTCCATTGCGAAGAGCGTGTGATTGCTTAGTGCACTTTTTGCTCAAAGCAAAGTTGAAAGGTGCAGTGCCATCGATTACACCTGAAGACTTGACTGATGCTGTAACAAAGTTCAATACAGTGAGTAAGGCTGACAGGAAAAGACAATACAAAGAGACAAAACGGGCCGTTTTGCTTGCAATTGAAAACATGCAAAAACCGATAAAAGTAGAGCTTCAGTTGACCAGCAACGTCCCTCCTTTTTTGAATATGATGATGACCAGAGTAAATGACTATCCTGTACATGTCAGCATTACACTTAAAGGAAAGGTATGGAAAGGGTCTGATACTGTAGTTGTTGACATAACTGAAGTGCATGCATTTCAACGATATGATAACGAAGTGTTTCCAGAATTAGCTGAAATGTTGAATTTAAAACAATGAACAGCACATGTGTAATTTCCAATCAAAAGGTTATATTTACAAGGAAAACTATGTCGCGACTGACAAGACGAATGAGACGGTTGAAACAAGAAAGTGAGTTGTACAACAAGGTGAATGGGAGGGATTACGAAGACCATTCATTAAAAATTTTGGGGTACAGATGAAAATATCTATTTCCATCAATCATTTTTCTCTTTCTAAAGTTGACCAAGTAGTTGCTTAACTGTTTACGCGCCTTTGTTGCAAAATTACAATCCCACGTTTCTATGGAGGATGGCTTCATACGTCTATCTTCAATAATACAGTATGTACATTTCTCTTTATACTCATGCGAACCACCAACAACATCAAATACCCAGGAATCAAACAAAGCGTATGTTCCATCTTTGTGCTTGTACACCTCATACGACCACATTGTTCTGTACATTCGTGTCTTGTTATTGAGACGCGTCAACAAGTATTTTGCAGGAACACCATCATCAATACCAGTCCGTTCCCATAATTCGATCATTTTCTGATTGTAATCCTCCTTCCTACCTTTTAGGCGGCTCTTCATTAATTCTATTACTCTGTATTTATCTCCCAACGTATTGTCATACTTGAGTGCTTTTATCAGATTTGTCATATCTCTAAGATGTCCACTGGTTCCTAGCGTGTCTATAATCATTAACCATATCTCTGGTGGTAACATGTCTGCTGTTTCTGTACAACACAAGTGTTTAAACTAAACTGTTCAATTGTTTTTAAGTGATATTTGTGAGTCAGAAATAAATCTGTAAGTTACGTATTTGGACACGTGCGTTTTGTATGCCCTTGTGTCTTGCATTTCGAGCACCGTCTCTGATTGCTTCGTTTGTCTTTCTCTGTTTTCCAACACGCACTACACCTATATTCCTTGTTCTGAATTGGTGGCATATTACATACCAACATCATTGCTTGCATTTTAAGAGCTTCATATTGTGCATTATATACACGTTCGCGCCGATACCATCCAGCATCAGACCTGTTCTTGACACCACATTTATCACAATATATATAACCTGGTTCATCCCAGTTATTGTAATTAAACTTTTCCCAGTTAGACATCTCACTGCTGTTTACATGTACAATAACTTTAAGTTGAATATTTTTTTCCAACATAAAATATATCACTACAATGAATACTCTTTCAACAGTTGCATCAACCGCTATAAATACGCTTCGCACTAGCATTTCAGAAGGCACCTCGTTCGGAACATCTAATCACGCTCGCTTTGGCTCTCATGCTATCAAAATTCTTTCCCTACTTATTCCAGGTGCAGTACTTGGACACTACATTGATCAAGGTGTTCAGAAACTTAAACTGCAAAGTAAACTTGGAAACAACATCTTATCGTATATTGGCCTTCAAACTGCCCTGTCAATAACATTGTTGTATGCCTTGTTCAAGTACAACAAATCATTCACTGATGAGTTTCAAAACACTTATGCTGGTTTGTTCTTTGTAGCAATGTTCTTCAATCTGCAGTCAAACTACGTTGTAAATCTGCAACAGTTTTTTAACAGCATCTATCACATCTAAGCAAACTGTTGCAACGCTTTCACCGCAGCAAATAATAGTCCTCCCCACAGTGCATCTACTATCGCGATTGTGCCTTTGTACTTTGTGAATATAGCATAATTCGTCGCATCAAACACACCGTAAACAAGGAACCCTAACAAAAAAGCCTCCTTTGCATCTGACACCTTTGGAAGGAATATGTAAGCTAATCCCACAAGTGCAGCATAAGACAACACAGCACCTACCGGACGAATCTTCATGGGATGCCCTTGCACTTGCTCGACCATCTCACCAAACGGTATCCTAAAATACATGTAGATCCACAAAAAGTCAAGTATCAATATACTTACGATAACATTATACAATCTCATATTGTTGCGTGTTTTGATAATACACAACAATAAAATTACTCATTAACCATAAATATGCCAAACACACATTACCAAGCACACATTACCAAACATTCATCAGGCATACAATACCTACTTTCTTAGTCTCAAGACCGTATTCCTCGCAAATGTTTTGTATTTTCTTCTCTACTTCATGTTTGTGGTCTTGTATCTCATCAATTGTCCTACCGTGGATGTTCCATCCTATTACATACGTACAGTATGCTTGGTCTGCATCAAAGTACGGACTTGCTATATCAAAATACTCACCCATTTCTGACCATACATTTACCATGTCCGATGTACCAATCGTTTCAATTAACTTATGTATATCGTCCCGTTCTCGCAGCTTCGACACCTCATTGTAGCTAAACTGTACACCATATACAAGTACTGTATCGTAATCTACACCCATTTCCGTACATTTTGGCTTAGTTGATATTCAGTTTTTTGAACGTTATTCTTTATTGCAGAAGTAAATCGCCAACATAGCCAAGACTGCAGCAACAAGTGTGTTGTATGTTAACTTTTCTCCGTATGCAATATATCCAATGCTTAACGCCAATATAATTGATATACAAGACCATACAGTGTTTACTTTACCCAAAGGAAACTTGCCGTATGCATAGTGCAATAGATATCCAACACCCATATAGACAATCAAGCCTATTACAAACTTTACAGAACCTTCCTCACTTGTTTTGATAGTATTTTGGGCCAACGTCTCTACAACAGCCACTGCTATTGCTACAAGTATAATTTCATCTACTATAGAGTGCTCGCTCCAACGCTGAAGCTGTTCTAAGAAATACATGATATTGCTATCTTACTTATCATACTCATAAAAAGTTTTAGTAATTACTTACAATTACTCAAGTTACTTCAGATTACTTCAGATTACTTCAGATACTTCAGATTACTCAAGTTACTTAACACGAATCTATTTTCTGATGTATATGTAAGAAACTGTAAAACAAACAGTATGAATAACACCGACTCTAAAAACATCACTAGAGTCCTTACAGCTAGACTTGTACCAAAAACACAATCTGTTCAAGACGACCAGATGTCTTTAAACACACAAAACATTAGTGTCAAGTATGTTTTCCCTCCAGATCCATCCTACAACAACCACCCGCGATTTCAAACGTTGAACAAACAATTTTCTGATGGTGGGCTGAAGCTGCTAAAAACATTTATCCTAACACATGTAACCTGTCCGACATTCAATCTGTGCAATAAAGAATCTCCCAAAAGTGCCCAATCTGTTATCAAATTCATCTGTCCAACCAAAAAACCACGCAAAATTAAAAGAGGCCTTACCCTAGACCAGTATATGCAAACACCAACTCATGTTATCCGCGAATCGAAAGTTCCAGCATCTGATGAAGTCATTTTGACACAGGGCCCTGTAATTGTTAACAGTATCGTTTCAGAAGTCGTATGTTTGTCCTTGTGTAACAAACTTGTCAAACACCAACTTTCACCGCATTTCGTACCGACAGAAGAAGTATATATATGCGACGACCGTGGAGTAAAAAAAGTATTTATGACTTCACCATTTGTCAAAGGAAAGTCAACCAATGACCTTCTAAACACCAAAAACTACGAACTAGTCAATAGTATTTTATTTCAAGTTCTCTCCAGTATCCTTACTTTACAAACCAACTTTAATCTGGTTCATTATGACTTGCACAAGGGTAACATTATGCTTCAGGAAGTCCCTGCAGAGTCCATGATCACGTACACCATCGATGACACCAACTACCAAGTGCCAACCTTCGGTTCGCTTTGTAAGATTATAGACTTCGGGTTGGCACGTATTAATGGCGTCCTTGAAAGAAAAAACATACTAACCAGTGGTGATTACTACAATATCCCAGTGCTCACTCAACCTTCTACTACAGCTGATCAACGTAGGTTTGCTTATACAATGCTAAAACTAGTGTTTGCTGACGCAAATATTAATCTTTTTATGGAAATGAACGCACCTGAAAAACTTGGATACTTTTACGCCGAGAATGAAGACAACTCTAAGTTCTATTTCCAAGACGAAGAAACTTTCAAACAACACTTTCAAACCATCTTTAGCTCCCTCACAAACTCTTTTGACCTAAACCAAGATTACCTACAAATTGTTACCATCTTGAAAGATATGCTAAACGGTGATGATATCCGAACCATACTCAGACACAACTATGGAAGTTATGTTGTCAAGAAAAAGGTTAAAAAAGCGTACAATCTCAATAAGAGAGTCAAAGTATCGCTGCCATTCAAATAATCACTGCCATTCAAATAATCGTTGTGAGCGACTAACAAAAAAATTGATAAACTAAAGTTCTTGTTAACACTAAAAGAAAAGTTGTTTCAGTTTATATATTGTTTGAACTTGACTAATATCTTCTATACTAGAAAGGACTTCGTCTTCATATTTTGTTTTGAAGAACTCACTTTTCCAATATCCATCAAATATTAACAATTTCTTTTCTTGACTCCACAATTTTCTCTCAAATTCTTTTCTTTTTCTTTGTAGCAAAATGTCACCATTTTCGTCATCACTATCAATATCATCATTGTTATAACACTCGTAGGGATAATATCCTGATACCTCACCAAGGTCAATTTGTTTGATGTCCCCATTCTTAAATGTTACTTCCAATCTTACTTCGAAGTAATAGTCCCTACCCATTGTTTTTACTTAGTAACAACACTACGTCTCTTTCAATTTTTTACTGGGTAGATTTTATCCGTTCCAGAACTTCTTTACCATGCGTATCCATACAACTGTCCAGTATCCACAACCTTAATAAGTCTTCAATTGTGTTACACTTAATTTCGTTCGCCCATATCCAACGATTATTGTCATTGTACTCGTTTTTGTCATCCATGTTCAATGAAACGTAGTCCTTGTTTAACTTCTTCCAAACATAGTTCCTGTTAACACGAGGACTTGTCTCGCCTTCAATGTAATAAATATACTCGTAGCACCTGGGATCAAACACTCTAGTGATTTCTTCAACAATCTCAACAGGAGTTAAGGACTCTATATCACTTTCTGTTAACTTGCATACATCCTCAATTCGATACATCGAATAATACTCGTGGTCTTTTAATATACCCCATATATTGATATTGTCAATTAGCCACTCCCAAAAAAATTTAGAGTGCTCTTTGCTTATCACTTTGCTGAGTGACTCGTCTTGATTGTCCTTATTAATGGCAATTGCCAGCTCAAAGAATCTATCAAACAATATATTTTGCTCATGTTTGACTAGGAGTTCTTGTTTTATATGTTTGGTTTCATATATCCGACCTTTGTTATCATACTTGTAGATAGCATCTGGTGTACGCTCAACTCTTCCATAGTACTCTTCTCTTCCATCTTTCAATGTCAATCCACACTCATTCATGTTCCACACCAGTATCTTATCCGTCGGTTCCCAACAGTACCTAAAAACCCATCCTACATCCACTCCATAACCTTCATCTACAAAAACGTACTCCTCCTTTGTTTCGTTAACCAAGTATATCTCAACCATTCTTTGCAATAAAAAACTGAAACAAGTACATTTCAGTTTTTATTTAAACATTGCAGTTTTTTTTGCGAAGATGAATGCCGACGGCGTGTCCTCACTTGTAAGAATCGTTTCTGGAAACACTTTAGCTGACAACTACGACAAGTCTATGTCTTTCCTCAACCAAGTCCACGAAGAGCATTCAAAACACAAAAAGGGCTTTAAGCTTATTCTTCAAGGCTTAATACACCAGCAGTTTGCAAACCATACTGACGACTGTAATCATCATACTTGCAAGCTCGTTTTACAATACATTAAAGGCAAACTATCTAGGTGCTGCATAGCAGAACATCTATACAAAGGTAAATACAAATGCGGATGTACTTAAGTTATTTAAAAACAATCTTCTATAATCAACATAATGGTCGAATTCAAATTCAACATTGGAGAGCAGGTTACTCTTAAGACAAACCCGCAAACAATCCTCACCGTTCACAAAATAAAAAAGGGAAAGTACTTACTGAATGATCAAGACGGCTTTCAACATCAACATTTGTTTGACGAAAGACAACTAGTCAACAAACGTAAAAAAGAGTTTCTATCCGAATTGAAAAAAACCCGCGAACAACAAGCTGCCGACAGACAACAGCAATCCGCTTTGTTTGAGGAGATTAAATGGTACTTGAAATCATACCTTAACTACCAAACTTCAGTGAGACCAGCAAAGGCACTGTTTATCAAATCGGAAATGTCCCCAGAATTGAAGTTCTACTGGCAAGAAGAAGACTGGCAAGGTTATATTTTTGCTGTCTACTGTGGTGTCTACAAGAATACCAAGTATTTTCTTACTGTTAAATCTTATTTTGGCTCGTGCTCTGGCTGTGACGGTTGGCGTAACTGTGATACACAGGAGGAACATCAAGAATATATCGACAAATTGTACTCTAGCATAGAAGTGTACAACAGTAAACTAGACATCTTAACAATCTTAAAAAATAACAAGTATCTACACCCTGATTGCAAGAACAAACTACAAAAGTTAGTCTTATAGCTTTTATATTATTTTATCGCTTAGCTTTTATAATTTTATCGCTTAGCTTTTATGAATGACATATTCATAAAAACATGTATAGTCAACTACTGCAAATATATCCAAACAATATGACTATTTCCATAACCATTGTCACGCTATTTCACCCTTCTCAACGTACCATTTAGGACAGTTAGCTCCTCCGGTGTCATTCCTTGTATCATTGTCAGTATGCATGGAAAATACGTTCTTACCTCTCGAAATGCATCCTCAATCTTGCTTGGTAAGTATTCAAAATGCTCGTGCTTTTCATTTAAACGCAGTTCAGATAACAAAGAGAATATGTACTTCTCAGCATTATCAACATCACACACACGTACAAAATATAACATCTCATAGCTCGGATAATACGTGTTGTATCTTCTTTGTAGCTTCGTAATCACGCTGTCGTCAGACTCACCAACCTTCATTCCAGTTTTTCCAATTTTTATCAACATTCTCCCATCTAAATTCATCCTAATACCATACAGAAAACCATCACAATCATAACTCTCTACCACCCTGTCAATAACGCTTTTGTCTCCCATTCTCCTTTTTTATCTTCGCACCTCGAGTCATTTTCAATTTCTGATTGGCCGTCGCATTTCACCCGACTGCCTGAAGAACGCCAATGGGTCGTCTCTTCTTCCAATTTCTTCTTCTAAAGTCATCAACATTTGGCTGACGTGTTCTATGGATGACCTTGACAGCGGGTTTGATTGCAACATGCCTATAAACAAGTCATGTACAATACCAGAACTAATTTCATCAAATCCTTTCTCAGAAATATCAGGAAACACTGATGGTGATAACTCTTTCCGGTTCAAATATATCTGACAATGGAAGAACCGATAGTCGCCTCGATCAGCTGCTTTCCAAGGCATTTGATTATACACAATGTTGTACAGCACCACTCCACAACTCCATACATCTACCTTGTCCAACATACAACTATCCTTACCTAATACTTCTGGAGGTAGATAGCTCGGTGTTCCCCTTACAATGTCGCAATTTGACGTGTCCAGTCCATCCACTTTGAATACAATTGCACTACCAAAATCTATTAGCTTCAATAATCCCGTTTCCATGTCTACGAGTATATTTTGCGGCTTTATATCTAAATGCGCTACTCCTAAACTATGCATGTACTTAACTGCTTCAGTTAACTGCTTGAAATACTTCATCATCGGCCTTGTTGGAAATTTGTTTATGAAAGCATTGTGAAGTACCTCTGTAAGCTCTATAGACTTGAAAAATTCAAAAATCAAGCTATTCGCCTTCAGGTCCACATCCAATGTTCGTACTATGTTACGATGGTTCATCATCATACCTATTGAGTACTCATTGAGCAAAGTGCGTTTACAGATTTTGTCCTTCTCTTCTGAACTCATCCACGTGTAATGTGGGTACCTTAATATCTTTACCACAAAATATTGGTCACAACAACTCTTGCCCTTACCCTCCTCTTTACACTGATATAGTTTTACCTCCCCGTTACCACCGTGTCCTAGTTTGCATTTACACTCTGCATCATGTAAATGACATAACCTCACCGGTTGTAAGTGCTCTCTCCTTTGAGCCCTGAACAACCCTAACACCTCTTTAAACTTTGGTAACTTCGTTTTGTTTGTTAACTTAAGCAAACAAAATACTCATTTCATAAAACATCAACTAAGTAAGTGTTTTGCAGAGGTTACTCTACAATACACACATAAAACTACCTAAACTCACATAAATATACCGGTCGTTCAACTATAACAGTCGGGATTGTGGTATTAAGGCATTACTGGTTAGGACATTACTGGTTAGGACATTACTGGTTAGGACATTACTACACTCTTTCTGAAAATTCATTCTTTGTTTAAAGTTTTTGCCATTGTCATTATTAACGACAACAAGCACCCATATGTACTATTTGTTTCCAATCCTTACAACCTTCTTAGGGTTTCTCACCTACTACCCGGTCAGATGCCATCTCGTCATTGATCGAGCTGGCGTTTGGGGTATAGACGACTCCATTGCCTTGGAGCAACCATTGGATGCAAGCACGCAAAACTGGATATGTGGTGGTAAGGCTCCAGATAGCTCTCAAGTTATTTCTATGGTTGCTGGTCAAACGTATTCCTTTCGAACAGTCTGTGGGGAACTAAATTTGAATGCACCAGGTTGCTTAAAAGGAGACTGGCACCAGGCGAAAGTGGTACAGATTACTCAGGATGCGCTTTAGGCATCTCATATGGTGATTATTCAGACCCAAGTACTACAAAGTATATTAGTGTAAGCAGTGAATGTCCAAAACGTAGTGCTAATACTTCCTTCACAATCTCCCCAAATGTGCAAAACTGTGAACGATGCGTTTGTTCTTGGGGCTGGGCCCCAAGCCGTGACTTCAGTTCACCTGCACAATTCTATCATAACTGTTTTTATTGTAATGTGTCCGGTGGAACTGGTAGTCAAAACTCAATGAAACCCTTTGACTTTATTAACGTCAATGGCGCACAGTATTCTGATGTTACATATAATGACATTGTAAGTCCAAGAGACCTGGAGCCAACTTCACCTACAACTCCAACTACAACAAGGACTTCAACTACAATTACACCTACTTCAACTACAACAAGGACTTCAACTAACACTTCTCGTCCAAACAGAAGTACATCACGTACTAGCAAACGTCCAAAAACAAGGCCTACCAATGAATGCGACTGATGAACTAATATACTTAAATACAAGTATTCGTCAAGTTAACATCAACGTATACATGTGTGAAATTTTGTGTAATATAAATTGGAATGTAATGCCAATTTATTGTTTGTGAACTACTATTAACAATTAAAATAGTTAAAAAGTCAAATGTCTCTACCTAAATGTAGTATATGCCTAGATGATATACCAAAAGCTCACGCTTACGTTCTGGAATGCTACCACGTTTTCCATCGAAGATGTGTACAGAAGCTAATCAAACACACCCAAAAGAATATTCAGTGTCCACTCTGTAGAGAAATCGTCATGATACTCGAAGACCCTCTGGATTTGCAAGCTTTAGCATTTCAAGAAAAGTTCGACAGACAATAAACTGGTGTATCAATAATTCTCTCAATTCGCTCAACTTGTGTTTATATGATGATTCGATGTTATTTGTTACGGTTGATGTTTTAGTCCGGTGACCACAACAACTCTTATCCTTATCATTATTTATACTTATAGTTTCACCTCTCGTTACCACAGTATCTTAGTTTACACACCTCACCTAGTAGAGTTGAACAACCTAACATCTCTTTGAACTTTGATATTTAACAGCAAACAAAACGACAACGAAAGTGTTTTGTAGAGATTGAGATTGCTCTGCAACACACTAGAAACAAAGTTCATCATATTAATTTCTTAATATATCTGGTGATACACCATTAAAATTATCAATACCAAATACATATTTATCCCATCGTACGCCAAATTTTTTCAAATAATCATTAATTTCTTTACATCTCTCCATCACATCAGTGTTACCTTTTTCTGACCATATATACCATAAACATTTTCTATTAACAGTTCCATCTGCAAACGGAGCAATTCTTATACTATACATTTGATTCTTATATTCAAAATTATATATACCAAATTTAAATTGACACCATTCTAAAGACTCTTCTATGTTACAATACTTTATACTAAAGCCCGCTTCCCTTAAACCAAACACTTGACAATGAATTAACGCAACTCTATCTGCGTCTATTTTATTATTCGTAAATTTAATATCCAACATTAACAGTACCATTTAACAACACAAATCCTTATTCATTTTTTTAGAGCAGCTACCATCCCAGATAAGATAGGAATGTAATGTTTCTTGAAATGCTAAAGCTTGGTAATTCTCTACAGAGTGGACACTGAACATTCTTTTGGGTGTGTTTGATCAGTTTCTTTACACATCTTGATGAAAATTGTGATAGCAGAGAGGTGTTATCCAACAAACAATAACTGGTGTCCGCTCAATAATTCGCTCGATTCGCTCAATTCAATTCGCTCAATAATTCGTAACAAGCAACTCCGTTTTAACATTCTTTCTCTCATCACCTTTGCTGTTAATCATTCTTTTTACCTCAATTTCTATAAAACGTACTCCCGGTATGTCACCATATAAATCCCTTATGAATTGATGATTAGAGTTCGAAAGTGCCACCTTGCAGCCTTTTGTCGTAAGTCTTGCATAAAAGTCTCTTAAACTCCTTTGCTCTACCTCGCCAAATGCTGAACTATTGTATCCTGTAAAAGTGTCATAATATGGTGGGTCCAAATAAACAAAATCACCACTTTGCACGTTGTTTTCGCATTCAATATAACTACCACAATTCAATGTAACAGTTGGCTTTCGTAGATAATTCGACAAAGCTTGTATAATAATAGGATTACAAATTGTAGGATTTGCTTGCTTTCCAAACGGTATATTGTACTGTCCAGACTTGTTTTCCCTATACATCCCGTTAAATCCTATCTTGTTCAAATATATGAAAAGAGCAGCTCCCTCTACAGCATGTTCTCCTATATTGTGTTTGATACTATTGAACCTTTCTTTGCACAAAGTAAATTGTTCTTTCGTATTCTTGTATCTTTCTTTCCCAAGCTCATCTATCAATTCATCGGGTCTATCCTTTATTATACAGTACATATTCACAAGCGGCTGCATAATGTCACCTAGATACACCTGTTTATTTTCTAGTCTATTGTCATTAACCAACTCCATGAACACACTCCCACCCCCAACAAATGGTTCGAAATAATTTCCAAATTCTTGTGGAAAGTTGGCAATCAACCCACGCATAATACTTCGTTTGCCACCCGCCCATTTTATCGCTGGTTTTAGGTTTGACATAAGTGTTGTTTGTTGTAGTTAACTTATGGAAATCATTTTTAAATTAAGCTCTTACTTCACCAAGCAAGTTATTCTTCACTAACCAGTCCCTTGAGCAAGTCTGTTGCTCTTACAAATTTGATGTCATTGTTCTTGTAAGCATCTTCTAATTGTTTAATGTGTTCAGGTGCCTGTGGATCAAAAAGACAAAAGTCACGGTCTGCTTCTATTTCCTGATACCCAATGCACACAACACGCAGTCCCTTACCATATAGTCTTTTACATTCGGCATATTTCACAGGCACTGCCAACAACTTTTCGCCTGCACTACCAGTTGTACTATAAGTCCTTGCCTTTACTTCATACAACATATTGTCAGTCTCCCAATCTGGACGTAATTCCTTCCCATTTGCTCCTTTCTTCGGTACCTCAATTCTCCTAGGGTTTTCCCCTATTAATAGTAAAATATCCTTGACCAGCGTCTCACAAAAGTTGGTTGTCCAGTTGTTCGTAGTACCTCCAATCATTTTCTTCCCCCATTCCTTCTCAGTCTCATTTGACAGTTCTTTGATAAAAGTCGGCTCGGCAAATATCCACTCAAGTACACCGGGTCTACTAAGGTAGGTTAACTTGTCCCTCACCTCAGAACTATTTATATAGTCTCTTAGTTTACTTATAATCACCTGTTTGTGCGCCGCAGACGTTCTGGTATCTTTTACAATTTTCCTAATTTGTAGATTTTTTATTTTTCCACAGTCTTGTTCTTGGTAGTCTTGTTCTTGGTCGTAGTTTGATTCATTCATCCTAAGTACCTTATCATTACATGACGCTTCTTTCTTTTTCGATTTTATGTTGAAATAACCGCTACTTACTGTCTCTATTAAACTGTTACATAATTTCGGTGTTCTAATCCTTTTGACTTGCTTGCTCATCGATCTTGTCATCATTCTAAACATCAGGTGAACTTCTGACTTCTCTGACTTACTTGAATCTCCAGCCGCAAAATTCATTTAGTTAATGCGCTTGTACAATTTAAAGTTTAACAACCTTGCAAATTTAACTAGTAGCTTCATGAATGTACAAACTTAACAGCACATTCTTTAAACTAACTGGAATGCTTCTTTTACAAGCAATCGTATTTCTAATAGTATGGATGTACTTCACCAACAGCACTCATTTCCGTTGTGCTTGCAAAAAGTTTCAACACACCTTTCCACTTGCAAAAGCATCTGCTGCTCTAATCAGCGTCAACACCTTTTTTCTAGTAGCCGGTCTTTGCAAAACATTCCATATGTATAAGTATATACAACTGTCATTCAAATCACTTCATTACCTAAGTGCTGCAGGAATCTTCATATGGAGTGTCGTGCATACCGTAGCCCATGTATTCAACTTTAACAAATTACGATATGCCCCATACTTCTCTTGGGGTGTTGGCTTTACTGGGTTCATTCTGTGGATAACATTGTCTGTGATTATTTTTGTTGCCGCGCCTCGTATACGTAAATCTCTCTTCCACAAATTTTATATGTTTCACTTTCTTGCATTCCATTCATACATGTTATTCACTTTCATACATCAGTCCTTTTGCTTCATCAAAACTGACAAAAACACGTGCCCAATTCCAAGCTCATGGGCGGTAATATCACTTCCCTACATACTGTACCTTTACGAAACTGTGTCAAAGTACTTGAGTAAATATACATCAATAACTAAAGTTGTCAAACACACTTCAGTAATCGAGCTTAGAGTCAAGGTTTCTAGAGAATATGCAGGCAAAACAGTATGGTTATGCTGCCCGCAAATCAGCTGGTTTGAATGGCACCCATTTGCTGTCAGTTCTTTCTCAAGCGAGTCCCAAGACTGTAGCATACACATAAAAATCCGTGGCAACTGGACACGTAAATTTGTCAAACTACTAGGCGTAGAACATGACACTGTTTTCCCAGTCATACTTCCTAATATCCTTGTACAAGGTCCATACCACAACCACCCACCCTCTCTCACGCAATCTGCCAGAAAAGAACCATGCATGTTTGTAGCTGCAGGTATTGGTATCACCACATTTATAGATTTGTTTGGTAACCTGTCATCGTATGACTGTTCCAAAATACTCGTGATTCTCATCCTAAAAAAACCACAGGATGTCGACTGGGCGTTACCAACTCTCTATAGACTCACACATGCAGGTGCCGGAGTACAGATGTACTTCACAGACACAACCATCACCCAAATTAACAACTTTGACTTTGCTTACTCGATTGGTAGACCAGACTTCGACAGTATACTGTCTTCAGAATACATCACCACACTTTACAAAAACACAACCAAAACAAATGTTTACTTTTCAGGAAAAACATCAATTTACAAAACATTAAAGCACATTTGTACTAAACACCATCATTTCAAACTTCATCAAAAATGTTAAAACAACAAAGACTGCTGTTTTAAGACTATTGTTTAAGACTATTGTTTAAGACTATGTTTAAGACTATTGTTTAAGACTATTGTTTAAGACTATTGTTTAAGACTATTCTTTAAGACTATTGTTTATGACTATTTTTTAATACTAAAGACTAT